>Ga0326728_10012043_pt1 | contig 19449 bp, 19 predicted proteins | sample MB3enrmetagenome_FD_207602 | JGI IMG/M metagenome (GOLD analysis project Ga0326728, IMG submission 207602) | Lab enriched peat soil microbial communities from McLean, Ithaca, NY, United States - MB31MN | ecosystem: Environmental > Terrestrial > Soil > Wetlands > Peat | place: USA: New York... | reverse complement strand
ACCTCACCTTCGGGTTCTCCTTCGCCAATACCTTGGTGATCGCCGAGGTCAACATCGTCTTCCCGTGGTCGATGTGCCCAATCGTCCCAATGTTCATGTGCGGCTTCGATCTGTCAAATTTTTCCTTCGCCATAGGTACCTCACTCCAGTCGCGAAAGTCGGCTTGCTCCGGTTCTCCTGTCAGTCTTTACTTGTCGCCTTGCGTCTCAACGATGTATCTCCCTCAATTCGTCAGCGCCCTGCCTTGCACACGGGCGATGACTTCTTCCGAAATCGCAGCCGGAGTCTGTTCGTACCGCAGGAAGTGCATCGTGTACGAGGCGCGACCCTGTGTCCTGGACCGCAAATCCGTGGCGTACCCGAACATCTCCGCCAGAGGAACCTTGGAGCGAATGATCTGCGTCGAGCCGCGCTTCTCCAGGCCCTCGACGTGGCCGCGGCGCGCGCTCAGGTCTCCCAGGACGTCCCCCATGTACTCTTCGGGAACTGCCACTTCCACCTTCATCATCGGCTCAAGCAGGACCGGCTTGGCCTTTCGAACCGCTTCTTTGAAGCCCAGTGACCCCGCAATCTTAAAGGCTATCTCGGAAGAATCGACTTCATGATAGGAACCGTCGGACAAGGTTACAGAAACGCCATTCATCTCGTAACCCGCGAGAACACCGGACTCCATGGCCTCGCGAATGCCTTCATACGTGGGCACGATAAATTCCCTGGGAACAACTCCGCCTGCAATCTCGTCGAGAAACAGAAGTTTCAACTCCGAATCAAACTTATTTGTGGGCTTTTTTCTGGTGATTACTGCGATGGCGTTAAGGTCAGGATGGGGGAGGGGATCGACGCGGAGGAAAACGTGGCCATATTGGCCCCGCCCGCCGGTCTGTCGCACGTACTTCCCTTCTCCCTCCGCCGAAGCCAGGATGGTCTCACGGTATGCCACCTGGGGACGTCCGACATTGGCGGCCACATTGAACTCGCGCACCATTCGGTCCACCAGGATCTCCAGATGTAACTCTCCCATGCCCGAAATCAATGTTTGTCCCGTATCCGGGTCGGTGTGAACCTTGAAGGTGGGGTCTTCTTGCGTCAATTTGGACAGGGCATTCCCCAGCTTGTCCTGGTCCGCCTTGGTCTTGGGTTCAATGGCCACAGATATGACCGGAGCCGGGAAATCCATGGACTCGAGCACGATGGGGTGAGCCTCATCACAAATCGTGTCGCCCGTGGAGACGCTCTTCAAGCCTACCGCGGCGGCGATGTCACCCGCAAACACCTCCGTAAGCTCCTCGCGCTTGTTGGCGTGCATCTGCAACAATCGCGAAATGCGCTCCCGGCGGTCGCGCCGAGGATTGTAAACCGAGTCCCCCTGTTGCAAGGCACCCGAATAAACTCGCACAAAGGCAAGCTGACCAACATAGGGGTCAGTCATGATCTTGAACACCAGGGCGGCGAACGGATCATCATCCGAGGGCTTCCGGATCAGGACTTTCTCCTCGTCGTCAGGCGCCGAACCCTCAATGGGGGGGACATCGAGGGGTGAGGGCAAATAATCAACCACGGCATCGAGCAAGGGCTGAACCCCTTTGTTCTTGAAAGCCGCCCCGCAAAGCACTGGAAAGGCTTTCATGGCAATGGTGGCTCGCCGTAAAGCGGCACGAGTATCCTCTTCCGGGATGGTCTCGCCGTGGACGTACTTCTCCATAATCTGTTCATCGACTTCGCCCAACGATTCGATCATTTGCTCCCGATAAATGTGGGCCTTCTCCCAATGTTGGGTTGGGACTTCAACTTCGTCGAAAGCGGCCCCAAGCGTTTCTCCTTTCCAAACCATGGCGCGCTGCCTGACCAGGTCAATGACCCCCTCGAAGTCGTCTTCCGCTCCCAGCGGCAACTGCACAACTACGGGGTTGGCATGAAGTTTGGAACGAAGCTGGCTGACACACGCTTCATAGTCCGCCCCCACCCGGTCCATCTTGTTAACGAAAACGATGCGCGGAACTCGATACTTGTCAGCCTGCCGCCAGACGGCTTCAGTCTGCGGCTCGACGCCCTCGACCGCCCCTAAAATGGCAATCGCTCCGTCAAGCACCCGGAGCGACCGTTCAACTTCTGCCGTAAAATCCACGTGACCCGGCGTGTCAATAATATTGATCCGAATATCGTTCCAAAAACAGGTGGTGGCTGCGGAGGTAATGGTAATGCCGCGTTCCTGCTCCTGTTCCATCCAGTCCATGACGGCGGTGCCCTCGTGCACTTCGCCCATCTTGTACGTCCTGCCGGTATAGTACAGGATGCGCTCCGTGGTCGTCGTCTTCCCGGCATCGATGTGAGCCATGATGCCGATGTTCCGGGTTTTTTCGAGCGGCGTCTGACGCGGCATAGATCCTTATAAGAACAAAACAGGCCACGATCTCGATCCTCGGATCAAGATCCTGCCCCCCAGCAGCCTATTGATCGGTAGAGCCGCCGACGGCGGCCACAAAGCGGATCGTGGGCCAGGGTGGTCCCACCTCCCGCCTTAACCAAGGTTACCAGCGGTAATGGGCAAAAGCCTTATTGGCTTCGGCCATGCGGTGAGTGTCGTCCCGCTTCTTGATGGCGCCACCGCGGTTGTTCGCTGCATCCAGCAGCTCCGCGGCCAGCTTCTCCACCATGGACTTCTCCCCCCGCTCCCGTGCATAGCCGATAATCCAGCGGAGACTTAACGAGGTTTGACGATTCCGATTGACTTCCACCGGCACCTGATAGTTCGCTCCACCCACGCGGCGGGTCTTTACTTCCAGGGTCGGCTTGACGTTCTCCACCGCCTTCTTGAAGACCTTGAGCGGGTCATCGTTGGCCCGTTCTTGAATCAATTCGAAGGCGTCGTACACCACCTGCTGAGCAGTACTCTTTTCCCCCCTCAGCATGACGCAGTTCACAAACTTCTGAACCAGTGGGCTGCCGTGAACCGGATCGGCGCTTACCTCTCGACGCTCAACTGTACCTTTACGCGGCATATTCGATCTTCACAATCTGGTGCTTGAAGAGTCTCCACTCTCCTTGAAATTCTACCTACGAAGCTTTCGGCCTCTTGGCCCCGTATTTGGACCGTCCCTGCCGGCGATCCGTCACACCGGCGGAATCCAGCGTCCCGCGAATTACGTGGTAGCGAACTCCCGGCAGATCCTTGACGCGCCCGCCCCGGATCAGAACAATCGAGTGTTCCTGCAAATTGTGGCCCACGCCCGGAATATAGGTCGTCACTTCCATGGCATTCGTTAACCTGACTCGTGCCACCTTCCGCAACGCTGAATTCGGCTTCTTGGGCGTCTGTGTGTACACCCGAATGCACACGCCTCGCTTTTGGGGACAGCCTTGGAGCGCCGGACTGGAAGTCTTGTATCTCGGCTGCTTCCGGCCAAGTCGAACCATCTGGCTAAAAGTTGGCATTCCAGGGCCTCTCCCACCCCTACATCAGGTCTTTCACTCCTGTGCGCTTCTACGGAGCTAAATCAGGCTTACACCTAATCCTTTCAAATCTAACAGACCTCTGCAAAGCCTGTCAAGCATGTTCAGGGAAAAACCTTAGCGACTTCTGCGAAATCTTACCGCATTTCAAGGATTTCCCGCTCCTTGCTCTTACCCACACTCTCCAGCTTCTCCATGGTCTCGTCAGTCAGCTTTTGAATTTCTTCCAGACCGCGGCGCTCGTCATCTTCAGATATCTTCTTATCCTTGAGCAATCTCTTCAATTCCTCGTTTCCATCGCGGCGAATATTCCGCACCGCTGTCCGGTGGTTTTCCAAAACCTTGTGAAGGTGCTTGACCAGTTCCTTCCGGCGCTCCTCGGTGAGCGGAGGAATTGGAACCTTGAGGATTTTTCCGTCGTTTACCGGATTCAACCCCAGGCCCGAAGATCGAATAATCTTTTCGATCGCCGGCAACAAACTCGGGTCCCAGGGCTGGACCGTCAACAGGGAGAGATCGGGGACACCCAAAGTGGCGACCTGGTTCAGAGGTGTCGGCGTGCCGTAGTACTCAACCTTGAGGTGCTCCAGCAAACCGGTCGAGGCTCGGCCCGTCCGTACTGAAGCCAGTTCTGCGCGCAGGTCGTCTGCCGCCTTCGCCATGCGGGTTTTCGTTTGTGCCAAAGTCTCCTTAACCATCTTTTACCCGCCTTTCCGGCCGTGCACTCAACGGGCTACCAGTGAGCCGACCTTTTCACCGAGAATGACGCGTTTGAGATTGCCCGGCACATTAAGATTAAACACGATGATGGGGATACCATTATCCATACACATCGAAATAGCCGTGGTGTCCATCACTTTCAGCCCGCGGGATAGCACGTCCAGATAATTAATGCGCGAGAACATCTTGGCGTGAGAGACCTTCTGGGGGTCCGCATCATAGACGCCATCCACCTTCGTGGCTTTCAGGATTACGTCCGCCTTGATTTCAACAGCACGCAGTGCCGCAGCCGTGTCCGTTGAAAAATAGGGGCTGCCCGTCCCCGCCGCAAAAACCACAACTCTGCCCTTTTCCAAGTGACGGATCGCACGGCGACGAATAAAGGGCTCCGCAATCTCACGGATTTCAATTGCCGTGGTCAGCCGCGTGTGGCAGCCGCGCTTCTCCATGGCGTCTTGAAGAGCTAAGCCGTTAATCACGGTAGCCAACATTCCCATTTGGTCCGCTACCACGCGGTCGATACCTGACTCGGAAGCAACCACGCCGCGAATAAAGTTCCCGCCGCCCACCACGATGCCGACCTCGACCCCCAGCTTTCGAATTTCCTCCACCTCTTCGGCAATGCGAGCCGCCGTCACCGGGTCAACGCCGAATCCCTGAGATCCCATCAGGGCTTCGCCGCTCAGTTTCAGGAGAATGCGGCGAAAAACGGGCTCACTCATAATTTTCGTCCTCCATCAGTGTAGCTCACCGGTCTAGCGGAATCCCCGGCCGCGCAGCAGCTTAACCGCCTTTTGGCACTTCGGCCGAAATCCCCGCCGAAGGCGTCGCCAAGCCTTCCCCCACCTTGAAACGCGCGAATCGGCGGACCGTGATATTCTCACCAAACTTGGCAATCTTGGAAGCGATTAACTCCCCAATGGTGACCGCTCCTGTCGTATCTTTGATGAAGTGTTGTTCGTAAAGGCAGGTATCTTCGTAAAACTTTCCCAGCCTGCCCTCCACAATTCGATCCAACACAGACTCCGGCTTGCCCGAAGCCGCCGCCTGTTCCTTCAGAATTTCCTTTTCCCGCTTCAAAACTTCAGCCGTGACATCTTCTTTTCGAATGAAGCGGGGATCGGAGGCACAGATTTGCATGGCCAGATCGTGGACCAATTGCTGGAATTCTTCGTTTCGGGCCACGAAATCAGACTCGCAGTTAACCTCCACCAGCACGCCCATCTTTCCACCCGCATGGATATAGGCCCCCACGATACCTTCGGAAGTCGCGCGGCCCGCCTTCTTGGCTGCCGTCGCCTGGCCCCGTTTTCTCAGGACCGTAAAAGCCTTCTCGGGGTCGCCCTGCGCCTCTTCCAAGGCTTTCTTGCACTCCAGCAAGGGAGCGCCACTGATTTCACGCAGCTTCTTAACGAGCTCGGCGGGTACACTCATCCTTTTATGTCCTCCGCACAGCAGAAAAGCAGGCGCAGCCAGCCGGCTCACCTATTTCAAGTTCTTGGTTTGAATTCACCGGCACTAGGGTATGTCAGGCATCGGGGGTACTATCGCCATCGTCTTCCTTTCGAGGACGGCCCTTCGGCTCCAGGCCCTTGCGTCTGATTTTGGGGACACGCACCCGGCCGTCAGCACTCTCCTCCGCCTCCAGCACAGCAGGAGAAAGGTCAATCCCGTCTTTACCCATAAAGAGCTCTTCGCCGCCCTGGCTCTCCAGTGGCGGAGCCTCACCGGCCGCTATTGCTGCGGCAAGGCGTTGAGCTTCCAACTCCTCCGCAGCCTTCTCTGCCGCGATCTTTTCTTCTTCCAGTTGTTTATCCAAGGCGGCCTGGCGTCCCTCCAAAATGGAGTCGGCAATCCGTGAGGTAAATAGCCGGATAGCACGCAACGCGTCGTCGTTTCCGGCAATCACGTAATCGACCAGGTCGGGATCACAGTTCGTATCCACGATGCCCACCACGGGGATCCCGAGCTTCCGGGCTTCCCGGACTGCGATCTCCTCTTTGTGGGAATCCACCACAAATAGCGCGCCCGGGAGCTCCGGCATGTCCTTAATACCGGAAAGGTTCTGCTCCAAATGGTGGCGTTCACGCTCCAGCCGCTGAACTTCCTTCTTGGTGAGCAGGTCGTACCGCCCATCCCGACTCATCTCCTCGAGTTCTTTGAGGCGCTGAATCGACTTTTGGATGGTGGAATGATTGGTCAGCAAACCGCCTAGCCAGCGATGGTTCACGTAGTACATGGCGCAGCGCGTGGCTTCCTCGGCGATGGCCTCCTGCGCCTGGCGCTTGGTGCCCACAAACAACACCGTCTTGCCCTCGCGCGCAAGATCGGTAAGGAACTTAGCCGCCTCTTTGAACAGCTTCAGCGTCTTCTGGAGGTCGATGATGTAGATCCCATTTCGTTCCCCGTAGATGTACTCCTTCATCTTCGGGTTCCAGCGGCGCGTCTGGTGACCGAAGTGAACTCCTGCCTCCAGGAATTCCTTCATCGTAATATTCGCCAAAACTCCTCCTCGCTCTTCGAGCCCTCACCCATCCGCCCAATCGCCTGTCCAGAACGCTAGCCGATCACTGATAGCGCATGGCTGAAAGCTATCTCTTCGAGAATTGGAACCGCTTGCGCGCACCCTTCTGCCCGTACTTTTTTCGTTCCTTGGCGCGCGGATCGCGAGTAAGGAAACCGCCCTGACGCAAACGTGGGCGGAGTTCCGGATTGAAAACAATTAAGGCCCGAGCAATGCCCAGCTTCGTTGCACCCGCCTGCCCGTGAATACCCCCGCCCCGAGCATTGACGAAAATGTCGAATTTCCCCGCCAATTCGGTGCCGACCAACGGTTGCTGGATTTCAGCCCGCAGGGCCTCAGAGGGAAAGTAACTTTGGAAAACACGGTGATTGACAACTAACTTGCCGTCACCGGGCCTAAGAATGACTCTGGCTACAGAAGTTTTGCGACGTCCCGTCGCCCTATACTCAGCAAGCTCTGCCACAGAGACTCCCGTCCATGTTAGGATTCCGAAGACTTCCAACTACCGCGCAAGGGAAAGCGCTTCGGGGGATTGTGCGGTGTGCGGATGCGTGCTTCCTGCGTAGACTTTCAACCGCCGAGCCAGCCGGTCATGCAGCCGATTCTTGGGCAGCATACCCAGAATCGCTTCCCGGATCAGACCCTCCGGCCTCTTCTCAAAAAGCTGTCGCGCCGTAATCTCTTTCAACCCGCCCGGATATCCCGTAGTGTGCCGATAGACCTTGTCGTCCAGCTTCTTGCCTGTAAGGCGAATCTTCTCGGCATTGATGATAATCAACCCGCTCCGATGATCCTGGTGCGGGGTGTAGTCCGGGGAATCCTTCCCAGTCAGCACCAGAGCCGCTCGGGCGGCTAAACGCCCCAGCACCCATCCCTCAGCATCAACAATGCGCCAGTGAATTCTTCCCCGGCGCGCTTTCGCAAAGTAGGTCCCCACTCCACACTCCATCACACGCTGCAAACTGCAAATTTACGATTCTACTTCCGAAAACACTTTTTTTCAACATGTTTCTCGCATTTTCCCGCGCTCGCGTTCGGGCGTGTAACACGACGGAACTGAGAACCTGCCAAGATCGACGATGATTTGTCGACCTTCTATCACCTCCCTTGGCCCATTTTTCGAACAATTCACTTAGCCAAACAAATTGCATCCTGCCGGAAGGGCAGATATACTCGTTGGCGCGATCCGAATCAAAGAACCGAATCAGGGGAACCACCGTGACCAAAGCAGGCCCTTTTACCGGAGCCAAAAAGAGTTCCAAAACTGCACCAAGCGTTGTTGACCTAAGGCGGGAGATCGAAGACCTCAGTCGGAAACTCCACTTCCTGATGGAGGCAACGAAGGCCCTCGCGTCAACACTGGACCTCGGCGAGTTGCTGGGCCGGATCCTGGAAGTGGCAAAAACTCAGGCGGACGCGGAGCGCGGCACGCTTTTCCTGGTGGATGAGAAGACTGAAGAGATCTGGTCGCTGATCGCCCACGGACTGGAGAAGCGGGAAATCCGTTTACCGCTCGGCAGAGGCATTGCGGGCCATGTGGCCAAGAGCGGCGAGATCCTCAACATCCTCGATGCTTACGCCGACCCGAGATTCAACCGCGACGTGGATGCGCAGACAGGCTACCGCACCCGGAACATTCTCTGCCTTCCGATCCGCAACAAGAGCCGAAAGATCATCGCCGCCCTCCAACTCCTTAACAAAAGGCGGGGAGGCTTCACCCCTGAGGACGTGGACTTTCTGCTGACGCTTTCGGACCACATGGCGCTGGCGCTTGAAAACGCACAACTCCATCGCGCTCTGATCGAGAAGGAGCGACTGGAACGCGAAATGGCGCTGGCCCGGGACATCCAGCGCAGCCTTCTTCCCGAGACGGCACCTCTGGTGCCAGGTTTTGACCTCGCCGTGACGAACGAGCCTTGCTTTGAAGTGGGAGGTGACTATTATGACTTCCTGCCGCTTGGCTCCGATACCCTGCTTATAGTCATCGCCGATGTGGAGGGCAAAGGAATCAGCTCGGCTATGATCATGTCTAACCTCCAGGCGACTCTCCGCGCCCTCGTGCTGAATCTCCCTTCCCTCGACAATCTTGCGGAATCCCTGAACCACATGATCCTGGCGGGAACCCGCGGCGGGAAATACCTCACCATGTTTCTGGGGCTAATCGACATCCCGCGCAAAACCATCGACTACATCAACTGCGGACACGTTCCACCGGTTATAGTCAGGACCGAGGGGGAGTCTGTGAACCTTACGGAAGGCGGCATGGTCGTGGGTCTTTTCGACAACGTCCGTTACAACAGCGGGCAATCCAAGTTCCAGACGGGGGATGTGCTGGTTCTCTGTACCGACGGCATCACGGAGTCGATGGATGAAGAGCAGGAGGAGTACGGGACGGAGCGCCTTGTTAATTGTGTCCGAGGCGCGATCACCCAAAGCGCGGCAGAGATCGTAAATGCGGTCAACGCCGACGTCGCCAGGTTCTCCCGCAAGGGAACTCACCTCGACGACAAGGTAATGATCGCTTTAAAGGTAACGTGAACCAAGCTCATTCAGAGCCAAGTTGACCTGCTTGCCTGCCCCAAACTTCCGCGTGAGCCAATCTTCAAGGTCTGCTTTCAATGCCTGAAGGTCAACACCGAAGCCCACTTCGATCAAGCCATCGGCTACGGGAAGACTCTCATCAAAAGCCGAGCGTCCCGTAAAACTCCGCATGAAGAAGCTATCCAGCCAGGCAATGGGGCAGGCCCGCGGCCCATGCGGACTTAACAATTGCACTTGGATTCTGCGTGCGAACACGAGAAGCTGTCCGTTGTTAGTAGTGATTGTTCACCTGCTACCTACGCGTGAAGAAAGAAAACCAGCTTTGCTTCCGCTCTTTTTTACTTGACTGGATGGGTGGCGGCTGCGAGGGCATTGGCATGCCGTTGATTACGGCCTCCGGGTTCTTCTTCAATAGCCTCTCCGCCGTTTCCTCCCCCATTGAGTCAGCCACTTTGCGGTAGCATTCCGAAAGGACAGGGCGGCGATACTTGACGTCGTGGGCGTCTGAGGCGAAAAAATGGACGAGATTTCCCTCCAGCCAAGCTTCGGCCAAGCGCAGGGCCGACGAGCCGAATCGGCCGGTATAAGATTGGGCTGTAACCTGAACCAAGCATCCATGTAGTACCCAGCGATGGAGCAGCCCGGACTTGCGCGCAAAAACAGGGTTGCGCTCCGGATGCGTGATGATCGGCGTCAGCCCAGCCACCTGGACCTCATAAAAGACGCGATCGAGTTGCTCGGGAATGAACTGGTCAGGGAATTCAACCAGCAGGTACGAGCTATGGTTGATAGTGAAATCCATCGGCGTCTCGACAAGCTTCTGAATGTTGTCGTAGGAGAGGTGAAAATCACATCCCAAAAGGAGCTTGGGCGCCTCTCCCACGGCAGATTGAAGTTCTGCAATCTTCTGGCGATTGACATCGGGATTGAAAGGGTAAGTATAATTACAATGCGGTGTGGCAACGAGATGCGTAGTGCCATCCTCCGCCGCGATCTGGCACATGGCGATAGCATCCTCAAACGTCCCAGCGCCATCGTCGACCTCCCACAAGACGTGACTATGAATATCAATCATCGAAATGTCAGAAACCTTGCGAGACCGTTCAAATGAGCGACCCCCGGAACAGGTAGTCGAACCAACCCTCCAGATTTGATTCAAAGCCCGAGCCGATAAATGCAGTCGGGAGAACATAAAGTTTAGCATGGGTTGTTGCAGGCCCGGAAATTTGCAGGGCGAGTTATCCGCTCAAGGAGCAGTGCGTAGGGCGCCCTTGGGATGGTCCGGTCCAGGTGTTTGGGAGCGGGAACTGAGTGGCCAGGGCTTGCAGAAATATGAATTTCGATTCCCGAATATAGAAAATTGTATTGAATTGCGCCTGGGTTTGGCCGCGTCTTCGACCACACTCCCTACAACTAACTGAAATTACACCAGTTAGCAGGAGAGTCAAGAGCCCTAAGTTCCGTAGCATGTTGGAATGCCGCGTGCACGGACTAAGAAACGGACGAACACCGGACTACCAAAGACTGGGGACAAGAGTCCGGATAATAACCCAAGACCCGACGCTTGGAGGGGGGAGGGGACTTCCCCCTCATTTTCTTATTTACCTGCCGCTTGGCCAATGGTTTGGTTCCTGCGAAACACCTTATTAGTCCTCGCACTGGCTTGCCTGGTTCCCCTCAGGCGCGTTCCGCCCTGCGCGCCGCTTGACTTCCGCCGGTTCGCTGGCTAAAGTGGCTTAAGACCGACGAATGTAAAGAGAATTCGTCCAACGGAATATGATGATCGGTACCTTGATGGTGGGGTTTGTGAAGCGCAAGGTGCTGGCGGTCCAGGATTTCACCTCCCTACTGGTTAGTTCCCTGCGGCGCGCCTTCACACCGCCGCGTTACATCATCGACACGCTGCTCCAGATGGACGTCATCGGGGTTGGCTCCTTGCCTATCGTCCTGTTGACGGGCTTTTTCACCGGGGGCGTACTGGCCCTGCAAACCTACAGGACCCTGAGCACCTTCGGTGAGGTTAGCCTTCTTGGACAAGTGGTTGCGTTATCTGTCGTCCGAGAGCTGGGTCCTGTCCTGACGGCACTTATGGTCGCTGGGCGCATCGGTTCCGGAATTGCCTCCGAACTCGGATCGATGCTGGTCAGCGAGCAAATCGACGCCATGCGCGCCTTCGGCACCGATCCAATCCGAAAACTGGTCTTGCCGCGCCTATTTGCAACCGTGTCAACATTGCCGGTTCTGACCATTCTCTCTGACTTCTGCGGCATGCTGGGAGGATTTTTCATAAGCTTCTATACGGTCCGGCTGACTAGCGAAGAATACTGGACCTCCGTATATCAGACGCTCACTTTTCAGGACGTCACCCAGGGCCTGCTCAAACCGTTCTTCTTCGCGGTAGCAATTGCCATGGTAGGTTGTTACTACGGATTGAAGACGACGGGTGGCACGGAAGGCGTGGGGCGTTCGACGACGCAGGCCATGGTTGTCGCCTCCGTCCTGATTCTTGTCCTTGACTTCTTTATCACCAAATTCCTGATCGCCATCCGATTCTTCTGAAGGTGCTCCCGGCGATCATGCTAACATGAAGATTGCAGCTGCTGTCCAAAGCCGTCGCAGCCCGCACCGGTGACTGGACCCGGACCCGAGACGGCCAACATTGATTCCAAGCTATGGGCAAGCCGCCCGTCATCGAACTTCGCGAGGTCTCGCTGGCCTTTGATGAGAAGCAAGTTCTCTCCAACATATCTTTCCGCGTGGATCAGGGCGAGACACTGTTTCTCCTCGGAGTCACTGGGTCAGGAAAATCCGTGCTCCTCAAGCTGATCCTTGGCCTTATCAAACCGGACTCAGGCCAGGTGCTGGTGCAAGGACGGGACCTCACACCCATTTCGGAGGAGGATCTCGATCAATTTCGGAGGCGAATGGGCATTGTTTTCCAGGAAGGAGCGCTCTTCGATTCGCTCTCTGTGTATGAGAATGTTGCCTACCGCTTAAGAGAAGATGGACTCATCCAGGAAGAAGAGATCGAGCGGAGAGTCCGGGAGGTGCTGCGCTTTGTGGAGATGGAGCATGCCATCGATAAGATGCCGTCGGAGCTTTCCGGCGGAATGCGCCGGCGTGTTTCGATCGCCCGCGCGATCATCAGCGAGCCCCAGATCATGCTTTATGATTCCCCCACCGCGGGGCTTGATCCGGTCACCAGCCACACCATTACTATGGTGATTGCGAAGTTGCGCGACGTGCAACATGTGACGTCGCTGGTCGTCACGCACCATCTCCAGGATGCTTTTGTCCTCGCCAACTACGTCTTCTCGGAGCGGAAACAGGCGCTTACCCCCGTTCTCAGCGGGAACCATGGAGGCCCTAGGCCCCTTACTCGTTTCCTGGTGTTGCGCGAGGGTGGGGTTTACTTCCAGGGAACTCCACAGGAATTGGCTGGCACGGATGATTCCTACCTGCTCAAATATCTCGCCTGAGCGCGATTCCGCCGGCAGCTTGGTCTACAATGAAAGGGTGATTCCCCTGGAAGGAGACAAACCATGCCTCAACAGAAGCGACTAACCTGGGCAAAACTTCGTGTCGGTACAATGGTGATCATCAGCCTGGCCATTCTGGCCATGGGGATATTCTTCATCAGCGGTCAGGTGGGATTCTTCAGCAGGCGATATACGCTGAAGGTTTACATCGCGGAGGCCGGAGGGCTGCGTGAAGGCGCCCAGGTCCGCCTGGTCGGAGTTGCCGTGGGTAACGTGAAACGGGTACAAATCTCACCCTACCCCGAGCGTGCCCGCGCCGTGGAATTAGTGATGGGCGTGGCGCGCGCCTACCAAGACCAGATCCGCGCCGACTCAACCGCAAGCATCGAGACCGTCGGACTGCTAGGCGAAAGCTACGTGGATATTACGCGCGGCAGTCCTGGCCAGGAGGCGGTTCCCGAGGGCGGCGTGCTGAAAAGCTCCGAGGAAGCGGATATCAAACGGGTCGTTCAAAACGCCAATGACGTCATCATCAACCTGCGCGTGTTGAGCGCCAAACTCAACGACATCTCGGGTCAGATCCAGTCGGGAAAAGGGTCGGTGGGAAAGCTCGTCTACGATCAAACCCTGTACAACCGGCTGAACAAGACCACCGACACCCTCGACCGGATGATTACCCATATCGACCAAGGCGGGGGAACACTCGGCAAACTCATGGCCGATGAGACCCTGTACAACACAAGCCTCGCCACCATTGACCGCCTAAATAAGGTGCTCGACGACGTGCAACACGGCCAGGGAAGTCTTGCCAAATTCGTCTCTGACCCCTCGGTGTACAACAACGTGAACCACTTGGTGACCCAGGCCAACTCGTTCCTCGATGACATCAACCAGGGCCGCGGCACCCTGGGAAAGCTTACCAAGGAGACTCAGCTCTATGACCACATGAACCAGACATTTGACCACCTCGATAAGGTTTCAAGCCGCATGGCAGATGGCCAGGGCGCGCTGGGGAAGCTTTCTACCGACCCCACGCTCTACAACAACCTGAGCGACAGTTCACAGTCCTTGAAAGATTTCCTCACCGAATTCAAGAAGAATCCCAAGAAATATCTGACAGTGAAAATGCGCATCTTTTAGCAGGATGCTGAAGCGTCGAAGGGGCAATCCGTCGGCTGACGGATGGTTGCCCCAGGGCGGCCACAACGGCCGCCCCTACAGCGGGATTTTTTCACACGCTCTGGGGGCTGGGGCAATTTTGGATTCTAGATTTTGGATTTTCGATTGGCCTCGGCCACTGCCTCCTGCCTACTGCTTACTGCCTACTTCTTGGAATATTGACACTCCGAACCATCGCCAGCCCAAAACCGCCTTGCAGGGAAATTCGGCGCTATGCTAACCTGTGGGTTCGGCACGCGCTGGAGTGGCGGAATTGGCAGACGCAGCAGACTCAAAATCTGCCGCCGGTCACCCGGCATGGGGGTTCAACTCCCCCCTCCAGCACCAGCCCGTGCACTGCCTACTGCCTGCTTTAATAATTCAGCTTTATATGTTTCATCAGGTCATAAGGGGTAGCGGCCGTATCTGAACGCCGTTTCATACATTGCCAGCACATTGGCCACCGGCACCTGAGCCTGGATGTTATGGACGGCATTAAAGACGAAGCCGCCGCCAGGGGCAAACAGCTTAAGGCGCTCGCACACCTCCCCTCGGACGTCGTCGGTTGACCCGAAAGGCAGGGTGCTTTGAGTATCGACTCCTCCGCCCCAGAAAGTGATCCGCTCACCAAACTTTTTCTTCAGCTCCCCGGGGTCCATGTGGGCGGCCGAGGATTGAACCGGGTTCAGGATGTCGAATCCCGCGGCGATGAAGTCTTCAATCAAGTCGAAGACCGATCCGCAGGAGTGGATGAAAGTCTTCCACGTGGTGTGCTTGTGCACCCAATCATTAATTTGCTTGTGGAAGGGAAGAAACAATTCACGGTAAGTTTTCGGCGCAACAAGGGGCCCGTTCTGCGCGCCGAAATCGGCGCCGCTCAGGTAAGCCGCGGCGGCGCGGTTCCCAACGGCTTGGTGAATTCTCTCCAGGTTGGCCAGGTTAATCTCGGTCTGGCGTTCGAAGACTTGGTAGACGTAATCCCGGCGGGCGCTTAAGCTCATGTACCACTCGTCGACGCTGCGAATTCCCTTTGGGTCCTTTAGCATGGGGCCCGGGACCTTGGCAATGTCACCTAAGCTGAACATGCCGAGGTTCAGAATGATCGCTTTGTCCGTCTCGGTATACAGTCTCAGGGCTTCACGTTTGAAATGTTCAAGCTCGGCCTTGGGCAACGGCCCGAACTCTTCCAGGTTATCCTCCACGTTGAGATTGCCCTCGTCGATGGGAAGTTGGCGGAAAATGGGGTCGAAGTAGAGCCCACCCTTCGGCATTATTCCACTGGGCTGAGCGGAGCGGTCTCCCTGCGGAAACATGAGCAGATCCCCATTGGGCTCTGGAGTGGTGATGAATCCCTCCGGCACCAGAGCCGGAGTTCCATCGAAAGTCCTCCACTCCTTCCATTTTTCGAGCTTGATTCCAAAGGTAGTGCCCGTGCCTCCCAACCTGACGGTGTCAATTCCCAACGCCTCGATAAGATCGAGCTTGATCTCACCCAACATTTGCAGCAGCTCGATGACCTTCACCGGGGTGCCGGGCGCGTCGAGTCCAAGCGCCTGGCGCAGCAAGTAAACTGCACTGACATGCATCCCACTTACGGTGGTTGCGCCCAGGTCCATGGGGACTCGGTCCGCTTCCCGGTGTTGAAGCGCCAGATTCACCCGCTCGCGTGAGTTCATCATCAATCACTCCTTTCAGGCTACTTGCCACCTGACAGGACTCGACCCTGCAACCAAGCGGACCTTGCCCTGCTCCTCGAGCCGATCCATGTGGCCCTTGACGGGGAACATGGCGAGGGACCATGTTTCCTTTGGCCAATCTCCGACCGCGCTCGAAACCGCATCGATCAGATCTTTCATGGTTAGTCCGCCGGGCGTTTTTACGAGACTTCCCAGAATGGCTCGGTCGAACAAATCGACCGTTTGACGGGACTCGGCAATGAAATCCCGTATCTCCTCTCCCCGCATAGTGGGCCAATGGCCGGAGTGAAGAACATCTATGTCCAGGCTCTCGAAATATCGCAGGGTCGAAAGGTAGAGATCAACGTGATAATAAGTTACAGGGATCGACATTCCACCCGCGGCTTTCGGGCATCCCCGTCCATGGATGGCGTCCCCTACGAATGCGGCACTATGCTTCCGGTCGTAGAGAGCCAAGTGTCCATGGGAATGCCCGGGCACGTGGAGCACCTCGAGCGCCCAATCGTCGCGCAATCGAATCCTCTCACCGCCCGAGAAGGTGATGTCCATCTTTCGCGCCATGCCGGCTTCGGGCGCCGGGTCAGCCTCAAAGCCGACATCGTGCTCTGCCCGGAGAAAATTGTAATGCACATCGTAGAGCGTGCGAGGGTCCTCAACCAACGGCCGGTCGGCCTCACCGCAGGCAAGCCAAGTGCCCGGCGAGGTACGCTTGATGGCGTAGTTGCCGCCTTGGTGGTCAGTGTCCGAGTGAGTGGTTATGGCCAGCGTAAGGCACGCGGGTTTCAGCTTCAGCGAATCCAGGTAAGGGAATATCGCCTTTTCAGGAGTCGCCGCGACTCCCGTATCCACCAGGACTACGTTGTCACCGACGAACAGGTATTGAAACAGATTTCGGTCTCCGAACAGCGACTGAATGCGGTAAACTCCAGGGTAAAGTTCCATGGATCACTCCTAATCAGTGGTCACTTGTCAGTGGGCAGTAGTTGTCAGTGGTCAGTTGCGGCCACCATTTTCCATTTTCGAGTTTCCATTTTCCAATTTCAGTTTCCAGTTTCCAGCTTCACGCCGAGCGGATTTCGTCAAAAGCCTTTGCGGCTGCCTCGAGGGTCGAAGTCACGTCAGCCTCGCTGTGGGCCGTAGAAACGAATGCGGCCTCAAACTGTGAAGGGGGGAAGTAAACACCACGTTCGAGGAGCGAGCGGAAAAAGCGGGCGAATTTGCCGGTGTCTGATCCCTTGGCGGAGGCATAATCCGTCACAGGATCGCTGGTGAAGAAGCAAGTGAACATTGACCCCACACGGTTCACGGTGAGCGGCACACCGGGCTTTGCAGCCGCACCGGCCAAGCCCGAGGCAAGCTTCTTCGAAATCACCTCGAGGCGGTCGTAAGTGCCCGGGCGGCGCAGGATTTCGAGCGTCTTGAGCCCCGCAGCGACCGCCAGAGGATTTCCGGAGAGCGTTCCGGCTTGGTAAACGGGACCGGCCGGCGCGACCCAATTCATCAGAGAGGCTTTCCCTCCATAGGCTCCCACCGGCAGCCCTCCTCCGATGATTTTCCCAAGTGTAGTGAGGTCCGGCTGAATCTTATATAATTCCTGCGCGCCGCCGTAGGCCACTCGGAACCCCGTCATCACTTCATCAAGGATGAGTACAGTTCCCTGCTCTGCCGTCAGCTCGCGGAGCTTCGCAAGGAACCCGGCTTGCGGCGGTATGCAGCCGGAGTTCCCCACCACGGGCTCAATGATGACTGCGGCGAGCTGATTACGATGAATTCGAAACGCCTCCTCGAGGGCCGCTGGATCATTGAAGGGCAATGTGACTGTGAACTCCGCCAGGGCCCTAGGAACGCCCGGGCTGTCGGGCAAGCCGAGGGTGGCAACACCCGAGCCGGCTTTTACCAGCAAGCTGTCCCCATGACCGTGGTAGCAACCTTCGAACTTCAGAATCCTGTCCCGGCCTGTGGCCGCGCGCGCCACGCGCAGGGCGGAAAGCGTGGCCTCCGTCCCCGAGTTCACCAGCCGCACGCGCTCGATGGAGGGATAAGCGTCGCGAACACGCTCTGCCAATTCGATCTCGGCCTGAGTGCACGCCCCGAAGCTCGTTCCGGTCTCGATAGCCCTGGCCAAGGCTCCCACCACTTCCGGGTGGCAATGGCCGAGAATTAAAGGTCCCCAGGACAAGACATAGTCGATGTAGTTCCTGCCGTCCACGTCGGCGATGGAAGAGCCTTTGCCTCTCGCAATAAACACAGGGTCACCCCCCACAGCGCGAAATGCGCGCGCGGGCGAGTTCACTCCCCCGGGCATCAGGCTCAGGGCCTTTTGAAAGAGTTCGTGGGATTTAGTGGGCATGAGATTTCTTCCAGCCTGAAGGTATGTCGTCGTCCGGCCCATCCGCAACGACGCGAAGCATCTGGCGAAGGGGACCTATACCAATGTCCCAAAGCGCAGTGGCAAGGCCTAAATGAAGCTTTGCCGCTAGTCCCAAATAGGACTGCGACCCTTCGAGCATATCCTGGATGACTTCCAGGAAGCTCCGGCTTCGCGCCCCGAACTCGACCATGCGCGTGGGGACCGCTCCCCCCAGGAATTCTCCGTAATAGAAAGTGCGGGCGAGCCGCGCACTCAGCGCCAGCGCCTTGCCGAATTCCCCCTGGACGCGCGCCGGGTAAAGCTCCGGCAGCTCCTCCAGTAACGACTCCGCGAGCAGTTCGCCCGAGCGCATCGCATAGTAGATCCCTTCTCCCGTGACGGGATCAACAAGCCCGCCGGCATCTCCCGCCAGCGCCCACCCCGGACCGCCCAAACGCAGGCCGCTCCATGCATCCACGCTGAGCGCGGGAAGCAAATGGCTGTAGACCTGAGCGCATGCCAAGGAATATCCGAATCGGCGCATAAAGGCGTGAAGCCGTTCTCGCAAACCCGCCATGCTATCCTCACCCACTTTTCCGCAGATGCCGACGGAGAGATGATCGGTGCGAGGAAACGCCCAGACATAGCCTTCAAACCTTTCGAAAAACTGCACTCGCAGCAAATCGTCGCGGCCAGGCACGTAATAGCCAAAAGTGAGCATGAAATCGCGGGGTCCTAAGTCCTCCGTCAAAAGGGACCGGAGTCGAGTCCTCGCCCCCGCCGCCAGGATGAGATAATCCGCCCGGTAATGGCCCTTTTTGCCTTGCAATTCCCAGCCTGTGCCTAAACGCCGGAAATCACGCACCCGATCTTCCACAACTTCCGCTCCGGCCCACTGGGCGCGGCGAAGCAGCAGTCCATTCAGATTACATCGGGAATAGATAGCCAGGGGCTGGCGTAGTTGGAACCGAAGCGAGGCATTGTTGCCGGCCTGAAACTCAACTTCCTGGACGGGCTTCGCTTCGCCGGTCGCCGGCAACAAGAAGGGATAGCGTTGCAAGGCCTTGTGAGTCAGTCCGCCTCCACACGGTTTCTCCCAGCCGAGCTTTTCCTCGAAGACCGTGACACGCCCTCCGCCGCGGGCGATCAATTCCGCAGCCATCGCTCCGGCTGGCCCGCCTCCGATGATGACCGTGTGCGTCGGCTTCATTATTGCACAGGTATAACAGCTAGTTGAAGAGCCTGCTCAAGCGCGTCTTTCCGTACGCTCTTAGGCCTTCGAGAATAGCACGCCCTCTTTTGAGGCGCAAAATCCCACGCGTCCGGCTGCATGGACGGTTTGCAATAGCCTCGCTACCCTACCTACTGCCCACCGCCTGTCACCTACTGTCGCGGTAGGGATACCGGTTACCCGGCACCCCCCGCACGGATCCGTACGGGCGCTCATTAGCGCATACGGCTCTTGTCGCGGATGAATAACGGAGAGCGCTCTAGCGCTCGCCGCGCACCCGGTGGCCCCTGGGACACGCA
>Ga0326728_10012042_pt1 | contig 19450 bp, 15 predicted proteins | sample MB3enrmetagenome_FD_207602 | JGI IMG/M metagenome (GOLD analysis project Ga0326728, IMG submission 207602) | Lab enriched peat soil microbial communities from McLean, Ithaca, NY, United States - MB31MN | ecosystem: Environmental > Terrestrial > Soil > Wetlands > Peat | place: USA: New York... | reverse complement strand
CCTCGCTCGCGCGCACCTCGTCGGCGTAGTACATGGTGTGCATCATGAGCCCCTTCGGACCGGGGCGGAACAGGGCGATGTGCTCGCGGTTGTGCATTGTGATCTTCGCCACGCCCGTGTAGCCGGTGCGTTCCAGAGCCTCGTACAGCAGCGCGTACGGCCGTTCGCCCGCGTCGTCCGGCGCCATGTAGTAGGAGCTCTCGAAGTACACCGGGTCCACTTCGGACGATTTCACGAATTCCACGATCTCCATGGTCTTCGCGCTGGGCGGGGCCATCCGCTTGATCTCTTCGTCGTCCACCACCACCCAGCGGCCCTTCTCGTACTCGTAGCCTTTGACGATGTCCGTGCGGGCGATGGGTTTGTCCTCCGCCTGGCAGTAAAGAACCTGTTTGACCCGGCTGTGGTCTTCTTTGTGTAACTGATTGAAACTAATGGTCTCGCTGCGGGCGGCGGTGTACAGCTTCACCGGAAACGACACCAGACCGAACGTGACATGACCCTTCCAGACGGTGCTTGCCATAGGATCTCCAGCTCTGGCGACCGGCAGGCCCACGGGCCGGCTCTAAGGCAATCCAGGTCGCGCTCGACCAGAATAACCCGCAGGCACAAACATTTTCAAGTAGTTGTGTAGTTTAAGGGTTTGTTGAAAAGCGCGTGGAACCGCTTGCTGGCGCGCGCGGCTCAGTTTTCTTAGCTCGTCATTGCAGGCAGTTACCGAGCCGCGACCGCGAGGGAGCGGCACCCCAACCGCGCTTTTCAACAAACTCTTAGGGGCCGGAGCTACTCGACGTCGTCCGGCTTGACTTCCTTCGTCGAGCCGTTGGCGGCCCACTTCAGGAAGGCAATAATGTCGGCCAGTTCCTGCGATGTGTACCCGGCGCCCGTGGGGGGGTGGGCCCATTTCTCGCTCCGCACCATCGAGATGACGTCCTTCGATGCCAGCGTCTTCAGAACCGGCGGTGTCTGGCTCAGGTCGAAGACCTGAATCTCGTCGCCTTCCTTTTGTTTCAGGATGCCCGGAAAGCTGCCCGCCGCCGTCTTGACCTCCTGCACGTTCTCGGTCATGTCCATTTTGATGGCCATCACCAGGCCGCGCGGCGGCACCACCGATGCCAGCGGCTTCAGATCGGGGCCGACCGCGTTGCCCACGCCGGCCATGGTGTGGCAAGTGGCACAGGGCGTGCCTTTGGGCGAGTTGAGGAAGAGTTCGCGCCCCCGCTCCACCTGCTTCGGGACGGGCTTGTTCTGCGCCGCCGCCGAAAACGCCATCGCTCCACATACGAGAGCGATACTGCATTGCTTCAGCATGATCGCCTCCCAACCGGACTGATGCTATCACAACTGGCGGGCGCGGGCGCAAGCGCGGGTAGGTGGGTGGGTGCGGCCGCAGGGACGGGCGTGGGTTGGGGGATTCGGACCTTCACGAAACGGGGGAAGTAGATGCTCATATCCGTAGCCAGTCGCTCGTCGGAGCCGTTGGCGGTATAGGTGACGATGAGATCGGCCCCGTCAAGTTCGGGATGGCTCTTCGCTCCATACACGAACGGGTTCTGGCCATCGGATTCCGGTGGACGGTAGATCGTCCGAGGCTTGCTCCATGGACCTTCCAGGCGCGGGGATTGGCGGATCGCGATGTCCGTTGCGCCGAATCCGGCGGATTTCACTTCGATGAAGCCCGCCCCGCGAGGATCGCGCTGCACGCTGAACTCGCTGCCGGCGTCCGGCATCACGACCTGCCGATGCGCAGGATTCGATGTCCAGCTTTCATCCGAGCCGCACCACCATTGTGGCGCGGTCAGCCGTCCTGCGGCAGCCTCACGCACCGGCCAGCGCAGCAGATACGCGTCGAACGTCACGTTGTCCAGGTCGAAGGCGTACACGAACTCGCCGTCTCGAATCACCGACATGCCCACCAGCATCTTCCCTCGCGTTTCCGGCCCATCCAGTTTGCGCGGGTTCCAGTCGGCCGGTTCGGCGTTCGGATTATCGATCATGAACGCGTCCCAGCCAACGGATTGAAATCCCAGTGAAGCTTTGCTCGAATCGCTGGCCATGCGCATGAAGAAGAGCAGCAGCCGATTCCCGAGACGGATACCGTGCATGGGCCAGTACCAGTTCGCTCCCCGGCCCCGCACGAAATCCGCAGGCTTACTGAGGCGTCCTGAGCAGTAGAACCGGATTCCCGCCCGCGACGGATCGTAGCCGGTCTGAATCGCCACGCTGTTGCGGATGAATGCCGCTTGCCGGCGGGTGGAGTTTGGTTTCTCGGCAATGAAGGAGTCCCCGAATTGCCACAACAGGCGGCCGCTGCCGAGATCCACCGAGAAAGCCGCGTCGCCGCCCAGCCAGCGCGGGTCGGAGCGGAAGAGCCGGTCAGCTTCGGGCCATGGGGTGCCCGTTTGCCCCAGTGCGATCAGCGAAAGCACCACTGCCAGAGTCGGAACCAACGCTCGCAAGCTCACTTCGCCCGCGCCGCAAAGTCCGGCCGCAACAGGCCGCGAATCTCCGAATACGGAATTTCCAGCCGAGTCGGCCCGGACATGTAGGAGTCGATCTCGTACTCGTTGAAACAGAAGAGCAGAGATTTGTCGCCGATGCCGTAGTTGTCGTTCAGTTCGAAATGGCCGTGCGGAAAGGTGAAGCCGCTGAGATCGTCGGTCGGCCCGAGCTCCTTCTCCTTCCGGAAACACTTCACGGCGATCGCCGTCAGCGCGGGCATCGACCCGTCTTTGAGGATGGACGCCAGCTTCACCGGCTCGCCGGTGGCCGCATTGAAGTTCAGATACTTCGTCTCGTGAAGCGGATGCGCCCCGCCGACATACTCCTCCCGATAGCACTCGACGCTGAACACCGGCGGCGCCGCGCGCAGCACAGCGACGTTTTCGATGAGGTCCCATTGCTGGGCGTCGGACACGGGCTGGTATTGCTTGTTGAAGTCATCTGCGTACTGCAGGGGCGTGAGCTTCTTGTCTTCGACGAGATACGCGAGGATGGCGGCGTTGATGCGCTCGCGCGCCTGGGCCGGACCGGATATGACCTCGACATAATCAAGCGTGGCCGAAGAGCAGCCGGCCTTCGGATCCCCGCAGCCGGGGACGACGCGGGACACATGCCGGGGCGCGGTGCGCACCGGCTGTGCAACCGCCGGAGCTATGGCTAACGTGGCGATCAGAATGTATCGGGTCATGCGCTCATAACAGATTGCACCGGTCCGGTGTTTTTGACAAGCCGCCTGATACACTCACACGCATGGCCAGCGGCGTCCACGTGGACGAAACCCCGGCGAAAACCGCCCGCGGTAACTGGATCGTGCTGGCCCTGCTGGTGGCCTCCGTCGCCATCAATTACATCGACCGCGGCAATCTGTCCGTGGCCGGCCGCGACCTCAGCGCGGAGCTGCGCATCACCCCGGACCGTCTGGGGCTTCTCTTTTCGGCGTTTTTCTGGACCTACGCGCTGTTCCAGATTGCCGCCGGCTGGCTGGTGGATCGCTACGACGTCGTTCGGGTCTACGCCGCCGGCTATCTGCTCTGGTCGGCCGCCACCGTGTGCACGGGTCTGGTGTCCACCGTGGGCGCGCTGTTTGCGTTGCGCCTGCTGCTGGGGATGAGCGAATCCGTCGCCTATCCGTCGTATGCCAGGATCATTGCCGGAAACTTCCGCGAGGAGCGGCGGGGCATCGCCAATGCGCTGATTGACGCCGGGTCGCGCGGTGGGCCGGCGGTCGGCGTACTCGTCGGCGGATTGCTTCTGGAGCACTACGGCTGGCGCGTGATGTTTTTCGCTATCGGCGCGGCCAGCCTGCTGTGGCTGGCGCCGTGGATGATGCTGGCTCCGAAGGTGTCGCGCGCGCCCGTCGAACGTCACACCGATGGTGTCGTCGGCTTCGCGGAGATCCTTCGGCTTAAAGAGGCCTGGGGCACGTTTCTCGGCCTCTTCGCCGGCAACTACGCCTGGTATTTCCTGCTCACCTGGATGCCGCCCTGGCTTCTGATGGAGCGTCACTACAGCCGCCACGCGATGGCCATCTACGGCTGGCTGCCATACGCCGCCCTGGCGCTTTCATCTCTGGCAAGCGGTTGGATTTCGGATCGGCTCATCACTCGAGGCGTCTCGCCGACGGTTCGCCGCCGTTTCGCCACGCTCGCCTTTCTGGCATGCGCGCTCCTGCTGATCCCCGCCTGTGTTTGCCGCGACCAGCGAATCGCCATGGGCCTGCTGATTCTCGCCTGCATCGCGCTCGCCCAGTGGAGCGCCCAGTGCTGGGCCATCACGCAGACGCTGGCGGGGCCGGCCCGCTGCGGGAAATGGGTCGGCCTGCAGAACGGATTCGGCAATGTGGCTGGCATCACGGTGCCATGGATCACCGGCGAGATCGTCCAGAAAACCGGCTCGTTCCACCCGGCGTTCATTGCTGTCGGCGCGGTGCTGGTTATGGGCGCCCTTGCCTATCATTTCCTGGTGCCGCGCGTCGCGCCCATTCGCTGGAATCCCGGCAGCCAGGGCGGGCTCTGACACACTAAGCCGGCACAGGGCGGAGCCGTCCACAGTGCGAGCTGAGTAAGGCCGGCGGTCCGCTCCGTTGTGCCGGCTGTGACAAACTAGAAGGTTAGTGGCCTGGTTCACGCGAAACAAACCTCCTGGTGAAACGCCTCCCGAAGGGGAGCGCCGTCTGCGCACCGAAGGGCTGTGGCAGAAATGCGAGCACTGCGGAGAGATCATCTGGCGCAAGGCGCTGGAGGACAACCTGCAGGTGTGCCCCAAGTGCGGATGGCATTACCGCTTCGACGCGCGCGCGCGGCTGGCCACGCTGATGGACGACAACCAGTACGAGGAGCTGGATGCCGATCTGGTCTCCACTGACCCGCTCGGTTTTGTCGATTCCAAACCGTATTCCGAGCGGCTGGCGGCAATGCAGCGGGCCACCGGGCTGAAGGACGCGGTCATCTCCGTGCGTGGCAAGCTGAACGGGCGCACCGTACACGTGTGCGTGCTGGAGCTGAAGTTCATCGGCGGCAGCATGGGAGCGGTGATGGGCGAGATCATTACCCGGGCCATCGAGCGGTCGCTGGAGAATCGTGCGCCCCTGATCATCGTTTCCTCTTCCGGAGGAGCGCGCATGCAGGAGGGCGCGGTCAGCCTGATGCAACTGGCCAAGATCTCGTCCGCGCTGATGCGGCTGGATGAGGCTCGCGTGCCATTTATCAGCGTGGCCAGCGATCCCACCACCGGCGGTACCACGGCCAGTTTCGCCATGCTGGGCGATCTGAACCTCGGCGAACCCGGGGCGCAGATCGGCTTTGCCGGCCCGCGCGTGATCGAGCAGACCATCCGGCAGAAGCTGCCCGAAGGCTTTCAGACCAGCGAATTCCTGCTCTCGCACGGCTTCCTCGACGCAGTGGTCAAGCGCGGCGAAATGAAAGCATTTCTGGCGCGGGCGCTGGACTTCTTCGAAGGATAGGCGCCACGCGACCGCGCGGCGTTCGTTGCCCGCGTCACCGTGCTACGCCGTCCAGCCACCGTCCACAATGTGCACCGCGCCGGTGGTGAAGCTGCTTTCGTCGGACGCGAGATAGAGCGTCAGCATGGCCACCTCGCGAGGCGAACCGAGCCTGCCCGAAGGTTGCCGCGACTCGAATTCACGCCAGACGGCCTCTACTGGCTTGCCCGTCTGCTTGGCCTGCGCGCGAACTCGCTCCTCCAGCGACGGGGTCACGATGGTGCCGGGACAAATCGCATTGGCGCGGATACCGTGGCGGACAAAATCCGCGGCAATGGACTTGGTCAGACCGATCACGGCCGCTTTTGTCGCGGCGTAGACGTAGCGGTTCGGAACCGCGTGCACCGACGACGCGACCGACGAGATGTTGATGATCGATCCGCTGCCCTTCAGCAACATTCCCGGGAGGAACGCGCGGATCGTCCGGTGCATCGACTTCACGTTGACATCGAAACTGTGGTCCCAGTCGGCTTCGCAGCAATCGAGGATCGTTCCGCTGTGCACGAAACCGGCGACGTTCACCAGCACGTCGATGCTGCCGAGCGACTGTGCGAGAGCGTCCACGGCTGCCGTATCGGTGACGTCCAGCCGCCGAATCTCCGCGCCGCCGATATCGCCCATCCTTTCGATCTCGATGTCGGTGGCGATCACGCGCGCGCCCGCTTCGACAAACGTCTCGGCAATGGCCCGCCCGATGCCCTGCGCGGCTGCGGTGACCAGCGCCACTTTTCCGGCAAGCCGATCGCTCATGGCGCGACGGTCCTGAGTTGCGCGGCCCTCGAGAAGTGGCCCTTGCGGCCATCCGCGTGGCAATCCGAGCATGCCACCGTGTGGATGTTGTGGCGGCTGCCGGCGGAAGCGAACGTCGTGTCCATCTTCTCCACGTTCAGCCCGCAGTTCGACATCCGCGGATGGCAGGTGGCGCACGAAGCCCGAGCGCTCTGGTTGTGGCCCTGGTGACAGGCGATGCAGCCGATTCCTTCGTGGACGCCGCGCGGGGTGCGGTCGTCGCCCGACCAGCCCTCCAGCGATGCGCGTGGCGCGTGGCACTGGTAGCAAAGACCGTCGCGCGGGTCGGCGCTGATCACCAGCGGCCCCTTTGCATCGTGCACCTGCGGAATCTGCAGCGAGGCCGCTTGATAGTGCACGTGAGACCGCCGGTCGAAGAAGCTCAGCGAAGGCGGCGCCACCGGACCTTCCACCGAAGCGCGTTTCAGCTTCGATGCCGGCTTGCCCTCGCGGTGAATTTCATGACAGGTCATGCAGGGCATGGTTGGCGCATCCTTCAATTCCGGCCGTACCAGCCGCCACGGACCCTTGATGTCCACGGGCACGACTACATCCTGAATCGGGCCGTCGAAGTGCATGCCGTGGCAGCGCATGCAATCGGTGGTTTTGTGCTCAGTGCCCGTGAAGATGCGGGCGTAACTGGCGCTGTGCGGCCCGGCCTGCCATGAAGCGAACTCCTGCTGGTGGCATTTCCGGCAGCGCGCCATCATGCGCAGGACATCATCAGTGCGCAGGACAACGCGCTCGGGCACGTCGCCTCCGAGATGGCGGACCACGCGCCGGACGTTGCCGGTCATCGTGCTGTCGTGACATTCCGTGCAGGCCATGTTACGATGCGTGGACACCTGCCATAACTCGACATTCTGGCGAATCTCGTGACAGCTCGCGCACGCCGTGCCGTCGCCGTGATGATAGTATCGGTCCGCCCCGAAGATGAAAGCGGCAATCGCCAGGAGCGCGACGGCTCCCACGATCGCAAGGCGCTTCACGAGCGCAACCTCGTTCCCCGCCACATTTGCAGAATGCCCGCCGAAGCGTAATAGCCGATGGCCATGATGGTCAGCGCCGGATTGAATCCGCCGTTGTTGACGTGCACGCTTCCGTCCACCACGAAGACATTGTCCACATCGTGAATCCGGCAGTTCCGGTTCACTACCGACGACTTCGCATCGTCGCCCATGCGGCACGTGCCCGCCTGATGCTGCCCGCCGCTCACGCCGCGCCCCGGCAGCATTGGCCACGTCCGCACCGCGCCGGCTTCCTTCAGCCACATCGCGGCCTTGTCGCACATGGCGCGGCCGATCTCCAGCGTGTGCGGGTGACGGTCGCCGGAGAGCCGAGCCACGGGCATGCCCCAGCGGTCGCGCACCTTGGGGTCAACTTCCACGCGGGACTCGGCCATGGGCATCTCCTGCGTCGGCCCCATGATCACCATGGTTCGCTTGTAGTATTGGCGCATCGCTTCCTTGTGTCCCGCGCCCCAGCGCGGCGTGCCTGGTGGCAGCATACCGGTGACATGGATCGGCAGGCGGATGAACTCGTTGGCCAGCATGGCGCCGCCGCGCAGACCCGGGTTGCCGTGATTGAAGTCGCTGATGGCGATGCCCGCGCCCGGCCCCACGTCGTCGTACACCTCGAAATCGAACGCGCCCATCGCGCCCGTGTAGGTGTGGCCCTGCAGATTACGGCCGACGTTGTCGTAACGATTGCCGAGGCCGCGGGGATGCAGCCGGCTCTTCGAGTTCAGCAGAAGCCGAGCCGATTCGATGGCCGCGCAGGAGACCACCACGAGGTCGGCGGGCTGTGTCTGCAGGTGCCCGTTCGCATCGAAGTAGGCGACGCCGGTGGCGCGCCCGCGGTCGTCAAGCAGAATCTCTTTCGTCATGCAGCCGGTGCGCAGCTCGCAGTTGCCGGTAGCGAGCGCCGTGGGAATCACCGTGTTCTGCGTGCCGTTCTTGGCGTCCACTTCGCAGGCAAACCCGACGCACCATCGACAGCGCATGCACGGGCCGCGGCCGTTGTAGGGGACACTGTTCCGCGCCATGGGAATGTCGAAGGGGTGGAGACCGAGCCGTTTCGCCGCGGGCAGCAGGATCTCATACTCGCGATTCGGCGGAAGCGCGGGCATGGGCAGCGGCCGCCGCCGCGGAGCTTTGAACGGGTTGCCATCGTCGTTGCCGGAGACGCCGATCTCCCACTCGGCCTTCTCGTAGAACGGTTCCAGATCGTCGTAGCCGATGGGCCAGTCCTCCAGCGTGCTGCCATCGGGTGCGCCGTAGGTAGAGCGCATGCGGAAATCCTGGCGCATGAAACGCCACGCCTGCGCGCCCCAGCTCAGCGTGCCGCCGCCCACGCAGGCCGCGTTGTTCGAATACCAGCCGTCGCTGGGGGCCACCACGTGCTCGCGTCCGCCGAGGTCAACGACGACACGCGGGTTGCCTTCGTCATCCGGGCCGAATGCGTTACCGAGAACCGTGGTGCGCTGGTTGCGGAGGTCGTCCTTGCGATCATCGTTGGCGCTTTGCCACTGGCCGCGCTCCAGCAGGACCACGTTCAGGCCGCCGGTGGAGAGTTCTTTCGCAACGATCCCGCCGCCCGCGCCCGCGCCGATCACCACTGCGTTGACTTTTTTCACGACCTCGCGGGCCCTCCGCCATCGAATTGCGAGCGGCCGCGCACGGGCGGTTCCGTCACCCCGAGCATGCGCCAGCTCACCGCGTCGCGATTGCCGCCGTGCCGCGGCGAGCCGTAGAAGCTCTGCATGGTGTGGGTGAGGACCAGGTCGAAGAATGGCCGCCGCTGTCCTTCCAGAACATGCACGATGTCGGTCTGCTGCGCGAAGGCGAGCGATGCAAAATCGTGTCCGAACGTCGCGATGCTGATTTGATCCGTCTCCGCGAGTCCGCGGCGGTAAGCCGCGCGATGTTTCCGGTAATGCCGCATCAACTGGCGGTCAATGAATTCGACCGCACCGGCTTGCGCGGCGCCGGGATAATCGTCGGGCGGGACGATCTGATCGCAGAGGGCGGCCAGGGTGCGGCCTTCGGCATCGGTGAAAAATCGCCAGCGCCCCTGCGAGCGCCGGCACGACGTGGCGGAAAGCGCGGCAGCCGCGGCCGCTCCCGCCTGCAGGAACCTGCGCCGATCCATGACGCTACTACTTCTATTTCATGCGGCTGTGTCTGTCAAGCCGCGGTTTGCCGAAAGGGCTATTCGTTAAGCGGCTTTCGCTGCGGTTTCCCGACAGGTTGCTGAAAAGGCCTTCACAGGCTCAAGCCTGTGCCACCATGCGCTGCCAGGTCACTGATAACAGGGTGGCACAGACTTTAGTCTGTGGTCGGAATGGGAGCTGCCGGGGCCTTTTTCAGCAGCCTCCTAAACTAAGACTTTTGTGTGGAAGCTCCGTTAGCTTCCCTCGCCGCAGCCATGTGCGCCTGAGCGGCGGAGCTGAGCGTTACCGTATCCCCATCGGTCTTGCCCGATGCGGGTTTCGACTGTGTGGACTTTTGCGATGCCCTCGATTGTTGTGTCGAAGACGTGGGCTGGGCGGATTGCGCGTGTGTTGCGCATGATGTCGAACTGACCATGGTGGTCCTCCGATCATCCTTATCGGCCAGGAAGAGGAGATCTTCTGCCAGAATCGAAAAAATCGACAAACAGCGCTGCGCACGGGCCTCGCAGCCCCGATGTCGATGGGAAAGCGCGGCCGAACGACTATAAAGAAGCCGGGGATGTCGATGGAAACCGCCGCAGTAGAATCGATTCCAATCGTACTCGGGCGCGAAGAACACGGCCGCTGGTGGGCCGACATCGAATCCATGCCCGGGGTGATGGCCTGCGGCGATACGCGCGAATCGGCCATTGCCGCGGTGCGCGCCCTGGCGTTGCGGGTCGCCGCCGATTGCATTGATCACGGCGAAGAGGTCCCGGCGCCGCTCGCGCGAGTCTTCTCGGTGGCATGAGCCGCTGGCCGGCGACCAAAGGAAAGCGGGTTCTGGCGGCATTGCTGCGAATCGGCTGGACTGTGGCCTGGCAGGTTGGCTCGCACCGGCGTCTCAGGCGCGCCGGGTGGCCGAACCACACTTTCGCTTTCACGACAACGCTGAGATCGGACCGGGATTGCTCGCGCCGATAGCCAGGAAGACCGGCCTGCAGCCTCAGGCTCTGTGAGCGTACCTGAGCAGAGCTATGCCGAAAGCGTCGAAGAAGGCGCCGGCCGCCGACGAAATCGCCCAGATGGCATCGCGCGGGGAAGACGTCTCCGCTCATTTCACCAACAGGTTCACCGTCGTCCGGCCGGTCCGCGGCTCGTCTCAACGTCAGCGGTCAGGCGGTGATCAACACGCTCCTGGCCGGGCCTTGCACGAGGAGTGTTCGACTGGATCGCGGCCGAGGAAGAACGTCGGGCAAGGGGCAAGGAAAACCACGACGCCCGAGTTCACTTGTGTGCTTCGCCAAACTCGGGTTCGCCATCTTCGTCGAGCAGGACGCACGCCGGAAGAAGCTCTATCTTCTCGTTCTTGCCCAGTTCTTTTTGAGCCTTCTCGAACTTGCCCTGGCGATAGCTGTTCTCACCTTTGCCCGCCTCCACCACGGCGTCCGACACCTGTTCCTCCTTGTCGATGGTCTTCGTGCGCCGGACGATAATGCGACATTTACAGGTCTTGCCCTTGCACTCCTTTTTCGCGTTCGGATCGGAAGCGACCGCGTAGACGAAGTTGTAGGGGTTCTTCTCGTCGGCTGTCGGCTTGACGAGCCGAGTGACGGGAGTCTCGCTGACCTTCTTTGGGTCGTCGGGGTCAACCCAGACACAACTGCAGTCCGGGCACGTTTTCGCGGTTCTGGCCAGCGACGCGAGTGGCAGTATTAACGTTGCCGCGCCCAAAACGAGCGCCGCGGAAAAGCGATGGGTCCGGGTCTTCATCGAAGCAATCTCCTTCAGGCTGGTCGAAATGAGACCAGATGTTCAGGCCGGTCTACAACGCCTGGCGAATCTTATCCGCCGTTTCACGCGCCAACGCGGCGGGGGAAATCTAATGACTGGTAATCTACTGGATGGCGGGAGGGAAACAGTTTCGCTCCATGTTCGCCTTTTCCAGCTTTTCCGGATGGCTCGCGAACGGCTTGAATTCACTTGAATTCTCTATGAACTGGAGGCTGGCAACGGCGTTGTCCGCCTGCTTCATGTAGGCCTCGGCACTATCGGGCTGCAGTTTCGCCGCGCAAACCGAGGCCTGTGCTCGCGCCCAGTAATATTCAATGGCGCCCGGCGAGCGGCTGACTTTTCCGTCGAGCTGAGCGAGCTCCTTTCCGGCTTCTTCGGGCTTGCCTTCCGCCAGCAGCACCTCGGCCAGCGTGGTTTCCAGATACGTGACCTGTTCGATGTCCGCACGTAACGACAGGTACAGCAGAGCCTGGCGGATGTGCTTCTCCGCGGTGGAGAGCTGTTCGGACGTCGGACCTTGGACCTTCCTGCGCAGGGCCAACAGGGACCACTGCCAAATGCCATCGGCGTAGGCATTGAGGGCATCCGTCGACCCCGGATTGAGCCCAACAGCCGACTCGAAGTTCTGAACAGCGAGGTCAAAGTAGAGAGCGGCCCATTCAGGAGCACGATCCGGATGTGAGGCAGGAGCATTCACCGCCGCAGACTCGAACAGGTTGCCAATGGCGAACTGCTGTGCCGAGTCCCGCCGGAGCGCCCTCATGGGCCGGGTATCCGCAGTCAGCCTCAGCTCGGCGCTGGCATGATTGCAGGCAAATGTCGTGTCGTCGGGGGCCAGCCGCATGGCCGCCGCATAATAGGGAATCGAGTAGAAACCGATTGGGCTGGTCCAGGACAGCAGCGGAACGCTCGTGCGCAGGTCGGGGGAAGACACGTCGATTGCATCGGGGCCTTCACAGTAAAGGCCCGAAGTGACGCTATCGGAAGTTCCAGTCCGCAATCTCTGGTTGTGTATCCAGAGGCAGTTACCCAGCATGTTCATCACGCCGGCCTCCAGCGTGGCTGCTTCACCGTCCTGCTGAAACAGGGGCATGGCGGTGGCGCGAAGGGCCTCGGCACGCTTGCAGTAATAATACGGCAGGTAGAAACCGGTGCGCGGAATTGATTCGAGTCGCTTGTTCTTCACCATGCCGCGGTCAGCGTCCAGACGGCACAGGCAAAGGCCGATGTAGGCGGTCCGCCGCTCTACCGGGGTTGCGTCGGAGTTCTGCTCGGCGACCTCGTGGAGAAGCAGCTCCGCTTCGCCGCTGGCGTCTGGCACGGATATCGGCGGCGCTACTGCGGGACCGGACGGGTAGGTCAGGTTGTAGATTATATCCGCGCGCTTCAGGACCCCCTTCACGTATCCGGGTTTATCGCGGGAAAGTCCGAGCAGGGCGTCGGCGGCGCGAAGAGGCTGGCCGCTCTTTTGCAGCGTCAGGGCCAGGCGATACCGGGCTTCGGCGAACGTCTGATCGCTCGCGATCGCCCCCTGGAAGCACGAGATGGCCTGCTCCAGTTCACCCCACTGTCCGTCAAGTTCGTAGCGCCTTGCATGCTGTATGCCCTGATCGAACTCCTGGAACGCCGCTTCGGATTGCGTGATCCCGGAGTCGGAGGCATCGGCGGCTATTCGAAGGGCAATACGCCAGGCGAGGGTCTCAACGGGTTCTTTGTCCTGGGCTGGGCAATCCGCGGATTGCGCCGCCGGAAAATCGTCGGCGCTCCATATCGCACCACGATTCGACATGGCGACCGCTCTGAAATGCGTCTTGCCATCGGCCGACTCGGCCGGGAACAACCCGCCGGTGATTTGGTCGACGCGAAACAAACGGCGGACCGGTCCCTGGACAACGGCCGCTATCGAGCCCAGTGGGATCTTGACTCCCAGGAGACTCACGTCATTACCTCCTGAGATTGCCGTTCCGAGGCTGTTCTCGCCAGAGCCGATGGTGATGTTCGGGGAGGGCTCTCCTCGGCCCCCCTGTTGGGGGCGATCTTTTTCGTGGCCCGTGAGGGATACAGATTCGGGGAAATCGCTCCAGATCCTGTTCAGGTCGACGACAATCGATTGAGCGAGCTGCGTCCCCAGCCTCTCGTCGCCCGGATTCGTGAACGGCTCCACAACGGTGTTTCCGTAGTTGAAAACCTCCGAGCCGACCACCAGAAGCACTACAGCGGCCAGTATCCCTAATGCGTTCTTAAATGCGCTCTTAAGCGTCTGTGCCCACGTGCTGGTCTTCGCACTGTCGTCGCTGGCCGGCGGCGCCGCCGGACGCCCCCAGCTCACTATCCACCCGCCCGCTTTCTTCAGCCCTGACGCGATCCCCGGTTCGGCAAGCCGGCTGAGCTTGAGGAGCCACAGCGGAATGCGCGAAACGGCGCCTCTGGCGTAAAACTCGGTCAGCGTGAACCAGGCCGCGAACGCGATCAACAGATCCAGTCCCGGAGCGAAGACCGAGAGGAAGAACAGATCGAACACGGCCAGACCGACCACTCCCAGAACGGCGGCCAGCACAAAGGGTGTGTACAACTCGGCCTGCCTGTGCGCGGGCAGCGTTCTTATCGCATACTCCCAGTCCTCTTCGGACGAACCCGGCGGGCGTCCGCGTGCTTCCCAATGCTGGAACGCGGCCAGTGCGATATCGTTGTGCGCCGGGGCGTAGGCCGCGCGCGCGGCTCTCACGCTTCGAGTAATAAGGACGACCTGAATGATCGCATCCACGGCCGCCACTACCGTCCAGAGGCCCAGCAAAGGAAGAAACGGCGTCTGGTAGCCGGTCTGATCGTCGATGCTCCGGCCCGCGTATGCGAGAGTAACAGCGGCCGCGGCCGCCACCAGACCGCCGATCAACCATCGAACGACGCTGGGCACGCGATGAAGCCATTTCCACACGGACATCCCGATCGCCAGGGGAAAAGCCAGAAATGCAGTCCCGATCCAGAGCAGACGCATCAAAGGCGCGCTGGTAAACGGATCGGCGATCTCCTGCCATCCCAGCCCATACAGCGCCACGGGCGCAATCACCAGCGCCGGCGACCAGATCTGATCCCAGACGGCTTTGCCGTTGAGGAGGACAAGAATGCTCTCCGAGAAGCAGACCAGCAGCCACAGGAGTGGAAACGACCACAAACTGTAATAGCGGACCTCGAGCGGCACCGTCAGGTGGACGTCTCCCTCGATAACCGCGAACTGAAACCACGCCGTGGCGCCGATCGCCAGTCCGATGAGCAGAATCGCGGTCTTGAACCGCCAGCCCTGAGCCCGGCAACGCACCGCGCGAGTGCTCAGCCAGCACAAGCCGCCGCAAATACAGAGAAGCGCGATGGCCATGCGCGCCAGCCGGGTAGTCCATGTACCCTGCGTAAACAGGATGCCCAACTCCGAGCTGCAAATAATGGCGCCTGAACGAAGAGAAAAGCAGAAGAAGCCGCCGACGGTTGCAAGCAACAGGTTGAGAATACCGACGGGGTTGAGACGGTCCTTCCGCAGAAGGCACATCGCCCCCTGAACAAACAGGGCCGCCGCCAGAAGCAGACAGATTCCCCTCGCCAGCCAATGCATACGCCACCCAGAATCTCTGTGACAGGCTTCGCCTGCGATTATACAAAAATTCCGGGCGAATTAGCGGGGAATTAGTGTGAGGTGTCGAACACATCTCCTCCCCCCCGCAGCGCCCCATCCACGCTCTCCCGGCACTTCTCGCAGAACGACGTCGTGCGAATATCCAGCCGCTCCACGCTGTTGCTGGAGGCCATCACGCAGGTCCAGTCGTCGCAGTGGCGCAGGCCGAAGGTGTGTCCCAGTTCGTGCACCGCTTCCTTGGTCAGCCGGTCCAGCAGCAGCGCCCCATCGCCCGGCAGACCGTACAATTCCTCGCGCAGCCGATACGTGGACACCACCGCCGACAGCCCGCTCACCTGCGCCTCGCCGAACACGAACGTCAGCACGGGAACGAACAAATCGTGCGAGGTCACTCCGAGAATCCGCAATCCGGTTGCGTACTCGCGGGTGAGGCGCTCCAGCAGCCGCGTCGAGTGATATTGATTCCTCTCGCCATCCCAGGCAAACGCGGCATCGAGCGGAGTCTCGGCCACCGCGCAGCGCAATCCCAAAGCCCGCGTGATCGACGCGCACAGACGGTCCAGCGGAACGGATGCGTCCACCGCGCCCACCGGAACAACCAGCAGTAGTCCGGGAGACGTCACACCGAGGGGACTTCGTCGGTGGCGCGGTAGCGCTTCAGTTTGTGGTAGAGCGTGGTGCGGTCGATCCCCAGCACGCGGGCGGCGCGCGACAGATTCCCCTCGCACTCGCTCACCACCTTTTCGATGTGCGTTCGTTCCACCTCGTCCAGGGTCCGCCCCCCGCTGCTGAGAGCCTCGCTGCGCACGCCCAGCGCGAAATGGGCCGGACCGATTTCGCCGTTTCGGCCAACCACCAGCGCGCGCTCCACCGCGTTTTCGAGCTCGCGCACATTGCCAGGCCAGTCGTGCGCCATCAGCGAGTCGATCGCGGCCGGGCTGATTCGCGGTACCTCGCGATTGGTCGACGCACAGAAACGCCGCAGAAAGTAATCCACCAGCAGCGGAATATCCTCGCGCCGTTCGCGCAATGGCGGAATATTAATTGCAAACACGTTCAGCCGGTAATACAAATCCGGCCGGAATGTCCCCGCTTTCACCAGTTCCTCGATACTTCGGTTGGTCGCGGCGATGCAGCGAAAATCCACCTTCACCGGCTGCGAGCCGCCCACCCGGACGATTTCCTTCTCCTGCAGGACACGCAGCAGATCGGACTGCGTGCGCAGGCTGATGTCGCTGATCTCGTCGAGAAAAACGGTGCCGCCGTCGGCCACCTCGAACTTGCCCTTGCGCCGGAATTGCGCGCCGGTGAAGGCCCCGCGCTCATGACCGAACAACTCGCTTTCGAGCAGCGTCTCGGTGAGCGCGCCGCAATGAATCACCACCATGGGCATGTTGCGCCGCGGACTGTTCGAATGGATGGCGCGCGCCACCACCTCTTTGCCCGTGCCGCTCTCGCCGGTGATCAGTACGGTGGCGTCGGCGGGCGCCACCATCTCCACCAGTTCAGCCACCCGCTTCATCGCCGGACTGCGCCCAATCAGCTCCGTCTTCGGGAAGATCTCCTGCATGTTCTCGCGCAGCCGCGTCACCTCCCGGCGCGCGCCCCGATGGTCCAGCGCCTTTGACACCAGGTGCACCAGCTCGTCGGGATCGATGGGTTTGACGATGTAGTCCCACGCGCCCTTCTTGAGGGCCTGCACCGCGGTCTCGACCGTGGCGTAGCCGGTCATGACGACCACCATCAGCTCGGGGTCGGCCTGATGCAGCCGCTCCTGCAGCTCCATGCCGTCCATGCCAGGCATGCGAATGTCGATCAGGGCCAGGTCGAAGTCGCCCGGTGCCAGCCGTTCCAGCGCTTCGCGCCCGCTGGCGGCCGCCCGCGTTTCAAAGCCTTCGTCGGCGAACAGGCGGTCGAGAGAATCGCGCACCACCGTCTCGTCGTCGACGATCAGGATTTTTCCCTTCATATCGAAGCTCCCGCCGTCCGCGGATGCGTGTCCGCCGGTTTCGCGGCCTCCACCGGGAGGCTCACGATCATTTCGGTTCCCGCGCCTTCCTGCGACTCGGCCACAATGGCGCCGCCGTGCTGTTCCACAATGCTGCGCGCGATGGCGAGGCCCAGTCCGGTGCGGTGCACGTCCGGCTTGGTGGTGAAGAACGGCTCGAAAATCTGCGCCAGCACCTCGGCGGGTATGCCGGGGCCGTTGTCGCGGACGCGGATCTCCACGGCATTCGCGCCGCGATCGCGCCGAGTAGTTACATCGATTCGGCCGCCGCTGGCGAGCGCCTCGGCGGCATTCACCATCAACCCCAGCACCACCTGCTGAATCTGGTTGGCGTCGCAGGCGACGGCGGGAAGATCGGGCGCCAGATCGAGTTCGAGCGCGGTTCCGCTCAGCTCCAGGCGGTGGCGCACCAGGGTCACGGCGCGGCCGACGATCTCGTTGATGTCCGCAGGCTCAATCGAGCGCGGCGATTGCCGCGCGAACATCAGCAGGTTGCGCATCAGTTCGCCACAGCGCCGGCTCTCGTGCTCGATGATCTGAAGCTGCTCCACCATGCGCGCTTTGTTTGGCGGCGCCGGCTCCGCTCGTTCCACGTCCTTGCGCGTGAGCCGCGCATAAGTGAGGATTCCGAACAGCGGATTGTTCACCTCGTGCGCCACCGTTGCGGCCAGCCGCCCCAGCGAAGCCAGGCGCTCGCTGGTAGCCATGAACCGATGCGCGCGTTCCAGCTCGTGCGCTTTCTGATCCACCCGCTGCTCCAGCGTGCGTGTCCATGCGGTGACCTCTTCGTTGGCGGCGGCCAGCGCGGCGGCCATACGATTGAACGCCTCGGCCACTTCGCCCAGCTCGTCGTGCGATCTCACCTCCACCCGCTGATCGAGCTTGCCGCTGCCGATCCGCCGCATTCCTTCCACCAGCTCGCGCAGCGGACTCGACACCAGCCGCCAGACGAAAACCATGCTGATGCCGCATACCAGCGCCAGGGCCAGCGCCGTGGCCTGGGTCAGTTGCGCCAGGTGCTGCGCCGCGCGCGCGTCCACGCGAGCCAGCGAGAGGTGCGTGTCGATCACGCCGAGCACGCGCTGGCTGGGCGAATGAAAATGGCAGTCGGCGGTCCAGCACGACGGCTCGTTGTCGATGGGCCGAATCACCCCCAGCACGCGCACATCGCCTGCCTGGAAAATTCGCGAGCGGTTCCGTCCTTCCAGATGCGCCAGCGGCTTGCCCTGCTGGTGGCAGGCGTAGCAGGCCTCGCCGGCCTTGTCCACCACGCGCCCCGTCTCCGCCGGATCGGTCGAGAAACTGATGCGCCCCTCGTTATTGAAGATGCGAATGCGCTGGATGCCCGGTTCGGTGCCGATCTCGCGAATGGTCTGAAACATCGCCTCGCGATCGTTGTGCAGCATCTGATAGCGCGTGCTGCGCTGGATGATGTCGCCGATGCGATCGGCGCTGTCCAGTACGGTTTCTTCGAGGTGCCGTCTCTGCAGGCGCAGGTTGAGATAGCCGAAGCCGGTGAAGATCACCGCCGCCCCAGCCACCAGGCTCAGCGTGAGTTTGCGCGCGAGGCTCAGGCGCATGCGTCAGGACTCGTTGCCCGCAACCTCCCTCTGCTCGAACACCGGCCTCCGTTCGAATACGGGCAGGTTCAGCACCGCCCAGCGGAACACCGCGAACCCGAGGGCGCAGATGGCCAGGGTGATGGCTATTTCCGTCCAGCGGGGCACATAGTGCACACCGGATGCCGCCTCCATCCCGGTGACGCTGACATTCAGCCGGTTGGCAATGAATCCGAACAGCACCAGCAGCGCCATGAAGTACAGCGATACCGGATTGTGGCGGATGCGCTGGCTGAACAGCAGCAGCGTGGGGACCGCAAACAGAGCGCATTCCAGCCAGAACAGCCAGGTTTCCGTGCGATTCACCAGTACCAGGCCGAGCACGTCGCGATGCAGCAGGTCGAGAAAGCGAATGGTGAGGAACACTGCCAGCAAAACCGCCAGCAGACGGGCCATGCCGCTCAGCAGGGGCATTTCCAGCTGACGCCCGAATGACCGGCTGCTGTGCCAGGATTCGAAAATGGTCATGGCCAGGCCGGCGCACACCGCCGAAATGAAGAACATCACCGGCAGCATGGGCGAATACCACAACGGATAAAGCTTGTTGGGAACGATCAGGAACAAACTGCCCAGCGACGACTGATGCAGCGTGGAAAGAATCACGCCCGCGATCACCAGCGGCACCGAAATCACCCGCAGCCAGGCCAGCGTGCGCCGCCACTGCAGCTTCTCCAGCACCGCCGGCACGAACTCCAGCGCGAGAACCGTCGAATAGAGCGTCACGCACCACGCCACTTCGAACATCACCGAGCGCGGATTCCACATGATCAGCGGGTGCCAGATGTTCCATGGCCTTCCCAGATCGAACAGCAACGCGAGAACCACCAGCAGATAGCCAAGAAATGCGGTGAGCACCGCCGGCCGCACGATGGGCTTGTAGCGCTCGATGTTGAAGATGTTGACCGCGGCCACCAGAGTGAAGCCGCCCGCCGCCAGGCCGACCCCGCACAATACGTCGAAC
>Ga0326728_10012041_pt1 | contig 19451 bp, 23 predicted proteins | sample MB3enrmetagenome_FD_207602 | JGI IMG/M metagenome (GOLD analysis project Ga0326728, IMG submission 207602) | Lab enriched peat soil microbial communities from McLean, Ithaca, NY, United States - MB31MN | ecosystem: Environmental > Terrestrial > Soil > Wetlands > Peat | place: USA: New York... | reverse complement strand
GTGTCCTTCTCGTGGGTGCGGAAGTTTTCAATCAGGGTTGTTTTCTTTGCGGTCGCCAGCACGGCGTTTGTTACTCCTCTTGTCTTCTCTGTCCACTCTCAGGTGTCTATTGAGAGATTACCATGAATCAGCGCTTTGCGTCATTCTCTTGCAATTCGAATTCAGCCCGGAACCCAAATGCAAACCCTCCCCGCTCATCGCGCCCCAAATCGGAAGAGCATTCGTGTAGCGCCGGCCTCCTGGCCGGGGTCCCCACGGACAGGTCTTCGTCCGTGGGGTGGTTGACCGGCTGTAGCGCGGGCTTCCTAGCCCGCGCTCGTGCTCACCGCGCCCCAAAACGGAAGAGCCGATTGTCGAATTGTTCTTTGATTACCTCGGAGACTACCACCTGCTTCGCCTCGGGATGCTCGGGATTCAAAAGGTAGTTCCATGTCTGCGGAGCAATGGCCGAAGGCACTCGCGCCAGCGCCGTCTCCATTGACGTCAGCCACGCGTCGCCCATACGACGTGTCAATGCCAAATCCTGCTTCCATTCCGTCCCGGCGGGAGGATCAAGTGGCTGAATGATAATTCCATCGGTGATAGAAATCTTGAGCAATGTATAAAAATCCGGAGTGTCTTCGCTATCCACTTCAAGATGTACGAGTGTTTCAACAAGCGCGGCAGTTGGCGACTCGGCAAAGTAGACCACGCGACGGCCCAGGCTGGTCCAGCGTGAGGAAAACTTCCTCCCGCCCCAGCCGCCCAGATCAATGTAATTGCTGATGCGCCACAGGGTCTTCAAGCGAAAACACCCTCATCGATCTGGTAGAGCATCTCTTCCACGCCGTGACCGCCCAAACCCGTGTACATCATGGAAAGCGGCGAACGCTCCTCAAATCGAATCTTGGGCTTCGTTAGCCATCGCCGCGCTTTCTCTGGATCGCCGAAGACCTTGACGGCGAGTTCATAGAGTCGCGTCACACGCGCCAGCCGGTCCGATTCATCGATGCTCAATGGCTCCTTCTTCTGCCGCCGGTGCTTGAGCGTCCGCGCAGGAATCACCACCTCCAGCAAATCCTTGACGGCAATGCCCGAGTAGGCGGAAAACTCCTCCAACGTCGAGAGCGGAAGCCCACGCTCAATCTCCCTCCAATCGAAGGTGAATGGAGGCGGAGAAACGACAGGAATGGCAGCACTTTGACCCATAAGGACATTATGCCACACTTTCCGCGGCATTTTGTCCGCTTTGCCAAATTGTGTCAAAACTGTGGTTTAGTTTTGTACAGCCATATCTTCTTGACATTTATCTACTATATGAATGACAATGTAATTCACGGAAGGTACAAAATGCCCGCAAACTCACTGGTTCAGACCCGCATTAATTCAGTGATCAAAGAGGAAGCATCCATCGTTCTCCAGGCGATTGGACTGACTGTTTCTGATGCGGTTCGCCTCATGCTAACGCGTGTTGCACGTGAGAAGGCTCTTCCATTCGAGCCATTGATTCCCAACGAAGCAACCATCGCGGCAATGAAAGAGGCTCGGGAAGGAAAACTCGAAACGGTGACTCTGGACGACCTGCAAGCGGTCTTCAATGCGAACGATCAAACAGACAACAGCCTTTAAGCGCGACCTGAAACGCGAATCGAAAGGGCAGCATCGAGCCTATCTTGCCGAGAATTTCGTTGCCGCGGTTCAGACTCTTGCAAATGACCAGCCCCTGGCAGACAATTTTCACGACCATGCATTGTCGACTAACTGGCAAGGTTACCGAGATTGACCCATCCGGCCAGACTTGGTGCTTATCTACCGAAAGCCTGATGACGAGACCCTGCAACTCGTCCGCTTAGGATCGCACTCCGAGCTTGGCCTTTGACTCATGTAAGCTGTTCAAAACGCGAGGCGACGGGATACCGGCCTACTCTGACGCCTTCTCTATCTCTTGCAATGTTTTGATGAGAGTTCCAACTACAGAAGAGATTAGATCGATCTTCTTGGAGTGGTCCTCCGTTGATCTAATTGTGATCGTTAATCCATCCGCTGACTTCACGATGTCGTAAACGGGGTGCCTTCCTGCAAAAATCTGGCGCATGATTTCGGGCATGTTGGCTGATCTCCGTGTTCATTATAGCTCTGCGCCGTTGTTTCAATATTGATAAGTTTCGTCGATGTCAAAACAAAGAGTATAATTCGACGGTATCAAAACTTGGAGAATTCAATGAATGTGAGAGAAGGAATACCCCGCTTGCTGGCAATCGCTTTCCTGGCCGTGATCTCATCAGTCAACATAATTTCTCAGGAGTTACCCCAAAAATCATCCAGCGAAAGTCCGATTGCACGTCCGCAATCCACAACCGAAAATAAGTCGACTGAGTGGACTGAAATTGTTGCGCATATTCGACCTGCGGTTGTTGTCGTAGAAACTGATGAGGGTTTGGGCAGCGGGTTTATAATCAAGCCTGATGGGATCATAGTTACCAATCACCATGTCGTGGCCAATGCTAAAGCAATGGCGGTCAAACTCCAATCGGGGGAGGTGTACAGGAAAGTGTACCTTCTCAGTTCGGATCCTATCGATGATCTTGCATTCCTCAAGATCGAAGCGGTTGATCTTCCGACAATACCACTGGGCAATTCGAACGATGTGCAGGTGGGCGAGGAGGTGCTATTGGTCGGCGCTCCGAAGGGACTTGAGCAGACGGTATCCAATGGTTTGATTAGCGGCATCCGCATAGATAATGGCGTCCGTGTCCTTCAAACATCAGCGGCAGCAAGCCCTGGAAGTAGCGGCGGACCACTGTTGAATCGGAACGGAGAAGCCGTTGGAGTTATGTCTTTCAAGTTGGTAAATGGTGAGAACTTGAATTTCACAATTCCAATTAATTACGTCCGGGGAAAGTTGGACACCTTAACCTTGTCGAACGCGAAAGCCTTTGAACCGCTGAAATCTCAGGCCGAACAACACCGAGGCGTTTGGGTTGGAGGGTATGGTTCTGGTCAGTTTTCAAGTGTTTATATGGAATTGCTCGATTTCTTGAGTACCAGCGGCGTGGAAATTGCCAATTATGGGCTACAAAAGGTAACAAATACTCAAGAAAATGGTTTTATGCCTCTGTCTTCCCTTATCGCGATGCTACCTAAGACAGGTGCCGATAGTTTGTTGTACATTAAGGTGGAGCAGGGAGTGATTATGCTCGGTGGATACGTACGCATTACAGTTTATTTTCAGTGTTTTGATACTACAGGTCGTCTCTTATGGGACGAAAAAGTCATTAACGGGGCAGTTAATGGGGCAGATGCCCGTATGAATTTCTCTATGAGACCTGGCTGGAAACGCAAGCTAACTCCCCATATCGGGAAACCTGGACTGTTATTAAAGCAGGGGCAAGAGGAAGGCTCACCAGAACCAAAGAAATAGCCATTTCAGAAAGCCTAATTTGACGAAGGGACCGGGGAAACCATCAACCAACCAGCGTTTTTCTGACCACTGACCACTGTTTTAATGCAGATTATTTCCCCACTTCGTGCACAATGATCTCAGAAGTAGTCCTTCAATCATCGTCCCGGCACCTCCTCTTCGCGCTACTTTTCAGCCGGAAGAGGCCGGGAGAGGCCGAAACGTCCCGTAACTCCTTTGCCAGGAATATTTTGTAGGGAACTTCTTTGTTTTCTATATTTTACAGCGCAACCCTGTCTGTAACCTCAAGAAAACAAGGATTTTGCGCCCAAAATACGGGTGGGGGTGGGTAGCGACTTGCGAGCGATCAGCAAGTTTGGCCGGGTGCTCCATCCTTGGCGCGCATTTGTTCTTGTGTCAAGTGTGGGAAAACTCGAAACTCAACAAGCGTCCTTCACAGGATGCAGGAATAGACCGAAAAGCTGAAAGCTGATGGCTGATAGCTGATAGCTACTTTCACTGTTCTTGCTCTCTCCAGTAATTCGCCCGCGCCACAATCCGTGCGCCGTAATCCTCAGCCAGCCGAACCTTGATGGTATGCAGGCCCGGTGTCGGATCGGAGGGGCTGAAGGTGATCAGGTAGCGGTTGCGGGCGTGCTGGGCCGACTCCACCACCCTGCTTTCAAAGCCCTTGTCGCCGGTGAAGACGTGGTACTCGCCCCCGCTCATGTGGGCCACCTCTTTGGTCACATTTTTCCTGAAGGCCTGCACCAGCATGAACAGCGGTGTGATCATGTTCATCGCCCGGTTGTCGCCCGAGTCCTTCAAGTCGTGGCTGAACTCGGCGCGCGCCGGCGTAAACGAGACGCTCAGCACCAGTACGTCCGACTGGCCGATCTTCTCAATCAACTGCTCCGTCTTGGTGTGTTTGCTGCCGTGGTCGCGCTCCTCTGAGATAAGTAAAAGCACGCGGCGATACTCCTTGGGCTGGGTTTCCAGCAGATCGACGGCGTAGCTGACCGTATCGAGAATCGCGTCGCCGCCATCGCCTGGCCTCAGCCGCTTGAGCGCGTAGTTCACCTCGTCGCTGGAGTGGGTGTAGTCGCGGATCAGATGCGGCTTCGAGTCGAAGCCCACCAGCGCCGCTTGTCCCTTGCCGTCTGAAAGAAAGAGATCGAGCAGCGGGCCCAGCTTGGCCAGCTTGTTGAATTCGAGCACGCCGACGCCGCCCAGTTCGACCGCCACCACCAAAGCCACCGGCGCTGTGTCCATCTCCTCCTGCACGCGAATCTTCTGTGGTACGCCGTTATCTTCCAGCACAAAATCCCGCGGCTTGAGGCCGTAAACAACTCCCCCGCCCGGTTTTTCCACCAGCGTGGGCACCAGCACCTCGTTGACTCTCACGTGCAGGGTGGGCGTTTCGATGTGCGTGCTGGGCAGCGGAAGAGGAGGTTCAGCCGGCGGCATCTGCTGCGCGCCGGCAGTCAAGGCGGCCGCGAAGCCCACAGGAATCCCCAGGCGAACCAATCGTAATAAGCCGAATCTCATACAGTGGACAGTTTACAGTGGTCAGTGGTCAGTGGTCAGTAGTCAGTAGTCAGTAGTCAGTAGTCAGTAGTCAGTAGTCAGTAGTCAGTAGTCAGACGAAATGATCCGCGGCTTTTCAGTCATGTCAAGAATTAATTCAAAAATCCGAAATTGTTCTCACTACAGAGACGAAACTGATCACTGTTCACTGTCCCTTCCGCACTTCGCGGTCCGTGCGGCCAATCCAAACTAAATAGCTCATAAGCTCCCAGCGATAACTCCAGAAGAATCCCAGGACATCTCGAGATGTCAGCGTCTCCGCTTGCTTGCCGCTGTAGGTCTCAATCCGCCAGCGCAGGTACTCGCTGCGCCACGGAGCCAGCCGGTGGCCGCGCGTTGCATTCCAAAGAAAACGTAGCACCGCGAGCATATGAATGTCCTTCGCCTTGAGTATAGACGGCGAGGCGATGAAGCGTATGAAATGCAATAGGTCGCGTAAGCGCCGCCCGCCTGGACGGCCAGTCCCGCAGGTAGCTGGAAGTTCGGTCAAAGTAGTCAGTGCGAGCGAAAAGCGAGCGGCTGCCCCACCGCAGGCGGTCATGCCGGCAGCTTGCTGAACAGGTCATTCGCGGTCGAATTCAGTTGCGCGATCACATCTTCCAACGCCGTCTGCTGGGTCTCAGCCAGCGAGAGCTGCGTGGAGACCGTCGGAATGTCGGCCTGCATCAAGTCGGTCTGCGCGGTGGTCAGTTGGGACTGCACATTGGTCACGGCGTCGGAAGCGGCGGTGACCTGGGTGATGGAGTTATCGATGGTCACGCGCTGCTGGGAAACGTAGTTCAGCGCCGCGCCCAATGCCTGCGTGTCTTTCACTGCCTGGTCGGTGTCCACTGTGCCGCTGGAATAATCGGCAATCAGGCTGTTGAGCGCCCCAAAGACGCTGTTCGACTCTGTGCCCAGAAAGATCTGGTCGCCCGGCACATTCAACTGAATCTTCTGCCCGTTGGGCGTATGAAGATAATTGACGTTTTCATCGCCGTTGTAATGGGTTGTGGCCGGGGATGTGGACGTCGAAGTAGAGAAGGGCGCCGTGGTAGTCTGCCCGCCGGCAAATATGTACTGGCCTTGATAACTGGTGTTGGCCAGCGAGGTCACCTCATTCAGAATGCCGGAAATCTGGTTGGAGACGGACTGTACGTCGCTCGGGTTCATGGTGCCGTTATTGGCGCTGGTGGCCAGTGAAACGGCCTGCGTGAGTTGCGTTACCACGCTGCCCAGAGCCGAATCGGCCACCTGCAACTGGCCGGTAACCATGTTCGCGCTTTGTGTGAAGGAGTCGTCCTGTTGAATCTGGTTGAGCAGCAGAACATTTTCTCCCGCGCCCACCGGGTTCTGGCTCAGCGAATTAATGCTCACGCCGCTCGACAGCTCCGACGTCAACTGCTGCTCGTTCGCCTGAGCCTGATCCAGCGAGCCCACCAGGTTCGTAATGTAAAAAGGATCCACCCGCATCGCATTCCTCCAAAACAGGGACTAGGGACTAGGTTGCTGTAGCATCTTCCGCACAAGCTCAATGTACTGCTATGAACCACTTGTGACTTATTGCCTAGACTCGCTACCGATTGACGTAATGCTCACATCCAGTCCCTAGTCCCCAGTCTTTAGTCCCTGTCTTTAAGACACCGCCGTCTGATCGCCCAGGTTCAACGCCGCGGCCATCACCGTATTCAACATGGCAAAGACCTGGGATGCCGCTTGATAACTGCGCTCCAACGTAGTCATCGAAGAGGCCTCGTCGTTCAGATTTACGCCGCTGAGCGTATCGTTCTGCGTCTGCAACTGGGTCACCGAGGCAGTCTGCGCCGTATTCTCGGTTTGCACGCTGGAGACCGTCGAACCCAGCGTGGTCACAAAGTTGGAGTAGTAGTTGCTCGGCGTCTGCCCGTTCACAATCCCCTGATTGGCCATGGCGGCCATGGCCGCGGCATTCGAGTTGTCGCCTGTTCCATTTCCCGCTCCGGCGGCGGCAATCTGGTTCGGATCGGTCATCACCACGCTCATGCCCGCCGCGCTGCCCGCCACTACGGTCGGTTGACTGAAGATGTAAAGTGGACTGTCCGCCGTGCCGGTGGCTCCATCCAGGGCCGTTCCCGCGTTGTTTTGCTGATTGACCTCCGTGGAAATGCTGTAGGCCAGTTGATCCAGCGAGCTAAGCGCGTTGGGAATGTCCTCATCGCGCGCCGTCAAATAACCACCCAGCGAACCGCCCCCCGTGACTAGCTGCGAAGTAATATCCTGATTGCCCAGAAAGTAGTCGGTTACCCCATTTACCAAGCCGGTGGTCAACTGGTAGCTCGTCCCCTCCGAAAGCAACAACTGCCCGGAGGTTGTGGTGACCGCCAGGCCATTGTTCTCGGCCGTGATCTGATTGATCCCGATCAGCTTTGAAAGCTGGCTCAGATCCTCCTGGCGCTGGTCTTCGAGCGTGCCTGCGTCGGCATTGGGCGATGTGGTCTGAATCTGCAGATTGAGCTGCGCAATGGCCGAGGTCAGCGAGTTCACCTGGCTGGCCACCCCGGCCGCCTCCTGGTCCAGAGCCGTCCTCTGTGAGCTCAGGCTGGCCGCGGCATTGGAGATATCCCCCGAAAGCATGCTCGCCGACGAGAGCACGCTCTGGCGCAAGGCATTGTCGGTGGGATTGGCCTCCAGCGATGAAAACGAATCGAAGAAGCTGGTAATGTCGCTGCCGATGTCTCCGGCGGTTGAACTGGACGAACCCGTGTCCGGCGTAAACAGCGCCTGCATCGTATTCAGAGCCGTCAGCCGCGAGCCGGAGGCCGAAGCAAGTTGCTGTTGCTGGTCCAGCCGCGACTCCAGCACGCGGTCCCGCTCAGAGGTGGCGCCCGTCTCCGTAACTCCCTGTCCGTCTTGGACTCCGCCGACGTACAGCGGTTGATTCTCCTGCCAGTCAGGCACTTCCTCTGTGTAACCGGGGGTGTTGGCATTGGCCACGTTGTTGGACACAACATTCAGGGCTTGCTGATCGGCGTCCAAAGCGCCCGACATGATGTTGAATGCGGAGTTGATTGTCCCCATGCCCGCTCTCCGTTCGCCACTATCCACGCGTAGGCGGACCACCATACTGCATGGGTCCTTCGCGGTATTCCAATCGCCCCGCGCGCAACTCCCGCAGCCGGTTCATCACAGTCAGGTTGGCCCGTGTCGCCTCCAGAACCCTGGCGAATACCGCCATATCTCCTTCCGCCTCTTTGCACTCCAGGACTAGCGCCGCGCGATCGGCTGCATCCCCACACGCATGCTCATTCTGCACCAGCTCGCGGTTCAAGGCCTGACAAGAGAGCGCCAACTCCTCCAAACGGTTCGCATCCAGCCGTGCCAGCGCCCGTGAAGCTTCAACCACCAGCTCCTTCAGCTTCGGACGCCCGCAATGCTCTCCAATCTCCTGCAACGTAATCGCTCCTTGCGCCCCGGCCAGAGCGCTTTCATGCCTGTCTGGCTCCGCTTAATTGTCCAGCATCGAATCCACAACCTTCGCGGCCACGTCCTGGGCGGATACGTTGTACGTTCCTGCCGCCAGCGCAGCCTGAATGCTGGCTACTTTGTCCATGCGGACTCCCACGTCGCTGGCAGTCTGTGAAACTTCGTTTCCCGCGCTACTGAATGTAACCTGGTCGCTGGTCAGCGCACTTCCGCCCGTCGTCGAGCCGCTCTTCGGCTGGGCCGTTGTGGCTGGCGCCGGCGCGGGTGTTCCTAAAAGTGACTTCAATCCTTCAAGACTGCTGCGAATGTCCATAGCCTACTGACTCCCTGCCGAATTCATCGGCATCCTTATTAATCACTTTAGTCATTCATGGGGTTTCATCACGGTATTGCCGTGTAAATCACCGGTTACTTGGGTGGTTACCTGCTGGTTACTTGCCCGCGTAAGCTGCCGCACAATACTGTTGGCAATCCCGAATCCTCCCTGCTCGCTCAACCCGCGTCCCAACGCCTCCGTGGCTATCGCTCCCAGCGTCCCGCCCGAGCCCGTGGTCCCATCGCCATCCTCCCCATCGAAACCGCTCCCCGCAGTCAACGGTTTCAGTAACTCCTGCATCATCTGCGCCTCAAACTCGTGCGCCGCCTTCACCAGCCTTGGCTGCGGCGCAGCCGCTGGTGTGCCTGTCCCCGTTGCCGCTGCCAACGCCCCGGTTCCTGCAATCGAAAGCATCACAGTACCTCCAGGTCGGCCTCCAACGCACCGGCCTCCTTCATGGCCTGCAGGATCGAGATCACATCCCGCGCGCCTGCCCCTATCCGTTGCAATTCCTGTACCAAATCCTCCACCGTCGCCCCTGCTTTCAGATCAATGCGGTTGACCGGCTTGTCGGTAGCCTGCACCGTAGTTTGCTGAACCACCTGCGTCGTCCCCGCTGATAACGGATTGGGCTGCGAGACTTCGTTCACAGCGACGACATTGACGCTCAACCCTCCATGCAGTATCGAAACCGGCTGCAAACGCACCGTGCCCCCAATCACCACCGTCCCGGTTCGCTCGTTGACCACCACCCGCGCCCGCGGATAAACCTCCATCTCGACGCCCTCCACCTTGTCCAGCAGCGAGGCCAGCTCCTCGTCCGGCACCAGAGAAACCTCCACCCGGCGGCTGTCGATCACGAGCGCCCGCTTGGCGCCCAGCGTCTTGTCAATCGCCGCCGCCATCCGCTCGGCGGTATGGAAATCCGCATCGTTCAACTCCACGCTCACCACGCGCATCTGCTTCAATTCGAATGGCACTGCCCGCTCCACCAGCGCCCCGCCGGGTATCCGCCCCGTGGTCGGATGATTCGACAATTTGGTATTGCCTCCGCCCGTGGCCATGTAACCGCCCAGCACCAGTGCCCCCTGCGCCTGGGCGTAGATCTGCCCGTCCGGGCCATAAAGCGGGGTCATCAGCAAAATGCCCCCCTCCAGCGAGCGCGCATCTCCGGCCGAGGAGACCGTGATATCCATCTTGTAGCCCGGACGGCAGAAGGGCGGCATCGTGGCTACCACAAAGACCGCCGCCATGTTCTTGACCTGCATATTGGCGGCGCTGTTGGCCCCGGACTGCGGAACCGTGATGCCCATCCGCTCCAGCGCCGAGATCAGCGTCTGTGCCGGAAAAACCGTCTGCGAACTGTCCCCGCTGCCCCTGAGTCCCACCACCAGCCCGTAGCCCACCAGTTGGTTGTCCCGAATCCCTTCGATGGTTGCGACGTCCTTGATCCGCGCCAAGTGTCCCGTCGCCTCGGAGTGGGCCGGCGTCCCGAACAGCAGCGAAGCCAGCAGCAGCGACACGGCCAGCGCCACCCACCACCAGAAGCTTACGCCCCGGTCCTGCTCCGCTCTGTTCTGTCTCGCCACGCGCATCTCGGGTCCCTTTGTTAGCCTTCAGCCATCGGCTTTCAGCTTTCAGCTTCCGTATCTTCCTACACATTCCATCTTTCCACTAGCTAAAAGAAAATTGCCGAATTCTCTCACTATTGACTTGATAACTGACAGCTGTCCGCTGATAGCTGTCGGCTGTCAGAACACCAGCATCTTCTCGATGAAGCGCACCAGCACATTCTGCCGGTAGGTGGAGTCGTTCACGATGCCTTTGCCGGTCACTTCCAGCTCCAGGTCGGTCATGGCCGTCGATTGCACCTGGTTCTGCGCGCTCACATCCTCGGGGCGCACCAGGCCGCGCAACTTGATCAGTTGCGTCTGCTGCGAGAAGGTCAACTGGCGCGTGGCCTGCACCACCAGCATCCCGTTGGGCAGAACGTCCACCACCTCGCCGCCGAAGGTCGTCGTCAGGCTGGAGTTGGTCGTGCTCTGGCCCTGGGCCGTCAAACCCGAGGCAGCTGTCATGCCCAGCAGGTTCTGCAGACTATTCGAGCTCTTGAGCTTGCCAAAGAGCGACGTCAGGCCTGAACTGGCGCTCGAAGCGCGAGAGTTCTTTACCTGTCCGTCGGTCGTGGCCGCCAGGCTTTCGGACACCACAATCGAGACCACGTCGTGCAGCCGGACCGCCTTGGCGTCAGTGCCCAGCCGCACCATCCTTCCCTCTGCGCTCCAGATCGAACCCGTCGTCCGCACCTCCGCCGCCTGCTGCGCCCGCACCCGCTCGATGTAGGACTTGAGGGCTTCCTCGGGCGGGGTGGTCTTGCCCGCAATCCCCGGCGTCGTCTTTTTCTTGCTGCCCAGCGCATCGGCCGGCTGCGCTGCCCCAAGCGTTATCGCCGCCAGCAAGAGCCCGCCCCACAGCAGTTTCAGTCTCATGGCCGCGCCTCCGCCTCCGGCTGTATGACCGCGCGGCCCGGCCCCATGGCTACCGCCCGCATCACACGGCCGCCTATCGTCAAACGCACACCGAGTGCGCCCCCAAGAGCGGCCGGATTGACCGCCCGCGCCTCCAGAACCGCATCCATGCGCGCCGTGTGCTGCTCGACAATCAGCCGGTCTCCGGCGCGAATGACGGGTAGTAACTGTGCTTCTGCTCTCGCTCCCGCCTCCCGATGGGCTGCGCCGGCCGGCGCTTGGCGATAAGCCGCCGCCAGCACCAGCCGCCCCGGCCCGCCCGGAAACTGCTCATTGCGCAGCAACAGCCAGCGAGCACCGGTGTGTGGATCGTCGATTTCGCGAACAATCTCCTCTGAAGGCCGTGTCCCAGCCTGCGCCGGCACCGCGGGCAACTGAGCATATGTAGCCGATGCCGCCCCAAAAGCCAGCGCCACCCAACACCAGAAACTCGCGCTCATCTCTCCTGTCACCGTTTTCCCGCTCGCTACGCGCATACGATCCCCTAGTCCCTAGTCCCTGGTCCCTGCCCGCTTTAGTGGGTCAGATTGTTGACCTGGGAGTACATGTCGTCGGCGGCCTTGATGACCTTGGAGTTCGATTCGTAGGCCCGCTGCGCCAGCACCATCTGTACAAACTCGGTGACCACGTCCACATTCGAGTTTTCCAGGTACCCCTGCTGCAGAGTTCCCAGACCCTCGGTTCCTCCGGGGTTGCCCAATACCGCGTCGCCGGAGTTGAGCGTGGCCTGCAGCAGGTTGTTGCCCATACTCTCCAACCCTCCGGGGTTGGGAAAGGTCGCCAGTTGAATCTGGCCCAGCTGCGAGGGGTTCTGCTGTCCCGGCAGCGTCGCGTTCACCACCCCGTACTGGGTGATAGTGACCGCCGTGGCATTGGGAGGAACCGTTATGGTGGGAATGATTGGGTCGCCGTCGTTGGTCACGAGCGTTCCCTGATTGTTGAGCTGGAACTGGCCTGCGCGGGTGTACTCGATCGTTCCATCCGGCCGCTGAACCTGGAAGAACCCCGCGCCCTGGATGGCCACATCCAGCGGGTTGGAGGTCTGGTTCAGCTCGCCCTGGGTCATGATCACCTCGGTGGCCGACGGCTTGGTGCCCAGGCCGACCTGCAATCCCGCCGATACCGTGGTCTGGCTCTGCGCCGCTCCCGGCACAACCAGATTCTGGTAAACCATGTCCTGAAACTCCAGGCGCAACTGGCGAAATCCGGTGGTCGAGGAGTTGGCCAGGTTATTGGCGATGGTGTCCAGGTTCAACTGCTGCGCGCTCATGCCGCTGGCCGCGGTATACATTGCTCGAATCATCGTGGCTCCTTTCGGTCGCCAGTTATCAGTGGTCAGTGATCAGTGGTCAGTTCTTGTAAAACCCGAATTGCCGAAGAACCTTCTTCACTTCACCCTCGCTGATAACTGAGAACGGATAACTGATTACTTTCATGTTCCCTGTTCCCTGTTCACTGTTCACTGTCCACTGTTCACTGTCTTCACACCTTGGGCAGATCCTCGCTGGCGATCTTGTTGAACTCGTTGTGGAAAACGCTCAGAGCCCGCTGCATCATCTCTGCCTCGCGCTGCATCAGGATCAGGTTCATCGTCCCCTGGATCGCATTCTGGTTGGCGGACTCCAGCGCGCCCTGGCGTACGACGGCGCTCTTGGCCGCCACGGGCGCCACTGCCACGGGCGGAAGATAATGGTTGGCGCCCTCCGCGCTCAACTGCGTTCCGGCGGGAAAGGTGAAGATCCCGATGGTAGCCACCGCGCCGCCATCCACCGAGAGCACGCCATCCACGCCCACCGTTACCTCGCCGGGAGGAACGGGAATGAATTGTTTGTTCGCCGACAGCACCAGCTCACCGGAAGAGGTGACCAGCCGTCCCGCTGGAGTGCGATGAAAGCTGCCATCGCGGGTATAGCGCGGACCGTTGGGGCTCTGCACCATGAAAAAGCCCTGGCCCTCAATGGCCAGATCGAGCGGATTGCCCGTGACCTGGAGCTCGCCCTGGTTCATGTTGAGCAGGTCGCCTCCCAGCAGGCCATAGTTGTTCACCGTTTGCCCCAGTTGCGAGTCTCGTGCCTCAGGCCCCAGCAGCACCGAGCGAAAGAACTCCTGCTCGGCCCGGTAGCCGGGGGTCTGCGCATTGGCCAGATTGGTGGCCGCGATATCCAGAGCCTGAGTGCGCGCTACCAGCCCGGTCATCGCCGCATAGTATCCGCTGTCCATAGGGCAACCCTCCTGGTCACAGGGAAAGAGTGCAGGTGGAGGACCGGAAGGGATGCAGAAGTGATTAGAAGTGCATCATAATTGAGCAAAAGATAGGGATTAGGGACTAGGGGTTAGGAATTAGGGAACAGTAACCCGGTGCCAGGGTTTTAAACTGACCCTGTTCACTGACCGCTGTTCACTACTTTACTGCAGGCCATCGCAGATGATGGTGACCTCGAAGCTGGCGTCGTCGAAATGGTACGTGTGGTGGAGCTTGAACTCGGGAGCCTGTACGTGGAGGTTGTAATTCCGGCCCGTAATCACGGCGGGAACCGACAGACCGCAGTTGGCCGCCAGCTCCGGCACCTTGCCCTTCCATACCCCGGCCAGCATGTTGCAGATTTCGCCGATCCCATCCTGTACGGTATCGTCAACCTCCGTGAATTCCATGCCCGTCATATGCGCGGCTATCTTTATGGCCGCCGTGGCCCCTCCGCGGAAGACGCACGCTCCGCTCAATATGCCTCCAAAACCCACGACCGCGGTCACCGACTCCGGCTCTGCGGTCTCCACTGGTCCCAAGTAGCGCTGGCAGTTGACCCCCAGCATCATCCTAAAGACCTCTTCCACGCTGGAATCCAGATTCACAGGATCGGAGATCAGATGCACCGACTCCCGCAATGAACACGCCATCGTACGCTCCCTTTCCTTATTGCCGCCCCCCGCTGTCGCGATTGCGGCCTTGCGCACACCATTCAATAGCACACCGATGCCTCCCGGCTACGCCGCATTGAGCAACGGCAGTACCCGCTCCTTCACCTGCTCGGCCGTGAACGGTTTGCGGATGTAGCCTTGTGCTCCGGACTGGATAGCCTGCTTGACATGCTCCTCGCTCGACTCGGTGGTAATCATCACCACGGGAACCCCGGGAGCCAGGTTCTGCGCCCGGATCTGGCGCAGAAACTCCAGCCCATCCATCACCGGCATATTGATGTCGGAGAGAATCAGGTCCACCTTCTGGCCTTTCAACACCTCCAACCCTTCGCTGCCGCTGCCGGCCTCGAAGACCACCAGCGGCTCCAATCCCGCCTGGCGGAGCGAACGCTCCACAATCTTGCGCATCACCGAGGAATCGTCGACGATCAGGGTCCGAACTTCACTCATGCCTGAGCTCCTCTGCTGGTATGCCTATCGGCGTTTCCCATCAATCCATGAGAATCTTTGCCCTTTTCCATAAAGAATCTTTACCACAATCCAAAAAAATCTTTGACCTTTCCATAAGAATCTTTGCCCTATCCCATAAAGAATCTATGCCCTATCCATACAAAATCCTTGCCCCATTGCCCTCCGGAACCCGCTTCAGCGCGCCCCAATCGAGCAGATCAGGTCCTGGATCGAGTCTGGATCCGGCATCGGTCCGCTCTGCGGCCGGCGCCACATCCTGAGCCACAGGCACTCATGCACCCTCACCAGCCGGGACTCGACCGGTCGCACCCGTTCAATCGTTTTTGCAAAGGCACGCACCACCGCGGACTCCGAGACGGCCTCCATCAACTCCACGGCGGGAAACTTGGCGCTCAGCATACGGGCGTGCGCCGGGCCAAACTGCGACTCCGGCACCAGCCCGCTTTCCACCCGCAGATCGCTCATCCGCTCCACGGCCAGGGCAACGATGGGGTCCAGAAGGTCTGCAAATCCCAGATAGAGGAGCCGGCCCGCGGCCACGCGCAGCGGCAGCGCTCCAAAAGCGTCCACAAATAGCCGCGGCACCAGAACGGCCAGCGCCTCGGCGTCGTGAAATTCCATAGGCAGCACCGGGCAACTCCACTGCAGGCCCAATGCCCGGGTCACCAGTTGTTCGCTCACCCCCTGCTGACGCACCAGCCAGCTGCCCAGCCGCCCGGCTTTGGCCGCCCGCTGCGCCTCCAGCGCCAGACGCAACTGCTTGGAGGTAATCCAGCCCTGTTCGAGCATCACCAGTCCGAGCGGAATGCGATGCTGATGACTCTCCTGCGCCGCTCCCCGGTTGTCCAGCTCGCGGCGCACCGCCGCCGCCACCTGGGCCGCCGTGCAGCGCGCCGAGCAACTCCAGCCTCCCTCAAAGACCGGCGACATGCGCGAGCGCCACAGGTGCAGCCAGCCGGAGCCGCAGCCGGGATTCGCGCAGGTTTCAAACAGGGCGTTGCGCACCCAGCTCTGCTCCGCCGCGGCTCTGCCGGCCAGCGCCTCCGCGCCCCGGGATTCAACCGTCTGTCTTTCACGACGGGTTGCCTCCAGCAGCGCCGGAGGGATGGGCCCGGTCAATGCCCGGTCCTGGTCCCGGCCCTGATTCCAGCTCAGAAGAGGCATCGGATGCTCTCCAGCCGCTGCTTGGGCGAGGCCACCTCGGTCACCCGCAAGCCAAAGTTGCCGTTCACCAGCACCACCTCGCCGCAGGCCACAATTTTGTCGCCGACAATCAGGTCCACCGGATCGGCCACATTGCGATCCAGCTGCACCACGTCTCCGGGGCCGAGATCGAGTATCTCGCCCAGCGGCAACTCCTTGCTGCCAAAGCGCAGCGAAACCTCCAGTTCGACATCCAGCAGCAGGTTGATGCCCGGGCTGAGGGCTGCCGGAGACGCCGGCGGTGGAGCGGGAGCTTCGGCGGGCTTGGCGGCGGGTTGCGCCGCCGGCTTGGGGATGCGCGTATCATCGCGCACCAGAACCGAAAAGGCTCTGTCTCCGGCCTTCAACTGGAAGGCGCTGGAGACCTTGCCCTCCCCGGCAATCTCCTCGAACTTCTCCACCCGGCATTTCTTCCCGGTACTGGCCAGCAGCTGCCCGGCCGCGGCATTGGCCACCTCTTTCAGAATCTCGCCCCAGCCGGCCTTCTGGTCCATCCCCTCACCCACCAGCGTTGTTTCCAGAACCGCGGGGTCCAGGATCACGCTGAAGCGGCCCTCCACATCCCCTGTAATGGTGGCGGCAAAACCAAAGGCGCCCGCCGCCAGGGGTTTGGGCAGCGACTCCTCCAACTGCGGCTCTCCGGTCAGGGCCTGGGAGAACAGGGCCGTTGCGGCCTCAGTCCAGAACTCAAGATAGCTCTTCATAACTCCGCCTCATCAATCTGCCGTTCCATGCGGGCGGCGCGGTGCACTCCCTGACGAATGGCCTGCGCCAGGGAGAGCGTCTGGCCGCCCACCCTCCACTCGGCCAGGGTGTTGGCGGCCAGGTCCAGGCGCAGAACCGAGCCCGTCTGCAGATTTTCGATGGCGCTGGCCGCCATCCGCACCGGCGGCAGTTGCAGCGAGGCGCCGAAGCGAATGTGGCGCGCCGCGGCCTCCATGCGCACTCGTGTCTCGCCCGCATGACGGCGCCGCCGGGCCCACTCCGAGGTCAGACGGCGCAGGATGGTGTTGGCCACTACCGCGGGAAAAGCCAGGTTGAGCAATCCCGAGCTGTGCGGCATGCGTATCTCGAAGCTCAGGCAGAGGGTCTTCTCGGTGACCGACATGATGCGCGCCACCTGGGTCTGCATCTGGCGCCGCTCGAAGTTGAAGCTCAGCCCCACCGGCTGCCAGGCCGCGGTCAACTCCCGGCAGATGATCTCCACCACGCTGGCCAGAATCGACTCCTCAATGTCGGTTAGCTCGCGCAACGGGCCATCCCGGCCCTCGCCCCCCAGCAGCAGATCAATAATCGGAGGAGCCAGGGCCAGGTCCAGTTGCAGAACCGCCAGCGCGCCCAGCGGCTCCATGCGCACACTGGCAACATAGCTGATCTCGGGAATGCGCAGCAGAAACTCGTTGAAGGGGATCTGTTCGGCCGAGACCAGGTTGACCTGGAAGCGGGTGCGCAGCCAGGCGGCCAGATTATGCGTCAGGTTGCGGGCAAACAGGTCGTTCAACATGCTGATGGCGCGCAGTTGGTCAGTCGAGATTTGCCCCGCGGAGGCAAAATTGTAGGGCACGACCCGGGCCCGCACCTCGGTCTTCTGCGCCTCGGGCGTGGAACTGAGCGCCGCCTGAAACAGCGCGTCGATCTCGTTCTGCTTGAGCGTCTTTTCCATTCTTGTCTATCCCCTGTTCCCCAGTCCCTAGTCCCCAGTCCCTGCCGGGGTCCCCAGCGACAGGTCTTCGTCGCTGGGGTGGCTAGTCCCTAGCCTCACCGCCGCTCCCGTTCCGCCGCCTTGCGCGATCGCGGCCGCTCAAAGGCCCCGCGCGCCGCCAGATCTTTAAGCGCCCCGCGCAGATGCACCACCGCCGAGGCGTGTACCTGCGAGACCCGCGACTCGACCACCCCCAGCGCCAGGCCGATCTCGTGCATGGTCATCTCCTCGTAGTAGTAGAGGCTCATCACCAGACGCTCCCGGTCGGGAAGATTCTGAATGGCCTCGGCCAGCCGTTCTTCCAGCTCGCCACGCAGGCAGCAGAACAGCGGGTCTTCTTCGGGACGGCCCGGTATATAGGCCAGCTCCTCCTCGCCCGAATCCTCGTTGCGCTCCAGATGCAGGGTGCCGATCTCCAGCCCCTTCAGATCGCCCAGCAACTGCTGGTACTCGTCCAGCTCCAGATCCAGCTCCGCGGCCACCTCGGCCTCGTCCGGCGCGTGGCCCATCCGGGCCATCAACACCCGGATGGCCTCTTCCACCGCGCGGCCCTTCCGGCGCAGCTCGCGCGGACTCCAGTCCAGCGTCCGCAGGCTGTCCAGAATCGCTCCCCGGATGCGGAACTGCGCGTAGGAGCGGAACTGCACTTTTTTGCCCGGGTCGAACTTGGAAAAAGCGTCCATCAGCCCCACCACACCGGCCGAGACCAGATCCTCGATGTCCACATGCTGGGGCAGCCGCTCATGAATGCGGCGGGCCAGAAAACGGACAATCGGCAGGTGCTCAAGCAGCACCCGCTCCTGTTCGCTGGTCAGCACCGGCAACTGAGCGCCACTGGGCGGATAACCATCCCCCGGCGCACTGCGCCGCTGCACCCTCTGGGCTCCTCCCGTATTCGCCGCTTCGCTCCCCATCCCCACTCCTCTTTAAAAACCTCAAACCTGGCTTTATCGGCTGACTTTCTTCCCCTCTCCAAACTCTCAGCGCACCGTTCCCACCGGGCGCAGGCGAATCTCCGCAGGAATCTCCCCGGCCGCCACCACCGCCAGACGAGGCATCACCGGCTCCAGCCAGCGCTTCACGTGGTAACGGGCGGGACTAGGGCATAAAAGCACGGGGAGTGCCGCAGCCGACGCGGCGGGGATAAGCCGCCTCAAAGAATCGGCCAGCCGGCGTACGACCGGCGTTCCCGGCGTGGCGCTCGCGGAGAGCATTCTCTGTCCGGTCTCCGGCGAAAGCGTGGCCAGAATCTCTTCTTCCAGAGCCCCATCGAGCAGCAGAATGGGCAACTGGCCATCGGCGTCCAGCAGCGGCTGGATCAGACGCCGGCCCAGCGCCTGGCGCGCGGCCTCCACCAGCGCCACCACGCTCTTGTTGACCGGCGCGGTCTCCAGCATGGATTCCAGAATCGCGCCCAGGTCGCGGATCGAGACCCGCTCGCGCAGCAGTTGTTCCAGCACCCTTTCGACCTCGCCCAGGGTGAGCAGCTTGGGCACCAGTTCCTCCAGCAGCTTGGGATGGCTCTCGTTGAGCGCATCCATCAGGCGCTTGGTCTCGGAACGGCCCAGCAGCTCCCAGGCGTGGCGTCGTATCAGTTCTCCCAGATGGGTGGTGATCACCGTGACCGCGTCCACCACCGAGTAGCCGGCGGCGACGGCCTGGTCCTCGAGCGACGGATCGATCCAGATGGCGGGCACGCCGAAGGCCGGCTCCCGCGCCTCCCGGCCGGCCAGCGGTCGGCGGTTGGGGTCGCCGGAGACGGCCAGGAGCAGCGGCCCTTCGGTCTGCCAGCGGCCGATCTCCATGCCCCGCAGGCTGAACAGGTACTCGCGCGGCTTGAGGCGCAGGTTGTCGCTGATGTGCACCGGGGGAACCAGAAAGCCCATCTCCGCGGAGAGATGGCGGCGC
>Ga0326728_10012040_pt1 | contig 19451 bp, 18 predicted proteins | sample MB3enrmetagenome_FD_207602 | JGI IMG/M metagenome (GOLD analysis project Ga0326728, IMG submission 207602) | Lab enriched peat soil microbial communities from McLean, Ithaca, NY, United States - MB31MN | ecosystem: Environmental > Terrestrial > Soil > Wetlands > Peat | place: USA: New York... | reverse complement strand
AACGCGAGAAGCTCGCCCTGCAAAGAAAAGCCGCTGAACTGGGATACCAGCTCGTACCGGCGGTTTGAAGACCGGGATACGCCGCGCCCGCCCCAGGGAAGTTTCCGGAGAGTTCACGGAGGTCTCAACAGAGGCCACAGAGAAGAGAGCCAACAGTGAGTCGCTTTGCTCTTCGTCTTCTCCGTGACCTCTGTGAGACCCCTGTGAACTCTGTGTTGAGCTCTTGTTCTTTGTTCGCCGTGGAATCCGAGGCTCACATTTTTCGCGGCCGGCAAAGAAGTTGGGAGATAGTAGTTCAGGCGCGATGCCGCGCCAGCCAACGCTCCGAACGAATAGTCGGCCTCGCTCTGCAACCCGAGTGTGCCGCAGGGCATCTCACGTGAGTATTTGTGAATAGGCCGAGCTGTGTAGTATCATATCCACATGCGGGACCGGGCGCTTCGATTCATCATATGGGGACTGCTGCTGGCTCAGGTGAACACCCTGGTGGCCGTGAGCCTGCATCGCCACGAGGCGGAGTTGATTCCGCCGCGACCCACCGCCCACGCCTGCATTCCGGGGCCGCACCTCTCGGCGGCGGTCCAGCCGGAGGCTTTCTGCCCGGCCTGCGAAGCAATTCGTCACTCGGTAGGCCGCACCATCCATGCAACCGCGGCCCCGGCGCCGACAGCGTCGAACAGCTTTCGCCCCGCCAGAAGCACTCGACGCATCGGTCTTGTACCTCACTTCACGGTCGGTTCGCGCGCACCTCCTCTCTCCTGAAGGCATTTAATCCCGTTTGAAAAATCCCCTCAGGAGGAGAATGCATGTCATTTACAGCGGTCGTTCGAACTCTCTCTGCATCTATCCAGCGGACGAAACTCGAAACTCGAAATTCGAAGCTCGCCCCACAGCCTGGTCTGTTGCTCCCTGCTCGGGCGGGAAGGATCGCCGCCATCTTGTTCTTAATATCGCTCGGGGTCGCACGCCTTTCGAACGCCATGGGAAGTAATGCAACTTCAGTTTCAGGTACGGTTCTAGACCCCTCGGGCGCTACGGTGAAGGGCGCAACCGTGAAGATTGTGAACCCGGTTTCCGAGTACGAGAGCTCGACCGTCACCGACGACTCGGGCCATTTCGAATTTACGAATGTTCCATTCAATCCCTACCATCTTTCGGTCGCCGCTTCCGGATTCCAGGACCTTGACCAGGATGTGATGGTCCGCACCTCGGTGCCCATTGAGCTGAAACTCAACCTCAAGATTGCCACCGCGTCCACGACCATAACCGTTCAGGGCGAGGCGGCGGACCTCATCGAGCAGACGCCCACCAACCACACCGATGTCGACCGCAATTTGTTTGACAAACTCCCTCTGGAGAGCCAGTCGTCGTCTGTCAGCTCACTGGTTACGCTTTCGACGCCGGGAATCGCGGCGGATTCCAACGGTCTCTTCCACGGAATGGGCGATCACGCGGAGAACTCATTTTCTGTCGACGGCCAGCCCATCACGGACCAGCAAAGCAAGGTTTTTTCCAATCAAATTCCAATGGACTCCATCCAGTCATTGGAGGTGGTGCCCGGGGCGCCGCCCGCCGAATTCGGGGACAAGACGAGCGTGCTGATCAAGGTCACGACGCGCTCCGGCATGGGCGACACGACGCCTCATGGCGAAGTGACCACTTCCTACGGCACTTTTGGCTCGGCCACGGGCGGTTTCCAACTTGGCTATGGGGGCCAGGATTGGGGGAATTTCATCGCTGTCAACGGATTGGACACCTCGCGGTTTCTAGACCCGCCGGAGTTCACCGTGATGCACGACAAGGGGAACGAAGAGAACGTGTTCGACCGCGTGGACTACAAGCCCAATGAAGCCAACGCGCTCCAGCTAAACTTCGGCTACACGCGTTCCTGGTTTCAAAACCCCAATTCGTTCGACCAGCAACTCCACGTGGGTCTCACCAACCCTTTGACCGGTAACCCTCTGGGCCCGACGGATGAGCGCTCCCAAATTGGGACCATTAACATTGCGCCCTCCTGGACGCGCCTGATCAATGCGGACACCGCGTTTACGTTGGGCGGCTTTCTGCGGCGGGATCAGTATAACTACTACCCGAGCGCTGACCCTTTCGCGGATTTGGCTCCGGACCTCCAGTCCGAGACCATCGGTCAGGGCCGGACGCTCACCAACATGGGCCTTCGGTCCGATGTTTCCTACGTCAAAGGCATCCACAACCTGAAGGCGGGAGTCACGTTTGAACACACACTCCTCACGGAGAGTGACAGCATCGGCATCGTCGATCCGACACTCATCCCGTCGATCACGCCGTCCTGCCTGGATGTGAATGGCGACCCCGTTCCCGGCACTCCCTGCGCGATCCTGGCGCCCTACGACTTGACTCGCGGGGGAAGCCTCTTCCCCTTTCACGGGCACACGGACGTGAAGGAAGTCGCGCTCTACGCCGAGGACCAGATCACCAAGGGGGCTTGGTCCTTTAACCTTGGGGTTCGCGGGGATACGTACAACGCCCTGGCGACCGCCACCCAACTGGAGCCGCGGCTCGGTATCGCTTACAACATCAAGCCGAGCAATACGGTGCTTCGCGTTTCTTACGCGCGTTCCTTGGAAACTCCGTTCAATGAGAATCTGGTCATTGCAAGTACCGGGTGCGAGTACCCGTTCCTTGCTACCCTTGTGCCTCCGCCCGGTGTCTCGTGTAGCCTCGGACCGATTCATCCGGGCTGGCGCAATGAATTCCACGCCGGTCTGCAACAGGCCTTCGGGCGGCACCTGGTCCTGGATGGCGAGTACGTTTGGAAGTACACCCACAACTCTTACGACTTCGGCACTGTGGGCGGCTCTCCCATCTACTTCCCCATCGAATGGACCCGCTCGAAGATCCCCGGATGGGACCTCCGCGCCACCGTGCCGAACTTTCACGGCTTCACCGCATTCGTGGTGATGTCCAGCGTTGCCGCGCGCTTCTTCCTGCCGCAAGTCGCCGGGTTGCCCATCATTCCGCCGACGACCGGCGTCTTCCGCATTGACCACGACGAATTCCTGAACCAGACGACACACCTGGAATACCAGCCGTGGAAGCGCGGGCCGTGGTTCGCGCTTAACTGGAGATATGACAGCGGCCTCGTAGCCGGTGCCACGCCCTGCTATAATCCGTTCACCGCAACCTGCCAACCGACATCGACGATGCTGAATGGCCAACCCGCGGTGAGTCTGCTAAACACTATCACTGGTGCGCCCCTGACTGCCGACCAGGAGTTCCAGGCCGGCTTCACCTGCAACGGCGCGGGCGCAACCCCATATCAAGCTCTGCCCAGCCCGTGCCTTGCATCACAGTTCGGGTCCACGCTCATCAAGGTACCGGCGCCAGGGACGGAGAATGACGACCACACTCCGCAGCGGATCCAGCCGCGCAGCCTGTTCGATTTAGCTGCCGGCGAGGACAATCTGTTCCACGGCGACCGCTACAAGTGGAGTCTGCGCTTCACGGTCGTCAACTTGCCCGACAAAGTCGCGCTCTACAACTTCCTTTCCACGTTCAGCGGCACGCATTATGTCACGCCGCGGACGTTTACGGCGGAGTTGGGTTTTCACTTTTGACCCCCACTCTGTGCGAGGGCTTCGGTCAACGCGAAACCGGGCCCTCCTCCAAGAATCCGAGTTTTGACCCCCGAGGCGTCGCTGGGGCTGATGGCTGATCGTTTAGCGGGTTTCGAGTTTCAAAATCCGAGTTTCGATTTTCAGATTTCGAGGTTCGAATCTGAAATCGTCAGTCAGCAAGCGTCAATCGAAGAGGCGTCGGTTGCGAAGGTCGCGAATGGATGGAATTGATTTACCCGGGCTCCTCGACTATAATGGAGCTTAAGGCCAACATGGCCGGGCTGGGAGCAGATTCCCGGCAGAAGGAGTCCGCGCATTGAAATCTAGTCTAAGACGAAATCATGAATTGGGTGTGGTCGGCGCATTAGCCTTTGCCGTCGCGGTCGTCTCGTTGATGGGTCAGACAACGCCCTCGCACGCCACCGCGGGGCCGCCCATCAGCCGGGATAGGATCGTCCGGTTCCTCCGCGATAGGTTTGCCATTCCGGAAACGGTGAAGGTCAGCGTCGATCCCCTCCGCAACTCGACCTTCGCTGGTTTCGACGAGACTAACGTGACGATCGATTCCGGCCCGAACGGTGGGAAGAAGTCCCCTCTGTATGTCACCAAGGACGGCCACTACCTGGTGATGGGCGAGCTCTTTAAGCTCGGTTCCGACCCCAAGGCGGAGATCGTCAAGTACATTCGAGAGACATACGAATGCACACCCGCCAAGCAGGTCAATTGCATGCCGAACACAGCGAAGTTGACCGCTGGCCCGATCGTGAAGTCCAAATACCCAGGGTTCCAGCAGACTACCGTCACGGTTGATGACGGGAAGAATAAGCTGCCGCACGATGTCTACCTCACGCTCGGTAACAACGTGGCAGTAATCGGCAGCCTTTACGATCTCCACTCGAACTTGCAGGAGAAGGCCCTCAACACCTTCGACCTTCACAACCAGCCGACGGTGGGCCCGGCCAACGCTCCGGTGACCATCGTCGAGTATGCTGACCTCGAGTGTCCCAGTTGCGCGAGGCTCCACGACTTCATGGAGAGAGAGCTTCTGCCAAAATACGGCAACAAGGTGCGCGTCGTCTTCAAAGAGTTTCCGCTGCCGATGCACGAATGGTCGATGACGGCGGCGATCGCCAACCAGTGCGCCTATCAGATCAACCTTTCCGCTTACTTTCCCTTCCGCAGCCTGATCTTTGCGCACCAGGGCGGCATCACGGCGGCCAACGTCCACGACGCCATGCTGCAGTACGGCGAAGAAGTCGGAGTCGACCGCCTGAAACTTGCCGCCTGCATGGACACCAAAGCATCGCTCCAGCGCATCGAGGAGAACCAGCGCGAGGCTAAAGCGCTGGACGTCAGCAGCACGCCCACCAGCTTCATCAATGGCCGCATAGTGGTGGGCGCCCCTCCGCCGGAGCAGTATTTCGCGCTGATCGACGAAGCACTGCGAGGCGGGAAGTAAGGAAGCCGTCAGCTCTCAGCTCTCAGCTTTTCAGCTCTCAGCAGTCAGCAAAAGAAGGCAAACGTCACCACGTGCTGCTGGCTGAAGGCTGAAAGCTGACGGCTGAAAGCTAAGAGCTGACGGCTCACTCTTCGGCTTGCGGCCACTGCCCCGCCCGCTGCAGGCGTGGCAGGAGCAGCAGCAGGGTCAGGAAGTAAGCCAGGCAGAGCAGCCCACAGGCGTCAGCGCTCAGTTTTCCACCCGGATTTTCTTCAGCTCCGGGGCGTCACGTTCTTCGCGCAGCCACTCGATGGTCTCGTCAAGGCAGGCCCTCATCCCTTCCAGCACCTCGATCGCCGCGTTGCGCAGGTGCTTCTGGCTGCGGCGGAAGCGCGGCAACGGACGTCCAGGACTGCGAAACAACGGCATCATGTTCCGCAGCCACCAGAGCGCGAAAGGCGGAAGGGGCGGAATCTCGGGCTCGCGTGGCGCGCGGGCCCGGCGAGTACGTTTGGCGTTAGGCATTGTTCCTCCCGAGCACAACCACCAACTCGCCGTCCTTGAGGCGGGCGCCGAGCGGTTCGCAATGGGCGATCCGCTGCGGCAGCGCCACGTGGCGCTTGATGGATCCCACGCGGATCACCAGTTCATCCAGCTTCTTCGACAGGTTCACGTCCTCGTTGGTCACGAACGGCAGACGCAGGCGCAGTTCGTAGTTGGCTCCCACCTTGCGAAAGCGGTAAGGCGCTTCATGAAAGAAGTGCTGCGCGGGATCGTTGTCGCCGTGGAGCACCCGGCTCAGCTTTTTCAGCCGCTCGATCCCCAGCACCTCGTCCTGGAACAGCGGCACGCGCCACACCGGCACCGGCGCGAAAAACTCTTCGATGGCCTGCACCCAGCGCTCCTGGGTGTCCTTCCAGGCCATGAAAAACCGATCGTGGACCTGGTCGGGCAGAATGCGGTTCACGATGACGGCATCGACGGTGAGGCCGTACAGGCAGAAGAACGTGAACGCCCGCTGCGTCTCCTTCAGGACCATCTTCTCGGGATTGGTCACCAGGCGCACCGTGGTGACTTTGGCATCGGCCAGGAGCTTGTCCATACCCGAGAGCTTGTGATGCAGGTTCTGAAGGTTCTGGAAGTAACCCTCTTCCGGCAGCGGCACCGAGGCGAGCTTGCGGAACACGGGGCGCGCCACGCGCGTCACGCTGCGCTCGATCTTGAAGATCTTGGTCATATACCATTCGAGCGTCGTCGGGATGCCGACGAAGCGCAGCGACTCGCCCGTCGGCGCGCAGTCCAGCAGGATGACGTCGAAGGTCTTCTCGCGCGCATACTGGCTCACGTAAAGCAGCGAGCTCACTTCCTCCATGCCCGGGAAGATCGCCATCTCTTCCGCCACCGTCTTCTCGAGGCCGGACACGTTCAGCAGCGTCGAAACGTAGCCGTACACCGCTTCCCAGTGGCGGTTGATCTCCTCCTGGACGTCCACCTCCTGGATCCAGAGGTTCGGGGCCACACTCACCAACCGGCCCGCCTCGTGATCCATCAACGGCTTCTCGAGGTCGAAGCAGTCGCTGAGCGAATGCGCGGGGTCCACGGACATGACCACGGTCCGGTAACCGCGGCGCGCGAGCTCCAGGCCGGTCGCCGCCGAGATGCTCGTCTTGCCCACACCACCTTTGCCGCTGTAAAGAATGATGCGCATGCCGATTGACCTTCCCACTCATCTTCAAGGATAACCCGTCAAAAGCAAAATCAGAAATCAGAAACTAGAAGGCAGAAGGAAGACGGGATGGTTCTTGATTCTGATTTCTGATTTCTACTTTCTATTTTGCCCGGGTCGCTATACTGAGAGCGGAGATGAGTCAGGTCATCTTGGTTGGAAAAGACTGGACGTTTCGCGCCTTGATCCGCGCCCAACTGCTGGAAGAGGGTCTCGATGTTGAAGCCTACGAGACGGCGGGTGACGCCGCGAAAGCCATCGTCGGAAGGTACCGGCTGCCCAAGCTGATGGTGGCCGACCTCACTTCGAGCGACGATCCCGGCACGGAACTGTCGCAGCTTGCACGCTGGGCCGAGCGCTTTCCAGTCTGGATTATCGCCGGGCGCGAGATCGCGAGCGACGCCGAAGCGCACGACCCGCGCTTCCAACGGATTCTCTTCCGGCCCGTGGACGTAGGCCAACTCGTGAAGGAGATCAAATCCGCGGTTCACGGCCGGTAGCCGGTCGAAGGCGCCCCCGGTCGGCGGCAACAGACCTCGCCTCAGGGAGGCTTGCCTTGTCCCCGGCCGCTCACTTGCGAAGCGTGGCTATCAGGCGGGACCGGACCGGACCTCCGCCCAGGATATCGGTGTGACAGCGCCGGAATCAAGCTCAGCCACGCGGCGCGCGATCTCGCGTTGCCAGGCAGCCTCCGCGTCTTCGTCAACCTCACTGTCAACGCTCTCCAGGAGCGAATCGGCGAGAGCAGCCCGCGCTTCAATGGGCAGGGCTAAAGCCACTTTCAGGATTTCAGCAGCATCGTGGCTCATAGCGTCATTAGGCCTGGATTTTCTCGCCGGCAGGAATCCTCCTGTTCCGCATCAAGGAGCCTTCCCCGGCGCACATAGCTCAAGGTGCCGTCGTGGTCCTGGAAGAACGAAGCGATTGGGCCGGGCATTTCTCTGCCATTCGGAAATCTGGATTCCTGCTGCTGTTCTCCAGGAATTAGACCCCATCCGGACCGCGCTACGGTGTCGGCCATTTCCGCACCATACGGCCCGACCCCAAATGGTTTATAATCTGTCGTACTATGCATCTCTTGCAGTCGAAAAGACGCAGCAGGGTCACAGGCGGCCCTCAGTACTGGCTTCAGGATATCACTGAGGCCATAAAGAACCATTTGCGCACCGAGAAGGCGGTGCCCGTCGCGTTAGTAACGCCGTACGGTGCGACCCCTTCCACCTTTCGGGCTGTCTGGAAGGACGCTAAGCTGACTCGGGACGGCAAAACTGAGCCCGCCAACGCCCAGCACGACAGGATTCAGCAGGCCGGCGCCGGTGAATCAATTGGAGAAGCCATTCGAAGTTGGTACAAGTTGAAACCCGGGGATTTCGAGCGAATAGATGTTGAAATTCAGGTCCTGGACGACAAATTCTACGTGACTCCCGTGGGGTATAAGTACGCGGGGCGTGCGAAGCTCCAACCGATACAGCGGCCCGAGTTTCCACTCTCCTTTAACGAGAGAAGGCAGAGCGAGCTTTGGCGACAGCAGTTGAAGCACACTCAACACGCTCGCCCTGAGTTGTGGCGATGGTCGCTAGAAGAGATTTGCCGGGTCGCGACAGCCCACGCCCAAGACGCCAATTTGCGCTATGTAAGGGAGGAGGACCTCCTACGCGCGTCGGGACCGCTCAACATCTTAGGGGTCGAGCTCGGACCTTACGTGGGTAAGGGCTTCGACTGTCAGGGTGTGTTTCGATTCCTGAATTATGAGGCCTACACCGTTCCGATCGAAATCAAGAAGGCAAGCTCAGGGTTCGAGTACCAACAACGAAAGTATTCCCCGGAGGAGCTGTCACGTGCGGTGATTTTGTGCATGCGGCACGATTTGCTGAACGTGCCACCGAATGTGGACATCATACAGCTCGAAACGCTTTGCTCCGTACTTGGTCAGTGACTCATGCGGCCGTCCTCACACCTCGAGCCGATAACGCGCCGCATCCCGGCAGAGAGGCAGGGTGCCAAGCGTCACTACGGAATACACCCTTACTTCACACGCCGCCCTGCGAACGTTGTCCGGGCCTACATCAAACACTTCACCGAAGCCGGGGATTCCGTCCTCGACCCGTTTGGAGGATCGGGCGTAACCGCCATTGAGGCAATGTTGGCAAACCGGCACGGGATTCATAACGACATCAATCCGCTCGCCAATTTCATCGCTTCTCAGATAGCCGACACGACATACGAAGACACAACGTACATTAAGCGAGCGTTCGTCGAGGTGGAGAGCCGGTCGAAGGCCCGGGTCGAACGGGTTCCGTCGATGTCGGAGCCCGAGGTCGCCAGAGCGCTGGCCGACGCAGAGCTTCCCGAAAACATCGAACTGCCCAGAAGCTCAGATGCCGAGAGGTACTTTGATCTCTTCTCGCCGAAGCAGTTGCTTGCCCTCGCCTGGCTCAAGGCGGCGATCGATCAGATCTCGGACCCGCCGGCACGAGGGGTCCTGCTGCTCGCTTGGTCGGCGACATTGGGCAAGCTGAACAGAACTTTTCTCTCGGCGCGGGGCAGGCTGGAGTCTCGCGGCGGCAGCAGCATCTTCAGCATTTACCGATACAAGCTGGCAGAGGCGGCCGTGGAACTCCCCGCCTGGGAGGTATTTCATGAGAGGGTCATGAACGTTATCGAAGGGAAGCAGGAGGTATTTAGGCAGAAGCGTCTATGGGCATCCACAGACGGCTGGCACGGAAGTTTCGAGACTCATTGTCTTGATGTTGCCGACCTTCCCGCGGCGATCGGCCGCAACGTGGACTACATCTTTACGGACCCTCCCTACGGTGGCCACATTGCCTACCTCGATTTGTCGATTCTCTGGAATCACTGGCTGGGTTTTCCGGTGCCGATGCGCGCGCGGGAGAAGGAAATCATCGTTGGCGGCGAACTGCGGCTTACGGAGGAGCACTACACCCAGCGCCTGCGGGAGGGCGTGCGGGTTTGCCTCAGCATGCTCAAGCCAAACCGATGGCTCTCCGTCGTTTTTCAGCATTGGAACGTGCGTTACTTTGCGGCCATTTTGGAAGAGGCTGCCGAGGCGGGAGCCGAACTCCGGGCCGCGGTGACGCAAATCGGGGACACCATCTGGTCGATGCACAAGAAGAAGAACAAGGAAAGGGTTCTTGCGGGCGAAATGATTCTGAGCTTTTACAACGGCAAAACTACTTCAATGCCGAGTCGCCGGCAATCTCCCGGACTCACCATCGAGGCACTCTTAGAGGAAACGCTCGCAGAAGTATCCCCGGACGGGAGACCCTTCGCGGGGGAAACCCTGTTCAATCAAATGATCCTGAAGGCCTGGAAGAGTGGCGCCCTCGCTTCTCTTGACGTCGCTGGGGAGGATTTCGCGGAAGTGTTGACGAGCAAGGGATGGCGTTACAATGCAGCCCGTCACCAGTGGTTTCACACTTTTCAACCTGTTCCCACAGGCTTCCAGTTCACATTTTAGTAACTCGACCACTGCCAATCTTCCGGCCGCTTCACCGGACCTTTCCGCACAGGATTCAGGTGCCTGTATTCCAGGCCCCCGCTCCCCTACTGGTTCTTGACCACATCCCCGACCTGTGGGGGAGTGGTTCCGTTGTAAGTCGCTGTGGCCGAACCCTCGTCAACTTCGGTTACGGTAGCGGTCCCAAGCTGGTTCACGATCGTCTTGATCACCGCTCCGGTGGTGGGGTCCTTCACATCCTTCACTTTGCGGGAAACCGTGAGCTGGTCCCCGACTTTCACACCGTTCTTGCTGCCTACATTTAACACCAACGTGTTCCCGGTAACGTCAGCGACCACGCCCGATACCTGGACCTTGACCGTAGGCAACGACTCGGCCTTATCGTCAAGTTGCTGGCCCGTGTTATCCACCGCCGCACGCACCGCTTCGCCGAGGATGGTGTTGGCAAAATTGCTGCTGCCCATATCAACCTCGCCGCCGCCACCGCCGCTCCAGCCGCCGCCCCCACCGCCGACTGCAAATCCGCCACGCTTTGACTCCCCGGTACCCGTCACCACGGCCAGGATTTCAGCGGTGTTCACGTCCACCAGCTTGGCGGTGACATTCACCACGGCCTTGGACTCGTTCTTGTGCACTCCGCCGAGCGCTCTTCCGAACGCGCCTCCATAGCCTCCGCCACCCACGCCCAGGTGCTTGTCGTCGCGGCCAAACTGGGTGATGCTGCCCACGATGAGGGCGCTAACCCCCAGGATGCGGCCGATTTTGGCAGCGCTGCCGGGGTCGGCGCGATCGCTGTTGGAGAAATTTTGTTCCTTTAGGATCTTGTCCAGGGTGTTGCGGTCAATCACCCTGTACTTGCCGTCTTGAACGAGTTTCTGTTCCAGCAGCAACGAGATGCCTTTCCCCACATCCTGGTCTGTCCCAAAGTAGGCTTGCACCGCCGACCGCACCGTGCCGTAGTCAAAATCCAGGACCGCCACCAGCTTCCGGTCCTGAGCCACCGCGGTGGAGGCGGCCATCAACAAGATCAAGACCAAGCGAATCGTTCGAGACATAATCTCACTCCTTGATTAGGATTTCACGAATTGGTTCTGGGCTCGGCTTCGATTCCTCTACCGTCACGTAATATACACCCGACCGCGTCGCGAAGCAATCTCCCAGCCCAGCCGCCGCCGCGAAGCCTCCAACACGCCGATGATTAGCGCGTATTCGGAATCGCTGAATCGCCTGATCCTCGGAGGAAGGCTCAGGTTGACAAGGAAGATGCGGTCTGTGAGGCGCAGACAATGAAGGTGTGACACGCCCGGAGATTACCACCCCCGATGAATCCCTCCAAGGACACAGGGTCACGGGGAGGTCGCCCGCTATTTCGAGGGATTTCCGGCTTGATGCGCCACTACGTCTTCTTGCGCAGGAGAGCGTCGAGGCTCAGCGGCCCGGGGCCGGAGAAAACCAGATACAGAAAGATGAAGCAGAAGAGCACCGCCGGTTCGCCGCGGTTCGTAATCGGGAAGGGGCCGTGGGGAAAGTGCGCCTTGAAATAGGCCACGGCCATCTCCCCGCAAAGAATGAAGGCCACGGGGGTCGTGAAGAGTCCCAGGAGAATCAGCAGGCCGCCAAAGGTCTCAAGGCATCCTGCCACCCCCATCAGCGAAAGGAGTGGCACCTTGGCGCCGCTGCCTCCCATGCCGCCGAAAAACCCGAAGAGCTTTTGCATTCCGTGGCAGGAGAAGGCGAACCCTGCGACGATCCTCAGCACCGACCGCGTATAGGAACTGATTGCTGTTTGTCCCATTGTAGCCCCCTTGATCCTTGGCCGGCTGCGCGAATCGGGCCGGGCTGCAGCCACTATCCCATGATTACGCCTCGATTGGCAAGCTATACCAGGGTGCATTAGTGTCCCAGCCCTCCCTTGCGGCATCCGGCGCAAGGCGAATGCGAGTTGCCGCAAGCCGCTTTTCTCTGCGATGATGTAACAGACGAAGCAGGAGGGATTCATGACAGCCCGACTCGCCATCGTGATGTTCCTAGTCGCCGGCACTGCACTGTGCCAGGCGCAGTCCGAAAAAGCGGAAGCGGGACAGGCTTCCGAGGTAGCGTCCGAGAACGGTCAGCCCAAGCCTTTGACGAAGGCACAGGTGCTGGACTTGGTGGCCGCCGGAATGCAGAGCAGCAAGCTAGCGAAGGTGGTTAGAGAACACGGAATCGATTTCATCCCCACTGCCGAAGATCTGGCTGCCTTGCGAAAGTCGGGGGCAGCAGATGCGCTGATCAAAGCTCTGGGCCGCGCCCCTCAATCGAACGTCTCGGGGCCGGTGCCTGTGGGCGCCGACGACCTAGCTGCCTCGCGAAACTCGGGGGCAACAGTTGCGCCCATCAAAGCTCTGGGCCGTGCCCTTCAGCCGATTCCGTCGGGACCCGAACCGCTGGACAAGGACAAACTCCTCCGATTGGTCGTGCGCGGAACGCCGAATCCACGAACCCTGGACTTGGTTGAGACAGTGGGTCTCAATTTCAGGCCCACGGACGAGTTCCTAGATACTCTACGGATTGCCGGAGCCGACGGAGCGGTCATCGCGGCGGTGCGCAGCGCGGTGCCGGTCACACCCCAACCGGCCCAACCGAGCTCACCAACGGCGTCGGGCAAGCCGGAGGCTGGCACCCAAGCGGGCGACGAGGGAGGCCCAATCTACCAAGCTGGTCCTGACGTCACAGCGCCGAAGCGCCTCTTTACGCCAGAGCCTCCCTACACCGAGAAGGCTCGCCATCAGGGGATTGAGGGCACGGTGGTGCTCACAATCGTGGTTGACGCCACGGGCAACGTGACCGACGTAAAGGTGGTCCAAGCGCTCGATCCCGGTCTGGATGATAGTGCTGCTCGGACCGTTCGCACCTGGAAGTTCCAGCCTGCCACACGTGGCGGGAAACCGGTGGCCGTAGGAATTCGCGTGGAGGTTAGCTTCGGGCTTTACCACCAGCCCAGGTGATAACACGTCGACTATCGTGACTGACAACAACGTAGTTCTTCAGTCGGTATTACAGCTTGCCGCGACGGCACGAGACAGCCACACCCTGATGGCGGAAACCGTCCGGTTGCTTCAGCGGGAGCGGCCACACTACAACTGGGTGGGTTTCTATCTGCTCGAGGGAGACACGCTGGTGCTGGGGCCTTTTGTCGGCAAACCCACGGAGCACGTGCGCATCCCGCTCCACAAGGGCATCTGCGGCGCGGCGGCCTCCACCGGCCAGACCGTGGTGATCGATGACGTTGCCGCCGATCCCCGCTACCTTGCCTGCAGCCTGGAAACGCGCTCGGAGATCGTGGTCCCGATCCGGCGCGACGGTTGCGTGGTGGGCGAAATCGATATCGATAGTGACGCGCCGGCGGCGTTTACGGCCGAAGACCGGGCTTTACTGGAAGCAATCGCAGAGATTGTCGCAACTCGGCTCTGATGGGCGGGCCGTGGTTCGTGGGGTGATTGGCAGACCATAACAAGCCTCCGTGGTTCAATCGCCCAATGGCTTGATCGCGCCACGATCCCGCGCTCGATCACCCGATCACTCAATTACCCGATGTCTGAAGCTCCCGTACTCGTGGCCGCCGGCATCCTAGCGGATGGAGACCGGGTCTTGATCTGCCAGCGACACCACGCCGATTCTTACGGAATGCAGTGGGAGTTTCCCGGCGGCAAGGTCGAGAGCGGGGAGTCGCTGGAAGACACGCTGCGGCGCGAACTGGCGGAGGAACTGGCCATCGAAGCGGAGGTGGGCGAGGAAGTGCTTCGGCTGCGCCATCGTTATCCCGACCGCTGGGTGGAGGTGGTCTTCTTCGCCGTTCGGTCCTACAGGGGTGAAGTGCGCAATCAGGTGTTCGAAGCCGTCGAGTGGGCGCCGAGGACCAGGCTCGCAGAGTACAACTTTCTCGAGGCCGACCGGGCAGTGGTCGAGAGGATCGCGCGAGGCGAACTTGCCTGAGACAAGTCAGAAATCAGAAATTAGAAATCAGAATAGAAAAGAGACGGTAGGGGCTGAACGTCGAAAGTGGAAGTGTCTTCATTCTGCTTTCTACTTTCTGATTTCTATTTTGTGTCTTCATTCTACTTTCTGCTTTCTGATTTCTAACTTGTTCGCTCTGTGCCTCGGTGTCTCGGCGGCGAAACCGGCTTCCGCCCAGGTGGAGAGCGTAGCCGGACCTGCGCCGCAGCCCCTGTGGACCAGCCACGGGCGGGTGGAGGGCCACCTGGCACTCCACGACTCGCCCGACGGCGCATTCTCGCCCGACAGCCAGACCCTCGCGGTGGTGAGCGATGAGAAGATCGTGCTGATGGACCTTGCCGCGGCGGACGTGCGCAAGGTCCTGAAGCTGCACATCGAGATCCCAGCCAACGGCAAACCAGAACCTATCAGGGACCTGCGCATTCAGTCGGCGAACTACATCTCTCCCACCCGGCTGTTCATCCTCGCCAACGGCCTGATTGAGAGGAAAGATGGAGGCGTGCTGACGCCGGAGATCGGGTTCCAATGGTACATCGATCAGGACAGCCTCTACGGCAAGGTGGACGCCATCGGGGCGGGCGGAGGCTTTGGCCCACCCCGGTATTTCCCTGACTATCAAGCCGTCGGTCTCTACAAGGACAGTGTTTTCACGCTCTGGAATCCCAATAGCGGGCGGGCCCAGCCTGTCAAAATCGCCGACCTCACCCGCCGGCCCAACCTCTGGACCTTCTCGCCCGATGGACACTGGCTGCTGCTCGCACAACTCGAGGCCAGCGGCACAGCCGATCCCATCGTGGTCCTGCTGAAGGAACACAAGTTCGCGGACTCGCTGCGCGGACACCAGGGTACCGTCCTCGGCATGTCCTTCTCGCGCGACAGCCGCCTGGTGGCCACGGCGTGCGAAGACGGCAAGGTCCGCATCTGGTCCGAGGGCGATTGGAAGCTGCTCCAGACGCTGAGCGGACACGCGGGCGCGGTCCACTGGGCGGAGTTCTCTCCCGACGGGCAATGGCTGGCCTCGGCGGGCGAAGACAAGACCGTAAGAGTCTGGAACACGGCGAATGGACAGCTCGTGCAGAAGCTCAGCGAGAGCCGGGAGCCCGTCCTCACCGTGGCCTTCTCACCCAACGGACAGTACATCGCCGGTTCGACGGAAAACACCGTGCTGGTGTGGCAGCGGCAGTAGTCCGTTGTCCGTAGTCCGCGGGCAGATAGGATGAGCCATTTGCTCAAGCCCCAAATCTAACCGGGATTTCTCACCACGAAGGCTCAGGGAATTGATTCATTGGGCCATTGATCCATTGAGTCATTGAAAAACCGAATGGCAGCCTTCAATGGTTCAATGAACCAGTGAATCAATGGATCAATTCCCTCACTCCATTTGTGGCGAGAAATCCGGGCGAAGTGCGGTAAGATAGGTCCGTCGCGCCGGAGGACCCCGATGAAGTTCTATTCGTTTCAAATCGTCATCGAGAAGGAACTCGAGGACGAAGGATATCTAGCCTTCACGCCCAACGTTGCCGGATGCTTCAGCAACGGCAAGACCATCGAGGAAACCAAGCGCAATATTCGCCAAGCCATTGAGCTGCACCTTGCATCAATCCTCGCCCACGGCCAACCCATCCCACAGGTTTCACTCACGGCGCGTGCCGACGATCAGGCCTGAAGGTCCCGGCAGGCGGAGGTGTCGAACGTCGCCGAAACCGGCTTCTCGCAGCCATGCGGCGTATTCACCCTCGCTGTAGCTGCTGCCGGCGCGTGTGCCGACGAGCATGTTCAGGGAAAACAGGGCGGCGAATTTGGGCGCTGTCTTGTCGGGCTCGAGAATGAAATCCTGGACAACGATTCGGCCTTGCGGAGCAATCGCCGCAAAGCAGCGACGGACGAGATCCCGGTTTTCTTCGGGATCGAGCATGTGGCAGATGGCTGAGACCAGAGCCAAGTCATAACCTTCGCCGAACTCGTCCGTGCGCAAATCGCCGGCGCGTGTCATGATGCGGCCGACGAGGCCTGCGTCCTGAATGTGGCTTTGGGCGATGGGCAAAACCGTCGGCAAATCCACGACCTCCGCCTGGAGTTCCGCGCTCGCTCGGGCAAAGGCGATGGAGTAAGCGGCCGACCCGCCACCCACGTCGAGCATCCGGCGCACACCTTCGACGCCCACCGCTTGGACCACCAAAGGCGCACGCTCGGCGGCGTTGCGATGCATGGCGGCGATGAAGGCGCGCGTCCACTCCTCCCCGCGTTCGCTCATTTCGTTATAGGTCACGGAGGTTCCCGCTCGCACGCATTCCGTCAGGGTAGACCATCGGCGCCAGATTTGCGCCGTGTGGAGTGTGGCCGTGCGAGCATCGTCGCGGGAGCCCGCGACAAAATAGCGATTCGCCACGGGCGTGTTACGGAAGGTCCCCTCCTGCTTCGTGAGCAGTCCTATCGCGACCAGCGCGTTCATAAGCATTTCCGTGGCGCGAGGGTCGGCGTGGATCCGTCCTGCCACCTCCGCCGCGGTCGCGGCTTGGCCCACGGGGCCCATTGCGGTGAAGATGTCGAACTCCACCGCGGTGAGAACCGCTCGACTCTCCTGATAGCCCCGAATCGTTTGCACCAGGTCGTCGGGCAGTGCGCCGGCTTGGTCCCTGGCCCGCAAAGCCGCCCGCATCTTGTCGCGGCTTGAGAGGATCTCGCGGCGTAAAGCCTCGCCGTCGGCGTTCGTCAGCCGCGCAACCACCCGCCCTTCCTGGAAATGCTCCCGAACAATCTGCGGAACGTCCTCTGCGGCGACGCTCGAATACCAAACACCCTCGGGATAAACCACCATGTTCGGGCCGCGCTCGCACAACCCGAGCGAGCCGCACACGGTGATCTGAACTTCGTTGTCCAATCCGCGCGCCGCCACCTCTCGATGGAGGGCATCGATCACCTTTTCCGACCCTCGCGTCGAGCAGCACGGCACGCCCTCCGGCTTCTTCTGATCGCAAATGAAAACATGAAGACGAAATGGTTCCATCGCTCACCTCCACCTGCCATGACTTGCCTCGGCAAACCCAACCGCAGGACTGAATGTACTCCCAGAAAGCTGGCAAATGGATGATGTCCATTTGCTACTGATGTTCCGTCCCATTTAGAACTTTACCATGGCCGGACCCTCACCCGGCGCTTCGCGTCACCCTCTCCCAGAGGGAGAGGGGAGAAATCGTTAAGAAAAACTCCCTCTCCCCTTGGGAGAGGGTGGCGCGAAGCGACGGGTGAGGGTCGGCCAAAACGCGGCCGTACGTATGAAAGGGAGACACTTGGTTGGGACAGGACGCTGGCAGACGGCTTGGGTTAGTGAAAGTATGCTAAAATTCTCTGTTACGCTAGCGGTTCAGCAGGGCCAATAAATGGCCATGAAAGCTCGGGAGCGTGCTTTTCAGCAACGGACAACTGGCGACGAACAACGGACGATTTCCGAAAATGCCTAAAGTTGGACTGGTGAGTTTGGGCTGTCCCAAGAATCTTGTGGACAGCGAGGTGATGCTGGGGGTGCTGGCCGGCCACGGCTACGAGTTGACGCCGCGCGCCGAGGATGCGGACGTCCTCATTGTCAACACCTGCGGCTTCATCGCGCCCGCCAAGCAGGAATCCATCGATACCATTTTGGAAATGGCTGAGCACAAGAAGTCCGGTAAGGCCAAGAGGCTGGTGGTGGCGGGCTGCCTCGTGGAGCGTTACCGGCAGGACATTCTGAGGGAGATTCCGGAAGTCGACTTCGTCGTCGGCACCAACGAGGTCGAACGCATCCTCGAAGCCTGCGATCTGAAGGTAGAAGCTCAAGATGCCGGCCTGAAGGCCGGCGCTACATCGACCACATCGGCGAGACAGGATGCCGACCTAAAGGTCGGCGCTCCACTGACGACATCGGTTACGGGGCGGCGGCGCGGGCTGGAAGGCCGTGCCGAGCCGTATCTTTATCACGAGTTCACGCCGCGCGTGCTCGCCACACCCTCTTACTCCGCCTATGTCAAGATTGCCGAGGGCTGCGATCACCCCTGCACGTTTTGCGTCATCCCGCAGATGCGGGGACATTTCCGGTCGCGCCGGTTCGAGAGCGTGGTGCGGGAAGTGGAAAGCCTGGTGCGGCAGGGCGTGCGCGAAATCACGCTGATCGGGCAGGACACCACCAGCTACGGCCGCGACCTCGGTCTCAGCGACGGGTTGCCGAGGCTGCTGCGCGAACTGGGCCAACCGGGGAAGATCCCGGACCTCGTCTGGCTGCGCTTCCTTTACTGCTATCCGAACCAAGTGACGGATGCCCTGATCGCGGCGGTGGCCGAGACGCCGAAGGTGGCCAAGTACTTCGATATTCCGCTGCAGCACGCTAGCGCCCCGGTGCTGAAGCGGATGAAGCGCGGCTCTTCGGGCCGCCACTTCCTCAAGATGCTGGAGCGGATTCGCGCCGGCGTTCCGAACGTGGCGCTGCGCACCTCGATGATCGTCGGGTTTCCGGGCGAGACGGAAGAGGACTTCAAGGCCCTGATGGATTTTGTGAGCGCCGCCGAGTTCGATCATCTGGGAGTCTTCCTCTACTCGAACGAGGAAACCAGCGGAAGCTTCGCGCTCCCGAACCAGGTGCCCGCCGGCGTGGCGCGTCGCCGCCAGCGACAGTTGCTGGCCTTGCAGCGCAAGATCTCGCGGCGGAAGCTGAGGGCCCGGGTGGGCCAATCCGGCCAGTCGCTGCCCGTGCTGGTGGAAGGGCGCTCCGAGGAGACGGACCTGCTCTTCAAGGGTCGGGCCGAGTGGCAGGCCCCGGAAATTGACGGCTCCGTGTTGATCAATGATTTCGAGGGCACCGAGCCCGTTCCCGGGGAGTTCCGCTGGGCCACGCTGACGGCCTCCTCGGACTACGACTTGGTGGCGCGGCTCGAAGCTCGGGCGTTTGCCGAGACGCCTGTGCATGGCATGGTGCGGACCCCGTATTCACACATGAGCGTTCCGGCGAGCGCCGGGCCCCAGCTTGTGAATATAGCCGTCAGCTATCAGCCCTCAGCGCTCGGCAAGAAAGCCCATGTGTCGACCTATTAAGCAGCGGCAGGTAGCGACGCGGCTGTTGGGAGGGTTGGAAGCTGACGGCTGATAGGGCAACTGTCAGTACCTCCCGAACGCTTTTCTGCCAATACCTCCCGAACGCGGCGGGCGGAATGGGCGGTGCGAGAAGGTGGCCCGAGACCGCATGGTTGC
>Ga0326728_10012039_pt1 | contig 19453 bp, 19 predicted proteins | sample MB3enrmetagenome_FD_207602 | JGI IMG/M metagenome (GOLD analysis project Ga0326728, IMG submission 207602) | Lab enriched peat soil microbial communities from McLean, Ithaca, NY, United States - MB31MN | ecosystem: Environmental > Terrestrial > Soil > Wetlands > Peat | place: USA: New York... | reverse complement strand
GCACCAGATAGGAGACATAGATTTTGCCTCCTTGGCGCCGCGAAGTTGTAACTTGGACAAACACTGGCTACAGTGTGGCCGAACTCGCCAAGGATGTCAAGGGCCATTGTGAAAATATTACTTGCTACAGAATCGAGGCAAAACCTCGATTTTTCAAGCACTTACGTCAAATCCGGGAGGAAGTTAGGTTAGAACGTCAAAAACTTCCAGGCCTGCACTTCGTTGCCAAAGCGCAGGACGAACCAATTCTGCTGAAAAGCCTCCTCATCGGGCGCTTCGTTGCGGAAAAAGTCCCACATTTCTTCCCCGGTCGCGGGGTCCAGGCGATGGATGTGGAAATAGACCGGCGCTTCCGGCCGCGGCGCGTTGACCGCCTCGGCCAGCCCGATGGCCATCGCTATTCCACCCTGGTTCGCGCTCACTGTATAGACGTATTTCCCGGACAGAAAACACCGCTGCCCGAGCTTCTGCACCTGCCAGAGAATTTTCCCCGAGCGCGGGTCCACCTTCAATATCACCGGCGGCGTCGCTTCGAACTTGATCTGCTCGGAGTATTGAATCTCTTCCGGACTCGCCGCCGTCGAGTCAACATACAACATGCCGTCGTCGTCGAATTGCACGCGGCTGATGCCAATGCTGGTCAAGCGCCATTGCACCTGGCCGCCCGGCAAGGCCAGGGCCGTCAATACGCCCTGGTCAAAAAAATAAAGGACGCCCGCCCGTTCCACCGCGGGAACGAGATGCCGGGAATTTTCCGCGGCAAATCGCGCGCTGATCGGGTAACTCAATTGGGTCTCGAACAGTTGGTTGTTCTGTTTGTCGAAGACTGTCAAACTTTTGCCCGCCGCCAACAGGTCCACGGTCTGGAGGGCGAAAAACGCGGGCAGGCCCGTCACCTCGCCCTTCCATTCCACCGGTTTGTCGCCCAGCCAGCGCCGCAGCCTGACTTCATAACGGCTCTCGTCGATGCTTTTGACGCCGCCGGTTTGATCGCGTTTGATATCGTTGAAAACTTCCTCCTCCACCGCGGCCGCGCTGGTGGACACGCTGGTTTTATCATTGATGAGCGAGGGACCGCGCGGCTTGATCGCCTGCACCCAGACGACTTTCGGCTCCAGCAGTTTGACGCGCAGCTCGACGAGGTTTTGCCCCGCCGAAAAGAATTCGCTGCTCACCGCGTCCAGCGGCTTGTTGAACTTCTGCTCCTCTGTTGCCTGGGCCAGCAAAACTCCCGCCGTCGGTTGCACATTGGGCGGCAATTCATCCGGCATGGCGTGTTTTTGGGCGCGGGGAACCTCGATGTTCCGGCTCGAAACCTCGCCCGATGAAAGGTCAATCCGCATGGCGACCCGCCGGGTTTCGCCCGTTGCCGAAACCACCAGGAGGCTCGATTCCGTCGGGGTGAAACTGGCCAATTGTCCAACGATGGGAATCGTCAGCGTCACTGCGCCCGTCTGCTGATCCAAACGAACAACTTGATCGCCGGGACATACCCAAATATTCTGCTTGTCCACGAAGACTTGCGGCGGACGCGCGTTCGCCGCCGCCTCTCCCGGCAGAGCCGCGGACCATAAGTCTTTCTGCGCGCGAAGATCGTGGAGGATAACGCGGTCCGCGCTGGCCAGCAAAATTCTTCCGCCCTCCAAAAACTGCGTATGCCACCCGGACTCCGGCCCGGCCAGTTTCATCGAGAAGGCCAGGCGCGGCTTCGAGCCGGCAAAGCTGTACCAACCCCAGGCACCCAGCAACCCGAGGATCAAGAGCAAAACAGCCGTGATCATCCAGCCTATCCGGCGCGTTTGCCGCGCTTGGGCCTGGAGTCTCCGGACCGAGGCGCTGACGGCGGGTTCGGGCATCGGGAGCTTCGGGACGCTTCCGGCAGGGGCCGCCGTTGCGTGCATGCGCAAGCGCGGCTGAGTTTTCTGTTCCGCTTCCGGTGTCTGCGCGATAATCTGGTTGGCCGCCTCGGTGCCGTCGGCGTTGCAAGCGGGGCAATTCACTTTGAAAGGCATGACTCCATCCCGCGGCTCGACCTCGAAGGAGTAGCGCGTCCCGCAACCGCATTGGATCTTGATCGTCATTCTGGATTGAGCAGGCGCACACCCGGCGGATAACGCACATCGCGCGAGGCCTTGGGCCCGCTGCCCGTCACTTCGCCGCCGCGGGAAAGAAGGTTGCCGCCTTCCTTGCCGTGATTGTTCCCCGGTTTGCGCCCATCCTCCGAGAAAATCTGTTGTCCCTTGCTTTTCGGAGCGGCATTGACCTGCGCGTCTGAAGCGATCATCGCGCCTGCGTCGTCATTGGTCGTTCGTCCCATGTAATAGGCGTAGCTGATTTTTCGGCCGGCAAAGGACTCCGCTTCGGGGAGCGGCTGGTCCTTGCTGCCGGGACAGATGAATATCTCTGTCACCGTCGTGCATTTCGGCACCAGCAAACTCAGCGGTCCGGCGGAAGTCGCGGCGTCCTTCAAAAAGGGATAGGCCCCGTTGTTGTCGTTTTCGTAAATGCTCAAAGCGAGATAAATCGTTTGCAAGTTTTTCCGGCAACCGGCCAGGGCGCGGTTCCGGCTTGAGACGCTAAAGTTGCTGTCCATCATGACCGTCAGGACGATGAGCAGGGCCAACACGATCAGCAGTTCCAGCAGCGAAAAGCCGCCCGCGACGCCGTTTCCCGGCGATAACTGCTTCCTGGAAGCGTTCACTGCGGGACCACAGTCACTTTGCCTTGCACCGGGTCATAATTCAGTTTCATGCCGGCGGGGGCGTCGGGCAATTTGGGCAGGTACTGCTTTGTGACCAGTTCATTCAAGTCCTTGGGCAGACGGCCCTCCTGCACGTTAAAAAGCTGGATCTCTTGGTTCAACGAAGCGGTATCAATGCCCTTGACCGCGACTTGCTGGCCCCTGACCAGCGTCCCCAGATAGCCATCGTGGTTGGGCTGACTGGCGCTCTGCGCGGGAGCAGCGGGAGCGGGGGGCGTTTGTTCCTTGCCGCAGCCGCCGCCGCCCAAGGCCCCGGCCAACAAGATCAAGCCGCAGAAATTTCGCATACTTGGATTTTAGTCCGCCGCCGCCAAAAATCAACCGCATATCCGCCTTCGCTGAAGCTACGGCGCGACAAGTCCGCCGCCGCCAAGAAGCTTCCGCATTCGCCGGGAAAGCTATACGGGCAAAATGGCGCGACAAGTCCGCCGCCGCCAGGAGCCATGGCGACAAGTCCGCCGCCGTGGGCGCAAGTCCGTTTTCGAGACCTTGCAGTTTGGGCAGTGGGCAGTGGTCAGATTTGCCGCGAAAAATGGCAGGAAACGGGCAAGATTGATACATAGGTCTGGAAAATCGGCAACACGGCAACAAGCCTGATTTTACAAGGGTTTCGTTGAGCTTTTCGGCTGGCAACACAGCGGCAACGGCTGGCAACACTTTCGGTTCTTCGCTGTTTTCGGTGGAATTGAGTTTCATTAAAAGCCTTCTTTGGCACCAAATTGGAGCGGCCAGCCGGAGCGAAGGAGCGCGCTATGCACGGCTGAAGTGACTGGGATTCTGTACCCCCCCCACCCCCCCGCTACAGTGCTACAAACGTTGATTATCAATGACTTAGGGTGCTACAAGGGTGCTACAATTGGGCTTATTTGTAGCACCTGTAGCACCCTGGCATCACACCCACCGCGTGAGCTTCATGGGACTGGCGGCTTGGAGGGCAAAACCAAGCGGCATTCGCCGCATATCTATTCCACCGAAAACAGCGAAAAACCCGCAACATCCGCTACAACGTTGATAATCAACGACTTAGCCCGCTACAGGACCCGCTACAGACCCGCAACATGTTGCTCCTTTTTAGGAATTTGACCACGGATTCTGAGGTAAATTAAGAAGTAAGAATTAAGAATTAAGAAATCTGAAAAACAGCCAAAAATCGAACCGGATTCCTCTTTTTTTGACTTCTTCCTTCTGCCTTTTTCATGGGTGCCCGGAAAGATTATGGGGAACCGGGGCACCCGCGAAATATTCAACCACAGAGAGCACAGATCACAAAGCACTGACAGATGAGGGAAAATGGAGTCAACCGCGAAATACGCTGAACACGCGAACAAGAGAAAACATGTTCACCTCCCCCAGCGCCGGACAATGCCGCGCTTGCCCTGTGCCTTGGTTGTCTGATACGCTCCGGGCATGGCAGAACGCAACCAGACGGCAGCCGAGACTCAACACCCGCTCGCCGTCACACGGACGGACTTGGTTTGGGAAGGCAAATATGGCCGAAGTGAATGTTTATTATGACCCGATGGGGCGCACGCTGACCGTTTGGTTTGGCCGTCCGCAGGCGGAGTACGTTTGCGAAGAGACGGGCGAAGAAGTGGTGTTGATGAAAGACCACAGAGGCCGCGTGATCGGCTTCGAGCGGTTGAATTATCCGGCCACAGGCAAGGCCGGCCAGCCGGTCCGAATGGCTTTTGAAACTCTGGCCCAAAAGGCTTGATACTTTGATGCCCCGCAAAAAAACAAAGTTGGCCAACGATTATGAAAACGATGGCATTAAGCGCGGTGCTGAATCCGGAGGCGGACGGCTGCGTTTCGCTCTGCCCGGCATTGGATATTGCGAGCCAGGGCGACACAATTGAGGAGGCGCTGGCCAATCTGAAAGAGGCGCTGGAAGGTTTCTTGGAAACGGCGGGCGCGGACGAAGTGCGGATGCGACTGAATTGAAACTCAAGGCGCAAAAATCAACTGATGAAGAGCGGCGTCCGCCGGGAACGGGTCTATTTGTCAACCGGAGGTCGCCATGAGTCCAGATCATCAAAATGTTGAAATGTGAGGAACTGACCCGTTTATGACCCGTTTTCGCTACAATCACCGCGCCCGATTGAATTCGCGCGGGAATAAAAAAACCCTCCGCAATGCGCGGAGGGTTCAGTTTAGAATCGCAAAAAGCGGAGATGGCAAATTAGTTGCCCGACGTGACGCATTTACGGGAGCGCGCCCCGACGGCGGCCAATGCCAGAACAGCGCCCGCTGTCAGCATCGCGGTGCTTCCAGCGTCCGGAACCGAATTTTCACTCACGGTCACATTATCCAATATCGCGCCTACATCCCCGGGCTCGACGTTTTGAAAGGACAATGGCGCGGGAGTGGTCAGCGTCACTGTTTCCGTGTAAAGCGTATAGGGTTGGCTGTTCGGCACGAAAAAGGTTTGGGAATAGGGACCAAAGTTTACGTCCACATGCTCGTCCATCCCGCGGGCGGAGCCTGCGAGATCGAAACTGAAAGTGTAAGTTCCGGCACCAAACGTCGTCTTGGTCTCAAGCAGGCCGGGAACCCCGTTGCCACTGCCATCGAGGTCGATGTAGAGGCCATTGCCTGGGTAAAAGTCGAAGTAACCGTTCCCTATCAGGTCCACGGTGCCGCCCTGAGAAACGCTGTTAGCAACAATCCAATTGGCGAATGAGTTGTAGTTTAGTTGGGGAACCCCTCCATTTTCCGTGTTAAAGTTGTCGGAAAGGAGCACCTGTGCATGCAACGAGGGCGACAACGCCAAGAGGCTGCCAGCCAAAAAGAGAATTGTGAATTTTTTCATAACAGATAGTCAGTATTTTCGGTTAGTAGATAGGAGACACGCTCAATTTTTTTGTTTTCATTGTCTCATATTTCGATAATTTGGTTTTCACATTGAGACTCGTCTTTGATAAACCCAAAAGCTGAACTAAAAGGCTTCAAAAACCACAAAACTAGCAGCTATTCATGTGCCAATTAGTTAGAGTGAACTGCATTTTTGAGAGCTCCATTTGCATTACCTTGCGCAAGAGGTATTTACAATGCAACAAAAAGATAATGAATTGGTGTCGCTGAAGTCAATCTGCACGCCAAAGTGTAAGGTGTTCCGACGCCTTTTGGACAAAAACCAATCAAATTGCAGAATGCGAACTCATAAGTCTGTGATTATGAGCAGTTTGCCGACGGCGCAGACAAAATGCCGTAAACTGTAAGGTCTTCCGACGCTGGCAAACCCATAGGAAGGAATCGGCGTAGCGGGAATTTGCTTTGACATTCGCTCAAGCGTAATGAAAGGGTCAGTCCTGAATGGCCCTTAGTAAAAGGGTCAGTCCTCGGAATCAAGGATTTATGGGCTTGAAAGACCTGAGGACATTCTGCGGAAGTCCCTGGAAATCACAAATTTAAACGCGTTGCTTTCGCAAACAAACGGCCCGTGAAAGGGGACGAGGCGTGTTTCGCGGTTGCTCCGGGACGCCTTCTCCGGGTAGGTTCTCTTGTGGAGCGAAGATTTTTTGCGTCAATTTCGCCGGCCAGGATGCGGTTGATTCTTCACGTCCTGGGTCTGGCGGTTCTGCTGGCCGGTTACTCCGGCGCAGCGCTGGCTTGGCGCGCGCAAGCCCGCATTGACCAGGAAAATGCCTTTCTCGCAGCCAATAACGCGGCCCAGCTTTCTGCGCTCGATTCCCGCAAGGACACGCGGCAATTGGAGCAGATGTACGGCAAAACGGGCGTGATGGCGGCGGGTTGGATGGAATGGGCCGAAGGTTTGACGCAGGGCAAGGGCCTGGCCAAAACTCTTATTGTTCTTTCATCGGTCGCTGCCATCGGCTGCTTTATCGCGGCGGGACAGAAGCAAATTAAGAATTAAGAAGGCAGAATTAAGAAGTCCAGCCGTCGCCACAGTGGCTTTGGCGCGGCAAGGGACCGGGATATTATTCATACTTCTTAATTCATACTTCTTAATTCTTACTTTCCCTTGGCAGGCCTTTCAATTGAAGGACGACGGTCGAGGAAATGGCGTCGGGCGCGGCGGCGGGAAGCGAAATCATCAGTCCGTTCGCGGCGGTCTGGACAGGGAGTGAAACTTTTTTTGATTCTGTCAACAAGCGGGCCGATTTGACTTTGTTTTTCAAACCGGGCACCAGCAGCCTGCCGTCGCCGGGCCAGTCGAAAATGTGCAGGTAGAGTGTTGTTTCGCTGTGGGAAGATTCGCTGGCGCAACGTGCCCTCATGTTCATCGCCCCGTGGGGCGCGGCAGAATAACCATGGGAAGATTTGCTGGTGCAACGTCCCCAGGGCAATGGCGTTGCGAACGGGCTGGCCGACGTGCCATAAATCGCCTGCCCATTGACCTTCATCCATTGGCCGACGGCGGCGAGGCGCGAAACGGAAGCATCGGGAATCAGTCCCTCGCCGGTCGGGCCGACGTTGAGGAGGTAGTTGCCGCCTTTGCTGGCAACGTTGATCAAGTTGCGAATGATCGTTTTGGGGGACTTCCAATGGTTGTCGCGTTCTATGTAGCCCCAAGTGTCATTCATGGTCATGCACGTTTCCCAATCCACGCCGGGGCCGAAGCCATTGGCCGGGATGGTTTGCTCGGGGGTGCCGAAGTCGCCGACGGCGGGGCGCGTGTTCATGCCCTCCATGCCCTTGCGGGCTTTTTCAATCCGGTTGTTGATGATGAGTTTCGGATCGAGTCTGCGGAGAAAAGCATACAACTCAACCGCTCGTTCATGCGTCCAGGGCGCTTCCCATTCGCCATCGAACCATAGAACCGCCGGATGATAATTGGTGATCAATTCGCTGAGCTGGCCTTTCATGTAGGCGGTGTAGCGGTCCATGTCGGGCGCGCCCGTGGCGGTGTCGTTCCAGGGTTCCCGCTGGCCCCAGTCCGGGTGATGCCAGTCCAGGATGGAATAATAACAGCAAAACCGGATGCCTTCGGCCTTGCAGGCCGCGGCCAGTTCCCGCAGAGGATCGCGCTTGAAGGGGGTGGATTTGATGCACCAATCCGTCAGGGACGAGGGAAACAGGCCAAAGCCGTCGTGATGTTTGGAAGTGATGACGATGTATTTCATTCCCGCATCTTTGGCGATGCGCACCCAGCGACGGGCGTCGAATTGATACGGATCGAATTGCGCGACGAGCGTTTGGTATTGCGAAGAGGGGATTTTAAATTCGTGCTGAATCCATTCCCCGGTGCCATTGGTGGTCTGGCCGCGCCACTGGCCCGCGGCGACGGAATAGAGGCCCCAATGAATAAACATGCCGAAGCGCGCCTGGCGCCACCAAGCCATGCGGGCGTCATGTTGGGCGGCCGTTTCCGGGGTTGGGTTCGTCGCGTTCGCGGCCTCAGCGCCCGCGGCGGACAGCCCGCAGCACAGCGCCAACAGGGAGAGGAGAGTTTTCTTCGTATGTTGCATAGGGACGATCCTGGTATTCATTCGGATTAAGATTAAGATTAAGATTAAGATTAAGATTAAGATTAAGATTGAGATTAAGATTACGAGCCGGGAAACGCCACACAAAAAATGGAATGCCCCATGATCATTCACCGCGTCTGCCCTGACCCGCCAGCTTGACATGGTATCGGATGTCGATAATATTTTTATTGAATCTATGAAAAACAAGAAACTCCGGCCGGTTCACCCCGGCGAAATCCTGCTCCACGACTTCATGGAGCCGCTTAACCTCAGCCAATATGCGCTGGCCAAGGCCATCGCCGTGACGCCCATTCGCCTCAGCCAGATCATCAGGGGGCAGCGCAGCATCACGGCGGACACCGCCTTGCGGCTGTCCCGCTATTTTGGCACCCGGCCAGGCTGGTGGCTTGATTTGCAGACGCACTACGACTTGGAAATGGCGGCGGACAAATCTGCCGCCCTCATCGCGCGCGCCGTCAAACCTTGCTCACTGCCTTTAATGCCTGCCGGTGTGCCCGCTTAATCATGCCATTGAACAGAAGTAAAATTCACCGCGCCAATTTGAGATACTTTTCCATGCGGCAATCGAAACCGCCAAAATCAACCGCCTGCCGGGACAGCAATTGAAACGAGCGGGGCGGCTTTTTCATGGATACGGGATTGGCCAGGACCAGCCTCCCGCCGGGTCGCAGCACCGTGGCGGCGACGTTAAAAAGGTCCGCAATCAGCCCACGAAGATCAGGGACGGGAACCCGCATGCCCATGGGGGGGTTGGTGAGGATCAGGGTGACGCTGTTGGGTCCCAAACTGCCGCTGGCGGCATAATCACGAAAGTCCCGGCAGACGAAATTCGCCGGGACCGGCTTCAGTTGCGCGGCGGCGAAGTTGTCCCGCGCAATGGCAATTGCCGCCGCGCTGAGATCTGTTCCATGAATGCCGCGCACGCCGCCCAGCAGCGCGCTTTCGATCAGCTCCAGGCCTGAGCCGCAAAAAGGGTCCCAGACGATCTCATTTTCAACCCGCCCGGCCAACCGCGCCATGCAGGCGGCCAGTTGAGGATGCGATGCCGCGGGAACGTCCCGCCGGCGATAATAAAAGCGCGGATCAGGCGTCACGTTCGGGCGTAATTCAACGAAGTGGCCGCGTCCGCCCGGGTAAATGTCCAGGGTCCAGGTGACGTTGCGTGAGTCATTAAGAATTTCCGGGCAGAGGGCATAGACGCGGCCGGCCAGGAGCCGCACCGCGCCTCTTTGGTGGCCCCTGGCAATAAAGTTCAAGCGATAGCGGATGGATCCTTCCGTGAAAGCCTGCAAAACACGCCGCGATAAAGGCGACGCAATGACCGATGCCAAAGCCTCGATGGACTCCGCCTGATTTGAAACAGGATCGCCGCCGGGAACAAAGCTAACGGCACCGAAACATCTGAGCGCATAAATGTCGGCCAGCGCAAAAGGAGCCACGGGCGTGAGCGCGACCAGTCCGCCGCTGACATGGGCAACGCGGAATTGTCCGCGCCTTCGGATGGCTTCTTCCGCTTCGTGACGAACGATTGCCTCCAAGCCCCTGCGTCCGCGCAAATGGATGCGCAAGCCGGCGAAATCGGAGAGAAGGCCGGCCATGCGGATGGCGCTGGGGCTTTGGCTGCGGGCGACACGGGCTCTAAGCTTCTGTTCCGTTTGTGGAGGCAGAGCAGGAGCGCCCGCCTTCGTTGTTTCCAATGTGGCCGTTCCGCCGATCTTTTCCAGAGCCTGCGCCAGGAATTTCTTCTCACGCCCGGACGAAGTCGTCCGCAACAAGGAAAGCAGTTCCGCCTCCTCATCCGGGCCGGCGCCAATTTTGGGCAGGGCGGCCATGGCGTAACGCCGTATCTTCTCACAAGGATCCTGCAGCAGACCCAGAAGCCACCGCTTGACCTCCTCCTTCCGTTCCGGGTCGCCGGATTCGGAAAAAACGACGCCCACCGTGCGAACGACCGCCACCCGTTGGCTTCGTTCTTTGGGGGAAGCTTTGTCGAAACGCGGAACCTCATCGGTCCACAACTGTTCCCACGACAAGGCGCGCCACTGATGGTAAAGTGCCTTGCTGGCGTTTTTTTCTGCACTTTTCATGCGGGAATGTCTCAAAGGACAATTAAACCCGAAGGGCCGGGATTAGGCAATAGCCTCGATCTCTTGCAGCAAGCCGGGAAGATTGGGCACGATGAAACTCATCCTGGGAGCGGGGATGCGATGATGTCGAATGTTCGCCAAGGATGTGAGCGCGGGTTCGCTCATCCTCAGTAGGCTGGTTGGACGCGCAGAGCTTCAGTCAATCCGCGCTGCTGGAGTTGTCGCGCATAAGCCTCCTTGCGCCGCAGCCATGTCTCGTAAATCCCCTTCCAGCGGCTGAAGTCGGTTCGACTCTCATCGAAGGCATCATAGCTGGCCAGGCGACCGCTCGTCAGGGCAGTGTAGAAATCAGCGCTCAACACCCCGTATTTTTCCTCGTAGAGGGTCAAGCGCCGCTCCAGCAGCTTCATTTCAACAACCAGTTCGTGAATGTCCACGCCTGATTATTGCCCCCGCATAGCGCCTTGTCAATCCTGCCGGATACGCCAATGAAATCTTTGATTTATGCGAGCACGGCTTCGCGCATGGGCCGGGTGCCGGGGGCGGGCAACTCTTTGCCATCCTGCCGCAGTTGCTCGACCTCATCACGAACGAGCACACACAACTGGTGGCAGGTGGTTTCTTCATTGTCGCCATGACAGACGCCGCCCCAAGGAAAAAGATCAGGGCAGTAGCCGACGTACAGGTTGTCCTCTTCATTCCACCGGACGAATTTCAAATACTGGTCTTGAGTTTTCATTTGGCTGCCTCACGGATTCTGACTTTAATAGCACCGCAGCCACGAGCAGTCAACCAACCGATGTTGATGACGCAACTAAAAACTCGCGTCCGCCATTGGCATCCTTCATTTTCACCGCGGTGAAATTACAAACAAAGGCGGTTGCGCGTATCTTCGGCGTATTATCTGCCGTCACTTTGGTTCACGCCGCCGCCGGGGCGGACGATCAGGCGGCGCTGACGCCAGTGACCGCCACAAATGCAGCGGTTGCGCCTGACACCCGATACGGACTCTTCAACGGACTCGACCACCGCAGCGCCTATGCTCAGGAGGTTTTTCCCGAGCCGTTTCTGGTGAATGACATGGCCTTGGAGAACAACGAACTGGAGTTTACCTGGCTGCACACCAAAGGCGGCAGCCAACAAAGCGACATCGGCTCGGTCGAAATCCAAAAGGGGTTCGGCCTGCTGACGTTGCAAGCTGAAGTGCCATACGAACGCAATGTGTCGCCGGATCAAACCGCGCATGGCGCCGGGAACATTGAGTTGGGCGCGCGTTATCCGTTGTATCAATTCGTTTCGGCGGATCAGTTTGTTGACGCCACCTTCGGCGCGGCGATGGAAGGCGGCATTCCGGCCGATTCGACGGTCAGCCGGAACGCGGAGTTGGTCCCCCAAATATTCAACGACCTGAAACTGGGCGATCATTTCACGGTGCAATCCGTCCTGGGCTGGTCCACGCTTTTGGACGGCGGAGAGGACGGCGGCTTGCAAAGGTTTGAGTATGGCTTCAGTTTCGCTTATGCGATTCCGCATCGCGAATTGCCCCTGCCCCGTGTGCAACAGTTCATTCCCATGTTTGAACTCATTGGAAAAACGGAGTTAAACAAGGATGACGCCGGCCACAACAGCCTTCTGGGAGACATCGGTTTTCGCGCCAAATTCAACCCCGTCAGAAGGGTGGAACCGAATGGGGGACTCGGCTGGGTATTTCCTATTGACAGTGGAGGGCGCGCGGAACTCCATTGGGGTTTTATCGCGAGTCTCATATTTGAGTTTTGACATCACAGAAGGACGGTGCGGCGGAGGGCCATAAAGTGCAGCCAGCGTTTTGTCACCGGACGCCGATGGATGCGTTCGAGGGCCCGGGCATAGAGGGCGAGTTGCGGGCGGTAGGCCCGGACCTTTTCTTCCAGCTCGCCCGCCGGAAAGCGGTCTGTTTTGAAATCGAGCAGCCAGATTTCGCCGGGCAGGATCGCCACCAAATCCATCACGCCTTGCACGACGACAAATTCCGCCGGGCCGACCTCCGCAAATTCTGCGCAACCCAATTGCTGGAGGTCCGCCGCGCTGAAACGGGCCGTGAAAGCCAGTTCGCGCTCCAGACGCCCGGATTGACCGAGCAGTTGCCGCCCCGCCTCCGATTGCCAAAAGGCCGCGAGCGCGTCGAAATCCAAACAGGCGATTTGTTCGCGGGTGAGAAGATGCTGCCGGCCCAGGCGGGCCGCTTCCGCCTTCAGCGCGGCGGACGTTCGCACTTTGTCCAACGAAACCCATTGCAAAAAGGCGTGATGCGCCGAGCCGATTTCCGCCGCACTCAACCCCGAAAGCTTTCGGCGTTCCGCGCGCGCCGGGGAGGGGGCAAACAAGGGAAAGGATTCTTCGCCGTCGGCGTCCGTGATTTGCCGGCGTATCGTCGTGACGGAAGACTTGGCCGGCCGGCTGGTTTCCGCCTGGAACGGATACTGCCACAACAATCGGTCGCGTAGTTCCGGCGCAATGTCCGGCACGCCAGGTTTGACTTCCGTCGCGGCGGGTTGACCGGCGTCGCTGGCTTGGGCCAGGCGCGGGTCGTTTTCGTCGTAAAGCGTCCAGTTCAGCAACGCGTGACGGCCTGAAGCCGTCAAGGCGGTTGGGCCCGCGGTCTGGAGGAGCCAAGGCCCCAGCCAGTCCAGATAATTGCGGCAGGCCAGGATTTCCGGCGCGCCCCGGGGGCGTTGGGCCTGAAGGGGCCATTTTTTCTCCAGGCTGTTCTTGCCGGTCGTGCCGGCCAGGATCAAGCGCTGGGCGGCGCGGGTCATGGCCACGTAAAGCAGGCGCATTTCTTCGCCCAATAATTTCCGCTTCTGGCGGCGCTGGGCCAGCCACCAGGGCAGGCTGGGGTAGAATTGGGGCGTTTCCGGCGGCTGGATCTGGGGGGACAGGCCGTATTCCTCGTCAAGAATAATGCGGCGGTAAAGGTCGGAAAGGTTGAAGGGCTTGCCCAAATCCGCCACCGCCACAATGGGAAATTCCAATCCTTTGCTTTGATGAATGCTCATCAGGCGCACGGCCTCCGCCGCCGGCGCGGCGGCCGGCTCGACGGCCACTTCGCTTTCCTGCTGCGCTTCGACAAATCTCAAAAAGCGATAGAGGCTCTCTCCATCATAGGCGTCGAACTGGCGCGTCAATTGCAGCAGCCGCTCGACGTTGGCCCGCTTTTGCTCACCGCGCTCCTGCGTGGCAATCCAGTCGCCATAATGCGTTTGGTCAATGACGCATTCCAGGCAGTGCGAGACGGCGGATTGGCGCGAGAGCCTGCGCCAGTCTGCAAAGCGCCGGAGGAATTCAAGCGCCTTGTCATAAGCCGCGTCGCGAATTTCCGTGGTCTTGTGCCACTGGAGCAGCGCGGTCCAAAAGCGCCCGTGCTCGCGCCCAATGCGGATGCCCGCCAGTTCGTCCGCGGTCAGGCCCACCAGCGGCGAGCGCAAAACGCCCAGCAACGGCAAGTCCTGCAACGGATTGTCCAGCACTTGCAACAAGCCGAGCAGATCGCGCACTTCGAGGCTTTCGTAAAATCCTCCGCGCGTGGCGGCCAGGGGAATGCCCAGCCGGCCGAATTCTTTTGCATAAGCTTCGACCTTGTGCCGGGGCGAGCGCAGCAAAACCACCATGTCGCTCCACTGGACCTCGCGTTGCCGGCGGTCGCGGTCAAACAGGAGCGCGCGCTGGTTTTTCAATTCCATCAGCCGCCGGCCCACCAGGCGCGCTTCCTTTTCGGCGTCGGAAGCGGATTCGGAGGCTTCGGTGTTTTCGCCGTCGTTGCCCTCGCGCCCCCGGCAGCGCAGATGCAACTCCACCGGCGGAGGCAACGCGGCATTGGCCGCCAGATGCGCGCGCCCGGCGGCGTTTCCGAAGAGCAGGCGGGCGCTGGCGTCATAGTCCACGCCGCCCGTTTCCTTGCGCATCAGCCCCGCAAACAAGGCGTTGACGAAATGAAGAATGGCCTCATGACTGCGGAAGTTTTCCGTGAGCGGAATGACGCGCGCGGCGGGGTCGGCGGTCCAGGCGTCATGGTATTTGCTGAAAATGCGCGGATCGGCCAGGCGGAAGCCGTAAATACTCTGCTTGACATCACCCACCAGGAAACGGTTGGCGCCCGCGCCCTCGCGGCCGAGGGCTTGGATGATGGCCTCCTGGGCTTCATTGATGTCCTGGTATTCATCCACGAAAACCAGGCGCAATTTTTCGCGCCATTGTTCCGCGATGCCGCTCGGACGCCCGTTGTTCCAGAGCAATCGCAAGGCGAATTGCTCCAGGTCGTGATAGTCAATGCCGCCCTCCTGCCGTTTGGCCTCCTGGAAAGCCCGTCCAAATTGCCCGGCCAAATCGAGCAGGGCCAGCATCGGCGGACGCGCCCACTGCCAATCCTCCGCCAGCGGGTCGGCCTCGCCGGCCCCGCACACCGAACGCAGAAAACCCGCCTCGTCAAATATATTTTTAATGGGGTCGCGCCACAGCCCCTTGGGCTTGGGCCAATCCGCGTCCGCGCGCCCGATGGCCTCGAGGGCGGAGGCGAACTGGGATCGTTCCGGCCTTTCGGGCAAGCCGGCCAGGGCCTGGGCGCATTGGGCGGCATTATTGTTTTCGGCGGGCTGGGCCAGCAAAACGGGCAGCCACGCTTTCCGCCAGTTCGACAATTCGTCCATCAGCCAACGGAGCCAGGCTGCCGGTTCGGGCTGTTGAAAGCGCGCGGTTTGGTCCGCGAACCAGGCCTCCGGATCGCGCAACGTTTGCGAATAATGGCGCAAACGCAGGATCAACTCCCGCACCGGCAGGTCCCAATCGCCGCCTTGCGCCTGGATGAGCTGCTGAATGGCGAGGGCGGACGGGGTTTCACTGGCGTAAGTTTCATCCAGGACAAGGTCCAGGCTTTGCCGTTCCAGCACCCGCACCCTTTCCTCGGGCAAAACGCGGGCCTTGGGGTCCAGTCCCAAGTCGTAGAAATGGCGGCTGACCAGATGGAAACAAAAACTGTGCAAGGTGCAGATATGGGCCGTGTCGAGCAGCGCCAATTGTTCGGCCATACGGAGCGATGGCGAACCGGATTTTTCCAATCGGGCCTGGGCCTCCTCCAGGCTTTGGCGGAGGCGCTGGCGCATTTCCGCCGCGGCCGCCTCGGTGAAGGTCACCATCAGAACCTGGTCGATTGATCCCCCATTGCCTTCCTCCAGCAACCAAGCCAGACAGCGATCCACCACGGTTTGTGTTTTGCCCGCGCCGGCCCCGGCCACGACCAGGACATTGCCCCGGGCGGCAATCGCCCGTTGCTGTTGTGGGGTGGGAGCTGGGGAGTTCACAGTTATCCGTTCATATTTTCGTTCGCCTAAGTGTGAGGCAGACAGCCGGCCTTCGCCGAGTTCAAAATTTGCATATAAAAACGCAAAGGGCCCAAGACGCCAAGACGCGGGCAAGAAATGACAGGATAAATGTTGTGATGCCCGGAGCCCCTTTCTGGTGAAAGGCACATGGACCTGACGTGACCCACCGTGCCTTTTGGAAACGACTTGCAACCCAATGGCAGAGAGTCCAAGTTATTGGCATGCAATTGACTTTGCCTGAATCTGTCGAGGCCACTTTATCGCCCCAGGCGGTGGCCCTGCATCTGGCGATTGGCCTGTTTGTGGCCGAGGAAGTCACGCTGGGACAGGCTGGGGAGATCGCGGGAATCTCACAGGCGGCTTTCCTGAAGGAATTGGGCGCACGCCGCATTCCGATTCACTACGGTGGGGACGAATTGCAAGAAGACCTTCGCATTGTTGAGTCGTTCGACGGCCAATGATTGTCGTTTCCGACACATCGCCATTGACCGCTCTGTTAACCGTAGGACAAGGTGATTTGTTGGCGCGGATTTTTGGAGAGGTTTTAATACCTGAAGCGGTCCAGAGGGAATTGCTCCGGGCTCATGCCATTTTGCCCGACTGGCTCAAAATTCATCAGGTGCGCGACCGAGCCAAAGTCCAGACTTATGCGCAGAGGGTGGATTTGGGCGAGGCCGAAGCCATCGCCTTGGCTGAAGAATTGCAGGCGGATTTTCTGCTCATGGACGAACGCAAAGGCCGGCGTTTGGCTCAGGCGCGGCATTTGCGGGTCATTGGTCTTTTAGGCGTCATCCTGATAGCGAAACGCCGGGGGCTGATTTCTTCCGCCCGGGACTTGCTCTCGCAACTGGATTCTTTGCGGCTTTGCGCCTTATACCCTTTGCGTTTCGTCTTCTCCCCGGATTTGTTGATGGACGGCGCGGGCTGGGTGCGGCAGACAAAATGTTGATATGATGGGAACCCCTTTCTGGAGAAAGGCACATGAATGAACAGAAATGCCCAAAACTATGGTTTGCCCCCTTTGACTTTGACCTTTGACCCTTTGATACGGCCAGTCAGAAAATGGTTTAACGCCTTTTCCCATTCCTGCATGAACTTTTGATAATAATCGGCCGTGAATTTCGCCACAAACTCATCGCCTGCCGGACCAAGACTGGTATGCGAATAAGTGATGTCTGCCGCGCAGCCTGCACCATCGTTGGAAAGCTGAATCTGCAACCGGCAGGTGGTCACCCCGGGTAAAATCTTTAACATTTCGACGAACAACTTTTCCGGCTCGTGACGTGTGATATACCAGAATGCTTTTCCAAGTTTCTCCGGGGTGATAAAAACGCAATCCCGCTCGGCAACGCCTGAAGAACTAATGACGAGTTCCGGCAACCATCCGTCAGCCCACTCTGTCTCCCGCACCGGGCACAAGAGTGGGAAAATCTTCTCGGGTGGCCCATGAAGCCGTTGCCGGTAGGTATGGGTTGCTCGATTTGGTTTGGTGATGTTCATACTGTGTCAATCCAATATCTTCCCGGCTTCCACTTCGTTCGGTGAAGCCACCATCTGGGCGATTTCCTCCCTTGGCAATTGACGGTAACGCTTGCGCAATCGATGCATCATCACTTTAACGTGAAACGGTCTCCGGAAAGTGGTATTCTTTCATTTTGGCCAGTAATTTCCCAGGATGCTTTCATCGCGTGGTTTTAGCATAATCATGCCCGGCTGGCAAGATGGCGTCGGAGATGAGGATTACGCTTAAGATGAGGAGCGGCCAACCAAAACGCCCAGAATGTGTCTTGCGCCGCCGCCTCAAATCTGCAATACTACCGGCATGACGTCCGACATCCTGGAAAACGAACTAAAGACCCTGCCGGAAGAGGAACGCACGCGAATCATCCGAGGGGCGCTGCAGGAGCTTTCTCCACCCGCCCTCAAGGCGCTGGAACGGCAGTTGCGGCGTTTCGCGCATCCAGAAGTGCCGGAGGATGTCTGGACGGGTTTCGAGGAAGCCGAAGATGGCCAGGGCATCGAGGTCCGAGACGAGCATTTTGAGCACCCGCCAGTTTGAATGATTTTCGATGGGAATACGGTGGTCACAACCAACATCGGGACGCACTCCATTTACCGGAAATAAAGCAGTTCGTTACTGTTGAATTGCCAAAAACCGGGATGCGTCCGTCCGAGGCCGGTTGGGAGCTTGACTTGCGCGGGGGGCGGGGACATTTTCCATTGCCTGTTAAATCAATTCTGGAGAATGCCATGATGACGACGAATCTTGCCGCCGCCGATAATGCCCGGCCCGCTGCCGATCACCCGGAGGCCCTGGTGAGGGTGGATGATTTCCAATATCCGCAGGGCTGGATACCGCCCGCCGCCGCCGCCGGGCGGACGCGCCAATGTTGCGAACAGTTGGAGGCGGGCCAGGTGCTGTTCCTGGATCGCATTCCTTACCTTTTCCCACAGGCCGACCGCGAGTTTCTTCTCTTGCAGCGGCAAAGCGGGTCGCGCCTGCACAAGAACGTTTCCTATCGGCCGCAGCAGGACGTGCTGCGCGGCGCGGCGGGCGACCGGGAAGAGCAGGCGCGTTTGCACGACATCATGCGCCGTTATTCGGCCGAGGTGGCGCGCTTTTTGGGCCAGTTGTTGCAGCCTTACGCGGCGCATTGGACATTGGATTACGCCAGCTTTCGGCCCGAGGAGGAACAGGGGCGCGATTTGCCCGTCCATAAACGCAATGATTTGCTGCACGTGGATTCCTTTCCGACGCGCCCGATGCATGGCCGGCGCATCTTGCGCTGTTTCAGCAATATCAACCCTACTGCGCCGCGGGTCTGGAACACGACGGACGAATTCTCCGTCCTGGCGCAACAGTTTGCGGCGGAGGCCGGCCTGGCCGGTTTTGCGGAGCGGGGAAGCGCGCGCGGCAATGCGCTCGCGCGCGGAGTCAAGAAGATGTTCGGGCTGAAGGGCGCGGACCATTCGGCCTACGACCGTTTCATGCTCCGCTTCCACGATTACCTCAAGGAAAACACCGGCTTCCAGCAGAATTGCCGCAAGGTGCGGATCGAATTTCCGCCCGGCTCAACTTGGATTTGTTTCACCGATTCGGTTCCGCACGCCGTTTTGTCCGGCCAATACGCGCTGGAGCAGACCTTCATCGTCGGGTTGAGCGGGCTGGTCGCGCCGGACAAGGCGCCGATCCGCGTGCTGGAGAAAATGGCCGGAAGGGTGTTGGCCAATGCGGCCTGACTTGATTTTCACTCCTAATCTTAATCTTAATCCTAATCTTAATCTTTTTCCTGGACTAATGAGATTAAGATTATGATTAGGATTAAGATTAGGAAATGCAGGATGTGCGCTGCTGGATGGCGGTCCAGATGGCCTCGGGCGTGGCCGGGACGGCGAGCGGAATTTGACCGCTGGGCGGGGCAAAGGCCGCCACGGCGTCGCGAATGGCTTCCCGCACGGAGATGGCCAGCATCAAGGGCGGTTCTCCCACCGCCTTGCTGCCGTAAACCACGTCCTTCTGCGCCGCGTTTTTCAGCAGGGTGACGTTGAACACCAGCGGCGTGTCGCCGATGGAGGGGATTTTATAAGTGTCAGGACAATGGGTCAGCAGCCGGCCCTCCTTGTCCCAGAGCAGTTCCTCGCCTGTCAACCATCCCATGCCCTGGGCAAATCCGCCCTCGACCTGCCCGGCGCTGATGCCTTCGTTGATCGCCGCGCCGGCGTCGTGCAAAATGTCCACGCGCAACACGCGCTGCATCCCGGTGTAACCGTCCACCTCCACTTCCGCCACCGCCGCGC
>Ga0326728_10012038_pt1 | contig 19456 bp, 20 predicted proteins | sample MB3enrmetagenome_FD_207602 | JGI IMG/M metagenome (GOLD analysis project Ga0326728, IMG submission 207602) | Lab enriched peat soil microbial communities from McLean, Ithaca, NY, United States - MB31MN | ecosystem: Environmental > Terrestrial > Soil > Wetlands > Peat | place: USA: New York... | reverse complement strand
CCCTCGGTGAGTTCAAATCGCGCGCGGGAAGGATAGTTGTAATGCGAATCCGTATCGGTGACCGGCACCACCAGCAGCCCCTCCGGACCGTATTCGGCCGCGATGGCATTGCACAGATCGGTGGTGAAGGTGGCGATTCCGCACTGCCGGGGAAGATGGTTGCCCACAACGGCGATACGGCTGGGCCGCAGGCGCAGTACGTTGCTGAGCTTTTCTTCCAGCACAAGGGGCAGGGATTTGATGCGTGCGAGCGCTCCGCGCGACTGGGCGGATTCCGGGTAAGTCATGGCTGGCTCCTGAATCGAGGGCAGGGGAGTTGTGCGTGCAGTCATGGTCTTCGCTGCGCCCCTCGATGCGCTCGAACCCATGACCCAAGGGAATACTTCGTCTTGCCACAGTCATCGCCCGCTGCGCTCCATATTGCGTCTTGAACGCGCCAGGCGGAGGAGAGTCTGCAACTGCGTACTGCATAGCGGGCATGATGACTGCCTCGCCAGTGAGAAACAAGATCGCCCGGACTCTCCTCGGGCAATGCTCGACGCGGTGTCCACTCCTCGACAGTGCATATCGGAAGTTCTGTATCCGCGAGTAATTTGGCGCAAGGAAACAGAGAACAGAGGTGCAGCAGACTTCTATGCCGAGGCCGAAACCGTCGCGTGCATAGTCGAGCTAATCACGCTGGAAGTGCGCACCTTCGGGGTGCCATCAATCACGGCAACGAGGTTCTTCAACACTTCTGCGTAACCCGTAGCATGGAAGGCGTCCGCCTGCTCCTTGCTCTCCCACATGCTGATGCCAGTGATGTGCGTACCGCTGTCGTTGACATAGGCAAAAGCATCGCAAAAGCCTGGCTGCTTGCGGAGCAGGGGAAGAATCTGGGTCTGGAAGCTATTGGAGAAGCTTTCAATGGAATTGGGCTTCACATTCATGGAAACGTTGCGAACAAACATGGGACCTCCGGGAGGTCATCGAGCGTCAGCGCTAAGGAGGGGGCACTTCAGACGAGCTGACTTAGTTCAGTAGATCTGAAAGAGAGAGCAAATACTCACTCATCTCAAAGCTATGCTTTGCACAGAGGAATGTCAACGCAAGCTAAAGCTCTCGAGAACTCGTTTATCCACATGTCATTTGGATGTCTCCTAGCCCGGCATGAATGATCCATCGCTGAGCCGATTTGACCATCATTCATGCACGAAAAAGCGGATAGTTTGCAAGGGTACCGATCGTTTTTCCCGTGAACATGCATAGCACGGTCAGGACACAACTCGGACATTCACAAATGTTATTCAGGCATCTATGAGAAAAGGCGGACACCATGAGCCACGGCAAAAAGGCACACAACGAAGGCATTGTGAGTCTTGATGAAATGTTACCTGGTACGAAACTTGAAAACCAGGATGACGCAGGACAATCCGGTGACACACAGGGATTGTCTCTGGACGACGATGTTGCCAATGAGAGCGTGAAAGAACTAGCCGAAGATGATCAGCCCTACGAAGCGGGCGTCATCGCGGGAGTCGAGCAGGCTGGCAATGAATCGGAGCGTCCGGTGCAGAGCCATGAAGACCGGCGTCCACTGAACGATAACCAGCTTCCAGCCGATCCCGACTGGAAGTAGACGGTCGATGCGGCATGTGGGTGCTCAAACTGTGGAGTGGGATGGCCGTACGCTTCTTATCCTTAATCATGTAGCACGACGCTGACCAGCGAGCTGTGCACGTGCATTCCGCCACCGTTGTATTCAATAAATCCAAGGTCGCGAAAGCGATTCAGGAAGTAGCTGACTCGCGAACGGGTTGTACCAATCATCTGGGCCAGGGTTTCCTGGCTCATCTTTGCGATCAGCGGAATGGGCTTTGATTCCTGGCCGAAGTTGGCCATCAGCAGCAGGAGCCGGGCCAGACGCTTCTCACTGGAGTTGAAGAGGTGGTCCACCAGGTCTTCTTCCATGCGAATGTTTCGGGTCAGCAGGTAGGCGAGAAAGCGCTCCGCGAACTCCGGATCCTGATGCAGCAGTTCCAGCATCTTATGCTTGTCCACCCGGATGATTGTGCTTTTCAGCTCTGCGCTCGCCGTGGCCATGCGGAGCGGTTGTCCCGCAAGGCAGCCCTCACCGAAGAAACAATCCTGCAAGAGAATGGCAATAACGGCCTCTTTACCGGTCTTGGATACGACCGTCAGCTTTATCTTGCCACTCTGCAGGTAGAACACAGCATCTGCCTTCTCCCCTTGCGAAAAGATGGATTCATCCACCGTGTACTCCCGGCTCGACTTGCCAACGGAAAGCTTCTTGAGTAGGGCGCGTGGGTCGAAGGTGCTAATTGGATCGGCTGGCGAAAAGTTCTTGGCGAGAATTGATTTTGGTGAGGAGGGGCGGCGAGTGGATTTTCGCGGCGTGACACTCGCTGGATGATTCTCAACGAGGACGATCGGGTGTTTATCAGCCATAAATCTCCGGCGCGTAGACCTGTCGCAGGCTCCAGCGCCGACGTTGGCGAGGGATACGACAACACTGCACAGATCAACGGCATGATAAGCATGCACCGTCAAGCTGCAAGAGTGTGAGCACTATTGCACACCTTACAAAACAAATACACGGTCACCCGGCTTTAAATCCGCAAATATCAGCGGCCGTTGAGAACTTCTCAAGTGTGCAATCCAGTACAGGCACAACGCTCCAAAGCTGTCATCCTTTGGCTGCATGAGCATCTCAAGGCATGGTTCACGCGAATAGAACCCAACCGCGCATCCACTGGCGGGCGGGGTGATCCGGCCCTTGAAAAAGAAAAGGTAGAAGTTATGCCGCTGATCCAGTTGGTAGAAATCTTGATCGTTGTAGGCGTCGTCCTGTGGCTGATCAATCGCTTCATTCCGATGCAGGGGACGATCAAGTCGATCCTGAACTCAGTTGTGGTCATTGTCGTCGTTCTATGGCTGCTGAATGTCTCGGGACTCCTGCACTCCTTCTCGCGGATCAAGGTCGGGCCGTAGAGCATCGCGAGGCCGGGCGACCAAGGTATGCCGTGAAATGCAATGGCAAATCGCTCAATGTGTTCAACGTTAGTTTGAGCTTATGCAAGACAACAGGCAGTAACGAGGTAACACCATCATGAAGACCATCAGTATCACCAGTACATGCGCACTAGCGCTGCTTCTGGCTATTGCAGCCCCGGTATGGGCACAGGAACAACACGAGCAGGAACAGAAGGAAAAGCCTGCCATGCACGAAGAGAAGCAGGCAAAGCCAGAAAAGCAGGCAAAACCTGAGAAGCAGGCTAAACCTGAGAAGCAGGCAAAGCCGGCCGCAAAGGCTGAGAAGCCAGCCCAGCAGGAAGAGAAGCAGGCCGTGAAGCAGGAAAAGCCTGCCAAACAGGAAGAGAAGTCCGCCAAGGAAAATGATAAGAGCGCCAAGTCTGCGGAGAAAAATGCTCGGCCGGCCAAGGAGTCCAATGGCGAAAAGAAGAATGACATGCAACCAGGCGGGCAAGCGCAGCCAGGCAGGAATGGAGTGCAAGCTCGCGGTGGCCGCATTCCCGACGATCACTACAAGGCAAAGTTTGGTGAGCAGCATCGCTTCCATGTAAGCCAGAACGATTACACCCGGAATCACCGCTTCAATTATGGCGGCTATTCGTTTGGTTTCGTCGGCATCTGGCCCAGCGACTGGCTCTATACGCAGGATGTCTACGTCATTGAGATTGACGGCGTGTACTACCTTTGCAATCCGATGTTTCCAGGCGTGAATCTTGAGATCAGCGTGATTGTCTAAAAGTTTTAGCGCATTGCAGAGTTTATCCTGTGGATGATTGGCGTGGGTTCTCAGTTCAAGCCCACGCCGTTTTTATGTTGCAGCCGGCTAGCATGTATGTGCGCCTGTCTATGTAAGGAAGCCAATCGAATGTGCAGTATTGACCAGCAATGAGTCCAGAAAAAGCTTACATACAATATGCAGGTGATATCAGGATGAAAGAGGAGTGAATATGTTAGGAACAATACTGATTGTGCTACTGCTATTAGCCCTGATTGGTGCGTTGCCAACGTGGCCGCACAGCAGGGGTTGGGGCTACTATCCAACCGGAGGCCTCGGACTAGTTCTGCTGATTGTCGTGATCCTGGTGCTGCTTGGCCAGTTTTAGCATGCGGCTTCTATTAATATCGTCCGGCGCCATATATACATGTTGGCGCCGGAATGTATATAGCGTTGTGACGCTCGTTCTACTCATGCTGCTAAGCTGTGCGGAGGTCTCCGCATATTCAGTCCTGACGCACGAAGAGATTGTGGATCTGCTATGGACCAGTGAAATCAAACCACTTCTACTAAAGCGGTACCCGGGACTGACTGATGAGCAACTCGCGCAGGCCCATGCTTACGCCTACGGTGGCGCCGTCATACAAGATCTTGGTTATTATCCTTTCGGCAGCCGTGAATTCAGCAATCTTGTGCATTACGTGCGAAGTGGTGATTTCGTTCAAGAACTGTTGAACGAGAGCAGCGATGTGAACGAGTATGCGTTTGCCTTGGGGGCCCTTTCCCACTATGCATCCGACGTAACCGGTCATCCGGCTATTAATCGTGCGGTCGCCATTGAGTATCCCAAAATGGCCGCAAAGTATGGCAAGTCAGTCCGATACGCGCAGAACAAAACGGCACACCTCAAAACTGAATTTGGTTTTGACACCCTTCAGGTTGCCAAGAATCGCTACGCCTCGCAGCAATATCATGACTTTATAGGATTTCAGGTATCGAAATCACTGTTGGAAAGAGTTTTCCCTGTGGTGTATGGGCTTGAGTTGAAAGACGTACTCACTCATGAAGATATTGCGATCAGCTCCTATCGTTATGCCGTCAGTCATCTTATTCCCCAGATGACCGAAGTAGCGCTGCAGACCCACAAGAAAGATATGCTGCGCGAGACTCCCGACCTGGCGAAACGAAAGTTTCTTTATCGGTTGTCGCGCTCTGATTACGAGAGGGAGTGGGGAAAGGACTATGTAAAGCCAGGTGCTGGAACTCGGATACTGTCCACGATGTTACGTTATATGCCTAAATTTGGACCATTCAAGGGACTGAACTTCAATAATCCCACGGCTGAGACAGAAGATCTCTACATAAAAAGCATTAACGCCACGGTCGATCAGTATCGTAATTATCTCGAACAAGAGAAAAATGGAAAACTGGTTATTCTGAATCGCGATCTGGACACCGGCAACGTGACCGTCGCCGAGGAATACTCTTTAGCAGATGATACCTACGCGGAGCTTGTGGTTAAGCTGTCGGGAAAAGAAAGTAGCCTGATTACCCCTGCGTTGCGAATTAATATTCTGCAGTATTATTCCAATTTCAAGACACCAATAAATTCCAAGAAGGCGCAACAGCAATGGCAGTTGTTGCAGAACGTGCTGAACCAATGGAAGTCCGCGCAGCCGGCAATTGACTCTGCGGCACTCAGCACTACATAGCCCATTGAAAATTGTTCAAATGGAGATGCGTCGCCTGCATCATACTTGCGTGTCTGCGCACGTGCTCGTTTTATCCTGCGTTTTTGAAGAACACTCACGCAGTAAGGACGCGACATAGATCTGAATATTAGGTGGGAGATTGACATAGGCCTTCTTCAAGTCGGATAGAAGAGTCTTGGCGGATTCATAGTCGTTCAGCACGGGAGCATCCTTTCCAACATCAATACAACTCACTCGAATTATCATGGGTCAGCATTGCGAGTGCTGTTCAAGATTGCACAGTGAGAAAATATGTTGAATTGGTGTGAGCTTGATTGACCAGCCGTGATGGACAAGCGGGCGCAAGCTAGAAGTGGAGGCAATCAATGTCACAGACACTCGCGGAAAAAGTTGGGGATCACATTGCGGAATCAGTTCGAGAGGCTACCCGCGCAACCACCGAAGTCACAGATGCTTTCGCTGATGGACTACACGCGGCTCAGCGCTCCGCCAAGCAGGGTTATGTAGCTGCCGGGAAATGTGTGGCGAATCAACACAGCGCATTCAGCAGAACCCTTTGCTTGCAGTCGCCACCAGCATGGTCGCGGGCGTGGCAATCGGATTGCTTGCAGGGTTCTCGCTACGCCGAAAGTAGCACTCAATATAAGCGGAACTGTTAGAGCCAGAGGCTAACCACTCTGGCTCTTGCCGTGTTAGTAAGTAGCTGCCAGGCATAGCATTTAGCAAATAAAGCCAATATTTACAAAAGCGTCTTCCATCCATATGTATACTTATGCTCACAGATGGGGCCTGGTGTGAACCTGTGGGAGGTCCCCCATGGTCGTTGTAAATAAGTCAAATTCTGTATATCCCGCCAAAGAGAACGACACCCTTTCAAGGAATAGAAAGACAAAGAAACTTTCTGATAAGGCAAGTGATGTATTGCATGCAATCGAATCGGCGCAAACAGCACAAGTCATAATGGCCGGTACATCCAATGAAGACATTGACGGCATACACCCACGCATTGTTCTCTCAAAGATATCAAGAGGAAAGACATGCCGTGAGTGCGAAGACGATGAAACCGTCTATTCCCAGGGCGATCCCGCGGATGCCGTGTTTTACATTGAGCAGGGCAGGGTGAGACTGGCGGTTGTTTCCTCGTCTGCCAAAGAAGCCATCGTTGCCATTCTGCCGGAAGGCAGCTTCTTTGGCGAAGGCAGCCTGGCTGGGCAACCGCTGCGAGTGGGAACGGCAAGCGCGGTTGAGCGCAGCAAGATTATCCGAGTGTCAAAGCGGTCGATGGTCCAGTTGCTGCATGAAGAGCCAGAATTTACCGGGCGCTTTCTTGCACACATGCTTGCCCGCAACATACGCATGGAAGCGGACCTGGTGGATCACCTCTTCAACTCCAGTGAAAAGCGTCTGGCCCGGCTCCTTCTGCTGATGGCCAACTTCGGCCAGGAATCGAAGCCTATTCCACTCATTACAAATATGAGCCAGGAGAACCTCGCCGAGATGATTGGCACCACGTGCTCGCGCGTCAGCTTCTTTATGAACCGCTTCCGGAAGCTGGGCTTTATCGAGTACAACGACGGCGGCATGAACGTTCATAGTTCGCTGGTAAGTGTGGTCCTGCACGAGTAGTGGGTGTGCGACTCCTGCCCCTTGCGGCTGCGACGATGATGCACGAGCGAGAAACCCGAGTAACGAATCCGGTTTCCAGCCTCTGGCACTTGGCAATCGATGTTCATGTTCTCCATTTGGAAAACCTTCCCCTGTAATTTCCAGAACTGTGCAATCCAGTACAGTGTCGTGCTTTGCCCTCTGCCATAGTGGCGGGTGAGAAGGCCGCGGCTGCCTCTGAAGGTATTCATTCATGAATGCCCCAGAGCGCAGGCGAGTCAATTTAATGTGGACGTCCCACATCGTATCAAGGAGTCATAAATGTCCAAAGTTATCAGCGTTGATGATGTAGTCGCCCTGATCAAAGATGGTTCCACAATTGGCGCCAGTGCGCTTGCCATGGCTGGATGGCCAGAGACAATCGCCGTAGCTCTTGAAAAGAGATTCCTTGCCACTGGGCATCCCGCCGGTCTCACCCTGGTACATGCCTCCGGCATTGGCGACTGGGCGACGAAAGGGACCTCCCACTTCGCACACCCCGGAATGATTAAGCGCTGGCTTGGCGGTCACACCGGCCTGGCTCCCGCCATGGCCAAGATGATCATTGATGGCGGCTGCGAGGGCTACAACCTGCCGCAGGGCACCATCGCTCAGCTGTGGCGCGAGATTGCAGCGCACCGCCCGGGCGTTATCACAAAGATCGGTTTGAGTACGTTTGTTGATCCGCGGCTGGAAGGCGGAAAGGTTAACAAGAACACCACGGAAGAGATTGTCAAGGTCATTCAGCTCGAAGGTGAGGAGTGGTTGCTCTATCCCAGCTTCAAGGTGGATGTAGCGATCATCCGCGGCACAACCGCCGACGAGTTTGGGAATCTTACTGTGAGTGATGAAGGCGCGCTGCTGGAGTGCCTGCCCCTGGCGCAGGCGGCAAAGAACAGCGGCGGCATCGTCATCGCCGAGGTGGAGTATGTCGCGCAGACCGGCACTCTTCATCCCAAGCGGGTTCGTGTGCCAGGTGTGCTGATTGACCACATTGTCGTCGCCTTGCCGCAGGACCATTGGCAATCGGCCGGCACGCAGTTCAATCCCGCGTTCTCGGGCGAGCTGCGTGTTCCCGTCAACGACCTGCCTGAGATGAAGCTGGATGAGCGCCTGATCATCGCTCGCCGCGCCGCCATGGAGCTGATTCCTGGCTCCACGGTAAACCTTGGCATTGGCATGCCGGAAGGCGTTGCGGCCGTGGCAGGGATGGAAGGCGTAGCCGATCAGCTGACGCTGACCACCGAAATCGGCGCCATCGGGGGAATCCCCGCAAGCGGCCACGATTTTGGAATGTCCTACAACGCACTGGCCTATGTCGAGCAGCAGGTGCAGTTCGACTGGTATGACGGTGGTGGGTTGGATTTGGCGTTCCTGGGCGCAGCCGAAGTGGATCCCCATGGCAACGTTAACGTCAGCAAGTTCCACGGGCGTTGCGTTGGCTGCGGTGGCTTCATCAACATCACACAGAACGCCAAGAAGGTAGTGTATTGCGGCACGTTAACCGCCGGGGGCCTCAAGGTCGCGGTGGAAGACGGCAAACTCATCATTAACCAGGAAGGTAAGGGCCGCAAGTATGTGAAGGATGTCGAGCAGGTGTCCTTCAGTGGCGCGTATGCCACCTCTACAAAACAGCCTGTGCTCTTCATCACGGAGCGCGCCGTCTTCGAACTTCAGAACGGGGTTGTCACCTTGATCGAGATCGCGCCTGGAGTCCGGTTGAAGGAAGACGTTCTCGGCCAGATGAACTTCGTGCCGCGCATCTCCCCCGATCTTAAATCCATGCCCGAAGGCATCTTCCAGCCGAAGTGGGGCGGACTGCGGGAGATTCTCGAGGCAAAGCGCACAAAAGCTATTGCAACCGCTGCTGAACTCGTCACCGCATAACCGCGAGGAAAGGTAAAAGACCATGAGTATCTTGAGTCCCGAACAACTGGCAATTCAAAAGACGGCAAAAGAGTTTGTCGCCAAAGTCATCATCCCGAACGCAGCAAAGTATGACAAGAGCGGAGAGTTTCCGACCATGCTGCTGGAGGCCGCGAAGGCAAGCAAGATCTTTGCCATGGCGGTGCCGAAGGAGTACGGCGGCCTGAACTACGATGCGCTGACCCAGGCGCTCGTTCTGGAAGAGTGGGGATACGGTTGCGCCGGCATGGGCACCACGCTTGCCGCCAGCATTCTCAGCATGGATTCCGTACTGGTTGCGGGTACAGACGCGCAGAAGAGCGCCTACTTCAAGCCGATGTTGGATGCGGAGATCGGATCCTTCGGCCTTACCGAACCCGGCGCCGGCTCTGACGCCGCCGCGGGCAAGGCAACGGCGGTGAAGAAGGGCGATAACTATATCCTGAACGGCACCAAGTGCTGGATTACAAATGGCGGCTTTGCCAGCGTCTACGTCATCTTTGCTCTCACCGATCCGGCTGCGGGCGTGAAGGGAATCAGCGCGTTCATTCTCCAGCGCGGACTTCCGGGCTTCACCATCGGGACCACCGATCACAAGCTTGGCATTCGCGCGTCCAACACCGTTGAACTTCTCCTCAAGGACGTTCAGGTACCTGCGACGAACCTGCTTGGCAAGGAAGGCGAGGGCATGAAGATTGCGATGATGACGCTCGACATGGCGCGTCCCGCAATCGCCGCTCTCAGCGTCGGGCTTGCACAGCGCGCCCTCGATGCCTGTGTTGCGCACGTACACACGCGCTTCCCAGGTAAGCCTTTCCCTGGACAGACCCTGCAGTTCAAGCTTGCCGATATGCAGATCCATATAGACGCAGCCCGCGAATGCGTACATCACGCAATGCAACTTCGTGATGCCGGCATGCCGTACTCCAAGGAATCCGCCATCTGCAAGACTTTCTGCTCCGATGTGGCCATGCAGGTCACATCCACGGCGATGAGCCTGATGGGTTCCTACGCCTACACCTCGGATATCGGCAAATACATGCGTGACTCGAAGATCATGCAGATCTTCGAAGGCACGAATCAGATTCAACGGCTTGTGATTTCGCGCGCGGTGCTGGCTCATCCGCCGGCTCCGATCGCTGCACAGAAAGCGGGAAAATAAATGAACTTCGACCTGACGGAAGAACAGCAGCTGATTGGGCAGAGCGCCCGCGACTTTGCGAAACAGTACCTTGAACCGATTGCAGTCGGGCTGGATCAAACCGGCGAGTATCCGAAAGCAGTTGTACAGGCTCTGGCGAAGCATGACTTTCTGGGACTTCTGCTGCCCACCGATGTCGGCGGCGCCGCGGCCGGATTTGTCAGCTACGTGGAAGTGATTGAGGACCTCTCGCGTTATTGTGGCGCGGTGGCCTCCATCGTGAACAATCACACCGTTGCCGCCTACACGATCCAGAACTGGGGCACCGCGGAGCAGAAGAAGCAGTATCTGCCGGCGATGGCCAAGGGCGAGCTGCTTGGCGGATTTGCAATCTTTGAGAACGGCCCGATGCCGGGCGTTGGGCAGGATGCTCTGATCGCCACCAAGCATGACGTTGGTTATGTCCTGAATGGCAAAAAGGCATTTGTGCGCAATGCGGGCGAAGCCGGCGTCTACGTGGTTTTTGCCACAACCGACCCAGCAGCCGGAGCGAAGGCGCTGACGGCGTTTATCGTGCAGGCAAGTGCGGTGGGCGTCAAGGTTGGCGAAAAGCAGGAGACGATGGGATTGAAGGGCTGTCCGGTTGCGGAGATCACCTTCGAGAATGTTGTCCTGGCGGAATCCGCATTACTCGGCTCGCTCAACCAGGGTGCGGAGATCGTAGCGAAGGCCTTGGCCGTGGCGTCGGTGGCAGAAGCCGCGCAGACGGTTGGTATTGGACAGGCTGCGGTGGAGCACGCCGCGGCATACGCCAAGCAGCGGGTTCAGTTTGGCAAGCCGGTTGCCGTCCTGCAGGCGATTCAGACCCTGTTGGCGGAAGTTGCGACAGATTGTCACCTGGCGCGACTCGGGCTTCGCAATGCGGCGTTACTGATTGAAGACGGCAAGCCGTTTGAAGTGGAAGCCGCCATGGTGAAGTCGTTCCTGGTTCGCCTTGGACCCAAGATGTTGATTGATACCTGCCAGGTTGAGGGCGGATTTGGCTACAGCGAGACCATGCCGCTGCCGCGCATGTTCCGCGACATTGCAGGTACCACGTTACTGGACGCTCCGGGAGATTTCCCGGAGAAGCTAATCGCAGCGAACATCGCCTAAGCGTTCGAGGAGTCACCTGGTATGCCGAAATGTTTAGTTTGTTACAAGTGGACACTCGACGAGCAGGACATAAAGATCAAGCCCGAAGATCTGAGTCTTGACGTAAGCCGAGCCAAAGGCAAGATCAGCGACTTCGATCGCAATGCGATTGAAGAAGCCAGCCTGCTCGTCGAGAAGAACGGAGGTGCCGTAGATGCTCTCACCTACGGCACTACCTCCGTAAAACAATCGCTCAAAGACGCACTCTCCCGCGGGCCGGGGAAGGTGTACTGGATCGCCGACACATCGGCCGAGAACGCAGACGGCAATGTGACGGCGAAGGTGCTGGCAGCCGCCATTCGCAAAATCGGCCCATATGACCTGATTCTGTGCGGCGAAGGCAGTTCCGACCAGTTCAATCAGCAGACGGCCTCGCGGCTTGCAGCCCTGCTCGATCTGCCATGCGTGACCTTCGTCAGCAAACTGAGTGTTGCCGGAGATACCGTAAGCGCCACGCGCAAACTGGAAGAGAGCCAGGAAGACGTCACCGTGAAGGGGCCGGTCGTCATCAGCGTTCTCAGCGATATCAACAAGCCACGAATCCCTAGCCTTAAGCAGGTGTTGGGAGCTTCCAAAAAGCCGAATGAAGAGATCAAGATCGCTGATCTCAACCTGAAGCCCGAAAAGCTCCTGCCCAAAGCAGTGTGCAAGTCAGTGAAGGGTTTCGTGATGCAGCGCAAGAACATTATCTATAAGGAGTCTGCTGCGGCAGACAACGTAGCCAAGCTGAAAGCCAGTCTGACTTCGGAAGGTCTTTACTAGGGGCGTAAACGATATGCCAGGTATTTATGTTTTCTCGGAAGACCTCGCGCTAGCCAAGCAGTTGCTGACGCCTGCGTTAGATCTGAAGAAATCGCTGAACCAGCCGGTGACCGTGCTCACTGTAAGTGAGCCAGATGCCAAAGAACTGTCAACCCTCGGCGCAGATAAGGTCGTGATCCTCCAGTCCCCGAACAAATGGGTGGATGGTTTCGCCGAGGCAATTTACAAGCTATTTAACGATGCCAAGGCCAGCATTCTGCTGGTGGGTGGCACGCTGCGCGGCAAGGGGATTGCATCCTATGTTGCTGCAAAGCTGGACGCCGGCATGGTCACCGATGCCACCGTGCTAAAGGTCGTAGACGGTGGACTGCTGGCGACGCGCGTGCTTTACGCAGGGCTCGCTCTGTGTGAGGAGCAAGTCGCCTTACCGGCCGTTCTCACCATTCACGCAAGAACGTTTCTAGCGCCCTCGGCCAGCGTAGCTCCCAGCGCGAGTGAAACCATCACTGTCGAGGCCGACACCCGAGTCACGGTTGGTACGGTGACTGCGACTGGCGACACAGGAGTTGATATCACCGCAGCTCAAAAGCTTGTGGCCGTCGGCAGGGGTTTCCGGAAGAAGGAAGACCTGAAGCTCGCGGAGGACCTTGCCGCGGCCTTAAAGGCCGAACTTGCATGCACGCGTGGCGTCGCGGAAGACGAACACTGGTTGCCGATTGCACGCTATGTGGGAATCAGCGGACAGACCGTGAAGCCCGACCTGTACTTGGCGGTCGGATTGTCCGGCCAGGTGCAGCATATGGTCGGATGCCGCGGGTCGAAGGTCATTGTCGCAATCAATACGGACGAGCACGCGCCGATCTTTGAGTCCGCCGACTACGGCATTGTCGGCGACCTATACGAAGTGTTGCCGCTGCTGACAGCCGCGCTGAGAAAGTAGCGAGATAAACATGGCAGACGATAAATACGACGCAATCATTGTGGGTGCGGGGCCAGCAGGTTCGGCCTGCGCCTATACCCTGGCAAAGCAAGGCAAGAACATCCTGCTGCTCGAAAGGGGCAACGCTCCCGGCGGCAAGAACGTCTCCGGTGGGCGTCTTTACACCTATGCGCTGGAACTGCTTGAACCCGGCATGTACAAACGCGCTCCGTTGCATCGCAAGATTGTTCGTGAGCAGATCATGCTCCTCAATGAGCGCGGCGCAACTACGATCGACTATCACAATCCTGCTTTCGGTGATGGAGTTCCGCAATCCTACTCCGTGGTGCGGGCAGAGTTGGACGAATGGTTTGCCGGCGAGGTTGAATCCCACGGAGGCACGGTCGCCAGTGGCGTCCTTGTTGACGATCTACTTATAGAGAATGGCAAGGTCGTCGGCATTCGCTCAGGAACGGACGAAATGCGCGCCGTTGTTGTTGTGGCCGCTGATGGTGTTAATTCGCTGCTGGGGCAAAAAGCTGGACTATTTCCTGATGCGACGGCACACACAGTTGGCCTCGGCGTGAAGGAGACGATTGAGCTGCCGGACGACGTGATCAACGCACGTTTTGGAGTGAAGTCCGACGAGGGCGTCGCTCGCGTGGCCATCGGCTGCACGGACGGCATCTCCGGTGGAGCCTTCCTGTATACCAACAAGGGAAGCATCTCGCTGGGGATCGTCTTCAATCTGGTTGAGGCCGGCAGGCAGAAGCGCCAGGTGCAGGATATTTTTCAGGACTTCAAGATGCACCCGGCCGTGCTGCCATTGCTTGAGGGCGGCACCAGCGTGGAGTATGGTGCGCATCTGGTTCCTGAACTCGGCTACGAGGGAATTCCAAAGCGGCTGCATCGCGAAGGGTTCCTTGTTGTAGGCGACGCCGCCAAGTTCGGAATCAACACTGGCATGATCATTCGCGGCATGGACTTGGCCATAGTGAGCGGCCTGGCTGCGGGACAGGCCATCCTAAAGGCCACCAAGCCGGCGGACGCAGGCGAGCTCTACATGAAGCAGCTCGAAGAGAGCCTGCTGATGGCCAACGAGCGTGCCTACAAGAACTTTCATAACATCTTCGACATCTCTCGCATTTTCAACACTTACCCCGCGCTCGCCAACGATGCCTTGCAGTTTCTTTATACCGTGGACGGCAAGGTTCCCAAGCCGATGCTGAGTGGACTCTATGGCGTCGTGAAAAAGAACGCGACACTCGGCCAGTTGGCTGCCGATGGCTGGAAGGCATTCAGAAGCTTATGAGCATAAAAAAGCTAGGTCCTGAAGAGTTGCTTGCACTGGACAAGTTCAGCGTGAATGAAGGCCATCCCCACATTCTTGTCGACAAGGCGATATGCGCGACGTGCACACCCCAAGTTTGCCTGGTCGTATGCCCGGCACGCTGTTACCGGCTCAAGGACAACGCGGTGAACTTTGAATATGCCGGCTGCCTGGAATGCGGAACCTGCCGCGTGATGTGCGTCGAAAAAGGCGTCACTCAATGGAATTATCCGGGAGCGACCTTCGGCGTCACCTTCCGCAGCAGTTAGAAAGAATTTGCCGTCGCGATGAACCATCATCGCGGCAACGTTCCAAAGGAGAAACTCAATGACTACCACAGCAGTACCCGCGGTACCCGCGGTCCCGACTTTCACAGTTGGTCAGAACTACACTTACACTCAGTTGATTGACGACAAGCTCGTACATGGTTTCGCCGATCTGACCGGCGATCACAACCCGATTCACCTGGATGATGCCTTTGCCAAGACGACGAAGTTTGGCCAGCGCATTGCCCATGGCGGCATTCTGTTCGGCATCATCTCCAAGGTGCTTGGCATGAATATGCCGGGCGTAGGCACCGTGTACCTGACGCAGCTTGTCAACTTCCGCGCTCCTGTCTTCATTGGTGACACAGTTACGCTGGTGGCTACCATCTCTGAAATCCAGCCGAAGTCCGCAGCAAAGGTTGACGTGGTCATCAAGAAGCAGGATGGCCAGGTTGTGATGGACGGCTATGCGGAAGTCAAGCTCCCGGGTTGGGTCACCCACCTGAAGAAGTAAGCGGCCTGCCGAGCTGAAAACGGCAAGGCGGTCCGCGGCCACGGCCGTGCACTGGTAAGTGGATCAGCGGGATGCGTAGCGCGCAAGCGAGCGCATACCCGCTTCCACCTCCAGGATGCAATCGGTGCCGACACCACCGCGGGCGAACATAGGCCCACCTCTCACAGATTGTCCTCCGCTCCAGGAGATCACCATGAGTTTCATCATTTGTCTCGCTGCATTGTGTTTCTTGATGTTTGTCGCCTACAAGGGCTTCAGCGTCATTCTATTTGCTCCCATCGCATGTCTATTGGCGGTCCTCTGCACTCACCCGCATCTCGTGCTTCCCGTGTACAGCAACATGTTCATGGAAAACATGGTTGTGTTCATCAAGAACTACTTCCCGGTGTTCATGCTGGGAGCCATCTTTGGAAAGTTGATTGAGATATCTGGATTCGCCAAGTCCATCGTGCACTCGGTCGTCACGCTGCTGGGCCCCTCGCGTGCAATGCTGTCGATTGTCATCGTTTGTGCTTTGCTTACCTACGGCGGCGTGTCCCTCTTCGTCGTGGTGTTTGCCGTTTATCCCTTCGCCGTGGAACTCTTCCGCGAAGTGAACATCCCGAAACATCTGATTCCAGTCACAATTGCCATGGGTGCCTTCACCTTTACCATGGACTCGTTGCCCGGTACGCCGCAGATTCAGAACATCATCCCCACCACGTTCTTCAAGACCAATGCTTACGCAGCTCCGTGGCTGGGCATCATCGGATCTCTCTTCATCCTGGGCGTCGGTATGACGTTCCTGGACTTTCGGCGCAGGCAGTGTGCAAAGGCAGGGGAAGGCTATGGAACCGGCCACATCAATGAGCCGGAGCCAATCGCACTGACGGAGTTGACCAATCCGTGGATCGCGATCCTTCCGCTGGTGGTCGTTGGCGTGATGAACCTGGTATTCACTCGACTGATACCACGGTTCTACGGCGACACCATGAACGTGCAGCTTACTGACGCAGCGAAGCCACTCTTGGTACCAGTCTCAAAAATGGTCGGCGTATGGGCTGTGGAAATCGCGTTGGTTCTGGGCATCCTGACGGTCGTTGTCTTTGCCTGGAAGAAGGTGCATACAAGGTTTGCTGAGGGCACAAAGGTTGCCATCGGTGGAGCTTTGTTGGCGTCATTGAATACCGCGTCAGAGTATGGATTTGGTTCGGTGATTGCCGCGTTACCGGGCTTCCTGGTGATCCGCAATGCCCTGGCGCATGTTCCGAATCCTCTGATTAAGGAAGCAGTGAGCGTAAATGTGCTGGCAGGTATCACCGGCTCGGCATCAGGTGGAATGAGCATCGCGCTGGGCGCCATGTCAGATCAGTTTATTGCTGCGGCAAATGCGGCACATATTCCAATGGAAGTCTTACATCGCGTGGCGGCAATGGCCAGTGGTGGTATGGATACATTGCCTCACAACGGCGCCGTAATTACATTGCTTGCCGTTTGCGGTCTCACGCATAAGCAATCCTATAAAGACATATTTGCCGTTACGTGCATCAAGACGACGGCATGTTTCGTGATCATCGGGGTGTTCTACCTGACACATCTGGTGTAGTAAGACGGTTGTGGCGGGGGTATGTTCGACCTGCAAGAGGCTGCGCATGGTGCGCGGCCATTTGTGCTTTAGACGGAAGGTTGCGGCCTGCTGCCTTGGCTGATGGTGTCACCGTCTCCTCGTTTCATGTCGCAAAAGACGAGAGTGGAGAGCAGGGTCAATCCACCAAGGACAAAGAACGCACGGTGAATGCCGTAGATAAACTGCATTGGATTGAAGTGGTAACGACTTGGTAGAAACAGCGCGGTGACCAGAGAGGCTGAGGCGACTCCGAAGCTGATGGACATCTGCTGCATGGTTGCTGCGATGGAACTCGCGCTGCTGGCCTGCTCGTCATTCACTCCGGCATAGACCAGGGTGTTCATGCTGGTGTATTGCAGTGACGTGAGGAAGCCGAAGAAAAACATCTCCAGGACAATCTGCCACACAGCCGTCCCTTTTCCTATGGTGGCAAACGCCATGATCATCAGCCCGATGGCGACGGTGTTGGAGACCAGTACGGAGCGGTATCCGAAGCGCGCAAGAATCCACGGTGTCGCGAGCTTCAGGCTCATGGCGGAGACCGCCTGCGGCATCATCAGCAGCCCGGACTGAATCGGCGTAAAGCCGAGTCCAACCTGGTATAGAAGAGGAAAGAGAAACGGGATTCCTCCGATGCCCAGCCGCGTGACGAAGCCGCCGACCACGGCCGCGCGAAAAGTTCGAATCCGGAACAGCGTCAGGCGCAACAGCGGATAAGCAGCCCTGGTCGCGTGGAAACCGTAGGCTGTCAGTAGGAGCATCGAGAGTACGAGCAATCCAATAATTGCGCTGGTGCCGAGAGTGTGCTCGCCAAAGATCTCCAGCACGTAGGAGAGCAGGGCGATGCCCGAGCCAAAGAGAAAAAGTCCAGACAGGTCCAGAGGGTTGCTGTGAGCTTCGCGAAAATCCGGCAGGTGACGGTAGGACATGTACAAGCCCACCAGGCCAATCGGGATATTCACGAAGAAAATATATCTCCAGTGAAAGTAATCAACGATCAGTCCGCCGGCGATCGGTCCCAGCATCGGTCCAATCAGCGCGGGGATGACCACGAAGCTCATGGCTCGTATCAGGTCAGCCTTGGCGAAGGTTCTTACCATGGTCAGCCGTCCGACGGGCACCATCATCGCTCCGCCGCAGCCCTGTATGACTCGGCATGCGACCAGAAGGTGAATGTTGTTGGAGATGCCGCAGAGAAAAGATCCCAGGGTGAAGATGGCAATTGCAGAAGCAAAGACCCGTCGCGTGCCGAAGCGGTCGGCCATCCATCCGCTGATGGGGATGAAGACCGCAAGACTCAGAGTGTAGCTGGCCAGCACGGACTTCATGCTGAGAGGGCCCACGTGCAGGGCCGCTGCAATTGCCGGGACACCAGTACTGAGGATCGTGGTGTCCAGCGATTCCATAAAAAATGCCACTGCAATGAGCCATGGCAGCAGACGCCGGCTGGACGCTGCCAGCGCGGAATGCGCATCTGCTGAGGCGGGATGTGTGTTTAGAGTCGAATTGGTCACGCCAGGCGGCACTGGGTCTATCATCGCACAGTGAGCGGAGAATCGCTGGCGCGTGCAGGCGCCATGGTTCCTGGTGTCGCAGTCACATTCGAGCGAATGACAAGGTCGCTACTATGCCGCGATGGGTGAAGTTAATGGTGCAGTGCCAGAAAGCGTGATGGATTCGTTTACAACCTCACGGGCCTCAGTCTGTTCTGCGGCGGTTGGAGGGAACGATTGAATCAGGCCATGATAATTGGGCGGCGACAAGGTTGTCTTCATGCTTCCAACCACCAGTTCCAAAGCGCGGGCAAAGGAGACAGACTGGAAGTTCTTGCCGAAGCGAATGCCCGTTGCATGTGACCACCGGGGATATATCCAAAATTCACAGATAAGGTTCCATACTCCCCAGACAGTAGATTCCCAGATCTTGATGAACTCCAGCGCGCCATCCGTGTCGCTCTGATATTCAATGTGGATCTGGCCTGTGGCACCTTCTGGCATCAGGACGCTCCAGTAGGCATTCACGGCAGACCTCAACGTACTTTCCAATCGCGCGATGTTGGCTGTCTTCAGGTTATCGCTTAGTGCCATGATTCCCCTCCGGAAGATTTCACCAAATTTAGCATTGGAATCATAAATGTGCTAGCAGTGCCGTAATAGATTTGCATCATTATGGTTTACGCGTATTTGGGCGTCGTAAACTCCTCCGGGTATGCAAAACCTCGAACGTTGCATACCTGGTCATTCGCCTGGCCAACGCGCGGGCCCGATCATACAGATTCCGGGGCGGCTCAATGAAAATCTCGTTGAGCAGAGTTCTTAACGGGTGCTGCATATCGTCCTCTTGTCATACGAACAGCAAAGATTGGTTGGCACTCCCGCGCTATTCATCAAAAAGGAACGTCTGCAATGCCTTGTGCACGTGCAACGACCCGTTGTAGTCGATATATCCCTTGGCGCGAAAGCGATTCATGAAGAAGCTCACCCTGGAGCGCGTCGTACCGACCATCTCGGCCAGTGTCTCCTGATCAATCTTCGGAATGCCTGCCTCCAACTCTTTGTGTTGTCCAAAGTCGGCGAGGATTAACAACAGCCTGGCCAAACGCTGCTCGCTGGAGTTGCAGACCTGGTCCACCAGATCTTCTTCGATTCGTCCAATGCGAAACAGAAGATGCGAATTGAACAACTTCGCGAAGACCGGCTCACGCTTCAAGATGCG
>Ga0326728_10012037_pt1 | contig 19457 bp, 15 predicted proteins | sample MB3enrmetagenome_FD_207602 | JGI IMG/M metagenome (GOLD analysis project Ga0326728, IMG submission 207602) | Lab enriched peat soil microbial communities from McLean, Ithaca, NY, United States - MB31MN | ecosystem: Environmental > Terrestrial > Soil > Wetlands > Peat | place: USA: New York... | reverse complement strand
TCGGCTTTGCTGCGGGAGCATATATCGCGGTCCCGGATTTCGGCGTCGGTGAAGTGTCGATGCTCCCAAACGGTTCCGCTACCCGAAAAGACATCGTGTCGAATTTCCCGCTTTTGGTGTACCTGCTTTCTTCTGTGGCTTTTTATTTTGCCGTGAAGTAAATGGGCTTGATTATGGGAGGGGTTTATAGCCTGGTGGACGTGTGTCACCCCAGCCATAGGCGTGTTGCCTCACCGTTTCATTCCGGCATCGTTTCACCACCCCTATCTTAAGTAATAGGGGTGGAACGGAACAGCGCCCTTGCAGGACCGGAACAAGAGCATAGTGGCGGATTCTGTCATTTTTCAGCCAAAGAGGGGTAATACCAGGCCGAAAACCCCTCCTGCTCGACTGAGTGGCGATTCGCGTTTCGGATTGTTCTACAGATCGGAATGAACCGTGGAACGGAAATGGAATGATCTATGCGGCGACTCTTTCCCACGGAGTGCCGATTCCCTTTTTCCATCTGGCCTTCTTTGCAATGCGATGTATCGTCGTGCTGGGTATGTTTAGTGCCATTTCCAGCTTAGATAACGTTGCATTCCGGTCAGTAGCAACGGCAGTTAGAAACAGTTCGCGCCGCTCGCGCTCCTGCTTTGCAAAGTGCGGTTCATCGATGGGCTATACCGACCGAAAATCGCCCGTCAGTTCAATGTATGGACGCCCCTCGACTTCAATCGACTTTAACGGCTCAAAATCGCGTGCCTTAACGTTATGTATGCGTAAGCGGAGGCTGTCTGTGTCTTTCACTTCCAGATAGTACACGGCGTCCGCGTTTGCGCCCAATTCGCCTGTTCCTCTCAGACAAGTCTCAAGGCAGATATTCTTGCCAGCGGCTTTCGTGCTGTGATGGGCGCAAACAACGGTTTTGGCTCCCGCTCTGGGAGAACGAGGTTGCCGACGTAACGATCGACGCACTGGACACCCCGGAGATTCGCCGGACGATTCAAACCGGGATCGCAAGCGGCCGGTTGCCGGCCGACACGTCGGCTGATGATCTGACTGACGTTCTCCGCGTCGCTCACGATCTCTCGGACCGGCAGCGCCGGATTCTTCAGGCAATCGCCGGCGGAAAAGAGTCCTCGTTTGCAAACATTCGCACACAAATCAATTCGTCTGTGGCAGACCGCACGGTACGCGACGATCTGCTTCATTTGAAAAGGCTTGGCTTGATCGACTCCCGCGGACACGGTCGAGGGGCTGTGTGGTTCCTCGCCGTGGTGCCGAAACCCGACGACGGGGACCCGAATAAGGCGGAATAAGGCGGTCGAATAAGGCGGAATAAGGCGGAATAAGGCGGCCCGGCCGCAACCCCGTGAATGAAATGCTCACAGATTCCAACTGTCGAGCGGCTCGTGCCAGACCATTCGATCAACGATGTAGCAATGTACGCCGTGGATCTATACAACGCGAGATGCACAAGTTTCGGTGCTGTGCTACCATTCGTTCATTCTCCTACCTCTATTGAAATGGTTGGCTATCAATCACTTATCGATGAATACGCTGCGAGCCTCGGAGGTTTGACGGGGATCGACTTCCAAGCCGAGGTATGTGCTCGCTTACAGACTTTCATCATCGGATTCCAAACCGTGCCATCAAAGCCCCATGCTGGCGTTATGGGATGCAAGGCCGAACGTGTTCCCATCTTCCATGTCGTAGGCGTTCCAAGTACGGGTTCGGAAACGCATCGAGAGCGCAAATTACACCGTAATTCTCGCGGCGTTCACCATTCAGCGTTACGGCCTGACAAAAGAATTCGAAGATCTGCTGGATAAAACGGGACTCTACTTTGCGACAACAGGCATGACCACGGCGGCCCGGAACGTTCTGGCGCGGCGCATGGCAGGACTGGAGACACCTTTCCTCTTCCCGTGCGACACAGACCCAACGCGGCCCGTTCCGAAGGTGAACAATGCCCATGACAGAGCGGTAAGGGACAGTAAAGTTGCCCGATTCCGGCTCTACGATCTTCGCCACACGTGGGCCACGCGGGCGGCAGAGTCGGGCATTGACCTTGTGACGCTGGCCGCGCTCCTGGGCCATTCCAAGATTCAGATGGTCCTGCGGTATGCCCATCCATCCCAAGAGCATCAGGCGCGGTCTGTGGAGCGAATGGAACAATTCGTGGCAAAACAACAGATCGCCGCCTTCGAGAGGCAATCGGCCATGACACAATGAGAGCGCAACGGGGGCAGAATCCATCAGATTCCCCTGATTCCCACTGTCCTCACAACGCTTTCTGTGCTGTTATCGGCGGATTCGGGGGGGCCTTGCTTTCTCATTAGGCTTGAATGGGCTCTGTTCCCGCGCTCACGATTTCCAAGTAGCGGGTGTAGGCAAATATCCGATCCCGCTCCTTGCCTGTTGTCTCTTTGGCAATTGCTAGTTCTTCCAGGCGCTTCAACGCGGCACTCACTGTAGGAATGGAAAGATTGAGGGCGCGGGCAGCCACCCCAATGTTGATGAGCGGCTTTTTCTGCATATACTCGTGGACCCGCAGCGCAGAGAGAGCGGATCGTCCGAGAACTTGAATTCGCTTCCGATCGGTATCGAAGAGACGAATCAGTTCCACGGCTGTTTCAGCGGCCTGCTTCGCTGTCGCTTCCGCCCCTTCCAGGAAGAACTCCAACCACTCTTCCCAAACGCCATCTGTGCGGACTATTTGAAGTAACTCATAGTAGCGCCCACGGTGAGTTTTGAAATACAGGCTGAGATACAACAGCGGTTCACGTAAAGCGCCCCTGGCACAGAGCAAAAGCGTAATCAGCAAACGTCCCAGCCTTCCATTGCCGTCCAGAAAGGGATGGATTGTCTCAAACTGCACATGGATAAGGCCCAATTGCACCAGTAAGGGCAGCTTTTGATCCTCATCATGGAGAAATTTCTCAAAGCTATCGAGGCATTCCATTAGCCGCTCTGGTGGAGGCGGCACGAAGGTTGCGTTGCCGGGCCGGGTTCCACCTATCCAGTTCTGTGAGCGGCGGAATTCTCCGGGCGTTCGGGTCGCACCGCGTCCGCCCCTCAATAGAATGCCGTGAATCTCCCGAATCAGGCGCAGCGAGAGCGGAAAGCCATCGCGCAGACGCTCCAATCCGTGTTGCATGGCTGCCACATAGTTCGAGACCTCTCGCACATCGTCCATCGGAACGCCCGGTGCGCCCGCATTCTCAAACAGCAGCAGATCGGAGAGGGAAGACTGAGTGCCCTCAATCTGGGACGACAGAACCGCCTCCTTGCGAACGTACAGGTACAGGAACAGTTCCGTGTCCGGCAGAAGTGTGGAAAGTCCATCCAGCCGTCCCAATGCCTGATTGGCACGGTCCAGGAGCGGCAAGAATGCTCCCAGTTCGAGCGGCGGGACGGGCGGCAATGGTAAGGGAACGAAAGCGCGAACCGTCTCCCCCGTTGTGGAGGATTGGGCATAGTCTCCAGTCTGGCGATGAATCGGCATTGGGCTAATGCAAGCATCCTTTCATAGTGTGCTTTGCAATGAAAAGATAACGCCTTATTCTTTAATAAGCAAGCACACTGAGGCAGTTCAACATGGCGCGGCAAATGGAGGCGCTGTCGCTGGGACAGAGAGTGTCAAAGGGAATGATTCAGTAAGAAACGACAGCCACCCGCTACAATTCCCGCTACAGTGGCCTCTTGACCTCTGCTTCGAATCAGCTCTAATTTGTTGAAAGAATTGGAGGCGCGGGCCGGGATCGAACCGGCGCATAAAGGTTTTGCAGACCTCTCCCTTACCACTTGGGTACCGCGCCTTGGCAGGGCCGCCCTAAAAATAAAAAAAGCTCCATGCCGCCGTAGCCGGCCCGGCTTGCGCCGGAGGGCGGAATGGAGCGGGAGACGAGACTTGAACTCGCGACCCTCGCCTTGGCAAGGCGATGCTCTACCACTGAGCTACTCCCGCAGGTTGCAAGATTGAGTATACCGGGGCCGTGAAATCAGGTCAAACAACGGCCGGCGCCGCGCCTGAAACCGGCAGGGCAACGCCGGACCGCGAACCCTTCTCCTCGCGCACCAGCTCTCCGTCGCGCATATACAGAATCCGGCTGGCAATCGCGGCCGCCTCGGGATTATGGGTGATCATCAGCGTGGTCTGGCCCAGCTCCCGGTTGGACCGCAGCAACATGTGCAGCACCGCGTCCGAGCTATTGGTGTCCAGGTTGCCGGTAGGCTCGTCGGCCAGCACGATGGTCGGCCGGGTAATCAGCGCCCGGGCAATGGCCACGCGCTGCTGCTCGCCGCCGCTCAGCTCGCTTGGCCGGTGCTCGAGCCGCCCCTGGATCGCCAGCATGTCGCTCAAATGATTGAGGTAAGCCCGGTCCAGCGGCTCCTTGCGCCCGTTGATGGTGCGACGGCTGCTCACCGCGTGGGCGATCTCGATATTGCCCATGGCCGAGAGCGTGGGCAGCAGGTTGAACTTCTGGAAGACGAACCCGATGCGGTGCTTGCGCAAGCGCGTGCGCTCGGCGTCCGAGAGCGAAGCAAAGTCAATGCCATCAATCACCACGCGGCCTTCGGTGGCCTGCGTAAGCCCGCCTAATAGATAGAAAAGAGTAGACTTGCCCGAACCGGAGGGGCCGACGATGGCGACAAACTCTCCCGGCTCGACGGTGAGCGAAACCCGGCGCACGGCGGTGACCTTGATCCGGCCCGCCTGGTAAACCTTGGTCAGATTTTCAGCGAGAATGATCGGCGATGACTTTTCGGGCTGCACGGTTTCATTGTAAATGCGCTGGCGTACGCGAGACTGGGACGGACCGGGGAACAGGTTTGAGGATTGAGAAATGGTGCGTTCTAGCTTACCGGTTTTTGCGAAATGGTGAGCTATAAGTTATCGGTTTTTGCAAAATGTGAAGCTGGAACTTCACGGTATTAGGGACTAGGGAGTCGGCGGGAATGTTCCACGTGGAACATATTCATTCTGTTGAATTTACCTCTATGTTTACCACTTAATTATCAGCAAGGTTTTGAAAATTAATCAGAGGTCAGGGAACAGGGATCAGCCACCTGCGGCGGGGGGACTGCCCCCTTCGACAGGCTCAGGGCAGGCTGTCCAGGCGGACGCCTTCGGGCACCTGCGGTGCGGCAGACGCCTTCGGCTGAGTAACTATGATGGGGCGCTTGGCGACTGGCAATCACATTCTCAGAAATTCCGATTGAGAAAGGCATGCAGACGATCAAGACGGTAAGTGGCATCCCCGATTTCGATGCCAAGAATAAGCTGGGTAGAGATCAACTGATTGCGAAAGTCCAATGCGGCGCTGGTATCGGAGTCGCCGGCAATTTTGAGATTCTTTTCAATCTCCTGGGTTTCCCGTTGTAGAGACTTGATCCGGTTCTCCTCGACCACGATGGTTTGCTGAACCTGGTCTCGAAGCACCTCCATGCCTCGTTGTACATCGCTTTCCTGAACTTTCTTCCAACTGGCGTAAGCATCGACAGAGCGGTCGAGGTGTTTGTCGATCACATGGCTGCCCAGGTTATATGTAATACTGACTTCCCCATAGGGCCCAAGCCCGTTGGCCGGAGGGTTGATCTGCTGGTGCGCGCCAACAGTCAAGGCGACGTCCCAGTTGTTTTGACGAGTAAGATGTGCCAGGGACTTCTGCTCGGCAACGTCCGTGGATTGCTTGGCCGCAACCTGTAGCTTGAGCGGCTGATCACTGAGCGGCGGCACATAGAGCGCGGCGATTCTTGACTGGGTTTCAGCGCGGTCGGAATCAAGCTTCATCCGGCTGGTCAGCAGGGAGAGGAGCATGGGCCGGGTCATGTCCTGCGCTTCGACCATCTTCGTAGTCTTGTCGATCAACGTGTCGATCGATTTTGAAGCATCATCGATGAGGACGAGCCGGTGAGCGAGCGCGTCTTTATCGATGCCGGGCAGAGCATATTGCAGGAATAACTGAACGCCGGTGGAGGCTTTGTATAGCTCGCAGTTCTTGCGAGCAGCATCAAGAGTAATGCCGGCCTTCTTCAAATTGGAAAGGCTGAGTTGAGCACCGGCAACCAGCTGCGAGGGCAACCCCGTCTCCGGCTGCGTAAAGCCCGCAAGCGCATTGGGCGAACGCAGAAAATCACTCTGCGCCCGGGCCTGTTCAACGAGATAAGCGCAGTAAGCCTGCTGATCCGCCTGAATGTTTTGCGCCGCCGCGAGGGTGCTGGCGGAGAGCAGCAGAAGAACAAGGATTGCAGAATTCGAGATTCGCCTCAACATGATTGTGCTCCGTGTATAGCAATACTGCGCGATAATCCTTCGCCCGCTGACAGTTCTAGAACAACAGCGGTTTGCGGCCCAGAAAAACGGTCTGCGATTTTGCCGACTGGGGATGAGACAGATCCATCAAAATGATGAAACCCCGCACCTGGTTCTTGAAGATGGGATGGTTAATGACTTGTTCTCCGGTGAATTCCTGCTTGACGCTGCCCACTTTGCGACAGAACACCATATTGAGATAGCAATCATAGATAGGCAAGCCCACCTTCGCATTGGCCTGATTGTCGTAGGGAACGAAGGCGAAGTTCAGCTGCTTGCCGTCACTGTTGTTCAGATAATAGGGGCTCTGCTTGGCAACGGTGATGGCGTCGCGCAAGCGATCTACCTGGCGATTGTCTTCCTGCAACTGTTTTTCCGCGACACTAAGGGTCACATCGAGCTGGGCGATATCGGAGCGAAGTTCCGCCTGTTTTTCGAGTACCTCCATGGACTTTGTGCCGATTGTGGTCTTATCAAGAACATCGTCCGAAAGCATCAAATCAGCTATACGGCTGTCGGTATAGTCGGTATCGGCGTGGTTGAGCGCGGCCAGTTGCGTGGCGGCATCTCCCTTGGTAATCAATCCCGCCGCAAGATCGCTCTTGATCTGCGCCTCAACCTGATGAATCTGCGCGAGCAACTGCTGGGTCTTGCGATTGTCAGCTTGCTTTTGCGCGTCGAGCTCGGCCAGTTGCGGGCCGGTGAGCTTATCATGATTCAACTTGCTTGTGATGGCCGTCTGCAATTCGCGATCAAGAGCTTTAAGAGATGACCGGTATTGATCCATTTCCGCAAGGGTAGTCTGCTGTCGGATGATGTCCACCTTGAGGTCTTCAATGGATTGCCTGCTGATGACCAGCTTCTGCATGAAGTCCAGGCTCTTGTCATCGGTAGCGGAGAGGATCACCGGAGCGGCCCAACTGCTATTGACGGCATAGAAGCCCATGACGAATGCGTAACAAAGGATGCCGACGAGCACGGCGTATAGAGTGATGATTGCAAAAACGCGGTAGAGAGCAAGCGTTGACTTATAGAGCAGCGATTGCAGCGGTATGCGGGGCTTTTTCGGGGCGGGATTTGAATCAAGTATTGTCGTGGCCAAGGAGGGCCTCCTGTTGTGATTTGGCTCGTGTGCCCCAGTCGCCTGAATCAAATGTTAAAAGCGCGAGGGGCGTGATGAAGAGCGAGCTGGCGATTGACCAGGCAATGTAAGCGCCGAAGGCCAATGGATGCTGAATGGTCTCGCGGACGCTGTATTTATTGATGGCCCATGTAAAAACGGCTGCGAGGCCGAGGTAGACGATCAACGGCTCTGGGCCAGCCCAGGCCAGTGGATTGCAGGTGAGCATGGTAACCACCGTCAGGAGCGCGATCACGGCGCCAAGAGGCGTAAGAATCATGGTGAAGATGGTATTCGGATGCAGCTTGAAGACGTGTTTCGGCAAGGAGCGGAGAGTATAGAAAAAATCGCGCAGGATACTGCTTCGCCAGCGCAACTGCTGATTGAAGAGAACCGAAAGTTTGGTGGGAACGGCGGTCCAGCAAAGGGCGTCGTTGTTGATGTAAGTGCCGTAGCCGCGCATCAGAACTTGATGAGTGAGGAAACGGTCCTCGCCTTGATTGACCGGAATGCCGAACCAGTGGCGGGCGCGAAGGGCCGGTTCAATCTGCAGCAGCAGTTCGCGGCGGATGGCGAAGAGGCAACCGCTGATGCAGCACACGCTGCGTGTCCAGTTCTCGGGAATCTTGTAGAGTTCGAAGGCGGCGTAGTAAACGATGGTTTGAATGGCGGTGATGACGTTGTCGTTGGGGTTGCTGACGCCGACGCGGCCGCCGACCGAACCGATGCCCGTCTCCGCAAAGCATGCCGTCAGCTCGCGGATGGCGTCGGGATGAAACACGCAATCGGAATCAATGGAGATGATGATTTCAGCCTGAGAGAGTTGCAGCGCATTGCAGACGGTGCGCGCTTTGCCGCAGTTGGAAAGGTTGCGGCCCACGCGTATTGAGATATTGGTGAAGTCGCGTTGCGCCTTGAGCATCCACTCGTAACTGTCGTCGACCGAGCAATCGTCCTGAGCAATGATTTCAAATCGGTCGTTGGGATAATTGCATTTGCAGATGCTCTCGATAGAGTGGTAAACCGTGCGGCCCTCGTTGTAGCAGGGCAAGAGGATGCTGACCGTGGGTTGCCAGGTGTAATCCTTGCGAATCTTAGTGCTGGGGAATGAGAGCCTCATAATCAGGCCCATGAGATACTTGACGACCGAGATCACCAAGCAGAGAAACATGATCAGCCAGAGAAGAATGGGCGCCACTAATGCTTCCTCCCCTAAGGTGTATCGCGCTTAGGTAAGAGCCATCGAATGACGAAACTATGGTCTGGTTTGCCGCCTAAGAGCGTGAAAATCAAGGTTTCGATAATCTCTACAACTAGTTTATCTTATTCATGCTTGCATTCAGCTGTATCCGGCTGTAACGCGGTATCACTTTCGCAGGGGATGCAGGAGCTGGCAATCATGCGCGGGCAACGCTCTGGCTGCCGTGCCAGGGAGTGAGCAGTCGAGCCAGCCAGGCAGACAATTTGCGGAAGTGGGAGGGCGCGGGGAGTCATGCACGCCAGGAGGATAGCTCCTTTGAAGTAGAAGGTTTTGTTGATGCGCGTGCCGATGGAGGAGCGGCCCGGGCCTTGCGGGACGAGTTGGAGCGAGCCGGAACTTTGCAGTTCGCCATCGACATAGTTGCTGAAAACCTTGCCGTCGTATACGGCGGTGACGCGATACCACTTGCCGAGGGAATGGAGCAGTTGGCAATTCAGCAGGGTTCTTCTCTGGCCATTGGTTTCGGCGTAGCTGTCCAGGCACCACTGGCCGTTGACGATGCGAATCTCAAGGAGCATACGGTTCAGGGTATCCTGGCCGGTGATTGGGTCGACCTCCTGAAGGTGGAAGAAGCGCTGAGCCTCGGCGCCGCCGGCATCGGGGCGGAAGATGACCTCCCAGGTGAAGGCCGACGCTCCAGCCAACGGATGCACATCCACGAAGAGGGCATCGTCAATGCCGTTGAATTCGACAGCCTTGCCGTAGGGAGAGTCGATGAGATGGGGATGCCCAAGGGCGGTTGCGGGATGCCCGCCGACCGATTCAAGCTGGTCGAATCGCCAAACCGTGGTTTGCGGAATCTTCGCCTCGACGCCGGCAGGTTGCCCGCTTTGCGCATGCACCACATTCTGCACAAAGATACCGGCTGAGAGGACGGCAATCGCGGTGACAGGGCAGAACAACATATGCATGGGCGAAACCTCCGGCACTGAAGAGCCTGCTTTGGGGTGCGCAACAATGATTGCAGCCCGCGCCTGATAGCCCAATCAAAAGGACAATCCGCGCGGAGGGTTACTCTGGTACAGGCACTATTTCAGCTTGCCGAGCCACCAACCGTCTTACTAGAGCGTGTCTCAAAATGGTTTTGCGGACACAATCGCGATTCCTCAGGGGCTGAAGCCCATTGTTCTTACGGACCTTATCGGCACGACTGAAGTCGTGCCCTGACACAAAGCAGGTTTTTGAAACATGCTTTAGCACACTCCGAGGAGGAATATCAGCCATGAGCAACTTTACCCGGCGCGACGTTTGTCTTTCACTTCCAGCCCTCAATCTTTTCTCCGCCCTCAGCAGAGAGGTCTCAGCGCAGGCCCAGGTCGCATCCGCGCAAGCGGTCATCTCCCTCGCCGCGAACGCACCCACTACGGACTTCTCCAATTGCAAGGCGTTTCCTTTCAGTCAGCTTTCCGTGCGCTTCTCCGACAACGGCAATGCCACTCGCGACATCGCTCACGGCACGGTTCCCACCGGCGAGATCGTCGAGCTGCATGAATCCACGATTGGACCCGGCAAGATGCCACACGCTCCGCACCAGCACCCGCACGAGGAGTTCATCTTCATCAGTGAAGGGACCATGGATTTCATGTACGGCGGCGAATCCCACATCTTAAGTCCGGGCAGCGTTGGTTACACCGCGCCTAACCAGATGCACGGCATGAAGAATGTTGGTTCAACGCAGGCAAACTATTTCATTTTCTCGCTCAGCAAGAAATGATCCTGTTGCGGAGAAGATTCGCCCGTCATGCGCGGGCAATGCGCTGGCTGTTGTGCCAGGGCGTGAGCAGTCGAGCCAGCCAGCGGGTTATTCCGCCAAAACGGTTTGGCGCGGAGGGTGCGGGCTTTGCCTGGGCCGTGACGGAGCGCAACCGGGCCAGGGTGTCCTTGACCATGGCCCGCAGACTCTCGGCCTCGAAGGTGCAGGAGCGCAGATAGGCCGAGACGGTCAAGCCGGCCTCGGCGGCGCGCCGGTGCAGTTGCGCGCACTCCGCCTTGCTCATGCGGATGGTGATGCTGGCATCCTTCAGATTTCGCTCGAAAGCCGCGGCCCGATAGAGACTTGGATTCAGGCTGGGGTCTGGAGCCGGAGTTGTCATGGGCTCCAGACCTGGGATGTGTCGAGCAACCGGTTGCCGGGCTGCCGCCGCGACATCCGAAGAAGCCTCCTCATAACAAAATGGCTCTGGATTGGCAGGCTGGGTAAGCGACCGATCCGAGACTTGGGAGGGAGGGATTTGGGAGGGATGGTAGCGCGCGTGGGCCTTCAGCGCGCTCTCGTAACTGAGGATTGCCACGTCGTCGGCCAGATCGTCATCGTTCCACGCGGACGCGGGCCTCTGTTTCGTCGACAAAGACCCGTCATCGGTGACCCCGGTGGGTCGCGCGGGCCCGGTAAGCGCGGCCAGCAGTCCCGCAAAGCTGGGTGAGGGAGCGGATTCAGTTGGTTGTTCCATGGGAGGAGCATAGCGCGCTGTAAGACGGCAAGCGTGAGAAAATTCACAGATGAAGGCGGAAGCTATCCCAGAAGAGGACAAGCCGATAGTCTGTTCTGAAATGAAACACGCAGTGGTTCTCCGTCCGCTCCCTGAAGAAGCGCGGAGGGCCGGCATCGTTCAGGCGCAAACCGCTTCGATGGCCTCTGGTTCGGGGAGTATGCGACCAGGGAGCCTCAATAGTTGGGTAACAGTTTCGGCAGTCATGGGTCGGGCAAAGAGATAGCCTTGTCCATAGCGGCAGCCCATCTCGCGCAACAGGCGGTACTGCTCTTTGGTTTCAATCCCCTCGGCCACGACATCCATGCCCAGCACGCGGGCCAGTTCGATGATGGTGCGTACAATCTGCAGCGGTTGATTGCCCTCGGTCATGCGGCTGACGAAGGAACGGTCGATCTTGAGCACATCAAAGGGAAACCAATGCAGGTTGTTCAGGGAGCTGTAGCCGGTGCCAAAGTCGTCCATCAGCAGGGAGACGCCCAGCCGGCGGAGACTGCCGAGGACTCCCATGGCGATTGTTACATTGGGAATCAGGCTGGACTCGGTCATCTCCAGGCCGAGCTGGCGGCTGGAGATGCCCGATTGCACCAGCAGGGCCTCGACGTGGTCGGCCAGGCCCTCGCGCGAGAACTGGCGGGCGGAGAGGTTGACGCCGACCCGCAGAGAAACGTGATGTGGATCCTCAAAGCACCACTTCTGAATCTGGCTGCACGCCTCGGCTATTCCCCAGTCGCCGATGGGCAAGATCAGCCCGCACTCTTCGGCCTGCGGAATGAAGTCCATGGGCGGGATCAATCCCCGCTGGGGATGGACCCAGCGGATGAGTGCTTCTAGGCCGGCAATCCTGCGCGTGACAAGGTCGACCTCCGGCTGGTAATAGAGTACGAATTGTTTTTGCTCCAGTGCCTGGCGCAGGTCGGCGCTGCTCGGCCAGGTATTTTTGGCTGTCTCGGCGTCGTGGTTCGCGCGTCGCGGCCCTTTCCTGTGCTCGCTGAGTGTCTTGCGCAGCCGGCGCAACTCCAACTGGCTGCAGACCATGTCGGCCAGGTTTTCCAGTGTGCGAATCTCGTCCGGCTGTATCTCCGGGCTGGGCTTACTGCGGAAGATGATCAGGATTCCGAGGATCAATCCATCGGTCGAGCGCACAGGAACGCCGGCAAATGAGCTTACGCCAAGATGTTTGTAGTTCATTGATATCCGATCGTCATAAGGATGCGCGGTAATGTCGTTGACGATCACCGGACCGTCTTTGGCGAGCACCAGGTCGAAGAAGGAGTTCTTGCGCGGCACCTCTCGAATCGTCTGGCCCCAGGTGGACTTTACCCAGACGCGGCTCTCGTCGGCAAAGGCGAGGGTAACCGCACCGGCCTGGAAGTACTCGGCAGCCAGGCGGGTAATGGCATCGTAGCTGGGTTCTGGCGGAGTGTCGAGAATCCCGGTTGCATACAGAGCAGCCAGCCGCGCATCCTCTTGCTGCTTGTCCGCAACCCCCGTTTCAATCGCTACCTGTGACATCCTGACTCCTGACCCTGTGATCCCGCAACGGCCTGACCCCATTTAAGACTGCAACCTCTGTACGCCAAATTGCCTCGCAAACAACCAAAGACTGCCAGTCTTATCTCCTCATTGTGTCGCGGTTACAACATTGAACGATCTCTGATCCAGCCTGCGCACAAGCGCCGTGATTTCCTTATCGGAAGGGATTACCAAGGGCATGAGGTTACCGCGGAGAGGTTTATGTGAGTACCAGACCCGCTATCCACGTACTATTTGAGGGCAGCCGGCTGCACCGTTTCCGTCCACATGAAGAGAGTGTTGCGGCGGAATGCCCGTCAGCAAGGCTTAAGTTGATAAGGCGAGGTCATCTGCCCATTGAAACCGGCTGTATCGATGGTTTCACGCGTCGAAAGGAGACACTCCCGGTAAAATCATCACCAGTGGAAGAACGGCCCTCAACCCAACTCTCTGCGCCGGCGCCGTCCAAATGGACGCGTGCATGGGGGCTGCTGCGCCCAACGCATGCGCATACCGCCTTCACGGCGACCCTGGTGCTGATGACCTCTGCCTTCTTGTCGCACATCATGGGCCTGGTGCGGAACAAATACATCGCCTTGCTTTTTGGCCGGGGTATGGAAGCCGACGCGTTCAATGCCGCCTTCGTGCTGCCGGATATGATTTCGTATTTTCTGGTGGGCGGCGCGGCTTCAATCACATTTGTCACCATCCTCACGCGCTATCGCGAAACCAGGCGCGAAGAGGAGGGGCAGCGGTCGCTCTCGGTGATTCTGACCACCATGTTTCTGGTGCTGGGCGCGGCCATTGTGCTGGCTGAAATCTTCGCCCCACTCTATATTCACTGGTGGTTCAACGGCTTTGATCCGGTGAAAGCGGCTCTCTGCACGCGGCTGACACGCATCGTGCTGCCCGCGCAGTTGTGCTTCTTCGCTGGCGGAGTCTTTGGCGCGGTGCTGCTGGTGCGCAAGCAGTTCAGCGTACAGGCCGTGACTCCTTTGATCTACAACCTGGGCACCATTGCGGGTGGCTTGTTTCTGGTGAGTCGCCTGGGCGTCTCTTCGCTGGCCATCGGCACGCTGACCGGGGCATTTCTGGGTCCGTTCTTGTTGAATGCAGTCTTCGCCTGGCGGGCGGGCACGCGCTATCGGCCTATTCTTGACTGGCGCGATCCAGGGTTGCGCGAGTGGGTGCGGCTCTCACTGCCGCTGATTGTCGGGGTTTCGCTGGTGAGCGCCGACAATTGGATCATCGCCCACTTTGCCTCGAATGTCATGGGGGCGGTTACGCTGATGACCTATGCCAAGCAGCTCTTCACCGCACCCGTGTCCATTCTGGCTCAGGCGGCGGGAGCAGCCTCCATGCCATTTTTCGCCAGCCTGTGGAGCAAGCAGCACCACTACAAATTTGCCACTGGCGTCGCAGACTCTGTCTCCCGCGTGGCCGCGCTGGGGCTGCTGGCGGCGTCGATGATGGTGGCGCTGGGGCTGCCCGCGATTGAGTTGATCTATCTGGGCGGGCGCTTTTCGGCCGCCGATTGCCGCGAGTGCGCCAGCTATTTTGCCGTCTTCTCCATCAGCCTATTTCTGTGGTCCGCGCAGGCGATTTATGCGCGGGCTTTTTATGCCGCCGGAAACACCTTCCTTCCCATGGCCGCAGGAACCGTTGTGACACTGGTTTCTCTGCCCATCTATTACTCGCTTTACCACGGGTATGGAGCCATAGGGCTAGCCGTCGCCTCCGATCTGGGCATTGCCTTGCAGACCGTGGTCCTCGCAGTGCTGCTGCACTGGCGGCGCATGGTCTCGCTGGCCAGTCTGGACTACGCGGAGATGGGCCGCTGCCTGCTGGCCGCGGCGGTGAGCGGCACAGGGGTCGGGCTTCTCTCCTGGTGGCTGGGTGGCATGGCGCACAAGGCGATACCGGGGCATATTCAGTGGGTTGACCTGGCCGTGCTGCTGGCCGGTACGGCACTGTGGTGTGTAGTTGCCAAATGGGTGCTGGAAAAGACTGGATCGGCATTGCCCAGAGTGGCGATGAGGCGGCTGGGATTAGGGTAGGGAAATTATCTGCCGTTTCCGGTTCATATTTTTCTATCTACATCATTATATGTGATTTATGAAACATTTTCTGCAGTTCATTTGCACTTCGTTTTCTCGATTTTCTCCCCCACAAGGCCAAGCGCTTAGCTGGACCGGCAAAGCACACACCCAGTCAGACATCCGCGCCCCCACGTTGGCAGGGGCGCTTGTGTTGCAACAGGGCCTGCGCGCGGCTACAAATGGGCCGGCTTGGGCGATTCGGACGCGGCTGAGGCCGGGGCTGCAAAGGTCTTGGCTTCGGTGGAGGGCTTGGCGTCGGTTGCCGTCTTGGCGTCGGCTTTCTTGATGTCGATGCCGCCCTTGAAGTAGGCGCCATCCTCGATGCTGATGCGCGCCGCAGTCACGTCGCCGGTCAGGGCTCCCTCGGCGCGAATGTCGACCCGGTCGGTGGCGGATATATCGCCGCGCACCTTGCCCAGAATGACGATTTCGCGCGCGGTGATGCTGGCGGCAACCTGGCCGTTGCGGCCAACCGTGACGCGGTTGCCGGCAAGGGTTATGGTGCCTTCGACTTTGCCGTCGATAAACAGCGACTCAGTACCGGTGATCTCTCCCTTGATGAACAGGCCCTTGCCGATAGAAGCCTGGTCGCCTGCCGTAGCCGGGGCCCGGTTAGCAGGTTCAGCGGACAGAGCGGGCGCCGCAGTGCGTGAGGGTTCAGGGGTGAAGCTGGGGGTAATTGGTCCGGATTGGCTGGGTTTCCACATAGAGCTCAAAATGAATCCTTTTCTGTCCTGGCAAGGACGGGCTTTTTTTAAACCAGGGCCATTGCCGCAGGCCCCAAAAAATCCAAGTGAATCTGTGGACTGCCGGACAGTTCGCCTGGAGCAACCCACGCGCGGCCACAACTAGGATGTTACTCTTCCCGGCCCGCTTGGAGCATTGCGGTTAGATTATTTTATGACAATGCGCTGTACTCTTATCGTATGACCGATGGGGAACTGGTGGCGCGGATTGCCCGCTCTGCCGGCGGCAAGGCCGGATATAAACAACTGGTGCGCGAATTGGGCCTGGGCGGCGGCCGGGAGCGGCGCCTTCTGCTGGAACAACTTGCGCGGATGACCGCTCGCGGCACGCTGGCCAAGCTGGATAAAGAGCATTGGAGCATCCCCAAACCGCTCGGCGGGCGGGACAACCTGGCAGCCGGTCGGCTGGACCTGCACCGCGACGGCTACGGCTTTGTCCGGCCCAACGCGCGCCAGGCAACCGGTTCGGAAGACATCTTCATTCCTCCCAACGAGATCAGCGGCGCCATGCAGGGCGACCAGGTTCTGGTGGAAGTCGAGCCTCCCAAGGCCGATGGCCGCCGCATGGGCCGGATTGTGCGCGTGATGGAGCGGCATAACCCTACCGTTGTCGGCGTATTTCACTATGCGCGATCCGACCGAGCGCAGGGACATTCAGTCACTCCCTTCGACGAGCGGATGACGCAGGCGATTGTGATTCCTTTCGGACAGGAACTGCCTTTAGTGAGCGAATCGGTCACGCCGCATCGCGTGCTGGGCGGTGAGGCTGTTTCTCACGCTCACCAAAGCCTGGAGGGCCTGGTGGTGGATGTGGAGATCACCAGTTGGCCCACGCCAACGAGGCCGCCGGTGGGCCGGGTGATCGAAGTGCTGGGAGACCCCGATGACTTTGGCGTAGACGTGGAGATGATGATCCGCAAGCACCAGTTGCCGCGGATCTTCCCGGAGAATGTCTTGGCCAAGGCGCGCGCCGTGGCTCATCTGGACCCGGATGAAGCGGCCAACCGTCGAGATTTTCGCGCGCTACCAATCGTCACCATCGACGGCGAAACGGCGCGGGACTTTGACGACGCGGTGTTGGTTTCCGAGCGAGGAGACGGCGGCTACGAACTCCAGGTGCATATCGCCGATGTAGCGGAGTACGTGCGCGCGGGAACGGACCTGGACCTGGAGGCGCGGCTCCGCGGCACCAGCGTTTACTTCCCCGATCGCGCCATTCCCATGTTGCCGCAGGAGCTTTCGACCAATATTTGCAGCCTGCGCCCCGGCGAAGACCGTCTGGTCCTGAGCTGCCTGATGCAACTGGACTCTGGCGGCCGCATTGAGAGCTACGAGATTGTCGAAGGAGTGATTCGCTCGGCGGCGCGGATGACCTATACGGAGGTCCATGCGATTCTGGAGGGCGACGAATCACCCCACCGACGAAGACCTGTCGGCGGGGACCACGATGCGGAGACCCGCGCCCGCTACGCCGCCCTAACCCCGGAGTTCGAGCGGATGCGCAAGCTCGCCGGGCTGATGAACCGGCGGCGCGAGCAGCGCGGCAGCATCGACTTTGACCTGCCCGAGCCGGTGATCGAGTTCGACGAGCAAGGCCAGATGCGCGGCGTGACCAAGTCCGAGCGCACCTGGGCCAACCGGCTGATCGAGGAGTTCATGCTGGCGGCCAACGAATGCGTGGCCACCTGGATCGAAGACATGGGCGTACCCTCGCTTTATCGAATTCACGAAAAGCCGGAGCCGCGCCGCGTGGTTCAGTTCGAGGAGCTGGCCGCCAGCTTTGGTTACTCGCTGGGCCTGGGCGCGTTGCCGGTCAAGCGCATTCAAACGCGGGCAGAAAGCCGCGAAGCGCGCGGACAGGGGCGCAAGCCACGCGTACACGAGGTGCCAGAAGACATTCCGGTGACGCCACAGATGTATCAGAAGCTTGCCGCGAAGATTGAGGGCAAGCCGGAGGAGCGGATTCTCAGCTACCTGATGCTGCGCTCGCTCATGCAGGCGCGCTATTCGGAGATCAACGTGGGCCATTTCGCGCTGGCCGCGCCCACCTACACGCACTTTACCTCGCCCATCCGCCGCTATCCCGATTTGATTGTGCATCGTATCGTGAAGGCGCTGCTCCGTGAAGGCGTGCGCGGCGAGGGAGTGGTGGCTGAGGGGCGGCACAGCTCACCGTGGACGCACCCGAACGAGGGGCATCCGCGATCTCCGCGCTATTATTCTGGCGTGGATCAGCCGAAGGCCACTGGCCGCACCGCAGGTGCCGAGCCGCCCATCCCCGAAGCCGAGTTGGCGCAGATTGCCGAGGAAGCTAGCCAGACCGAGCGCCGCGCCGCCGAGGCTGAGCGCGAGTTGATGGAGTGGAAGAAGGTTCGTTTCATGCAGGACCGGGTCGGCGAGGAGTTCGCCGCGCTGGTGCTGAATCCGGCAAAATACGGGCTCTTCGTCGAGCTGACCGACCTGTTCGTCGAGGGGCTGGTGCCCATCGATTCGTTGCTCGACGACCGCTACACCTGGCGCGAGAAGACCCACGAGATCATCGGCGAGCGCACCGGCCGCCGCTTCCGCGCGGGCGACCGGGTGCAGGTGATTCTGGACCGCATCCTGGCGGCTGAGCGCAAGCTGCAATTCTCGATTGTGGAAGAAGGGTTGCCGCTTACCGGAAAGCGAGCTGGCAAGAAGGCCGCCCCGCCCAAACCGAAAAAGAATAAGCGCAACAACTCATCCCCTCCGGCCGCAAAGGGCAAGAAGCGCTATGCTAAAAAGGGCAAGCGGCGCTGAGCTTTATGGCAGGCAGCGCCGCGAGCGGTAAAGATACCTTAGACTCCCGCCTGCTTCGCGGCAAAATCGCCGATGATAGGCAGCTTGATCCGCTTGCCCTGAAAGGCGTTGACCACAGGGTAAAGCCAGATGAGAAACCAAGCCAGATCGATCAGCAACCAGAGCATTGCAATCAGTCCGTGAATATACCACGGAAGGATGAACGCCAGAATACCCAGGACAATCGCGAGCGCAATGTCGATGACGATTGCCGCGGCGGTCAGCAGAATCGACTGCCAGCAGTGGAAGCGTATCGATGCTTTCTGGTTGTAGGGCGCCACAACCAGAAAGATGATCGCCGGGATAAATGTGAAGTAGGCGAGGCCGCCTGCGACTTCGTCGGTGAGGCCAGTCTGTGGAGTTTGTTCAGGCACGGTAGCTCCTTTGGGATTGAACCCTGTCTGTAAAAGTAGATGTTTCACGCCCCAACCGGACCGGGTAAACCCAGGGAAATCCGGAAGACTCTTTTGCAAAGGGCGCGGGCTTGAGACAAAACTAGGAAAAATGCCTATACCGGCGGTTGTCAAGTGAATTTCCGCTGAACCCTCAGAACAGCCACCGAGGCCTATTGTGCAGAAAGCCGGATTCTGTCAATCAGCTCAGGGGTGTTGTTGCAGACGTTTCCCACGCGGTTGCTGACAGGCCAGGCGCGCATTTTTTCTGCCGGGAAGGGACGAAGCAGCTCCACGGGAGGCTTTTCCGGGTCGCCGGGCGCGAGCCAGTGGGCATAATCGCCGGGCTCCAGGATCACCGGCATGCGGTTATGGATGGGCTTCATGATTTCGTTAGGGCCTGTGGTGAGGATGGTGAAGGTTTCCAGCGGCGGGCCTTCAGCGGGTTGCCAGCTTTCCCAGAGCCCGGCAAAGGCGATGGGATCGCCGCTTTTGAGAGCGATGGCGAAGGGCTGCTTGGTTTTGGCGTCAATCTTCTGCCACTCGTAAAAGGCGTCGGCTGGCACCAGGCAGCGGCGCTTCTTCAAGGCCTCGCGGAAGGCGGGCTTGCGGGCGGCCTCCTCGGCGCGGGCGTTGAAGGTGGAGTATCCGAGCTTGGCATCCTTGGCCCAGAAGGGCACCAGTCCCCAGCGCTGCAAGACAAATTCCCGGCTG
>Ga0326728_10012036_pt1 | contig 19457 bp, 19 predicted proteins | sample MB3enrmetagenome_FD_207602 | JGI IMG/M metagenome (GOLD analysis project Ga0326728, IMG submission 207602) | Lab enriched peat soil microbial communities from McLean, Ithaca, NY, United States - MB31MN | ecosystem: Environmental > Terrestrial > Soil > Wetlands > Peat | place: USA: New York... | reverse complement strand
CGCCGGGCTGGTACATGCGGTTCCCGTAAAATTCGATGCCCTGCCTTAAACCATACAATGATCTGATCGTCCCGACGCTGGAGACCAGCGGTAAACGGCCGAATCTGGAGCCGGCAAGGTATTTTCTGGCCAGGTGATCTGCATACCGGGCTCGAGGGATCACGACGAGTTTCACCGGAACGATTTCAAATTTGACCTGCGACAACCCCCAGGGATCGATTACACAGACGTTGAGCGGAAGCTCCGCAGGACCGGCCAGCGGCGGTGTCAACGCGACCTGCACACCGATTTCGTCTGCTGCCATGGGGATGAAAGCATTGGGCGCGGCCTTGAACCAGGGGTAAGGCGATTTTAAGAAAAACATCCCGTTAAGATAGGAATTTCTTTTTAAAAGTAGTTCGGTTTTTACTTCCCGGCCCGCGATTACCCTTATTGGTAGTGGTTCAACTATAATGGGTGCCGCAGGCAACCGCCGCCAGATCACCACAGTGACCCACCCCAGATAAAGCACGATTACCCCCGCGGCCAGAAGCAGCGGGACGCTCCAAACCACCAGGCCGACGATGATTAAAGCGGCGGTAAGACTGAGTGTCACCATACCGATGTTGGTGATGCTTCTCGTCCGGCTGCCTTCGTCCGGCAGCGTAATCCGGCCGATATCACGCAGTTTGAGGTCAATAAGAACAACGAGCGGTAGGGCGATCAGTAGTGCAAAATAGGGTCCGACAACCCGTGAAAACAACAAGCAAACCGCGAAGAACAGAAAGAACTGTGTCAAAAAATCTACTAGTTGAGAAAGGGGCCATCGCCACTGGTACAGAAACCAGACTAGCAATACAATTGGAACGAAAGCGAGCGCCAGCGGCGACCGCACCGCGGCGGCTATCAGCGCAGCAGCGGTATAGATTTTCAAAATCAGGCGGATATTGCTAATATTTTTCAGCACCGGACTATCACACCACCAATCTTACGCTCAAAACATCACATAAAATGTCTGGATCTACATCTTGGGCACCGGGATCTTTTCCAGCGTCCTGTCCAGCAGCATCCGGGGGGTGACATCGTCCATTTCGGCTTCGGGTTTGACCTTGATCCGGTGTTCGAGAGCCGGATAGATCAGTCTCTTGACGTCATCCGGGATCACAAAGTCTCGACCGTCAAACAGAGCCAGCACCCGGGCGCATTTAAACAGCGCAATACTGGCGCGGGTACTGCAACCGCTCAGCATATCCGGGTCGTTCCGCAGGCTGTTCACGATAGCCACGATATATTTATTCACCAGCGGCGAGACGTGCACCTGCTTCGCTTTTGCCTGAATGCTTCGGATTTCTAGTGGCGTGGTGACTGGATGGACGCGATGCCCGTCGATGCTATCAATATTATTTAAGACCATCTCCTCTTCTTCTAAAGAAGAATAGTCACTGAAAATTCGCAACATAAAACGGTCCACCTGCACGTCGGTCAGGGGATAGGTGCCTTCCCCGCCGGATTGCAATTGGGTGGCGATGACCATGTACGGCTGGTCCAGCGGGAAGGTCTCGCGCTCAATGGTAACCTGGTATTCCTGCATCGCTTCCAGCAGCGCCGCTTGCGTGCGCGGCGTGGTGCGGTTCAGTTCATCCGCCAGAACGATATTGGCAAAGATCGGCCCGGGCACAAAGGACGAAGTACCGGTAGTCGAGTAAAGGTAGAACCCGGTAATATCCGATGGCATCATGTCCGGCGTCAGCTGGACCCTTTTGAAGGTCCCGCCAATCGCCCGGGCAAAACTGTTCGCGAGCGTGGTCTTGGCACTGCCCGGCGGGCCTTCGATCAGCACATGTCCCCCCGCAATCAGCGCCACGAGCAGCATTTCTTTGAGTTGCTCCTTGCCGATCACGACTTTGGAGACCTCATTTATAATACTTTGATATAAATTTGCAGCTCTATTAACTTCCACCAATGAGCAGCCCCCTTCGGTATATATACCACGTTATTATAACAAAAACTAAAGCAATGATACCCACCAGCACGTAGGCGTTCGACAGTACCCCACGCGCATTATCAAACTCTATTTTCGAGGTATCCAGCGGCGACTTCGTGACCTGGGCGCGGTCAAACAGAACTTTACTGGGAGTTCCGTTTGAGGTCATCAAATAATTCACGAAGACATTATTATCGTTAGTGCCGGGGGCAGCATTCATGATCAGGCTGGAATCGGACACCAGGTCAATAGTGCCCCCACCAAGGCTGATGGACGCTGCCACCACAAACGGGCCCTGGGGTTCGCCCGGGTCCAGGTTGCCGTTTTGATTGGTATCAAGGAAGCTCATGCTGGAGGACCAGGCCAGGGCTTGTGACTGACTGACACCGCTCAGGGCGGTGCCGTGATTAAAGGCCAGTAATTTGATGCCACTGCCGGTCACGCCTGCATTAAAATCCAGAATGCGCGGGAAATATTCGTTCTTATAGTTGAATAACGGGTCCAGCAGCGGAGCGTTATCGAAGCGGGCGGAAACGCCGGCGTATGCAAGAAAGCTGTTGCCGTAGCCGAAGTCGTCCATCAAGATTAATTTGCCGCCGTTCTCCACGAATTGTTTAATTTGGGTTAGTTCAGCGGTGGTGAAGGGGGTGTAGGGCACAACGATCAGGACGTCATGTTGGGGACTGGCGGGCAGGGCGTTAATCGAATCAATATTTTGGACATTATATGTTCTGGAAAATTTATTGATCCCGTTCCACATAGTGTTCGTCGCCATGAAGGCCTGAACCGAGGGGTAGAGCCAGATGGATACCAGTGACACCAGCACCACCAGAATGATTACCAATCCGATTAAGCGGGAAGTTTTCACGGCTCACGACCTGTTTCTTTTTGTATTTCCAAAGTTAGGTCCTTGCTCTTCTGAATATCGCCGGTATCGGACTTCCGGTTGCCGTACAGGCGTTTTTCCAATAAATATGTCAATTCCATGAAGTATTTACCGGCAGGGCCCATAGCGGCGCTCGTTTCTGTCCCGTATTCCCTTAAGGTCTGGTGCGGCTTGAGCATCATTTTCGTGATACTCTGCACCAGTTTCAGGGCAATGTGGTACCAGTATGATACGGAATTGGCTGTTTCCTCCGGTGGCTTGGCGCTCTCCTGTGTCTTGGGAGAAATCACAGTTTTGCTCTGGGATAACGGCGGCGGGACGGGCAATATCATTCCCGGTATCTTGACGTTCTTCGCCGGCTGAACCGCAAACCATTTTTTAAACCGTCGCGGCAGGTAGACTGCAAGTGCCACTAATACGGCCAAAATGAGGATAAGCGTAACATAATTAATGAGGAAGATATTTTTAGTACTGGTCAGCGGCGCATTCCACGCCTCATGCGGCTGGATCTGCAGCGTTATCCCCTGGGTCCCGAGCAGGCTAAGACCCATGCCAAGACCGATTTTGGTGGTAAAGCTGCCGTCAGCCGCCGTGATAATCTGCTTACGGGCCGTTCCATTGGTAATCGTGACTGCGGCGTTGGCCAGCGGCCCGACCACCGAATATAATTTGCCGCTTAACCCGATGCTACCGGGGATCAGGCCGATCGCCGCCATGTGCAGATCCAGAACCGTGGGCGCGAGGGTAACATTCAGCGCGTAGGTTGCCATCACCGGCGCATATCTGCCGTCCGCCGGCACGGAAATGGTAACTACGTGTGGGCCCGGCATGATTGTCGCAGCCAGCATCATCCCCTGGTTAAAAACCGGCCCGGCACTAAATTGCTCAACAAGGGCATTGTCGAGGTAAAATTGAACAGGGCGTTGGGTTGGAACGGGTGCGTTTCCGTAGTCAAATATCCCGGTCACCGTCGATTCTTTTCCCGGATAAGCCGTGTTATTCTGCTGCAGTGTCAGCTTTGCGGTATAAAAAAGCACGGTCAAATTTGTTATCGGGCTGGTTGCCGCCAGATATACGCCGGCGTCGTTTCCCTGGGGATAATAGACGGCCTGCACCGGCATCGGGCTGATGTAAAGATAAGGCAGCTGGAATTTGCCCTGGAATTGCCCATTGGCATCGGTTCGTAGTGTCAACAAATCCGCATTGTTCAGCAGCAGGGTAATGGTTCTCCCAGAGAGCGTTTGACCTTGAGACGATAAGTTGCCTGTAAAATTCACGCTGTCCCCCACGTAGGCGGTTGTTGGTGTTACCGCCAGTGTCAGCGCCGTGGGTGTTAGCAATGATGCCAGCAATGCGGCTTGCTGCGCGGCAGTAAGGTCGGCGATTTGTGCGGCCGTCATACCTGTATTGCCGGGAGTCAGTGATCCGCTAAGCTGCGTGGGAATCATGGGGCGGCCTAATAGGGCAAGCATTGAGGAGAGATTTTGCAGTTTGGCCATAACTTCGTTATAAGCGACGGTTAAACCGTCAGTAACGGATAAAGAGGCAATATTAAGATACGTTCCCGTGTCCGCGACTGACGCCTCGATTGCTGACAGTTGCTGCTGGGCCACCGGCAGCCGGCTGGTTATTTGGGTGTACAATGTCGCGGCATCGGTCAGGCGTGACTGCTGGATATAAGTATTTTGCTGGTTCCATAATGCGAAGAGATTGACTATTGATGCGGTAAAGGTAGTACCGTTGTCCGCGAAACCCGAGGTCGCCGTATCCAGATCTTGTGGGACATTGGCGAAGGGCATCTTTGCCAGATTAGCATCGCTGCCGGTCTGGTCGAGCTGGATGATATAGTCCAGCGAACTCGAATAATAATTCAGCAGCGCGATGCCGCTGAATGTTTCCTGGGCCGTCTGAGGATTCTGCTGGTCGCCGGGTGCATCCGCCAGCACCGGGGTGGCTATCCCTAACAGTACTAGGAGAAGAACGATACTTATTAACCAGCGTAGTTTCAACATATTGATCCAATACAAAACTATTTCAGGATCTCGATGACTTTTAATACGACGATCACCAGAAAACCGGCGAAGACCACACCACTGACCGCATTCAACGCTCCCCGCGCACGCGGGTTCAGGTAGGTGTAAAGTAGTGTAATGACCAGAAAGGCAATCGCGTCTACGATAAAATAGACCGAGATATCTTTCTGCCCCAGGAATGCCATCACCGTGTTCAACACCCCGAAGGTGATGACCAGCGATATGATTAACCGGTTAAAGATCCGCAAATCTTTCTCCCTTATTCCCATTTAGTAACCGTGACGCTTTTGTTACTGGCTACTAGTATCGAGTTACCACGCATTAGCTTAAGATTTCCAGTACCACCAAGCCTTCGGTCTTCTGGTACGTTTCCTCTGCAATCCTCAATGGCTTTTTTAGCGCTTCGGCCACTACCGCTGCCGAAATCGAAGCGATGGGGCTTCCCAGGCATTTCGAGTACCAGTTATTTTCGTAGCTCATCTTTGACCCACTGATTTTCACTTCCACTTTCGTATCAATAATATGCACCGTTACGTTGTGGGCGATATCCAACACACCGGTCAGCAAGTAGTTTAAAGCTATTTCCATTTCATCGGCCGTGGGTCCCGGCTTGTTCTCCAGTAGTTCAACACTGACGTTACCGGGAGTCGTGACAGCAATCGCTATGTCTTCCGAGTTAGGGCCGTACCTGACGATCAAGCGTTTCGGTAATTTATCAGGGATGGCAGCGGTGCCATCGGTTATCCCTAGTGGGATTAATGCACGCGACTGGCTGTCAGAGGTAGACGGCAAATAGGTCGCTTTATTTTGCAGTCCCAGTTCCTCGAGCAAGGCGGAAACGTTTTCCATCCCCGTTTTGAGCAGCATCTGCGTCGCCTCCGGTGAAAGATAGGGTCGGGAGTTGGCAATGGCGATGCAGGTGAATCCCAATATCACCGCCGAAATCGCGGTGGCGGTTAAAGGCGAGGAACCGACGACGAAATAAAATATCGGAGCGAGTATCGCTCCAACGATCGCCAGCACGATTCCCAGGACCTGATAAGGATTTTTAATGGCCATAATTATTTAATAATATACTCCCCATAGAGTACCATGTCGAACAAAAATTAAAATATTCATGTGTTGTTCATATTCTGTTCACAATTTTGTGACAATTCCTTGACAAAAAAACATATTGACATGCATATGAAGTATATCATACAATATTAAGCAATTCGTGTAAAAATTCATATCCACCTTCAAGCCATAAAGGATTTACGAGTTCATAATCATATCTATCAGACCATGGGTAGGCAGTTAATGAGTTTTAGGCGAATTGGAATCCGGGGATTAATATCCCGAAATAAAATAGTTCTAGATTCTTAAGCCTAGGAAACTAAGGTCATCAGAAAAAGTCTGGTTTGGGAAATTAGTGAAATTGTTGCGACAGGAACTAAAATGATAATCACACAAACCCCGCTGAGACTAAGTTTTCTGGGGGGTGGTACTGATTTTGAGGATTACTACAAAGTCGAAGGCGGTGCAGTTCTGTCTGCTGCTATAAACAAGAATGTGTATGTAATTGTTAAAGAGCGTTTTGATGACATGATATACATCAACTACTCCAAGAAGGAAATAGTAGATGATGTTGGGAAACTAGAACATGATTTAGTCAGAGAGGCAATGAAACTCACCGGGGTTAAAAAAGGCGTAGAAATTACGACACTTGCGGATATTCCAGCCGATGGCACCGGGCTCGGTTCGTCAAGTTCGATTACAGTAGGCTTACTTCAAGCCCTCTATACGTATAGAGGAGAAATAGCCACACAAAGGGATTTAGCGGACAAAGCCTGCCACATCGAAATTGAAAGGTTGCAAAAACCTATAGGACGACAGGATCAGTATATTGCAGCTTTTGGCAATATGCGTTTTATTTCTTTTAATGGCAAAGGTATAGAAGTCGAAAATATCGAATTAGCTTCAGAAATAAAAAGAAAACTGGAGTCATGCCTTTTGCTCTTTTATACTGGAATTTCTAGAAAAGCAGATGGCATATTATCTGAACAAAAAGATAACATCAAACAGAATTCAAAAATGCTAGGTGAGTTAAAAGAATTGGCTTATGAAGCAAAAAAACTTCTGTTGCAAGGCGAGTTGGACAAATTCGGCGAGGCCATTCATGATGGTTGGGCACTCAAACGAAGATTTGCGAGCCGTATCACTAGTTCTGCAATAGACGAAATCTATGATACTGCTCGGAAAGCCGGCGTCATCGGAGGCAAGATCACCGGCGCTGGTGGCGGTGGATTTTTTCTGTTCTATTGTCCAGTGGAGAAACAAGCGAAAGTTCGCGAAGCCTTAGGTCGTTTAAAAGAGTTACCATTCAGATTTCAGGGTGATGGCAGCAAGGTAATATTTAATTACAGGATTGGGCTATGAAAGTACTGGTTACCGGTGGGGCTGGTTTTATTGGGTCTCATACAGTAGATTTACTTCTAAATAAAGGTTACGATGTTCGCATTTTGGATAGTCTGGAGCCGCCAGTACATCCTGATCGGAAGAAACCGCTTTACGTACCATCTGAAGTGGAATTCATAGAAGGTGACGTGAGTCGACCCGCTGACATGGCTAAAGCGTTACAAGGGGTTGATAAGGTAATACATTTAGCAGCGTATCAAGGTTTGTTAAATGATTTCGCTAAATTTGCCCGAGTTAACGATATGGGAACCGCTCTCATTTACGAAATTATCCATCAAGAAAAATTACCAATCAAAAGAGTTGTCTTAGCTAGTTCTCAGGCTGTTTATGGCGACGGTAAGTACCAATGTGCGCAACATGGCGCCGTATTTCCACTTCCCAGGAGTCTATCCCAACTTGAAAAAGGACAATGGGAATCAGTATGTCCAATCTGTTCCGGTAAAATTACTTCGGTGCCTACTGATGAAAAAATCGTTGGCCCTTATAATCAATATGCTGTGTCAAAATATTGCCAGGAATTATGGGCTTTAAACATGGGCAAACGGATTAATGTGCCAACTGTAGCTTTGCGTTACAGCATTACACAGGGCCCCCGGCAGAGTTTCTTTAATGCCTATTCTGGCATTCTTAGAATATTTACGATTCGATTTACTAATAAACAGCCCCTGGTGATCTATGAAGATGGTAACCAGCTAAGAGATTATATTTCCGTTGAGGATAACGCAAAAGCGAATTTATTAGCGTTGGAAGATCCGCGTACCGATTATCAAGTTTATAACGTTGGGGGCAATGAGGTTCTTTCGGTTTTAGAATATGCTAAGCTTTTTTCCGAAATTGCTAGGAAGGACATACCTATTGATATATCTGGGAAATTTCGTTATGGAGATACCCGGCATATGGTTTCAGACATCAGCAAACTAAAACAATTGGGCTGGCATCCCACCACGCGAATAGCCGATGTCATAAAAGACTATCTAAACTGGGCATCCAAAGAATTAAAGTTCGATTATTATGCGGATGCGGAACGTGTAATGAAAGCCCAAGGGGTAATAAGAGGGGGTTAAGTATGACTTCCGATGAAATTTCAAGAATTCTAAGATTGTCAGTTATCAGGAAATATTTCGACGACATCAAATATGCTATGGACAATATGCCGCTTAATCCTATCTTAGAAGTAATTGATGTTCTTCAAAAAGCCAGAATTGAAAGAAAAACTGTGTATATTTTTGGTAACGGGGGTAGTGCCGCAACTGCATCCCATTGCGCCTGTGATTTTTCTAAAGGGGCTAATCATAAGGATATGCCTGGTTTAAAGGTTGTGGCTCTAAATGATAACGTGCCGCTAATGACGGCTTGGGCAAATGACGAATCGTATAGCCAGCTTTACGCTCGCCAAATAGAGAACGTGGTAGAAAAAGGCGATGTTGCTATTGGCATAAGTGTCAGTGGCAATTCCCCTAATGTTCTTAATTGTATTAAAGCCGCGCGTGACAATGGGGCGTTAACCATAGGGTTTACTAGTAAAGATGGTGGTGAATTGAAAAATATTGTTGATATTCCGTTAAGGTTGCCGGTGGATAATATGGAACAGGCTGAAGACTTACATCTGTTGCTAGGGCATGTCATCACAACCTGTCTGAGACTGGTGTCTTCGGAAATGCCCATTGCTTTCAGTGAAGAAGGGGAGTTGTAGTGAAGGTATTAGTTACCGGTGGAGCTGGTTATGTCGGTAGCATCGTGACAGAAGAGTTGTTAGCGAGCGGATACCAAGTTTCTGTATTAGATAACTTACAGCAGGGCCACCGTTCAGCCGTTTTGCCAGAAGCAGAGTTTATAAAAGCGGACCTTGAAGATAAAAAAACGTTAGAAAGGGTTTTTCTCAAGGGAAAATTTGATGGCGTAATGCATATGGCTGCCGAAACAGTAATCGAATTTTCGATGTCTGATCCTAGACGGTATTTTAAAAACAATATTGTGAATTCATTAACCCTTCTTGATGTGATGCTAAAATATGACGTGAAACAATTAGTATTTTCTTCTAGCGCTGCGACATATGGTGAACCAATACATATCCCAATAACTGAAGACGATCCTAAACTACCAGTAAACTCTTATGGTGAATCCAAACTTATGTTCGAGCGCATCTTAGAGTGGTATGGGCGTGCTTATGGTCTTAAATACGTTGCAATGCGTTATTTTAATGCAGCCGGAGCTAGTGAAAAATTGGGAGAAGATCACCGTCCGGAAACTCACCTGATTCCTAATGTATTAAAAGCAGCTCTCTTGCCAGACCAAAGTGTTTCTATATTCGGGGAGGATTATCCCACAAGGGACGGTAGCTGCGTCAGAGATTATGTTCATGTCAGGGATATTGCGCAAGTTCACATTTTGGCTTTAAAAAATATAAATGATGTAAATGGGATGGCATTCAACCTTGGCAGCGGCCAGGGCTATACAGTCAAAGAAGTTGTTTCGGAGGCAAGAAGAATTACTGGCAAGCAGATCAAAGTTGAAATGAAGCCAAGGCGAGCGGGAGATCCTGCGATTTTGTTGGCTAGTCACGAACGCGCAGTGAGAGAATTAAAATGGCAGCCCCTGTATGAGAGTCTCGATGCAATAATTGGAAGCGCTTGGAGATGGATGCAGAAACATCCGCAAGGTTATGATGCCTAATATCAAAAAAGCGATGATTCTGGCTGCAGGCGAGGGAACGCGTTTACGGCCGCTTACTTCAGAAACCCCCAAGACCATGTTGCCTGTTGGAGGCTCACCATTAATAGTTCATATTATTCGGTGGCTAAAATCGTACGGCATAACAGAAATTGGGATAAATTTACATTACCTAGGGGATAATATTATTGATTATCTGGGCGATGGAACTAGATTGGGTATAAAGATTGAATATTCTAAGGAGGACAAAATTCTAGGAACTGCCGGCGGCGTAAAGAGATTGGAAAGTTTCTTTAATGGTGGTCCCTTTGTTGTTGCATACGGAGATGTCTTAACCAATTTTGACCTCGGCGAAATGGCAGATTATCATTTTAAGACCGGCGCTTTAGCTACAATTGCATTAATAACAGTCCCGAATACAAATGAAAAAGGAGTCGTGGAATTAAATAAACAAGGACGTATCTTAAGTTTTGTCGAAAAACCACCTTTGGGAACTGAAAAAAGTAGTTTATCTAATGGTGGAATATATATTCTGGCACCAAAGATACTAGATTATATTCCAAGAGATGGATTTAGCGATTTTGCCTGCGATATTTTTCCTCATGTCCTAAAAGATGGTTTGCCACTCTATGGGTATAAACTTTGTTTAAAAGAATATTTAATTGATATCGGCACACCTGGAAAATACGATCAGGCGAATCGGGATGTTGACTCAGGAAGAGTTAATTCAAGACATGCGGAATAGTGCAGTTTTCTTAGATCGTGATGGCACTATAGCCAAAGATGTTAACTATTGTCGTCGGATTCAGGATTTTGAGATTCTCCCTGATGTTCCTGAAGCTATAAGACTTCTTAACAAATGCGGATACAAAGTGGTCGTCATTACGAATCAGTCAGGCATCGCCCGTGGCTATTTTACAGAACAAACACTCGTTCAAATACATGAGAAAATGAAGAACGTACTTGCTTCTCATGGAGCTCGGATAGATGCTATTTATTATTGTCCTCACCACCCAAATGAAGGTTGCGAGTGCCGCAAACCCCAAACAGCGCTTTTTCTGCGCGCGGCAACGGATCTCAATATTGATGTTCATTCCTCATTTATGATAGGTGATATGCAGACGGATATTGAAGCTGGGAGAGCAATACAATGTAAGACAATCTTGGTTACCACTAATCACGAAGTACCTTGGACAGCGGTTGAACTCGCCGACTATGTGACAAGTAGCCTTCTAGATGCGACTCTATGGGTAATAAAAAGTTCTACGACAAGAAGATAAACGTGGTTATTACTGTTTGAGAGAAAAAGAATTGTTGGACAATTAGAGTTATAAATCGGTGGGGTTGGGAGATAGAGACAACAATAAAATATGATAGTTTGGACAATTGAGCGAAGTTCCCAAAAATAGAAAAGCAGAAATATCTTTGAATAGCACCAAATATATTATTAATGAAGTGCTAACATAACAAAGAAAAGGGGCGACTCACAATGATAAATGTTGGAGTAATCGGTGTCGGATACTGGGGACCGAATTTGGTGAGGAACTTCGACAAAATCGAAAGTTGCAGAATGTCAGCAGTAGCTGATTCTCAAAGCGATAGGCTTACTCTTATAAAGCAGCAATATCCCAAGATAAAAGTTTCTGTTGATTATTTAGATTTAATGAATGACCCGAATGTGCATGCGATAGTTATTGCTACTCCACTTTCAACTCACTTTGAAATAGCTAAACAGGCTTTAATGAAAGGAAAACATGTATTTGTTGAGAAGCCTTTAACGAGGACTACTCAGGAAGCTCTGGAATTAATAAAGCTTTCAGAAGATCAAGGGAAAGTACTAATGGTAGACCATACTTTCGTTTATAACAATGCTATTCGTAAGATGAAAGAGATCATTGACAGCGGCGGAATTGGTGATATCTATTATATTGATTCGACAAGAGCACATTGGGATTTCGGGATTTTTCGTCACCAAAATAATGTGATTTGGGATTTAGCTCCTCACGATTTCTCAATCGTTAATTTCTTGACCCAGCAAGAGCCGTCTAGTCTAACCGCAACAGGTATTTGCTGCAAAGAATATTCGGGTGATAACCATATTGAAAGTGTCGCTTATGTGACTTTGAACACTACCGGTGGAATTTTAGCTCATTTTCACCTTAGTTGGCTTTCACCTTTAAAAATCAGACGTTTTCTTATTGTGGGGAGTCGTAAGTTAATGGTCTTTGATCTTGCAGATGCTAAATCACCCATAAAAGTTTATGATAAACGGATTAAAATAAAAAATTTGGAGGACGCCTATAAAAGTTTACTTTCTCAAGATAAAATAGGAGAGGTATACGAGCCTGAAATAGTCCAAGCCGAGCCATTAGAAACGGAGTGTCGGCACTTTATCGATTGTATTGAAAATAATAAAATACCTCTTACCAATGGAAGGGAAGGATTGAAGGTTGTGAAACTCTTGGAAGCGGCACAAACATCCTTGCTTTTCGATGGAAAAAGGGTCAATATTGCGATATCGAATGAAAAAGTTAGTTAAAATTAGCGGGAATTTCTGCATTTATTTGGATAATGACGATTTACTACAGCGAATTAGCGAAAGTTAAATTGCGCCTAGTCTCTTTAACGAAGATTCAGACCAAGGAGTTTGTGTTGACTGCCAACAAAAGCCAGATTTTAGATACAATAATAATTACTATAAAATAAGGTAGCTTGAGAAATAAAGGAGTAATGACCGTATGGGTAAATACATCGCCAAATCAGCGAAATTAGGGGAAAATTGTACTATACAAGAAAATGCAGTAATATCGGATAATGTTGAAATCGGAGACAATGCGTATATTGGATATAATGTTGTTATTTATCCTAGCACCAAAATAGGCAAAAATGCATATATTGAAGCTGGCTCTGTATTAGGCAGGATGCCACGTTCTGGTGTTTCTTCTGGGAGGAAGGTAAAGAAACAGTTACCTTCCTTAGAGATAGGTAATGATTGCATAATTGGGGCTAATGTGGTCTTATACGCAGGAACGAAATTTGGTAATGAGGTCATGATAGGGGATCTAGCGTCAGTGAGGGAGCAGTGTGAGATTGGGGATAAGAGTATCGTCGGTAGACTAGTAATGGTTGAATATGAAACGGTTATTGGCAAATCTGTAATAATTCAAACAGGTACCCATATAACGGGAAACGCCATAATTGAGGATGAGGTATTTTTTGGCGATGAAGTCAGCACTACAAATGACAATTACATGGGGCGTGTGGATGAACCACTCAGTGGCCCTTATTTCAAAAAAAGAGCAAGGATTGGGTCCAATGCTACACTTTTACCCGGCGTGATTATTGGAGAGGAAGCCGTGGTCGGTGCAGGCTCAGTAGTGACCAAAAATGTTCCGGATCGCACAGTAGTAATAGGTGTGCCAGCAAAAGTAATAAAGAATGTGCCAGAAGAGCAATTGAGAAAAACAACAAACATCTGAGTTAAATCCAGGTGGTTGAAAATAAAAATCCGCTTGCCGATCAAAGGACTCGTTGGTGAACATGTCAGGAAGTTTAAAAAAGTTTTGCTGAAAATAATGTAATTAACTTCCCTATGAGGGAGTTAATTATGTGGAGCAAAAAAGGTAGATAGCCACTATTCTATTCATAATTACATTTAATAGCCATACAAACCGTATGTACACAAAAGTTAGAAAGGTTGAATAGTTGGACCACATAGGGAGGACAGATGGTAACAAAAATGGAAGTTCCCTTAACAGATTTAAGACAGCAGTTGAAGGGAATTAAGAGAGAGTTAAAGGAGGAAATTAATCAAGTAATCACGGATTGTCGATTTATCCTTGGTGAACGCGTAGAGAGGTTTGAACAGGAATTTGCTAAATATTGTGGAGTAAAATTTGCCATTGGGGTCGCTAGTGGAACGGATGCTTTGACCCTCGCGTTAAAAGCTTTAAAGATAGGGCCAGGAGATGAAGTTCTTGTACCAACTAATACGTTCATTGCTACTGCCGCTGCTATAACTCACTCCGGTGCTACTCCTGTCTTCGTTGATATCGATCCGGATACCTACAATCTCAATGTGAGCAGTGTTACTGTGAACTCTAAAACTAAGGCCATTATCCCTGTTCATCTATTTGGCCAACCAGCGGATATGGGCGCAATTATGAGATTTGCAGAAGAGCGAGGGCTCAAAATAATTGAGGATGTTTGCCAGGCTCATGGAGCCACTTACAACGGTAAAAAGGTGGGTAGCATTGGGGACGTTGGCTGTTTTAGTTTCTATCCAACGAAACCCTTAGGTTGCATGGGCGACGGTGGCATGGTCACAACTAATAGCGAGGAAATCGCTATCAAAGTAAAAGAGCTGAGAAATCACGGCCGAACGGGCCAAAATATCCATGTTGTGCCGGGGTATACGTCACGGCTTGATGAGATTCAGGCTGCGGTGTTGTTGATTAAATTGAAGCATTTGGATGAATGGAATAACAAGAGAGCAGACATCGCCGAGACTTACAACCGATTACTAGGGAATGTAGATTCAATTCAAGTACCCCAATGCATAGCTCATGCTACACATGTGTACCACCTTTATGTAATTAGAACTAAACAAAGAGAAAAATTGGCATCTAAACTCCACGAGCGCGGTATTGGAACTTCCGTTCATTATCCAACCCCGATACATTTACAACCAGCCTATAAATCAAATTATTCACCGCCCCCCAGTCTAAGAAATGCGGAGGTTGCAGCTCTGGAAATTCTTTCACTACCTATGTTTGCTGAACTAACAGGAGGACAGGTTAAATATGTGTGCGAATCAATACGAGAATGTTTATGCTAACTCACAAAAAGACCCAAAAAGGCCGAAGACTATAGCAATTATTCCAGCATTTAATGAAGAGGGTAAAATAGGATGGGTGGTGGAACGAGCGGTGAAACATCAACCTGCACTTCTCGACACAGTGCTTGTGTTAATAGATAATAAGACAACGGACAATTCGGCTGGGGAGGCGGAGGAAAAAGGAGCTTTTGTGATTCGTAATGCAGGAGATGGTGTGGGATCAGTCCTAAAGACCGGCCTCAGGTATGCCTTGGAAAAAGATATGGAAATATGTGTTTTAATTGCAGGGGATGCCCAGGATGACCCAGCAGAATTACCTAATCTTATTTACCCGATTGTTCATGAAGGTTTTGATTTCGTACAAGGTTCAAGGTATCTCGATGGGCAAAGGACCGTTGACATGCCCCTAATCAGAGCTATATTAACGAGGATATACACATTGGGTTTTAGGGCGGTGACAGGGTTCCCTGCCACTGACGCCAGCAATGGATTCAGAGCCCTCCGCCTAAGTAATTTGAAAAAAATTAACCTCTGGCAGAAGGGCTTAGACAAGTATGGGCTGGAAAATTTTCTTTTTGCCCAGACAATTAAGAGAAAATTCAAGATAAAGGAAGTTCCGGTAACCAAGAGATTCGATAGAAAACAAGGTTACAGCCATATGAATTTATTGATTGATCATTCCTTTTGGTCAGTGATAAAGGGCAGGATAGAATGAAGATATGCCTTGCCTGCACACCAAGCGGTCATTTAGGAGATATGCTTCAATTGATGGAGGCATTCGAAGGACACGAGATATTTTTTCTCACATGGGAAAACTCGATGTCACAACACTTAAAGTACAGGAAATATATGTTGAAGAATCCCATCAATGGTCCCCGGTTTCGCCTTGCCTGGCTTTCAATATGGGGGTTGATGGCTTTCCCTTTCTTTTTTCACATCTTGCTAAAAGAAAAACCTCAAATAATAGTCTCCACAGGGGCTGGCGAGGTTGTAGTACCAGTTTTTTATATGGCTAAATTATTGGGTATCAAGACTATTTTTATCGAAAGCTGGAGTTGTGTCGACACACCATCTATTGGCGGTAAATTTGTTTATCCGGTATCTGATGTCTTTCTGGTACAATGGGAAGAAATGCTGAAACAATACGGGAAGAAGGCGAAATATGAAGGGGCCATAATATGATTTTTGTTACTGTCGGAACAAGCAGTGGCGATTTCTCCCGCTTAGTAAAAAAAATGGATGAAATTGCTGGTGAAATTAACGAAGAAGTAATAATTCAGTACGGGTACACAAAGTACATACCCCGGAATGCTAGGCATTTTGCATTTGCGAGCCGCGACGAAATATTGAAGTTCATCCAAGAATCCTCCGTTGTAGTCACACATGGAGCCTCAACCATTATAGATATTTTAAAATTTGGACGGATAGCTATTGCTGTGCCGCGGCTTAGAAAGTATGATGAGGACATTAATGACCACCAATTGGAACTTTGTAAGGCTTTGGAGAGACAAGGAAAGATAAAGGTAGTCTATAATGTTGATAACCTCGGGGATATGCTGTTTAACCGTGATACCCAACAACTTGTTGTTAAAAGTGATCATCGGTTGGCAGAGGCATTAAGAAAATACATCGAGAGTTTCGACACTGGGAGGAGAGTAGGAACCCTCAGTAACAGTACAAGATATTAGCGGTCTTTAAGGTTAGACTGCGAACGCCGAAATTTACGGCTGGGTGATGTAAATGTCAGTTGTATTTATCCTCAGACACAATCGGAGAAATCGAAGAGATAAAAGATGAAAGGCAAGACAATAACAGAGATCGAGGTGGGTGACACTGCTGAGTTGACCAAAACTATCACAGAGACGGACGTAGTGCTGTTTGCTGGGATCACAGGTGATTTTAACCCGGCTCATATTAATCAAGCATGGGCCGAGAACACACATTTTCATGGTAGGATTGCTCACGGAATGCTGTTAGGTGGGATGATCTCGGCAGTTTTGGGTATGTATCTGCCAGGTCCAGGTACAATCTATCTGTCACAGGAACTGCGGTTTCTTGCTCCAGTCCACATGGGCGACACCATTACCGCACGAGTGGAAGTAGAGGAACTTATTAAAGAGGAGAATCGTGTGCGCCTGCGGACTATATGCCAAAATCAAAAAGGAATTGTCGTTGTCGATGGCACAGCCATTGTTTTACCGCTAGCAATGGCTTGAGGCCAATTGAGTTTTGCCAGATGAGAGGGCCAGAACCTAAAGCGGTTGGCAAGGATGGCGTAGCCTTTCAGTTGAAATTTGGAGCAACAGAATTATAAGACAGGGAAGAAAGGCGAATAGCAATTCTATTTACACTAATCGATCTGTTGGTCTGTAAAATAATTACTGCAATAATATAAATGGCATGAGCTTGATAATTAGAAAGTGGCAAAATAAACAATTTTTTTTAAAATCAAATTTTCGTTTGGTTTTGTGGATTTTGCTAATTATATTCACTTCAATTATATTCATAGAGCCTATTCATTTGCACTATGAATACAGTGCGATTGAGTCCCTCTACATTTTTAAAAGCCTACCTTTTTTTGCCATTGTTTATTGCATTTGGATAGGGCTTCTTTTGCTGCTTGTCTTTACCTTGAAAATAAAGAATAAAGGCGATTGGGAAGGGCTGGCTTTATCTCTTATATTTAGCTTAGTCTGTTTAGGTTTCTGGACGTTTATTGCTCCCATTAGAAGTAGCGATGGCTTGAATAATGCTATTAGTGTGCAATATATCTCAACTCAAGGGCAGTTATCCGCGAATATTACATATGGAGAATTTCCGGGGCTACTATTATTAACATCTGTCCTTCAACAAGTTACAGGCCTGAATGTTCTTGCCGCTACAGGGACTTTCGTTATATTCAATGCCCTGTTTTTGGCAGTCGTGTTTTATCTTTTAATGTTAAAGTTTCTTCGGAATCAGCGTTTTGCAGCTATTGGAGTGATATTGTTTTTTCAAGGAAATTGGGTTCTGTCCCGCATGAATTGGTTTTATCCTGGATATATGGGTCTCACTCTAATAATTATTTTCCTAATTTTACTCAATAGACGAGAAGGAAGTATTCTTAACACTTTTGGTGATATGTTAATGGCAATAATCATCTCTGTTGCAGCTACGATAACCCATTTCATATCATCTGAAATTTTGCCTTTTGTTATTATTGGCATAATAATTATTCAAATTGCAAACCGCCGGAAGGCAGGTTCTAACGAGATTACTTATCCTGATGATGCCCATGGAATAAGTTGGTCGATATTATTTCTTTCTCTCATCATCCCAATAATTTGGGTTCTTTACTATGCCTCCACTACATTCGGGTTTCTTATCGGATACGTCCCCACTTTCATTCATGCTTTAACGCAAGACCAATTATTCACTTACGCTTTGATTGTCGGCCAATCAAATTTGGGTGGGACAGTCCCACTATGGGCAAATGCAACAAGGTGGTTCTGGCTGGTCTTTATCTATGTCTTCGGTTTTATTCTGGCGTTATGGAAACTCTTCAAAGTTAGAAGACTGAACTCGGTTGAAAGAAAGATTGTTGGTGGATTGATTGGCATTACGCTATTTTGTGGCGTAAGCTTCTTGATCTCGCCAGGTGGAGAGCAGGGACAAAGGTTCTTGATGTACCTTCCCTTGTGCCTGGTACCAATTATACTTGGGTTTTTCATCAATCTCGGTTGGCATATCAGAAAATATATTTTTGGTACACTGGCTATTCTACTATTTATCTCTGGTCTTCCTTCGTTCCTTGCTTATAATAATACAGTCAGTACGGATGCCTTCTATCCCCAAGATTTCTCCACTGGGAGGTTTGTAGAGTCTGCTTACGGCGATATTAACAACCTGAAGGTATTTAGCGAAGGTACAGATACGTCTATAGCCACAAATTATGAAGTTCCAAATGCTAATTATTACTTGGGTGCATCTAATTTTACCTTGCTAAAGAATGTAAATGCGGTTTGGCAAGCGTTAGATGAACTATTATCTACCTATGAAAACTCACAAGGTCAGAGAATATTCATATTTTCCATAAGAACCGAGGTTCCATACGAGCATACCTTTGGTATAAAACCTACCGATCCAAACTGGCAAATCATTTTGGAAACGTTGCAGGATGGCAACGAGGTTTACAATAATAATAGTGTCCAAATCTATCAACCGGCGACGCAATAGGTAGGGATGTATTTTCATGCTTTTCTGAAACAATGTGACGAGTCTTTGTTTTCGGCAATCGAATTGGTACCCACTGGCGGCGGTCTAATTGGGGACCACCCCATTGTTGGTAAATGAGGTTATCGAATCACTTCTTTTCTTTCCTCCTCATGCTTTCTTTAAAGCGATAGCTGTCTCCGTTCATCTCAAGGATATGGCACCGGTGTGTTAGCCGGTCTAAAAGTGCCCCGGTCAAGGCCTCATCCCCGAAGATTTCCTTCCAGCGGGCGAAGTCCAGATTAGTGGTAATGACGAGGGATCCCCGCTCGTAGCGGGAAGAGCAGAAGGTGAAGAGTGCTTCAGCGCCCTCTTTGCTGAAGGGTACGAAACCGAGTTCGTCGAGGATGATGAGGTCGC
>Ga0326728_10012035_pt1 | contig 19458 bp, 16 predicted proteins | sample MB3enrmetagenome_FD_207602 | JGI IMG/M metagenome (GOLD analysis project Ga0326728, IMG submission 207602) | Lab enriched peat soil microbial communities from McLean, Ithaca, NY, United States - MB31MN | ecosystem: Environmental > Terrestrial > Soil > Wetlands > Peat | place: USA: New York... | reverse complement strand
GTGCTTGAGCATGACGCGGCCAATGGCGGCGTTGATTTCGTTGAACCTGACGTTATAGCCGGCAAACTCGTGGTCGTATTTGCCCTGGCGGCCATGGTTGCGCAGCATTCGGAGCCGCTCGGCCATCTGCGTTTGGTTGGTCGCCACGCACCCGCCGTCGCCCAGCACGGTCAGGTTCTTGGAGGGGAAGAAGCTGAACCCGCCGAAATCGGCGAGGCCGCCGACGGTCTTGCCCTTATATTTGGCGCCCTGGGCCTGGGCGCAGTCCTCGAGGACCCAGAGGTGATGGCGGGCGGCGATGGCCAGCAGGCGGTCCACGTCCACCGGATGGCCGTAGAGATAGACGGGAATGATACCCACGGTGCGCGGGGTGATGGCCGCCTCGACTTGGTCCAGGTCCATCACGAAGGTGTCATCGATGTCCACGAACACCGGCCGCGCCCCGCGGTGGATGAGCGGTTCCATCGTCGGAAAGGCGGTGTGGCTCGGCACGATGATTTCGTCGCCCGGTCCCACCCCTTGCAGTTGGTGGAGCAAGTACACGATGAGCGTCCAGGACGAGCCCAGCACGCACTGCCGCACGCCGGTATAGGCGGCCAGTTCCGCCTCGAAGGCCTGCGATTCCTTGCCCAGGATGTATTGCCCCGAGCGCAGCGCGCGCAGCGCCGCTTCCTCGACCTCGGGGTCCACGAAACATTTGGATAATGGTATCTTTTGCATCACTTTAGGAGTTCCACCACGCGCGCCTTCCGGGCGGACTCGAGGGCCGCCTCGATGACGCGGACTGAATCATAGCCGGCCCAGCCGCCGGCCATGGGGGCCCGGCGGCTCTGGACCGAGTCAACAAAGGCCCGCAGCTCGGCCAGCAGCGGTTCCTCGGGCGGGCTCTCGACCTGGTGGAGGGCGCCCTCGAGGGCCTGGAACTCGTCGCCTTGCTTGAGGTGCCGGTTGGCAAAGGTCCGCACCTTGTATTGGGCGGCATTGTAATCGCAGACCGCGCTCAGTTGGTCGCCCATGACGGTCACCTCGCGGAACTTGCCCGGCAGGAAATAATTGGTCTCGACCGTGCCCCAGGCGACGGCCTGGCCGCGGGCGTATTCGAGCGAGAGCAAACTGGCGTCCTCCATGCCCCGGCCCAGGAAGTCCTGGACCACGGCGAACACGCGGGCGGGCGTCGCGTCCAGCAGGTAATTGAACAGGTCCACGAAATGAATCGCGTCGGCAAAGAGGACCCCGCTGTCGTTGCGGGGGCGTTTGAACCCGCTGAAGCTGCCGCGCAACAAACGCACGCGCCCGAACTCGCCGGCCCGGATGGCCTCGCGCAGCCATTGCGAGGCCGGGTCAAACCGGAAGATGTGGCCCACTTGCAGGATGCGGCCGCGCTGGTCCGCCAGCTCGGCCAGTTGCCGCGCCTCTTCCGAAACCAGGGTAATCGGCTTCTCCACCAGCACGTCCTTGCCCCCCGCGAGCAATTCGCGGCAGATGGCGAAGTGGGTTTGGGCCGGCGTGACGACCACCGCGCAATCCACTTCCCCCGCCAGGTCCTGGTAGCGGGTGGTCAACCGCGATTCCGGCAGGCCCAGCTTGCGCGCCGGCTCGAGGCGCTGGGGGTCCGCCTCGGCCACGTAGAGTTCCACCGGCATGGCCTTGAGATTGCGGAGGTGGTTCACACCCCAGCGGCCCAGTCCTAAGAGCAGTACCTTTGTCATCGGGAATCCGGCGCTCCGCCGCGGCCGGTCCGGGCGGAACAGACCCGCCTCCGGAACCAAAGCCGCCCCAGGGACGCCGGCAGCCCGTATTCTCCAGACAACCCCCGCCGCGGGCAAGCCAAAATTACACGCAAGGCGAGTGACGGGCGCCGCCGGCCAGTACCACCACGGGCCGGGAACGCCGCCTTCAGGCGGCAGGGCGCCGGCAAGGCGAGGGACGCTGGAAATGCCCGGCAGCGCAGCCCGCTGCGAGGCCACTGCCGCCTGAAGGCGGCGTTCCGCTGAGGCATCGCGTGGTGGTACGCCGAAGGTGCGTCCCCGCCAAGCGCCGCCGCGCCTTTGCGCTTGCGCAACGCGGCCCGCTGTGGTTTATTGCGGGAGCAACGTGACGTTTTGGGCAACATTGGCGCGCCGGCGCAAGGCTGGCCGTGTGGCTGCGGTCGCGGTGATGCTCTCGCTTTGGGCCGCGATGTGCGCCCTCGAGGTTTCACCCGAGCTTCATCGGCTTTTGCACCAGGATGCCCAGAGCCCCAGCCACAACTGCCTCGTCACCCAATTCCAGAACCACTCGTTGCTCTCGGGCTTCGTGGCCGCCACCGCCCCGCCCGCGCCCGAGGCTTCCGGCCTGCTGGCCAGCCGCGGCGATTTTCAGTTCGCTCCTTCCACCGATTGCCAACTGCCCCCCAGCCGCGCTCCTCCTGCCGTTTAATGCTCCGGTTCCGCGCCGTGCCCGCGACGCTTGCTGCACGGGCAGGGCGCTTCCTTGCCTGAACTGATCGGCCTGGCCCACCCCGCCCCGCGGGCTCCTATCCAGGCCGCCAATGGAATTGAACAGTCGTAGTGAAAGAGAACTTCGAGTTTTAAACGCAGTAATTTCAGACCGTATGAACGCACAGTTTTGCCAGAATCCAACGCGCGGGGCCGGCGCTCGAGGGAGCGCCCACCATGCGCGGGTCTATCGGGCAGTGATTCTGCTGGCCTCGGCGATGTGTGGCGGCGCCGCCACGGCCCAGACCAATAATCCGCCCGCCCGGACCAATCCACCGCCTGCGGGAACCAACAGCCCGCCGGCGCAGACCAATAGTCCGCCGGTGGTGGCGCCGGCGAAGCCCGGCGGGGAGATCAGCACCAATGTGGTGACCCTGGCGCCCACGACGGTGGTGGGGAGGCTGAACACGGCGCGCAACCAGATCGTGCCGGATTTGGGGGCGACCACTTACACGATCAGCAAGGCGCAAATCGCCGCGCTGCCGCAGGGGGAGAACGCCCCGTTCAACCAGGTCTTGCTGCGGGTCCCCGGCATGGCCCAGGACTCCGCCGCCAATGGCGACCTCCACCTGCGGGGCGAACACGCCAACATCCAGTATCGCATCAACGACGTGCTGCTGCCGGAAGGCATCACGGGCTTCGGCCAGGAGTTGGACACACGGTTCGTCGAGAGCTTGCGGCTCATCACCGGGTCGCTGCCGGCGCAATACGGGTTCCGCACCGCCGGTATTGTCGATCTTCAGACCAAGAGCGGCGCCTTCGAGCCCGGCGGCGCCCTCTCGGTCTATGGCGGCAGCTACGATACCATCAAGCCGAGCTTTGAATACGGCGGCTCCAAAGGGAATCTGAACTATTTCATGGACGGCAGCTACGAGTATAACAAGCTGGGCATAGAAAACACCACCGGCAGCTCGAGCGCCCTTCACGACAAGAGCGACCAATACAAAGGCTTCACTTATTGGTCGTACGTGCTGGACGATACCAGCCGCATCAGCGCCATGGCCAGCATCTCCTACTCGGATTTTCAGGTGCCGGACACCGCGAACCTCCCGCCGGGCACGCCTTCGGTGCCCGCGGGAGTCACGCCGGTCCCTTGGAATACGTTCCTGCCGAGCAGGAGTTTCAACTCGGGGGAACTCAATGAGAATCAAAGCGAGGAAAACGTCTATGGCGTGCTGGCTTATCAAAAGTCGCTCGAAGAACTCAATCTGCAGGTGGCCGCCTTTGGCCGCGCGAGCAGCGTGCACTTCCGGCCCGACCCGTTCGGCGATCTGTGGGTCAATGGCGTGGCCAGCGACGTGGACCGGTCGCTCTATTCCGGCGGCCTGCAAGCCGATGTCAGTTACCAGCTTGGCGAGAAACACACCTTGCGCGGGGGCGTGATGTTCACCGAGGAGTCGGTCTCGGCGGACACCCTGAGCACCGTTTTCCCCGTGGACGCCAATGGCAACCCGACGGGAGGGGCGTTCCCCATCGTCGACAACAGCGTGTCTCACGCGCTCTTCGCCGGCATCTACGCCCAGGATGAATGGAAGCTCCTGCCCCAGTTGACGCTCAACTACGGCACCCGCTTTGACGTTTTCTACGCCTCCTTCGACAAGGAGAACCAGCCCAGTCCTCGCGTCAACCTCATCTATCAACCCAGCAAGGCCACGACCCTGCACGCGGGCTATGCGCGATACTTTACGCCCCCGCCACTGGAGAACGTCCCTACCACGACCGTGAGCAAGTTCAACGGCACCTCGAACGCCTCGGCCGTGACCCAGGACGACGGCATCCGCGCCGAGCGGGCGGATTATTTCGACGTGGGGCTCAGCCAAAAGCTGGCTCCCGGCCTCCAGGCGGGAGTGGATGCCTACTATAAGACCGCCAAGCAGCAACTCGATGACGGGCTTTTCGGCCAGACGCTCATCCTCTCGGCGTTCAATTACGCCCAGGGTCGAATCTGGGGCATCGAGTTCCCCATCACCTATGTCAAGGACGGCTTCCAGACCTACGCCAATCTCGCCATCTCCCAGGCCCAGGGAAAGGACTGGGATTCGGCCCAGTTTCTCTTTGATTCGGACGACCTGGCTTATGTCAAGAAACACTGGATCTACCTGGACCACGATCAAACCGTGACCGGCTCCTTCGGGGCGTCCTACTTGTGGCGGCGGGACGACGGCAGCACCCGCTTCCTGGTCGACGCCCTTTATGGGAGCGGCTTGCGGGCGGACGAGACCGAGCCCAGCGGCTCAGTCATCCCCAATGGTTCCACGGTGCCTGCCTATTACACGGTGAACCTGGGCATCGAGGAAGGCGTCAAGATCAAGAACAAGGAACGCCTCAAGCTGAGGTTCGACGTGGTCAACGTGACGGACAACGTCTATGAACTGCGCAACGGCACCGGCGTCGGCGTCAATGCCCCGCAGTATGGCATGCGCCGCGGTTTCTTTGGCACCATCACCTATATGTTCTAACTCAAGCCCCGGTTCATGAATGTCTTGGATGCAAATCGAACAGAGCTCGGCTACGAGTTGCGCTCCGAGTTGGCCCGGACTCTGCTTCACGCTACGGAGCGGGACCCCGACCGCACGCTCGCCTGGGTGAATTCGGTTTGCGTCCTCTTTTTGCTCATCGGCATCGCCGGCTCCAAGCCGGCATCCGTCGCCATCAAACCCCTGGCTCCCCTCGAAGAAGCCACCGCCGCCATCGTGGAGCCGCTGGCCCCGCCGCCGCAGGCCCCGACTGACCAGCAGAACCAGGAAAAAACCGAGGAGCAACCGCCCGATACGCCGCAGGTGGTGGTCGTGACTCTGGACGCCCCAAGCGTCAACTTTGCCGTCCCGACCATCGGCAACCTCTTGGTCCCCAATGCCATCGCCCAGGCGCCGCCGCTGGCCCCACTCAGCCCGGTCGCGCCCCTGCGCTCCAAGCCCGAACTGCTCAATCTCAATGACACCGGCAGCAGTGGCGAGCGGCCCCAGCCGCCCTACCCCCCAATCGCCTTGGACCACGGCCAGCAAGGTTCGGTCACCCTCCGCATGACCGTCGATGAAGCGGGCCTGATTAAGACCATCGAAGTGGCCCAATCCTCCGGGTTTCCCATCCTGGATCGCAGTGCCCTGGAGTTCGTGAAACGGCGCTGGACCGTCCCCTCCGGCAAAGGCGCCCGCATTTATGAAGCGACCATCAACTATAAAATCCAACTGGACTGAACCTTCCCCGCTATGGTAGCAAACATCGTATTCCAATTCTTTCTCAAAGGCGGCCCGGTCATGTGGCCGATTCTGCTATGCGCCCTGGCGGCCGTTGCCGTGGTGGGCGAACGCGCCTTCTGGTGGTCGCGTGAGAGCGCCCGACGGGACCTCCGCCGGAGGGAAAAACTCCTGGCGGCCCTCGAGAACTCCGATGTCGAAGAGGGCCAGCGGCTCGCCCAAGGCTCCAATGACCCGGTCATCCGCATGATTCGCCAGAGCCTCAACCACGAGCACACCTCGATTCCGGTCGCCCTCCAGATGGCCGCCGGCATCGAGCTCGAGCGGGCCGGGCGCTTCCTGACCGTGCTGGATACGCTGGTGACGCTGGCGCCGCTGCTGGGCCTGCTGGGCACCGTCACCGGCCTGATGCGCGCCTTCCTCAAGATCGGCGAGGCCGAGTTGTCCGTCGTGGCCGTTACGGGCGGAATCGGCGAGGCGCTCATCGCCACCGCCTGCGGTTTGGCCATCGCCATCGTCTCGCTCGTCCCGCTGAATTACTTTTCGGGCAAGCTGGCGCGCCTCCAGTTCGAGCTTGAAACCGCCGCCAGCAGCGTCGAAGTGCTCGCCAACGCCGGCAAATTGAGCCGGGAGGAGGTCAAATGAACCTGGGCCTTCCCGTTCGGCGCAAGCGTTGCCGCATCGAAATCATCCCGCTCATCGACATCATGTTCTTCCTGCTGGCTTCTTTCATGATGGTCAGCTTGAGCCTGGACCAAACCAAGAACATCAAGGTCAATCTGCCCTCCGCCGCCCAGGCCGAACACGACTTCCGGCCCGGCATGCTTAACCTGGCCGTGGACAAGGCCGGCGCGGTCTGGTATCTCAAGAACCAGATCACGTTGCCCGACCTCGGCCTGGTCCTCAGCAACCGCTTTCGCGCCGATACCAATCTGCCGGTCTATATCAGCGGCGACCGCGACACCCTCCACGGCGCGATGGCCGATGTGTATCAAGTCGTCCGCAACGCCGGGGTCCAGAAGGTCGCCTTCGCCGTCACCCTCAAACCAGCCCCCAACCCCCGATGAAACTCCGTTCCCCGCTCCGGCGCCGGCGGACCCGTCTGGAGATCATTCCGCTCATCGACATCATGTTCTTTCTCCTGGCCTCGTTCATGATGGTGAGCCTGCAAATGCAAAAGGTGCGCACCCTCAGGGCCAGCCTGCCCACCGCCACCCTGGCCACCGCCGCCACCAAGCCCGACATGGTCAGAATCACCGTGGATCGCAACGGCCAGGTGGCCGTCGAGAACAAACCCGTTTCGCTGCCCGATTTGCTCACCCTGCTGACCAATCGCTACCACCTCAACACCAACCTCCCCGTCTATATCACCGGCGCGCGCGATGCCACCCACGGCTCGGTGATGTATGTCCTGGATTTTGTCAAACGCGCCGGCATCCGCCGCGTGGCCATCGCCGTCAAGGCCGCCCCGGGCCATTCCTAGCAGCGCATGAAAAACTTCCAGCAAAACCTCCTCCTCTTCCTGGCGCTGGGCCTTTGCGCCCTGTGCGTTGCTCAATGGTACGGCCAGACCCTGCAACGCAACGAAATCCAGCGGCTCGAAAAGATGGTCGATGACAAATCCCTCGCCATCCAGGGATACACCAATTCGATCAAGACCATGGACCACCAGATCGCCCAGATGGACGCGCGCCTCACCGAGCTCAAGGCCGAAAGCAAAACCAACGCCCAGTTCGTCGTCACCCAAAAACGCGAGCTCAACCACCTCCGCGCCGCCGCCGAAGGCTTCACCAACGAAATCGCCCAATACGTGACGGCGGTCCAGGGCCTCCAAGCCAAGTTGAAGGACGCCTACGCCCTGGTGCAAAAACAAAACGAGGAGATGAAAACCGTGCTCGCCCAGCGGGACGAGCTGGTGGGCAAGCTCAACGACCTCATGAAGGACCGCAACGCCATCGTCTCCAAATACAACGACCTGGTCAGCCAGGTCCAAAAGGCCCAGGCCGCCGCCAAATAGCGCCGCCACGCAAGGCGGCGCCCGGCGGGCTGGCGCGATTAACATTGGTCAAGGCCACTCGACGCGGATATCCTCACCCAGGCTGGTGAAGGTTTAGGTGCGAGAAGACTTCGGCGTAGCCGTGCGAACGGGTGACGTGCTCATCCGAGCCAAGTCGGTCAAAGATGGCCTTTGAGGCGAGCGCATTGAAAACGGCCGAGCTATCCCAGTAGATTCTCATCACGGGCCTGTCTTTCCTGAGCTAGCTCATCGGCTAGCTTTTCCATATCCACCTCCCCGGGCATCAGCCAGCCGTCTTTATAGCGAACCGGGCTGACCAGCTTTGGCGGGCGCTCGTCTTTTGTCAACTGGGTCAATATGATGCGGCCGGCAAGATCCCTCTCCGCAGCGAAGCTGGCATGCGGCGGGAACAGTTTTCGGCAGGTCAGCCGTCCCTTCTCGTCAGCACTCAATGTCATAGTGGGTTAATCCCACATCGGCCTTCTTTTTTCAAGCAGAATCCTTGGTGTCCGTGGCTGCGGCGGAGGTTTGAATCCCCGCGAGCCGGGCGAATCCATCAACCCCTAACTCCAAGCGTCCCATTTCCGCGAAGGATTTCGACCGCGGATTTTTTTGAAATTCGTGGTTGACAGCCCTTCGGAATGACCTATCATGTTATCCTGATACGTCTATATGACAGTTTTAACCATAGTCCGTTACAAGTAGCGCCATGAGCAAGAACTTCATCTTTTCTTCCGAGTCGGTGGGCGAAGGCCATCCCGACAAAGTGTGCGACACGATTTCCGACGCGGTGCTGGACGCGTGTTTAAGGCAGGACGCGCACAGCCGGGTGGCGTGCGAGACCTACGCCAAGTGCAACCTGGTGGTGGTGGGTGGGGAAATCACCACCCAGGCCAAGCTCGACTACAACCAGATCGCGCGGGAGGCGATTCGGGAGATTGGCTACACGCACGACGACGACGTGTTCCACGCGGACCGGGTGCTGATTCTGAACGCGATCACCTCGCAAAGCCCGGACATTGCGCAAGGGGTGGACGCGCGGGCGGCGGAAGGGAAAAAGACCGCGGAACAAGGGGCGGGCGACCAGGGGCTGATGTTCGGCTACGCGACCAACGAGACGCCGGAGCTGATGCCGGCGCCCATCATGTACGCGCACACGCTGGGACGCGAGTTGACGCGGGTGCGCAAGAGCGGCGCGGTCAAATGGCTGCGGCCCGACGCCAAGACCCAGGTCTCGGTGCAGTACGTGGACGATCAGCCGGTGCGCGTCACCAACGTGGTGGTTTCGACGCAGCATGCGGCCGACGTCGCCCACAAGACCATCGAGCGGTTCATCGTCAACGAAATCATCAAGAAGGTGCTGCCGGCCAGACTCCTGGACAAAAACACCCTTTACCTGGTCAATCCCACCGGGCGGTTCGTGGTCGGCGGGCCGCAGGGCGACACCGGGCTGACGGGGCGGAAGATCATCGTGGACACCTACGGCGGGATGGGGCGGCACGGCGGGGGGGCGTTTTCGGGCAAAGACCCCTCGAAGGTCGACCGGAGCGCGGCTTACATGGGCCGCTACGTGGCGAAGAACATCGTGGCCGCGGGTCTGGCTACCAGCGCGGAAATCCAGTTTGCTTATGCCATCGGCCACCCGGACCCGGTGTCGGTTTGCGTGAACACCTTCGGCACCGGCGTGGTGCCGGACGTGGAACTTGAGCGGGCGGTCAACGAGGTCTTCTGCTTCAAACCGGCGGCGATCATCAAGCAGTTGAACCTGCTGCGGCCGATCTACTCCAAGACGACCAATTATGGCCATTTTGGCAAGAGGGACCCGGACATCACCTGGGAGTTGACCGACCAGACGAAGGCGCTCCGCAAGGCGGCCGAGCGGTCCGTGCCGGCGGTGGCGCCGGCGACGTTGCGGAAGGCCGCCGCCCTGGTCGATGGCCGGGCGGCGTCCCGGCGCGCCGTCGCGCCCCAGGTCAGCGGCTGAACCCACCCCAAAGCCAAGGTCAACCAAGCAATTACCAAGTATGCCAACTCTGATCCATACCAACGGCCGGAAGGGCGCGGCGGCCGGCGTGAAAGCGCGCGCCCCGCAGGACTACAAGGTCAAGGACATCACCCTGGCCGAATGGGGCCGCAAAGAAATCTCGGTCGCCGAGCAGGAAATGCCGGGCCTGATGGCGGTCCGGGCCAAGTATGGCCCGCGCAAGCCCCTGGAGGGGGTCCGCATCTCCGGCTCGCTGCACATGACCATCGAGACGGCGGTGCTGATCGAGACGCTGGTGGAGCTGGGCGCGTCGGTGCGCTGGGCCAGTTGCAATATCTTCAGCACCCAGGACCACGCCGCGGCGGCCATTGCCAAGAGCGGAGTGAGCGTGTTCGCGTGGAAAGGCGAATCGCTCGAGCAGTACTGGGACTTCACGCTGGCGGCCTTGACGCACCCGGGGGGCAAAGGTCCGCAACTGGTGGTGGACGATGGCGGGGACGCAACGCTGCTGCTGCACCGGGGCCATGAGATGGAGCAGGGCGGGGATTGGGTGAGGACGCCCAGCGAGAGCCGCGAGGAGGAGGTCATCAAGAAACTGCTGAAGCGGTGCGGCAAGGAACGGCCCGGCTGGTTCACCGAGGCGGTCAAAGAGTGGAAGGGCGTGAGCGAGGAGACGACTACCGGCGTCCACCGGCTCTACCAGATGCTCGAGGCGGGCCGGCTCCTGGTCCCGGCCATCAACGTCAACGACTCGGTCACCAAGTCTAAATTCGACAACCTCTACGGCTGCCGCGAGTCGCTGGCCGACGGCCTCAAGCGGGCGCTGGGGGTGATGATCGCCGGCAAGACCGCCTGCGTGTGCGGCTATGGGGACGTGGGCAAAGGCAGCGCGCACTCGCTGCGCGGCTTCGGCGCGCGGGTGATCGTCACCGAGATCGACCCGATCAACGCCCTCCAGGCGGCCATGGAGGGTTTCGAGGTCGCCACCGTCGAGGCCACCTTGGGCCAGGCCGACATCTACGTGACCTGCACCGGCAACTGCGACGTGCTGACCCTCGAGCACATGCTCCGGATGAAAGACCAGGCGATCGTCTGCAACATCGGGCACTTCGACAACGAGATCCAGGTGGACCGCCTCAACGCGGCGCCCGGCGTCTCGCGCGTGAACATCAAGCCGCAGGTGGACCGTTACGACCTGCCGGGCGACCGGAGCATCTACTTGCTGGCCGAAGGCCGGCTGGTCAACCTGGGCTGCGCCGAGGGCCACCCCAGCTTCGTGATGTCCAATTCGTTCACCAACCAGATGCTGGCCCAGTTGGATTTGTGGGCCAACCGCCAGACCTACAAGCCCGCCGTCTATCGGCTGCCCAAGAAACTCGATGAGGAGGTCGCCCGCCTGCACCTGGACAAGATCGGGGTCAAGCTGACCAAGCTCACGCGGAAGCAGGCCGACTACATCGGGGTGCCCATGGAGGGGCCGTACAAGGCGGAGCACTACCGGTATTGAGGGCGTGGGGCGGCCTAGTACTGCCGTTCGTAATCCTGGGGATTGTTTGCCTTTGAGCGGCGGCGGGGCAGCCAGTAGGTTGGGGCCTGGCGGTCGAGCTTGAGCCGCAGGAAGTCCTTGCCCAGCAGCCTGGCCACGCAACCCACGGGCGTAATGACGAGGAAAAAGAACAGCGTCAGGATGAGGTGCGAGACTACCCAACCGAGTCCCAGGGCCAGCGCCATCCAGGCGATATAGACTGGCTTCAAGGCCCTGGGCAGCGCCAGGCCCAAGGCCAGGAGCGCGAGCCCCGGCGCCAGGAACCAGGGGGAATGCCCCTTGCCTCGCGCCCATAGCGCCAGGCCCAGGGCGGTGAAAACCGCGCCCACGGTGAGGCCGAACTTGCGCAAGTCGCGCGCGCCGGTCCTCAGGGTTTTGAGTTCGCGGGAGAGCATTCAGTCCAATTCAAATTCCCTGAGCCAATCAATGTCCTTATCGAGGGGTTTCTGGCCGGCCTTCTCGAGCAGGAAATTGCCGAGGACCAGGTAGTCCATATTGGTGCGCAGGAAACAGAGGTAGGCGTGCTCGGGGGTGCAGACGATGGGCTCGCCGCGCACATTGAAAGAGGTGTTGATGATGACGGGGCAGCCGTACTTGTCGGCGAAGGTCTTGATCAGGCGATAAAAGAGCGGGTGGTCGGCCTCGGTCACGGTCTGGACTCGGGCGGAGTAATCCACGTGGGTCACCGCGGGAATGGTCGAGCGCGGGGTGAGGAGTTGGTCCAACCCAAACCGGTCCGGCTCGGCGGCGCTGAGGGGGAGGCGCTGGCGGCGCGCCACCGGCGCCACCAGCAGCATGTACGGGCTTTCGGTGTCCAAATCGAAGTACTCGGAGACCCGCTCCCGCAAGACGCTCGGGGCAAAGGGCCGGAAGCTCTCGCGGAACTTGATCTTGAGATTCATCAACTCCTGCATCGCGGGGGAACGGGCGTCGCCGAGGATCGAGCGGGCGCCCAGGGCGCGGGGGCCGAACTCCATTCGGCCCTGGAACCACCCGATGACCTTGCCGGCCTGGATGAGGTCGGCGACTCGCTCGGGCAACTCCTGGTCGGAGACTTCGAGGAACGGGGCGCGGCGCTCGAGCAGGAAGCGGCGGATGTCCTCGTTGGAGAAACCGGGACCCAGCAGCGAGGCCTGCTGGGCGTCGGCCAGGCCGGTGCGCTGGCGGGGCTGGCCCAGGTAATGATGCCAGGCCAGCAGCGCCGCGCCGAGGGCCCCGCCCGCGTCGCCGGCGGCCGGCTGAATCCAGAGCTGGTCGAAAAGCCCCTCGCGCAGAATGCGCCCGTTGGCCACGCAGTTGAGGGCCACACCCCCGGCCAGGCAGAGGTAGCGGCGGCCGGTCTGCTGGCGGACGTGCCGGGCCATGCGGAACATGATTTCTTCGGTAACGTCCTGAATGGAGCGCGCCAGGTCCATGTCCCGCTGAGTCAGGCGGGATTCGGGCTTCCTGGGCGGGCCGCCCAGGAGGCGCTCCAGGCGCCGGTGGGTCATGGTGAGGCCCACCAGGTAATTGAAATAGCGGAGGTTTAGCCGGAACGAGCCGTCCGGCTTGAGGTCCACCAGCTCGCGCAGAATGAGGTCGACGTACTTGGGCTGGCCGTAGGGGGCCAGGCCCATGAGCTTGTATTCGCCGGAGTTGACCTTGAAGCCGGTCAAGTAAGTAAAGGCGGAGTAGAGCAAGCCCAGGGAGTGGGGGAACTGCAATTCGCCCTGAATCTCGACGCGGTTGCCATCGCCCACTCCGAAACTGGTCGTCGTCCATTCCCCGACGCCATCGACGGTCAGGAACGCCGCCTCGGGGAAAGGGGAGGGGAAAAACGCCGCCGCGGCGTGGGATTCATGGTGCTCGGCAAAGAGCAGCTTGCCCTGGTAATCCAGCTCTTTGGCGATGAGTTCCTTCATCCAGATGCGCTCGCGGATCCAAAGCGGAATGGCCATCAGGAACGAGCGGAGCCCCGCGGGGGCGCAGGTTAGGTAGGTGTGCAGGATGCGGTCGAACTTCAGAAACGGCTTTTCGTAAAACGCGACGAGGTCCAGGTCGCCCACGCCGATGCCGCCCTGGCGCAGGCAATCGGCGGCGGCGTGGGTGGGAAAAGCGGCGTCATGCTTTTTACGCGTAAACCGCTCCTCCTGGGCGGCGGCCACAATCTGGCCGTCCCGCACCAGGCAGGCGGCGCTATCGTGGTAAAAAGCCGAGATGCCCAGGATGTTCGCAGAGCGCATCGCGCCAGATAAAGGGCGCGAGAACCGATGGGAAGTCAAGCCCTTTGGGCCGCGCCCGGCCCTGGCGCCCCGGCCCGGGCGGCCGGCAGGGTGGCCCCGCAGAACCAAACTCAAATGCCATTCCTAGCGGCTGGGAGGCTTCGGCGGGATAATTCAACCGCTCGAAACCGATGACGTGACCTTTGCGGTCTTTCATCAAGACCACTGGACATCGTCCTCCGTTATCGGGCGGGGCAAATGCATCGGTTCGTCGTTCAGCATCGTGGCGCCGGCTTGCCGGTCTCACGAATCTTCTTCGTCAGTTCGGCAATCCGCTGCCACGAGTAGAGGCTCACACCAGTCTCTCTGAGAATGTCACGTACAAGGATTTCTTCCTGCTCGGCCTCCTTGCGGAACGCACCAACGACCAGCAGTTGCACCTGACCTAGCTTTTCGTCCGGTCGGCGATGAAGCGAACTGCCTTCGACTGCCAACTGGCAGGCTGCGCTGCGAATGCCTGTCATGGTGGACTGGTTGAAGCGCGCGGGCTGAATCAGATTACATGCCCCATTGTAAAACGCGAAGGGCACGGTCAACTCCGTGTGGAAGGCTGGAACCTTCACCGTCACATTGCGCCTCACGAAGCCGTCCAATCCTTCTTTCCTAATCGCCCGCGAGAGAAGCCGTCGAACCGGCTCAACCTCGTCGGACGGTTGCCGCTGGCCGCGTCCCCCAATCAGCTCGTTGAACAGACTTTCCAAGTCTTGCTCCGGGTTGAACACCTTAACAAAGCGCGGTGCGGTGATGGTGAGCATGTTGGCCTGCTGCTCGGCGAACCGCTGTAAATCTTCAGCCGACTTGAATTGGTCTCCCTCTGCTTCAATCCGGCTCGCAAGCGCTTGCTTCATAAAGTTGATGCTTTCCAGGTCGCCGGCGTCCGCGCCAAAGAAGCGCCGCACCCGGTCGTTGCCCCCGGCCATGCGCGCCTTGATGAACCCCTGCTGCGGCGCCAGGAGAATGACGCCCACGTTCACCGCCTCAAGCCGCGAAAGGTCGGGGCAAAACTGCACCAGGCTGAAATAGGCTTTGGTTGCGTTCATAGGTTTTCAAAAGTTCATTTCCTGCTGCGCCCAAAGCAGGTGGGGCAGATGGTCTGCGAGCCACCCGGCCCGCCGAAAAACCAAACTCACCCATGCATCCCGCGCTGCCGGGCTGACTTCCCACGCCGCAGGTACGCCCTGCACAATCTGCACGATTTCCTCGCGCTCGACCACTCGCAAATCTTCGAGAATGCGCTTGACTCGGTCACGATCGACCCACGGCTCAAACCTCTCAAACCGCCCGTAAACACGCTCGTCCTGCACCTCACCGATGTCCGCCAGCTTCGCCGTCAGGCTGCCAGCCCAAGTGAAAGCGTGTGTGTGGTCCATCGCCTTCAATCGAAGCTGTCCCTCCGGCGCGCTCTCAACCGAAAGAAAGACGTTGCGGAGCGCCGGTCGCCACGCGCTCCCGGTTGGTGGGTGCCGGTCACGGTTCCGAATCCACGTGTCAAACACCACCAGTCGGGCGAGGTCGTGCGGATTCACAAGCTTCTTCAACTCCGCCTCGCTGCCGCCCCATGGCGCGCCTTCCTCGGCGCGAGCGATGAATGCCGGACCCGGCTGCGCCAAGCCCCCTTTCGCGAACGGCAGTTCATCTGCGTCTGTCACCTGCACAATGGCAAAGTCGAACGTTGAAAGCCCGAACCGCTTCGCCAGATTCGTTCCAACCCATTCCCGCGCCAAGACCTGCGGGCCTGCTGGATTTCCCAGTGCTTTCAGATACCCCTTGCCTTGGTCAGTGACGACTCGCAGCACGCCCGAACTGCTGGCTACGGCGCCCTCGAACCGCAGAATCGTTGTGGGCTGCCACGGCATGGTCAAATTTCCCCGCTGAACGTGCGGTGCAGAACCGCGGCGGGCAGCTTGTTAATCGCGTCAGGTTGGTGGGCCAGGGCGTGGCGCGGGCGGTCCCCGCCCGCCTCGATGAGCGCAATGGCAACTGGCTGGGTCTCGGGATTGACCGCCGCGGGTAGCGTAGGGCCAAGCCGGCCTTTGGCGCGCTTGCGCGGCCTGTCGTTGAGGATTGCGATGGCGCCGGCGCTCCCTTCACGGCGCATTGAGTTTTCGATCCAGCCGCGAAAATCGATGGCTGGGTCAACCGGTTCCGCGCGAGTATCGGCCCCACTTAGCGGGGCGGCAGAGGGCCAGGGGTCTGTATCTCGCGCGCTCATCCAAGAATCGTGCGGAGCGTAACAGGCTGGCAGATGGGCAGCAAGCCGTTCTACGGGCTATTCTCGGCTGCCCCGTCGGGGCGGAAGTGTGCCGCGCTCCTCGCGAGAGGGGAGGTCTTGGGGGCAGTGTCCGGCTGTGCCGGCCCTGGCGCCGGCGAAAAGCCTTGAGGCTATGGGCCGGCCTGGCGCAGACTGGCGGTGGCATGCGAGTGCTGGTGACTACGACCCGCTCCTGGCACTTGGAGCGGACGGCCCTGGCCTTTTCGGCCAGAGATGCCCTGGCGGGCTTTTGGATGGCGGATCGGAACCGGCTGGGGATTCCGGCGGCGCGCTATCGGCGCTGCTGGCCGTATCACCTGGCGATGAAGCCCTTCTACCACCTGACGTCCCAAATCTGGCAGGAACGGGCGACCTATTGGCTCATGGGCCTATGGCGGGGCTGGCTGCGGCGGCGCTTGCGCTCGGCGGACTGCCCGCAATTCCAGGTGGCGCAGGCCATTGCGGGCTTCGCCAGCGAACTTTTCGACCGCGCCGAGGAGGTGGGCGCCTTGAAGGTGGTCGATTGTCCCAACAGCCATCCGACAACCTATTTCGGCTTTTGGCAGCGCGAGTGCGACTTATGGTGCCCGGGGGAGAGGGTGCCCATCCCCGGCTGGGTCTTTGGCCGGATGAACCGGGAGATCGAGCGGGCGGACCTGGTCGTGGTGCAGTCGAGATTCTGCAAGGAATCGATGGAACTCAACGGCATCCCTGGCGGCAAGGTGTTGGTCAACCCGATGGGGGTCGACACGGCCATTTTCCAGAAGCGGACCACGGTGCCCGGCCGGCCGCGGTTTGTGAACGTGGGCACCATCTGCCTGCGCAAGGGACACCAGTATCTGTTCCGCGCCTTTCAGTTGGTCAAGGAACGGCTGCCGGAAGCCGAGCTCATTTGCGTGGGCGAATACAAGTGCGATTTCCGCCGCGAACGCACCCGCTGGGAAGGCGCCTTCACCCATTATCGCCGGTTGAGCCATGCGGAACTGGCGCCACTGCTGCGCGAGTGCACGGCGTTTGTCTTTCCCTCGCAGGAGGAGGGCATTGGCCGGGCGCAAGTCGAGGCGCTGGCCTCCGGCCTGCCGGTGATTGGCACGCATGAAGGCGGAGCCACCACCCTGGTCGAGAATGGCGTCGAGGGCCTCATCGTGCGGGGGAGGGACCCGGGCGACTTGGCCCAGGCCATGATCCGGCTGGCCACGGAGCCGGAGCTGAACCGCCGGATGGGAGAGGCCGCCTGGCGCAAGGGGGCGGTCCAAAACGCCTGGCAGGACTACGGCGAGCGGCTGCTGGCCGCGTACCGGGAGCGGTTGGCGGCGCGGGGCGCCGGTGAAAAAGCCGCCGAGGAACGCCGAGCCGCCCAATTCGACCGCCCGCGCCTTTCGATCCCCGACGAGCATTGGATGGGCAGCGCCAAAGAGATGCACCAACGGGCCGATGCCGTTATGCGCCGCTTCACTAGCGTCCACCATTCGCAGTTGGGAGAAATCAGGTTCACGCGCGATGGCCGGGACAAGACGCTCTACAACGCCCGCACGCCGCACGAATTCCAATCCGCGACCAGGTTGCCAGAGCTAACCAAAGGCGCGGTCCTGGTCTCCAGCCAACCGGACCGCAAAGGCAGGCCTCACGTTCAGGCGTTCCACAAGCTCGAACACGGTCTGACCATCGGCGATGCGAGATACCGCGCGGAGATAACTGTGAAATCAACCAGACAGGGGCAGAACACGCTGCACAAGTTCTACCTGCACCGACTCCAAATTGAATAGGCCAGCAGTCCTACATGCAGACCATGCCTTGCGGCGTGAATCGCGGTCCTGCCGGCCAGTCCAAATATAACCCACGCGCCCAAATGAGCAAAGAAAAATGTGAATGGTGCGCCGCGGCCGGACTGGGCGCGGCGCGAGCCCGGGGGCCGGCGCTCACTGTGGAGCGAGCACCTGGACGCGGTAGAACCGCGCGCTGCTGCCGCCCGCGGCGGAGTCGGTGAATTCGAGGGTGTTGCCGGAGGCGACGAGCACGTCGCCCAGGCTCGTCCAGGAGGGATTGGCCAGCGTGTCGGTGAACCAGACCTGGTAGCGCAATCCCGGGATCGCGCTCCACGTCAGGTGCGGGTAGCCGCCAACCAGGGTAAGCGGCTCGAGGACGGGTGCGTCAAAGCGCGCCAATACGATGGTCAGCTCCGCCGGGGAACTGCCCACCCAGCCGGCGGCGTTGCTCACCACCACGGAGTAGGCCCCGGCGTCCGGCGCCTGAACGTTGTCGATCGTGAGGCTGTCCGCGGTGGCGCCGGGGATGGGCGCGCCGTTGAAGAACCACTGGTAGCCAAGGGGCGGCGTGCCGCTGGCGATGACCGTGAAGGTCGCGCTCGCCCCGAAGAAGACCGTGAGGCTTTGGGGCTCCTGGGAAAGGGCGGGAGGAACGGCAGGCGTGGTGTTTTGCCACAGCAGGGCCGGCCGGCCGCCGAAGGTCGCGGTCCAGCCGCTGGCGCCCGGCAAGTAATAGAGCGTCGCGTCGTTGTCGTACTCGAAGACCGCGTAACCGACGGCGGGCGCGTTGCCTTGGAAATAGACGCCGGTGAGGGCAGTGCAGGCGGCAAAGGCGGAGGTCGAGAGGTTGGCAAGGCCGCTGCCGATCGTCACGTTGGTCAGGGCGGCGCAGTAGGCGAAGGCGCCGATTCCGATATTGGTGACGCTCTCGCCAATGGTGATGGCGGTCAGGTTGGAGCTGTATTCGAAGGCCGAGTCCGCGATATCGACCGCGCTCTGGGGAAGGGTGTAAGCGCCGGGCCGGCCGCACGGGTACTGGATCAGGACGGTCTGGGCTTGGTTGAACAAAACCCCGTCCGCGCTGCTGTAAACCGGGTTGAGGGGGTCGACGGTGATGGCCGCCAAGCTGGCACACTGGGCGAAGCCGCCGGCTCCGATGGCGGTGACGCCGGCCGGGATGGAGACGTTGGTCAGGCTGGCGCAAGCGGCGAAGGCATCGTGTTGGATGCTGGCGAGGCTGTCGGGCAGGGTGATCCCGGCCAGGCTCGAGCATCCATTGAAGGCGGAGTTGCCGATGCTGAGAAGGCCGTCGGGCAGGGTGACAGCGGCCAGGTTGAGGCAGTTCTGGAAGGCATAGTCGGCGATGTTGGTGACGCCGGTGGGGATGGCAACGCTGGTGAGGCCGGCGCAGTCCAGGAAGGCGCCCTCGCCGATGCTGGTGAGCGGCAGGCCGGCGAGCGTGGCCGGGATGGTGAGCGACCCGCCGGGGCCCGTGTACCTGGTGAGGGTGATCGCGCCGTTGGTCACGGCGTACGCCGCTTGGGTCTGCGGGTCCCACGGGAAGGCGGGAATCCCGGCAAAGCTCGGGCCCCAGCCCGCGGTGCCGGCCAGGTAGTAGGCGTTGGCATGATCGCCCTGGAAGAGGGACGAACCGGCATAGGGCGCGTCGCCCGCAAAGAAGACCGCCGTGAGGTTGCTGCAGTCGATGAAGGCCCCGTCGCCGACGACAGAGACGCTTTGGGGGATGGTGAGGCGGGCGAGGGCGGGGCAGTATTCGAAGGCGTAGTGTCCGATGCCGGTGACACTGTTTCCAAGGGTGACGTTGGTCAGGTTGACGGCCGAGGCAAAGGCCCAGTCCCAGATGTTGGTGACGGACTGGGGGAGCGTATAGGTCCCGGGCAGGCCGGGCGGATACTCGATGAGCACGCCCTGGCTCTTGTCGAACAGGACGCCGTCCAG
>Ga0326728_10012034_pt1 | contig 19458 bp, 14 predicted proteins | sample MB3enrmetagenome_FD_207602 | JGI IMG/M metagenome (GOLD analysis project Ga0326728, IMG submission 207602) | Lab enriched peat soil microbial communities from McLean, Ithaca, NY, United States - MB31MN | ecosystem: Environmental > Terrestrial > Soil > Wetlands > Peat | place: USA: New York... | reverse complement strand
AGGTGTATGGCGAAGAACGAACCGGCAGGTCCACCGCCGACGACGGCGACACGATCGTCGTTCTGGAGGCTGCCTGGTGGAGACGACATTCGCTTGTTCGAGCACGCAGATTAAACAGCCGCAGGCCCAAACTTCCGGCTACAACCTATCCACGGCTCAGAAAATGAAATGCACATCAAGATACACGGTATTATTGCCGCTTGCATTGCGACCCGCACCATCGTAGTTCACGGCGGCGCTGTTGAAACGTGTATATCCAGTATATTATAAGGCGAGTTGCAGATTCTGCATCGGCCAAAGACAGAGGTTCGCAATATACCCGGCGCCTCGGTTGTCGGCGATCCTGAAATGACCAAACTGATCATTGAGCAGCATCGTAAGTTGATGGGCATAGAGATGGAAAGCTACGGCGTGCTCGCGGCTGCTGAGGAGTCGCCTCTACCCCTGCCTGAAGCGTTCTCGATTAAATCGGTGTCGGATTTTGGGGATGATGATAAGAGCGACGCTTATCAAAAATACGCAGCGTACACCAGTTCGGCAGGTTTACAGGTTTTCGTCGAGCGATTCCTTTGATTTACCAGCGGATCATGCCCAGGACGGCTGGATGGCGCAGAGTCCGGCCCGAGGAGTCTGCGATCTCCCGAAGGGAGGGTTCTAGTCGTGGGGGGGGCCGAGTCAAGCCGGTCAACGGAGAAGTCTGAACACCCCCGAAGCGGGTAGCCCGACTTCAGCGGCGCCAGCCACGAACTCATCCGCTCGAGCCAGCGCGTCCATTCCGGGGATGCCGAGGTGACAACTTGATTCTGCATTTACCTATGGCGCAGCTTTGGAGTGCGGTAGCTTGCTGCCGCTTTCTTACAGGCCAGCTTGCTGGCCGGGGTTACCTCAGAAACTAAATGACCGCGAGCAAGCTCACGGTGAAAAGCGGCAGCAAGCTGCCGCACTCCAAAGCTCCGCAGAGGAGTTCGCGCGGACCCCTCCAAGTACAGTCGAGAAGTCGAGGAGTGCAAGAGCAAGGGCAGGTAGGCAGATGGGCAGGTGGGCAGATCGTTGTCGAGGAATTGGACACCAATTGCCGACCGTCGCGCGCGGGCGGCAGTCCGGAAGACGGCGGAGAACTCCCAAACGCCTCGACTCCGCAACTTATCGACTGCAAAATCAGGGGAACAAAGCGAGAATGTCTATGAAAACAAACAGTCGAGGAGTTGAGGAGTCGAGACGTCGAGGAGTCGTGAAGCCGAACCAGGAAGTCAACCGGTAGGATGCCGACTGCTTGTCACTCTTCGACTCTCAACTCTCGACTTCTCGACTTGAATTCGACGGAACAAACCGAGAATGTCTATGAGAACAAATGGCAATGACAAAATGTCCCTCACGTGAGTTCACGACTTCGCACGCTCCCCCGCGAGTCCAAGCTTCGCCAATACAGGTGCCGAGCACCCTTGCCAGTCTGATTGGGGTTCGTTCCCGAGGTAGGGCCGGTCTTTTATCCCTGTCTCGCTGGTGAAGAATCCGCTCACCACCAGGTCCCGGAAATCGTTGAAGCAGGAAACCTAAGTACCTGCGTACCATTGAAATCCCTTCTCCGCTCAGATAGCCTGCGAGAATTGTACAGTGTGCAGCCAGGCCGGAATGAGTCGAAACCATGAAATGCCCACATTGCATGCTGGAAAACCCGTCGGGTGCGCTCCGTTGCGACTGCGGATATGATTTCCCCACCCGAACTCTAAAGGGGCCTGACCTAACCAGAAGAGCGGAGAAATTGATTGGCATAGGTGGCCTTCCGGTAGAGCATGCGAATCGCTGGAGGCGGAGGCTCTTGGCCTTGCAGTACGTGGTGACCTTGTTGAGCGGGGTCGTTCTTTGTGATTGGGCAATTTCGGAGGTCTTCCATCTGCCTGCGGACGCCACCGAATCCCTGACTGAAATATCGCTCAAGTGCGCGATAGGAGTGGCAATCCTGGGTGCAGCCTTCACTCGCCGCTGGATCAACCCGAAGACCACACTGATCACGACCGCCCTGTTCTCCCTGGGACTGACTATCTTTTTCATTTCGGTTTATATCCATTGAACAAGTTTGGTCCCGCATCGTAATAACAGAATTGCAGTCCGCCCCCTCCATGTCCTTCTCCTTGGCTCCAGAAAACCCTTGGATTTACGCACAGCGGTAAAGTAACCCCTTTCTATCCGACCCAATCCCGCCGGAAAACGGAATCCCCTAATAGAAGCAGCCTGTGGATATGTCTGCGGCCCCGTTCATCGTGTTAAGAGCAAAGGAGCCCGGCTCGTCTGCCGGGCGCGCGGGTTGAGGTATAATTTTGCAGAGTAGAAGGCGAAGTATGGCATTTGACGTGCAATGCACGAGCCTATGATTAGCAAAATAGCCAATGCAATGGGTTTGAAAACGAATCCTGTCGCCCTGACCTGGGCGGACACATTGCCCGAACCTGCGATCAGTTTCAAGCCGGGACGATGGGGCTGTGTGATGGCGGTGTTCGCCACCGTCGCCTCCAAGGGCCGTATCGGAGCTTTCAGTCGCGAGACCTATGGTTGCTGGGGAGGCGGTGTCGGACTGGGCTTCGGTAACTGCTACAAGACCTTTCCGGGCGGGATTGCAGGCTTCTGCGGATTTCTTGCCGACGGTAACAAAGGGTCAGAGGAGGGCCGGGCCATCGGCGCGCAAATGGCCGCGTGGGGCGGTGAGCGCATGGCCGACGACTTCCTCGAAGGCGAAAGGTATCTGAAGACCCCACAGGTGACGGAGCGTTTTCTGGAATACGTACCCATGCGCGACATCCCCGCCAAGTACGTCGTCATCAAACCGCTCAGCCTCACCGATCCCGGGCGGGACGACATCAAAAGCGTCACGTTCTTCGTCGACCCGGATCAGCTTTCCGCTTTGGTCATCCTAGCCAATTACGCAGACCCGCAAAGAGAGAACGTTTCCGTGCCGTGGGCGGCGGGCTGCCAAGTCATTGGGATCTTCGGATATCGCGAACTGGAGCGCGAACACCCGCGCGCTTTGATTGGCATGACCGACATCTCGGCGCGCAACACCGTACGCGCCTCGCTCGGGACGAACCTGATGTCGCTTACCGCGCCGTGGCCGACGTTCCTCGAAATGGAGAGCAACGTGGACTCCAGTTTCCTGCATCGGGAAACTTGGCGCGAACTGCGGGGACACGCCTAGCCGCCCCGCGCTCTGCTGAAAGCCCGGAGATTGGAGTTTGATCTATGAATAAGCGCATCATCTGTTTTTACGCTTTAGCGATGCTGATTATCCTCACGTTCGTTACGCCGCTCGGGTTAAGCCAGACACAATATGACTTACTGCTCCAGGGCGGGCACGTCATCGACCCCAAGAACAATCTTAGTGGTGTTCGCGACGTGGCGATCCTCAATGGCCGCATCGCGGCTGTGGCGGAGCACCTTGATGCCTCGACCGCCGTGAAGACCGTGGATGTTTCGGGCTTGTACGTCACGCCGGGCCTCGTGGATATTCACGTGCACGTTTACGCGAGCACGGGCGAGCGCAATTCCTACGCCGGGGATAACAGCGTGTTTCCTGACGGCTTCACCTTCCGGGTGGGTGTGACCACCGTGGCCGACGCGGGCTGCGCGGGCTGGCGGAATTTCGAGGACTTCAGGGAACACATCATCAGCCGCTCGCGCACGCGGGTGCTGGCGTTCCTGAACATCGTTGGAGCGGGCATGCGCGGGCCGAACTTTGAAAACAATCTCGCGGACATGGAAGTTGCGCCCACGGCGGACATGTGCCTGCGCTATAAAGATCTGATCGTCGGGATCAAAACTGCACATTACGCCGGCCCGGAGTGGACGCCGGTGGAGCGCGCCGTCGAAGTCGGCTCGAAAGTGGGGATTCCGATCATGGTTGATTTCGGAGCCAACCGCCCGGAGCGCCCCACGAGTATCCTCTGGACCGAGAAAATGCGGCCCGGTGACATCTATACCCACTGCTTCTCCGGCATCCGCAATGAGCTCGACGATTCCGGGCGCTTGAATCCCGCGATGTCGGCGGGACGCAAGCGAGGAGTGATTTTCGACGTGGGGCACGGCGGCGGCAGTTTTGCCTGGCCCGTCGCCACAGAGGCGATCAAGGAGGGTTTCCATCCGGATTCGATCTCCACGGACCTCCACATCGGCAGCATGAATGCCGGGATGAAGGATATGTTGAATGTCATGGAAAAATTCCTGGCGATGGGTCTCTCGCTGGACGATGTGATCCTGCGGTCCACCTGGAATCCTGCCCGCGAGATCCAACACCAGGAATTGGGCAACCTCTCCGTAGGCGCGCCGGCAGACGTGGCAGTGCTGCGACTGGAAAATGGCGACTTTGGTTTCACGGATATGTACGGTGCGCGATTGCGAGGCACGAAGAAACTGACCTGCGAACTTACCGTACGCAACGGCAAGGTAGTCTACGACCTTAATGGAATCACGCGTCCCGATTGGAACACTCTGCCGAAAGGATATAGGCAGACGGGCGACCCCCGCTGGGACGCGGTGACGCCGAGGCCGGTCATCCCACCATCCAAGTAGCGGTAGCGCAGACCTGCTTCCCAAGGTCTGTCCCCATGGGCCCTTGGCCCGCGAAAGCTCATGAAAAACGGTCATATTGACAGTTTCCAGCCGATTCGCGCTATCCCCTTTGTTTTCAGCACGAACTCATTTTTTGCGGGTGGTTTTTCGACCCTGCGGCTTTTTCGCTCCGGCCATGGCCGCACTCAACCAGAAATACCGCAGACCTAAACAGCGGGTCTGCGCTTGCTTGCTATTCCGGAATGGATTTGGCGTTCGCTGTGAGTTCAGAGCGGGAAACGATGTAGCTCCGAATGGCGCGAACCTCCTTGGTGCGGAACATACGCACATCGTCGGGACTGCCCGTCGTTCCCGGCATTGTCACCTCCTCTAACACCTCGCCAACGACAGCGTATTGGTAGGCTTGGGTGCCGGGATCTGAATCCCAGAGCTTCAACGGCCCGTCAACCCTCCACAACTTTTTCGCCATTGTGCTCCTTTCGATTCTGCTCTAGGCTATCTTGACGGATTTCAGGAACTCGTGAGCCTTGTTCAGATACTGCGCAAAGTTCGCACCTATGGTCACTAGTGCAATATCCTTGCTCCCGAGAAATTCGGCGAACTTCAGTGCAATCTCCCAGTAGGGGTTGGCTTTGCCCTCTGAGAGTTTCCCCGGCCCCGCCCGAACGGCCCGCTCGAACGATTCAAGGTAAATGCCTTTGCGCGCCTGAAAGTCTTCCGTTGAATACCGTTCGCCAAGCAGCCTCTCCAGGCGCGCATGGTAGCCATCCAGAACCTCGTCCCGCCTTGGACTGGCCCGCAACCCTGTAATGACGGCGATGTCAAGAGCGACAGCGCGTAAGTAAAGCAACTCGCACAGGCCAGAGTCAGGATCGACTTCGAGGTCTCTAAACGTGGCCGCCCATTGCGCGTTCGATTCCTCGGACTCTATGAGTACGTTAAACAGGGCATCGGCAACCATCTCAGCAGTTGCATTCGGTTTTCGCCTTAGGAAGTCAAACATTGTCGCCCGCGTCAGTTACCATATTAAATGCGCTCTCCATGTTGTGGATCAGCATTATTACCCGCCGGGCGTCTCCCCGATTGTTTGGAGCAGTTCGTGAGCGATAGTTTTGGCCGATGGAAAATCGAGGAAGACACAGCACTCAAATGGAACGCTGGTCTTGCTGCTCTTCAAGCCAAGGGATATCTCCGCAACATTTTCGCCGTCGATTTCCTGAGTAATGCGCTTTATTTCCACCGTACTTACATCAAACCTCGCATTACCAGGTTCTGGGGCTAACTCGACGCCATTCAGGAGCCTCGGCAATTCCAATCTCGAACGGGTAATCTCAAATCGTCTCATAGAGCCTCCGACCGCGATTGTACTTTGCGGTGACGAGGGATTCAAGGTGGGGCGACCAACGCGGCTGGTGCAGAGCAGAGCCCTGCGGTTCGTCGGATTTCTGGTTTCCAAAAATGTGTGATTTCCATGTTACGAGTTGCGGCGTCCGGAGCTTCGGTACTGGTGGCGCTCGGCCTTCCAGCTCGCCTCGCCGTACTCGCCGAGGCTCACCTTGCCCCCCATCGCGTCGCCTTCCACGATTCCTGTGAACTCATAGGACAAGCGGGTGCCTTCAGCTTGATGCGAGCTCCTGAAGCGGACCGTATTGGCGGCTACCGTTCCGTTCAGGTCGCCGCTGTAGAATTCACCCTGGTGTGTGCCGACCAGCTTCGAGCCATCCTGCTCCAGGAAGAACGTGTGTGCCGCCGAGCCTCGCTGGAACTCGAGTTGCACCGCCCATTGTCCCGCGACCATCGCAGGCGCGCCTTGCGGCTGGACGGGACTTTCGAATTTCGGGGGATTCGAGAGCGCGGCGTAGAGCCGCTCTGCCACCACTTTGTCGTCTCCCGGCATCATCATGTAAGCAACGACGGAGGCAGAACTGGGCATGTTATCGGGCCGGCTGCCCCTGGCTCCAGCCAATATCACGCGAGGTTCGGTGGCGAGCAATAAGTTGCTCAGTTCCTCGCCGGTGATGCCCAGGCGCGCACCATCCCACTCGATGGAAAGGCTCGGCGAGCGATTTGACAAGTCCGCCGAGGGCTGCTTGATTTGTGTCGAGACGCCGTTGATTTGCGATACCCGTACGGAAATGCTATTGAGCCAACTCTCCCACACCTTCCATTCCGCATCATGGTCGCGCTTCACCCACATTTCCACCGCCGCCAGCATGCCCATGATCTCCTCCTTGCCGACCTTGAGCGATCGGCCGAAGGCGTGGTGTGGCGCGCTGTTAGCCCAGGCTGCCTGGAGCAGGTTCTTCTCGCCAAGCAGCAGACCCGCCGCCTGGGGTCCGCGGATGCACTTGCCGCCGCTGTAAGCAACAGCCGTAGCGCCGCGTTGCAAGTGAACGTTGGGGATGGTAAGGACCTCCGCCGCCGCATCCACGATCACCGGAACGTTATGGCGCTTGGCGATTTCCGCGACCACCTTGGTTCCCATCGGCCCGTCGTCCCCGGGACCTCCCAGAATGTAGGCCATTGCTGTACGCTCGTTGAAGGCGGCTTCAAGCTGCGAAGGATCGTAAACGGTGACGATTTTAACACCCAGCATGCGAATGGCGTGGTCATAAACATTGCGCGAGTAGGCCGGGATCACCACTTCACTTTTCAGTCCTTCGAGGTTGGGAAGATGCTGCATGCGCTCCGGGTCCGTGCCCGCGAGCGAAGCCGCCGTGGTGTTCGTAAGCGCGGCGCAGCAGCCGGCTGTAACAATGCCCCACTCAGCGCCGGTTAGCTCGGCTAAGCGCTTGCCGACGCCATCCATTAGCTCATCCATCTGGACATAGGCCCGGGAGGCATCGTCCATGGCTCGCTTCACTTCCGGCAACGTTTCCGAGCCGGTGATAATGGTGAAAGTACCCTTGGCATTGATCAGCGGTTTGACGCCGATCGAGCGATAGAGATTGGCGCCGTACGCAAGCGGGGCAGCCACGGCTTTCCGGATGCGTACGCCCACCGCTGCCACCGCGGCGGCCAGCGCACCTCGCTGGAACAATTCCCGGCGGCTATGACCTCTGGAGGGCTTCGGAGCTGAGCTCAAAAATGGAGGCTGCATGTTTTTCCACCTCTCAATCTGTGCGACACGGGAAAACTGGCGCTCGACAAGACCTAAGTGAGGTACGGCGAAATTATATGTCCGATAACTGAAACGAGCAACGATACGATAGCGATAGCCCCTGGCTGAAGGCCGGGAGTGTTTCTCCGGGAAAACCTTTCCAAGCGGCTTCTGCGCTTATGCGTTATGTGAATTTTAGCCCGTGTACATGGCGATAACGCGTTCGATCGCGCGTCGGCAGACCGCACAAAACGACATATGGCGGGAAAACATGATGCAGTCAACCTCAGGACGGTAGTAGCCCTGTGACTCGTAGTTCGCGCCCTCGAACGCGCCGACTTTCCCGGCGTATTTCTGCGCGCCCAGCATGGCGTCCTCCTTCTGGCGCTCCTGGCGGAAGAGGGCGTCCATGTTCGCTTCAGGTTTGCCTGCGGCACGGAGTTCCTTACGCTGTTTCTGAATGTCGCGCTCGAAGCGGTCGAACTCGTCCTTTTGCCAAGGCGTGGGAACGGGAATTCCCGGCGCGAGCAGGTCTCGCCACTTCAAATTCGCGGGAGCGAGCAACGCGGTCACATTTGGCTCCCACGGTTCCGTCTTGTGCTCCGGGGGCAAATAGGCCACGTCTGAGGTGTAGTATTCATCGGCCAGGCCGGCGAAATGGTGCGCGAATTCGTGGACACCCACATATGCGGACCACGGATTGTCAACGGCCACAGTCGCGAACTGATTGAAAATTCCGCCTCCTCCGTACGTCTCTCCGTTCACCAGAATCTCGATGAACTCATACGGTGCAAACGACGCCACGTCCCGCAGCGTGCGATTTTCCATGGTCAGCACATAGCGCTCAGTCCCAAAAGTGTCGTACGAAGCGCCAAGGGGCGACCTTCTGTAAATTCCGCTCGAGGGCCGTGACACGCCTGATTCTTCCGCCGCGGGGCACAACCCCCAGACGTTGAAGTCCGTGCGGTGCTCGCGAAATGGCGGGACGGCGAAAAGCGCCTCGAGGAATCGACGCGCGTCTTTCTCAAACTTCCTTCGCTCCGCGGCCGTGTATCCGTCACCCAGGACCAGCAAATCCACCTTCCCCGCCGGGTTCCCCATCTTTTGCAATTCCATCAGGGGACCTGGTGACGGCGGGCGCGCACGGTCAACGAACTTATCCCTAGGATCCACAACTGTTTTCCACACTTCATGAAAGCCGTTCTCTCCGCGGTCTTTAAGAGAAACCTCCACAATCGCGTCCGGGGTGGGAAACCGCAGCGACTCGGAAAAGGTTCGGTTTCCGTGGCGCGCTTCTTCCGTCGTCTTCCACTCGCCAAACACGGAATTGAATCCCCTTGAGTACAATAGCTTTCCGCTGCTCTGCTCGCGCACCTCGAAGAGGTAGTCTCCCAATTGGCTTTCATCAATGGCCTTGTGCGGATTGCCCGGCCATTCCAGCGGCTCCAGGACCACGCGATCGAGGCTGAACCATTCTTCGTGCGCATTTCCGGTGTGGTAATAATCCACGCGCAGGGTGCGTGGCGCACCGGCGGCAAGACCAGAAAAGAGCAACGAGGTAATCACAACGCCGGCAATTCGTCTCATCTGTAAGCTCCGCCTTGGTGTTCAAATCAGCACGATTGTACGCCCATCTTGCGCGCTTGTGGTTCCCTCAAATATTCAGGCCATTGAGATCGTGTGAACGGGTCCTGAACTTGGCGTCGCTGGGAGGGCTGCTAAGATCCTGTGATACATTGAGTGGCTCATTATAATGTTAAGAGTCTTCTCGAATCTGTCCAACGCCGCCAAGACGATCAACCTAATCTGGGGAGCGTTAGGCACGATTCATTCTTGTGTGCTGACCAGTGGTTTCTGGCAAAGTCTCGGCACGGAATTCGCCGAGAGATCCTGAATCGATTGAGGTCAGGAGAACAAAAAAATGTTGAAGATGATCCGAACGGCATCTGTCCTGCTGCTAACGATGGGGATCCCGGTTCTGGCGGCCCAATCCAATCAAGCCAATGGCGCGAAGCAGATGAAGGTCTGTGCGGCGCACTGGGCCCCCCCATGGGTGAATTGGCACTTGAGACCGGCGGGAGCGTTAGCAGAAGCGGACAAGGCTATCGGCGAACTGGTGCTGCTCGTCGATCGCGCCGGGGCCGCCGGCTGCGACGTGTTCACGCTGCCCGAAGACACGCTGGGCGTGCTGCATTGGGAAGTGGGCAACAAGCCGGTCATGAAGGAGGTGTTGGTGCCAGCGGTCGCACGCATGCTTGATCGCCTCGGCCGGGCGGCGGCGGCGCATCACATGTATCTCGTCTGTTCAAGTGACACGGCAGAACAAGACGGCAGCTACCGCAACACCGCCTTCTTCCTCGGCCGCGACGGTCGGGAAATTGGGCGCTACTACAAAGTGCATCCGACGATCACCGAATCGGACCGCGTGCGCGGCAACAGCTTCCCAGTGTTTGAAACCCCCGACCTCGGTGGCGTGGGAATGTTGATCTGCTACGACATGGTGATGCCCGAGTCGTCGCGGAGCCTGGCGTTGAACGGCGCCGACGTCATTTTTCTTTCCACCATGGGAGGAGCCGTGACCACGGACGATGAGAGTCTCAACCGTGCCGCATTCCGCACGCGTGCGGCCGACAACTACGTCTATTTCGTGATCGCGATGCGGAACGGCGCTATGATCATCTCGCCGCAGGGTACGATACTCGCCGAGACAAAGCGGCCGGGCGGGATCGCGATGGCCGACATCGACCCGTTTGGCGGGCGCGAGGGCGGGGACGCGCTGAACACCCAGCGAGATATGCGCGCACGGCTGTTCCGCGAGCGCAACCCCGCCGCCTACGGTGTCCTCACCGACCCGAATCCTCCCGTGCTGAGGAAGATTCCGGCCACCCTCACAATCGCGGAAGCGGTGCGCATCGGGTCGGCCACGCTCACCAGCGGCGAAGAGCGTTTTGCGGAGGCGGAAGCTTTGCTTCGTTCAGGAAAATCCGCGGAGGCCGCCCGCGCCTTCACCAAATTGCGCAAAGAGTTCCCGGGCACCTGGATCGACCGCGAGGCCGGAAAACGGTTGGCGGAGATCCACAAATGATGAATTCATTGGGCCGATTTCGGCAAAACATCCTCCACAGCGCTGTTGTCACCCCCCGCCGGTCCATGCCAGACGCTACCGCCGTAAGTCGCGATGTAGATCTTCGCCGGGTCGAGCGGGTCAGGGATCACGCGACGGCCCCATTTGAAGTTGTAGCCCCTGATCCGTTGCCAGGTCTGGCCCCGATTGCCCGATCTCCAAGCTGAAGACTCAAACCCGCAGGCATAAACAACCCACGGATGGCGGGGATCGATGGTGACGTCGTGAACATACTGGTCTCGAGCAAGTACCTGCAGCCATGTGGCGCCGCCATCCGTAGAAACAAAGATTCCGCCGCCCACCGTGCGAGTCGAGTCCGGATGGCGTGCCCAGGCAGCCAGATAGAGCCGCTGGGGGTTCTCAGGATCGATCTCGAGCCCTTGGGGCCCATTCACGTCTTGCGGCAGCTTGATCTTAATCCAGTGCTCTGCGCCGTCGGTGGAACGGTAGAGCGCTCCATCTCCCTTGCCCCCAATGCTGCCGTCGTCGTTGCGGCGAACCACCACGAGATACAGGTCGCCGCTCGAGGCCTGCGCCAAGCGCCAGGCGAAAGGCTCTTCCTCGGTGATCCCCTGGTTCTTCAGCGCCCAACTGCGCCCACCATCGGTGGACTTGAAGACTCCACGCGCGAAGCCCGCCACGTAAAGGACTCGAGAGCTGACCGGACTTCTCGGATCCAAAATAATGTGAGTCGTGGTTGTAGGCGGCATTCCCTGGCCCGAAACGGCCCAGGTTTTTCCGCTATCTTCGCTTCGGCAGATTCCGCCGATGGCATGCTGCGCGGCTCCCGGCTCGAGAAAGAAGAACTTGTGGCGGGGCAGACTATGCTGGCCGCTCATCGCGCACCAGGCACGGCCACGCACAGCGGGATCGAAGACCATCCAATACGCCGTTTCGGTCCAGCTTGGCGGGATCCCATCCATGGAGACGGTCCAGCTTTTGCCGCCATTATCACTCCGCTGGAGCCCAATGTCGTCGTAGGAGATAAAGATTCGATTGGAGTCGAAGGGATCGAAGTGAACACCGTAGTCCGTAGTGACGTCCAGTCCTGTGCTCGCGTAAGTTCCGTCCGCCAGTTTCGTCGAATACACGGATTCCCAGGTCTTGCCGCCATCGGCGGTACGCAAGGTGCGGCCGGTGTCGGTCCCGAAGCAGACGTCGGGATTGGTGGGGGCTACGCCGAGTTGTAGGGGATTCCCGCCCCAGCCGGGCCCGAAACGTTCACTCATCCAGGGGTCGTGTATATTGGGAGCGCTGGTTGTGGATTCCTTCCAGACCAGTTGCCAGGTGCGCCCGCGGTCGCTGGTCCTGGCCGTGCCGAAAAGGGCGTCATTTCCCGAGCGGTGATTGCGGTAGGACACATAGGCTACATCAGGATGGTACAAGCTGGTGGCCGCCGCCGCGGCCGCGAGGGGAGAGGAAAACGCCGGCAAAGGAGATTCCCGCCAACGTTGGCCGCCGTCATCGGAAATATGGAGTTTCCCGGCGGCGATCATATAGACAACCAACTTGCCGCCCGCCTCCGGGAAGCCCGCCGACACATTGCCGCCATGAAGCTCGGGCCGGCCTAGAACAGATTCCACGCCCTTTAGCGCCTCTCCCGTGCGCCAATGTCCGCCCTCTCGGACGGCCACCGAACTCGCCCCGATTACGTAGAGCGTACGATCCTTCTTGGGGGAGCGTGGATCGATAAAGATTTTGTCGGCGCCGTCGGGAAGATCCACAATCTTCACCCACTTCCTGCCCTGATCAGGCGAAACCCGGAGATCGGAAGACTTGCCGATTTGAAACGCGGCATAGAGTGTGGCGGAGTCGGCAGGATCGACCGCCAGGGCCGTGATGGCGCCGTCGGGCGCATCCGCGCGCACGATCCGCCAGATCTTTCCAGAGTCGGTGCTACGAAACAGAGCCGGCCGGCTGAACGGGCGGTCCGGTTGAAGATCCACGGGCGCCGCCGCAGTCTTGGCATAAATCACTTCCGGGTTGAGCGGGTCGAAGACAAAGAACCATGCCCGGTCTCCAAGATTGAACATCCGCCAGGAGCCGCCCCCATCATGGGAAATGAAACAGCCGGTCATGTCGCCGGACTCGATCACGTCCCTGGTGTTGTGAGGACTGATGGTGGGCAGAAACATTCCGCCGCCGCCTCCCGGGCCGATCACCGCCCAGCGGTCATAGCGGGTTGCGCCGAAGCCCAGGAATGCATAAAAGGCAGCCAGTAGAAGCATACTCGGCCGGGATCTAAGTCGCATACGAAACCCCCTACTTGATACGAAAAGTCCGCCCACCGCGAACGCAATGCCCAATCTAAAGCTGGAGGCCCGCCCAACCTTGCGCGTAGCGGCCACCCCCCTGTAACAACTGTTCGTGTGTTCCGGATTCGACGATGCGGCCTTCGTGCATCACGTGAATCACATCGGCAAACCTCGCCGTGGAGAACCGGTGTGTGATGATGAGAACCGTTTGGCCGGCTGCCAACTCGCGGAAGCGCGCCAGCCAGTCGGCCTCGGCCCAAGGGTCCATGGCGCTGGTCGGCTCATCGAGAATCAGGATGGGCGCGCGGCGCAGGAGAGCTCGAGCCAAGGCCAGGCGTTGCCATTCCCCGACGCTGAGTTCCGCGCCTTCGGCAAACCAACGGCCTAGCATGCTGTCGAGACCCAGCGGCAGGCGGGCGATGACGTCCTCTGCGCCCGCGGCGCGCACGGCTGCCTGCAAAGCCTCGGGGGCCGATCTCAGATCGCCGTAGGCGATATTATCCCGCACGGTGTCGTTGTAATGCACGGGCTGCTGGAAAAGCACCGTGATGCGGCTGCGTAACTCCTCGATGTCCAGAGCGCGCAAGTCGATGCCATCCAGCGAGACGCGGCCTTCCTCCGGATCATAGAACCGGCACAGCAGCTTAATGAGCGTGCTCTTGCCGGCGCCATTCGATCCCACCACCGCAACGATTTGGCCGGCGCGGATCTCCAGATCGAAATTCTCCAGCGCCGGCCGCGGGCTACCGGGATAGCGGAATCGCACGCGTTCCAGCCGTAAGCCGCCCTGGATTGTGAGGGGTGTCGGCAAGGGTTTTGACGGACTCACGACGCACTGTTCGAGTCCCAGAAACTCGTACAGATTCCCCAGAAAAAGCAGGTTGCCATAAAGTTGGCCCAGGTTTTCCAGCAGGCCACGCATCAGCCCCAGACCCTGTTGGAAGGCCTGGTAAAACATCGCCACGTCGCCGAGCGTTGCAAGGCCGCGCACCGCCCTCCAGACCATCCACGCCATAACCGCGCCCGTCACCAGCAGCCCCAGACTTCCGGCACTGAATTCCGCCAACTCCTGCTGCCGCGCCAGGCTCAACCGCTCGCCGCGCAGGCGACGGCGCAAGGTCTGGAAGGAGGATTGAAAATGCCCGGCAAGGCCGAATAGCCTCACCTCCGAGGCCGTCTCGCCCGCAGTGAGCAGCCAGTCGTAATACCAGGCGCGGCGTTCCACCGGCGTGGTCTTGCGCCGCCACTGGTTTTGGACCAGTGCGTACCGCACCGCCACGTACAGCGCCGGCACTGTGCCCAGCAGCAAGGCGGCCGGCAGCCATGCTCCAAAGGGAATGAGCACCGCCCCCATGGCGATCAGCGTGGTCCCATTCTGCAGCAGGCTGCCCAATCCCTCCACCAGAGCCACAGGGCGATCGGTGGCTTCGCTCCGCGCGCGGTGCAGATGGTCATAGAACTCCGCCGAATCGTAAAAGCCCAGGTCCGCTGCCGCGGATTTCCGGTGAATCAGTGAACTGATATGATCCTGAACGAGTTCTGACTGAGCCGTGCGGACGTAAGCGGCGGCGCTGCACAGGATCTGCAAGGCGAGTTGAATGGCCGCCACGAGCGCCACCAGCAGCAGTGTCGGCCGCAAGTGCTCCCAGCCGCCGCCTGCCTGAATGGCCCCCACCATGCTGTTCACCAGCCAGCGCGTCACGTAGACGGTGGCCACCGGAAGCAACCCCTGGGCTAGAAGCAGAACGCCCCACACGAGCGTCCAGGCCCGGGCGGCGCTCCAGACCAAAGCAAAGGTTTGCGGCAGATAAGGCAACTGCGCGAGGGCCTTGCGTAGCCGTGGAAGGAGGAGTTGGAACGTCTGATTCATGGGGAGAACTGACTCACGCGGGAAAGTTCAGTTTGTTTTGACGCTTTAACAACCTAGTGTTTACTTGAATCAGTGAGCGAACTTATTCGTCGGAAGCGGAAGGGCGGGGCTTTAGCCCCGCCGTTAATCTGCCGAGATCATCGCGGGGCTTTAGCCCCTGAAGCGGCTTGGTTTCAGGGCCTAAAGGCCCTTCCAACCCTGCAACCATAGACGGCGGGGCTAAAGCCCCGCCCTTCCGTCGGCCACTCGAAATTGCGCTCATTAAACCAACCAAGTACTACGGGGTCCGCTTTTTCCCAATTCCCTCAACGCGCCTCCACACCGGTCGAGACACTGATATGTATTAGCAGGCGTGAACGGAGTTCGTCAACAGGACCATGGTCCTGGCTCCAGGGTGCTCAGCCAGCGAGTCGGTTGGATTGCACGATGGGCGGAACATCCCGCTTATTTCGCAGGCGGCGGGCTCGAAAGGTGCGCGGCGATCATCTGCCATCCTTGCCCGCGGTTAAGGAAAACCAGGGTGAATAGAAACCCGGGTTGTGGCGGAGCTTCCTGAGCCACGCTGCCCATAACCACGGCGGTGCTGCCGTAGACGCGCACGGTCGATTCCTTCACGCGGGACTTGGGCATCTTCGGCCTCTCCCCGCCGCCGGGCGGGACGATATCAGTTTTGTTGAGGATGTTGCCGCCCGGCCCGGTACCCAGGAAATCGTCGGCAATCAACTTGTCCAGAGTCGCCGAGTCACCCTCAGACTCGGCGTTGAGCCAGGTTTGAACGAGCTGCAAGACCGCGTCGTCCGTCTTCGAGTCCTGCGGCAAGCCCTTGGGGGTCACCGGAACGGCTGCCATCAGCCCCACAGCCACCAGCAGTACCACCGAGCGGAATTGTAGTTTCATTGTGTCTCTCCTCTATTTGTAGGGGGACGGCTTGCCGTCCCCTGGAGGGTTACTAGGCCGACGAGGGTAGGGCAAGCCCTACCCCTACACCCGCGTCATTCGTTCCGCAAGGCAATAACCGGGTCGATTCGGGCAGCCCGCGAGGAAGGGATCCAGGCCGCAAGCGCCGCCGTCACCAACAACACTCCGGCGGAGACGAGAAGCGAAACTGGATCGCCGGGCGAGACCTCAAACAAGAGCCCGCGAATGGTTCTCGCCAAGGCAAACGACCCGGCGAGCCCCGCCGCCACTCCGATTCCCGTCCAGAGGCCCGCGTACTTCTGAATCTGCAACGCAATATCCAGGGGCCGCGCGCCGATGGCCATGCGCACGCCGATTTCCCGCGTCTGCCGGGCCACCAGGAACGAGAGGACACCGTAGAGTCCCACCGCCGCCAACAGCAATCCGAGGCCCGCAAACAACCCCACGAGAGTCGCGACGAAGCGCGGGCGTTCCCTGAATCTGTCGACGCGTTGATCCAAGGTTTCGATCGTGACCGGCATGGAGGGATCGAGTGCGGAAAACTCCTTCCGAACCCAGCGCGTCAGCGTGTCCGCGTCGAGCGAGGTGCGGAATATCGCCACGCCGCTCATGCCCATTTCCTGCGAGTTGTGCATGCGCAGCCGGTAATACTCAGGATCGGAGGGTTCCGTCAGTCCGTTGTTCTTGAGATCAGCGGCGACTCCCACGACCGTGCACCAACGGCCATTGGCGGTTAAATCGATTTGCTGTCCGAGCGGGCTCTCCTGGCCGAACAAACGGCGGGCCAGGGTGGCGCTCAGGATCACGGGCGATTCGCCGGAGGCGCGCTCGCGCTCCGTGAAAGCGCGCCCGGCGATGATCTGAATTCCCAGTGCGGGGAAGTACTCCGGAGACACCCAACGAAACTCGACCATTCCTCCGTCCTGCGCCACGGGCGAATGTCCGGCAATGCGCAGGTTCGAGTAGGGGCGTCCCATCGAGCCGCGGGGAGGTATTGAGTCGCTGAGGGCGAAGAACCCGCCGCCGGGGATGCGCTTCACCCGCTCCTCGATCTCGTCAAAGAAGCTGGCCCGCGCTTCAGCGTGTTGATAGCGGCTCCGTGGCATCGTGAACGAAGCGGTGATAACGTGCTCGGGTTGAAATCCCAACGGCTGGTTTTGAAGCTTCCAGAGGCTGCGAAGCAGCAACGAGGCCCCAGCCAGCAAGACCAGGGAAATCGCCACCTGCGCGCTGACCAGCGCTTTTCGAAACAACGTCCGCGCCGTTCCTGTCGCGTGCCAGCCCGCCAACGTCTCGGCTCGCGACGGCTCGAGGGCAGGCGCCATGCCAAACAACAGCGCTGCGCCCAGCGAACCTGCCAACGCGAAGAGAAGGACGCGCAAGTCGATCCGAGCGTGTTCGAGGCGCAGCATGCCGCCGGGGGCGAGGCCAATGCACAGGCGCAGCAAAACCCAGGCGGTTCCACATCCCGCCGCGCCTCCCAGCAAACCGAAGATCAAGGACTCGGTGAGGGTTTGGCGCATCAGGCGGCCGCGCCCCGCGCCCAGTGCGGCGCGCATGGCGAGTTCCTGGCGGCGGGCCACGGCGCGCGCCAGCATCAGATTCGCGATATTGGCGCAAGCCGCCAGCAACAGTGCCAGCACGCAGCCGAGCAGTATCCAGGAAGAGAGCTTCACTTCGTGAATCTGCCGGTCGCGGAGCGAACGAACCACCAGGCGAACCTCCTTGCGCAATTCCGGCGGGACGTCCTTATCCGCGCTGGCGTTGAACATCGGAAGCAAACGGTCGTGCGCCTGCTCGATCGACATGCCGTCCGGCAAGCGCGCAAAGGTGCGCAGGAAGGCGCCGGCATTGGCAGCACGCGGCAGACTGGCATCCAGGCGCGCCGGCAGCATCACGTCAATCTCGCCCAGTTGCGGCATTTCGAAGCTTTTGGGCAGCACGCCTATGATCCGCACCGGCTCGTCGTCCACGATGAGGGTTTTTCCCAGAGCCTTCGCGTCGCCTCCAAAAGCACTCCGCCAGAACCCGTAGGAAAGCAGGCCCACCGTCGGGGCATGCGGCCGATCGTCGTCGGGATCGAATTCCCGGCCGAGCACGGGCGAGATGCCGAACGTACGGAGGAAATTGGCGGCCACAGCGTAACAATTGATGCGGCGTGGCTCGTCCCCGATCATCGCGTCACAGCCCACGCCGGGCTTCATGGCGGTGAGATATTTGAAGGGCCCCTGCTGCCAATCGAGGTAACTGCCTACCACGTTGAACTCATTGTTATCGATCGGCCCCAGGTAGCCCACCGAAACCAGTTGATTGTCTTTAGGGTAGGGCAAGCGGCGGAAGAGCAGGGGATCGACCACGCTGAACACCGCCGTGGATGCGCCGATGCCGAGCGCCAGCGTGGCCAGTACGATCGCCGTAAAGCCGGGGCTCTTGCGCATGCCGCGAAATGTGTGGCGAACGTCCTGCCAGAGGTCCTCGAGCCAGACAAAGGTCCACATCTCGCGACAGTCCTCTTGAAGCGATGCGCGGTTGCCGAAGCGCCTGCGGCTTGCATACCGGGCCTCTATCGGATCGAGTCCCCCCGCTTTCATCTTCTCCTCGCGCATGGCGAGGTGGAAGCGGAGTTCGTCATCCAAGTCGCGATCCAGTTGTCGCCGCTTCCAGATTGCCTGGAAACGAAGCCGGGTGCGGGTCAGCCATTGAGACATAAGACCCCCAAAAGAAATTCAAATGGCAAATGGCAAACGGCAAATGGCAAAATTAAAGGAAGACACCTCATTTGCTCTTTGCCGTTTGCCATTTGAAATGCCCTGTAGTTCTGCGGAAGCGTCGCCCCAACGATTGCCCCACATCGAAACAATCCGTCACGTCGTTTCCATCACGCGGTCAATGGCCGCCGACAGGCGGCCCCAGCGCGCGGCTTCTTCCGTCAGTTGTTTCCGGCCCGCGGCGGTAAGCCGGTAGTATTTGGCGCGCCGGTTGTTTTCTGAAATGCCCCATTCCGAATCCAGCCAACCGCGCAGCTCGAGGCGGTGCAGGGCCGGGTAGAGCGCGCCCTCTTCCACACGCAAGATCTCTTCCGAGGTCTGCTCGATGAATTCCGCGATGGCGTAACCGTGCAGAGGGCGGTGCTTGAGCGCTTTGAGAATCAGCATGTCGAGGGTGTCGCGCAAAATCTCGCCCGGATTGGATGGCTTCTCTCCCATAAGAACCTAAGGGTAGTGTGGCATAACTTCCGAACCAGCGCAAGGGCTTCCACGCGCTGTGTTGTGGTGCGGGCGTCCCGCCCGCCGTGGCGAGTAGGGGGACGGCTTGCCGTCCCCGCATTTCCGCTGGCCCCGACGAGGGCAAACCCTACCCCTGCGCCGTGCGGACCAATGCAGATTCTTCGCTTCGCTCAGAATGACATGTCATCCTGAGCGGAGCGAAGGATCTGCTTTTCTTCGCGCGCTGCGAAGAACCTCACCGCTAGTCGTACAGCTTCTTCGGGTGTCCCGCCGCAGCATGGGTGAGGGGACTCTTCCCCCGCCTCGCTACTAGGTCTGACGGTACTATTGGCTCCGTAGGTACTTGACAAAACGGCCAAGCCCTGCTAACATATAGTTTGTCCACGCTCTACCGGGGAGAATCC
>Ga0326728_10012032_pt1 | contig 19460 bp, 16 predicted proteins | sample MB3enrmetagenome_FD_207602 | JGI IMG/M metagenome (GOLD analysis project Ga0326728, IMG submission 207602) | Lab enriched peat soil microbial communities from McLean, Ithaca, NY, United States - MB31MN | ecosystem: Environmental > Terrestrial > Soil > Wetlands > Peat | place: USA: New York... | reverse complement strand
TCACTGGATGCTATGGTTACAGTTCCGTCATCTTCGACATCAATAGTAACTCCTGTTTCACTGATAATCTGACGAATGTTTTTGCCACCCGACCCGATAACATTTCTCACCTGATCAACTTTTACTTTTACCGTTGTAATGCGAGGAGCGTATAGAGATATATCAGGCCTCGGCGCGGAGATGGTTTCGCGCAGTTTACCGATAATGTAAATACGACCTTCACGAGCCTGATCGAGAGCTTTTCTCAAAATATCTTCTGTCAGGCCGTCAATTTTTATATCCATCTGCATGGCCGTGATTCCTTTTTCCGTGCCGCAAACTTTGAAATCCATATCACCGGCATGATCTTCATCGCCCAAAATATCAGTTAGAACTACAACCTCATCACCTTCTTTTAAAAGTCCCATGGCAATTCCGGCGACACAATCTTTCAGCGGAACGCCGGCATCCATCATCGATAAGGTTCCGCCGCAAACTGTGGCCATGGATGATGAGCCGTTGGACGAGAGAATCTCGGAAACAATTCTGATGGTGTAGGGAAATGTTTCCGGTGACGGCAAAACAGGCACCAGGGCCTTGCGGGCTAAAGCGCCATGGCCGATTTCTCTTCTGCCGGGACTGCGCTGGCCTTTTGCCTCGCCTACACTGTATGGCGGAAAATTGTAATGAAGCATGAAAGATCTCATCTCCTCACCACCGATAAAATCTATCCTTTGTTCATCCGCGGAAGTCCCCAGAGTTACAACGGCCAGGGCCTGCGTCTCTCCCCGGTTAAATAAAGCCGACCCATGTGTGCGGGGCAAAACACCAACTTCGGCGCTGATTGGCCGAATTTCTTTTGATGTTCTTCCGTCAATGCGCTTTTTCTCATTGATAATCATGCCGCGTATAATTCTGCTTTCCAATTCTTCGATAATGACTGCAACTTTTTTACAAAGCGCTGCATCTTCTCCACCGATCGACTTGATGACACTTTCACGCACCTCAGCAAGTTTACCATATCGTTCCAACTTGCGGGGCATGCTGTATCCTTCCTTAAGGCCAACCAATGCCTCACCACTGACACGGGCAATCAGATCTTCATCCTTAACTACCTCGGCAACAGGTCTTTTGGATTTACCAATGGCCTCTCGCATTTTATCCTGCAGATCAATTAATGGACGAATTGCTTCCAGGCCGAATTGAATGGCATCCACAATTACATTTTCGGCGACTTCTTTGGCGTCACCTTCCATCATCACCAGTTCAACATCGTAATTCTTTCCAGACTTGCTGGGCGTCACCTTTCGCCCAACCATGAAAATATTAATTTCACTCTCCTGGATTTTATCCGAAGACGGATTACAAACGAACTGGCCGTTAATCAGACCTACACGTACACCGGCAATCGGTCCTTTAAAAGGGATATTCGATATTTCCAAAGCGGCCGAAGCTCCAAGCATCGCTGTCACAACTGAATCATTTTCTTTGTCCACGGAAAGAACCGTGGCTATCAGCTGCGTCTCAGAATAGTACCCCTTGGGGAACAGGGGGCGTATTGATCTGTCAATTATACGGGATGTCAAAATTTCCCGCTCGTTAGGACGACCTTCGCGTTTAAAAAATCCACCGGGAATTTTCCCCGCTGCAAAAGTCATTTCCTGATAATCCACAGTCAGAGGAAGGAAGTCCACTCCCTCACGTGTGCTTTTTAATGAAACTGCCGTAACTAAAACAACTGTATCACCGTAGTAAACCAGCATCGCCCCATCAGCCTGCGCGGCGACATAATCTGCCTTTAGAGAAATATTCCTCCCGGCTAAATCCGCACTGAATATAGTACTCATAATTTTTCCTCCATTTAATTTTAATTGCTGTCATAGGAAATTCAAGGGCGAAACGCATAAGATAACAGCCTTGAGACGTATTTTGCGTCTCACCACAGACAGGTTATCTTATGCCTTCCGCCCTTGAATAAATTCTTTATTTTCTTAATCCTAGACGCTTAATAACATTTCTGTATCTTTCTATATCATTACCTTTAATGTAATTGAGAAGTCTTCTTCTCTGACCAACCAGCTTGAGCAGACCACGGCGCGAATGATGATCTTTTTTATGCTCCTTAAAATGCTCCGTCAAATACTCTATTCTGGCGCTCAAAAGAGCAATCTGGACTTCGGGAGAACCCGTATCCTTTTCATTAAGCCGATAATCCGCAATTACTGCTTTTCTCTTCTCCAAAGTTAACACGCTTTTTCCTCCTTATAACATGATTAAATATTTGTTGAATTTTTTTCTCGTTACCTAATTGTTAAATACCCTGACAATCTTGGCCGCCTGCATTTTTCCATCGAATTCTGAAAATTTATTCACTGGCGCCAACATTTCCGCAACAGCCAGAAGATATCCACGACTTATGAATTTTACCATATCTCCGGCTTTAAGCAAGGGGAGATCATGTGCTTTCATCATTTCCACCGAAGGTTGCCATCCGTTACGCAGCTTCGCAGCAGAATCATCTTCCAGCTCAATTGAGCAAAGCAAAGGCAATAGCTCTGTCATCGGCAATATCTTTTCTGAAAGTTTATTGTAATTATCATTACTAACATAATCACTCAAACAAACAGCCATCTCTTCTAAAAAGATTCCACTCTTCAAACGGCGAAGACTGTATAAACACGCTCCAACTCCGAGCATATCGCCGATATCGGAACAAAGCGTCCTGATATAAGTCCCTTTAGAACAAACAACCCGAAAAGTGACGTGGGGGAAAGAAATATCTTCAATAACAATATTGTAAATAGTCACATCTCGTGGTTCCATATCTAAAATAACGCCACTTCTGGCATATTTATATAAGGGTTTGCCGCAGTATTTGACCGCGGAATATGCGGGAGGAATCTGCTTAATTTCTCCGATCATCTGCAACATTACCGCTCTTATTTCTTCTGTGGATACAAACTTATCGGATTGGCCGATAATTTTACCTTCAATATCCAAGGTGTCCGTTTTTACGCCAAGCAGCATTGTAGCCAGGTATTCTTTGTTTGCGCCAGTTAGAAGCCCGGCTAACTTTGTAGCTTCATTCAAACACACCGGAAGCACTCCCGTAACCATAGGATCCAGCGTTCCTGTGTGTCCCGCTTTTTTAACTCCCAAAAATTTTTTCACTTCACTGACAACATCGTGCGAAGTTTTACCCGCCGGCTTGTCAATGACGATAACTCCATCCATCATAGATATTAAAGTTCCCTTACCGCCTGAATGATCTTCGTTTTGATTGATTCAATATCGCCTTTAATCCAACAGGACGAGGCGTGGATATGACCTCCACCATCAAATTTTTTGGCCACCTTCTCCACATTGACCTGAGCTTTGGAACGCAGGCTCAGTTTAAAACTATCTTCTCCTCTTTGAGTATAAAGAATCGATATTTCAATGCCCCTTACCGTGCGTGGAATATCAACAAACCCTTCCGTGTGTTCCCAGGCCGCGCCCGTTTCCTGTAAATCTTTTTGGGTAATAACCATAGAACCTATCTTGTTTTCCAGATCAAGGGATAATGTTTCCAACGCTTTAGCCAGCAGCTTTAATCTTGCCGGAGAATCGCTTTCATAAATATTTTCCGCTATCCATTGCGGATTGGCGCCGTTTTCCACTAAGTGTCCCGCTGCCCCAAATGTTTCCTTTGTAGTACTCGAGTAACGGAAACTGCCGGTATCCGTTATAATCGCTGCATATAAATTAGTGCTGATATCTTTAGACATGTCAAAACGCATTTCCCGCATTAAACGGAACAGCAATTCACCGGTGGAACTGGCCTTGGCATCCAATATTTTCAAAGAACTAAAACCGTTATTCGAAACATGATGGTCTATATTAATTAGTCTTTTAATCTTTTTAATATTTTCCGCTTCATTTCCGACTCTTGTCAAATCACTGCAATCAAGAATTATACCGGTATCATACTGCTCTATATCACTTATATTATGAACTATATTATTTGCCGCCGGTAGAAAGCGGTAACGTTCCGGCGTGCGATCCTGGTTATAAATAACCGCCTTTTTCCCCATTTCTTTTAACATAAGATAAAGAGCCAGTTCCGAACCCAGTGCGTCTCCATCAAGTCTTACATGAGCAGTAATTAAAAAGTTATGCCCTTCATTTATAGCTTTGATAACTTTACTGATCATTTTTATTTTCCTGCCCAGCTATCTGGGCTAATAATTTTTCGATGCGGTTACCGTATGCAAATGACTGGTCATGAACAAAAAGAAGCTCCGGCACCAAGCGCAACTTCATCCTTTTGCCCAGTTCCCGGCGTATAAAACCGGCAGCCTGGGTCAAGCCAGCTTTGATTTCGGGAGAACATTCATCTTTTCCCATTTCCACGAAATAAATTTTGGCATTACGCAGATCATCGCTTACTTTCACCGATGTAATGGTAACCGCATGTAAACGCGGGTCTTTCACTTCCCTCATTATAATATCAGACATATCCGCCCTGATTAATTCGGCTACCCTGTCCGCTCTTTTAAAGTTCATCGTACTTACTTGTTTTCCAATCAGTCTATTCCAGAAAACTGGAAACAACCATAATTTCTATTTTGCTGTTTAACACTTCGGCTGCGTGAAGTTTATCAATAAACATGAGCAATTGATCGACTTTTCCATTAATATAGCGCGAATCATTGCCAACAACGGCAAATCCTATTTCGGCTAATTTGCAATTATCAAGACTGCCTGTTTCCGCAATGGATACATTAAACTCATTTTGCGTGCGTTTCAAAATTTTTTTTAAAACGCTTCTTTTTTCTTTTAAAGAGCCGCCCTCCGGGATTCGTAAATTTATGATTCCGTACCCAATAACCATAAAGTTTTTCCCCGAATCCAAACCATCGTGGAAATTCAGGCATAATCAATTAAGAACGCTATGTCTTTTCAACATTCTGTTCTAATTTCTTTTCCATTTCCTCTACGACATAAGCTTCAATTACATCACCAGGATGAATATCATTAAATCCTTCAATACTGATACCGCATTCAAAACCGGTAGCTACTTCTCTGGCATCATCTTTAAATCGCCTCAGGGATAGAATCTTCCCATCGAAAACCACCACGCTATCGCGGACAAGTTTCAGCTTGTTAGTACGCGTTATCTTCCCATCAGTCACATAGCAACCGGCAATCGTGCCAATTTTGGGCACTTTGAAAAGTTCGCGGACCTCCGCTCTTCCCTGAACGACTTCTTTATATTCCGGTTCCAAGAGCCCTTCCATGGCCGCTCGTACGTCTGCAATGACATTGTAAATAATGTCATAAAGCTTGATTTCTACACCTTCCTGCTGGGCAACATCCACTACTCTTGCATCCGGTCTCACATTAAATCCGATAATAATGGCCTTGGAAGCAGAAGCAAGCATAACATCCGTCTCAGTGATAGCGCCGGTGGAACTATGAATTATTCTAAGTTTTATATCATCGTTTGAGAGTTTATTCAAAGCGTCGGAAATCGCCTCTATTGATCCCTGCACGTCGGCTTTGATAATGACATCGCATTCCTTTACGCCTTCTTTTATTCTCTGATAGAGTTGTTCTAATGTGACTTTAGAAAAAGAGGATATCTCTTTTTCCCTTGCTTTTCTTAACCAATAATCAGCAATGTTGCGCGCTTTCTTTTCATCTTCGACGCAGAAAAATTCGGCCCCTGTTTGAGGCACGCTGGAAAAACCAATAACTTCTACCGGCATCGAAGGCCCGGCTTCTTTAATACGTCTGCCCTGATCATCAATCAATGCCCGTACACGTCCAAATTCAGTTTTGGAAACAAAGGAATCGCCTTCTCTTAGCGTGCCTTCCTGGATTAAAACAGTCGCCACGGGACCACGCCCGCGATCCAATTTAGCCTCAATAATAATTCCGCGAACAGGACGATCAGGATCGGCTTTTAACTCCAGAACATCGGCTTGCAGCAAAATCATTTCCAATAATTCTTCAATATTAATTTTCTTTTTGGCGGACACTTCACAGAAGATTGTTTCGCCACCCCATTGTTCGGATAAAAGACCATGTTCGGAAAGGGAATGCTTAACTTTTTCTGGATCAGCACCGGGTTTATCAATTTTATTGATCGCCACAATAATAGGCACTCCGGCAACTTTGGCGTGATTAATAGCTTCCACGGTTTGCTTCATTACACCATCATCGGCAGCTACAATCAGAACAACTATATCGGTTACCTGAGCTCCGCGCGCCCGCATCGCTGTAAATGCTTCATGCCCGGGAGTGTCCAGAAATACTATGTCCCGATCATTTATGTGAACATGGTAAGCGCCGATAGCCTGGGTAATTCCACCGGTTTCACCATCAATAACATTTGACTGCCTGATGGCATCTAAAAGTGATGTTTTGCCATGATCAACGTGGCCCATAATAGTAACAACCGGCGCCCGCGGTTTGAGATTTTCAGGAGTGGACGGAGCTTTTAATACAGATTCGTCAAATTCCAATTCCGCCGGTTCCACCTGAAAACTGAATTCACTGGCCACAATGCTGGCAATATCATAATCTATGGTTTGATTAATTGTGGCCATCACATCCATAGACATTAATTTATTTATTATATCACTTACCTTTATACCCATTCTTTTAGCTAAATCGCCCACTGTAATTGTTTCTCCGACTTTGATACGCCTTTTAATTGCCTTGGGGACGGTAAGTTCTGTTTTCTTCATTTTGGCAGGCGCAGTTTTTTTATTATCCCGCCATTTGGTAAAAATTATCTCCTGGTCTTCCTGCTTTTTTAGTCTCTTTTCGATTTTTCTCTCTAAAATCTTACGTTGCGGTATTTTCTTTTCCTCTTCAATAAATACCTCAACCTGGGGTCTGCCTTTCTTTTTCGGCTTTTCTGACGGGGGCATAGATATTCTTTCGCCGGGTTTCATAGGCGCTTTTTGAGGAAGAGGAGCCTTTTGAGGAGTAGGCCTATCCGTTTCCGGTCTGGTAATTTTATGTTTAGAAATGATGGCCGGTTTAACGGAAACGGTGGGCGGCTGTTTGATTTTTTCCACCACAGGTGCCTCTGGCACAGGCGCAGGCCCAGCGCTTGACTCCTCTTTTATTTCAACTTTCAGTATTTTCCCCTTGGGTTGCTCGAGAACCACTTCCTCTTGCTTGGAAGTCGGAGTTTCAGGCTGCGTTTCTTTTTTAACTTTATCAATTTTTTCTGAAGGCTGTATTGAAGGTGTTTTCTGGAGTTTATCATCCGCCAAATCTTTTGCCTGAATATCTTCTTTCTTCTCCACCGGAGGGGCTTCTTCAATCGGCACTTCTATAGGAGTACGGACGGTGCGACGCCTGATTACCGTGGATTTTATTCTTTCCTCCACAACTTCGCGAAGTTCACCGGCCAGTAATTCTTTTTTTATTCTTTCCACTACATCCTCTTCCAAAGATGCGGAAGCTGTTTTAACCGGAATGCCAATTTCCTCCAAACGAGCGATCAGGATTTTACTTTCCAGACCAAGCTCTTTGGCTAATTCATAAACTCGCTTTTTCGGCATGCGCAAAAATCTCCATATTAAATTTCTTGGTTTTCAGACTATGAATCCTTTTTGTTCCCAACTATTTCTTCGCTTAAAATTTTACCCGCAGTTTCAATCCATTGCTGGGCTGTCTTTTCACCTATTCCGGGAATTGAAGATAACAATTCAGGCTCGGTCGCAGCAATCATGGCAAGACTTTTAATTCCTTTACTAAAGAGTTTCTCCGCCATAGCCGGACCAACGCCCGTAATTTTTGTCAGATCATTTTGTCCTTCTTTTCCTTCTTCCTGAGCGGCAACCATTGTTTCGCTCTTCATATCGATATTCCATCCCGTCAGCTTAACCGCCAGCCGTACATTTTGACCGTTTTTGCCAATAGCCAGAGAAAGCTGATCATCAGGAACTATTACCGTCATTGTATGGTTTTCATCATCAACAAATACCCGATTAACCTTAGCCGGAGATAATGCACTGCTTACATATTTGGCCGAATCATCGCTGTAAGGAATAATATCAATTTTCTCGCCGCGCAACTCCTGCACCACACTTTGAACCCGCGATCCTCTCATACCCACGCAGGCGCCAACAGGATCAATATCCTTGTCCTTTGATCTAACGGCAATCTTTCCTCGTTTGCCAGGCTCCCGAGCCACATTTATAATATCAATAAGCCCTTCAGAAATTTCCGGAACTTCTACTTCAAAAAGCGCTTTTAAAAATGACGGGTGCGTGCGAGACAGGATTATTTGTAACCCTTTGGCGTTCTTTTTTACTTCAACAATATAAGCGCGGATTCTTTCGCCGCGTTTATAAGTTTCGCGATGAATTTGTTCCGTCGGAGGCACAATACCTTCCGCGCGTCCAAGATTGACGATAATGCTTCCGCCTTCAAACCGCTGGGCAAAGCCGTTTACTAATTCACCTTTCCTGTCTTTGTATTCATCATAAATATTGTCGCATTCCGCGTCTTTAACCCTTTGAATAATTATTTGCTTGGCCATTTGCACAGCGATCCGACCAAAGGAGCTTGTTTCAATTTTCATTCCCAGACTGTCACCGGGCTCGGCTCCTTCATCAAGAGTTTTTCTGGCTTCCTCTTTGGAAATTTGTGTTTCACGATCCAAAACTTTATCAACAACAGTTTTGAACTGAAACACTTCAACCTCTCCGGTCTCATCATTGTAATGGGCTTCGATCTCTACGTTTTGTCCAAATTTTTTGCTAGCAGCCGTAAGCATTGCCGCTTCAAGGGCTTCGATAATAATTTCCTTATTTATACCTCTGTCCTTACCCATCTGCTCTATCAGACGTTTAAGTTCTGGCAACATTTACAAATTCCTCCCTTTTCTTAGCTGATATATATTAGAATTTCAGCCTGCTGGCATTAATTCCCTATAGCAATTGCTAAATTAAAGCGCTATTTTTGCTGGTATAGTTGTCGGCTTCCCGGAACATATGTAAATACGGGAGTGCCACCCGAAGGGGGCACAATAAAAAACCTTATCTTTTCCTTACCGGTGGTCTGCGCCATTATGGCGTAGATCACATACGTCTCGTCGCCTCCACCTGGCCACCTCGATATCATCTTTGATTTAGAAATTGCTACTATGTTCTCATTTATCCGGCATCGGCCAGATTAGCTTTTACAACATCCTGTCTGGGAATCCTGTAAACTTTTCCCGCTATGTCTAGCAAAACCAGTTTTTGTCCCGATTCTTCAATGTAATCCAGAAGAATACCGTGAAAGTTCTTAATTCCTTCTATTTTTTCGCTTGTTTTAATATTCACCCTAAAGTTCCTGTATTTTACGAAATCCTGATCGCGCGATATCGGCCTATCCAGGCCGGGGGAGGAAACCTCCAGCGTGTAAGCACCCTTAATCACATCGCGGATATCAAAAATATCACCTAACTGATTGCTTATATTGGCACAATCATCAAGCGCAATTCCGCCTTCCTTATCCATAAAAAGCCGGATGATCCAGCGTGAATGCATTTTTATGCATTCTACATGAATCAATTCCATTCCTTCAGAAGCAACAACAGGCTCAGACAACTGCCTGATTTTTTCTTTTACGTCATTATCCATATTAGTCCAGAAAACAAAAAAGTGGGCAAGTGCCCACTCATCAATACAACATAATCGATGGTTTGATAATTGGCTAACATATCACGGCAGACAAAGCAAGCAAAAATATTGCGGCAGATTAACGTATATTTCTTTAAAAATGGAGCGGGCGACCGGGCTCGAACCGGCGACGTCCAGCTTGGGAAGCTGACATTCTACCACTGAATTACGCCCGCTCATAGAAGTTAACCAATTTGTGGTGGCCTGGATACCGAGCCGACAACAAAGCCGACAAAGGTAGCCCTGCCAAACGCAATTTGGGTTGAAATCTTATTCATACAGCCCTTTTTGTCAAGGTGTTTTTGCTGATTGGCTTGATGATGTACAAATTTCCAGAATTCTATCCACGTTAAAGATACGTTTTTGCCTGCGTGAAAGGCAATAGGCGCTAAGCCCGACAAAAGGATGTCCGTTATATTCCATTGCTCCGATAAATAGCGGACGGATTATCCGGCGCGATTTTTCATCTTTCGCTTTTAAATAGAGAATTTCTAAATTTTTCTTTTCTTTAATCGCGGAATTAATAATCTCCATTTTATCTTCATGAGAGCATTTTAGTTTCGCCTTATCGTATTGAATGCGTGTAAGAAATTTAACAACCTGCCAATCCATCAAAACATGATTCTTTTTTAATGGATGCCTCAGCACCATACCTTCAAGAGTTGTACAGCGGGAAAGGGCAACATACATCTGTCCATGAGCAAAAGTGCCTCTCCCAACATCAATAACAGCTTTTTCAAAAGTTTTACCCTGACTTTTGTGAATAGTCACGGCAAAGGCTAACCTGACCGGGTACTGAGTAAACGAACCGACACTTTCCGATGCCAATTCGTCGTTCTTTAAAAAAAAGCGGTAAATCTCCCATTTGTACGGACTAATTTCCACTGTTTCACCGTTATCCAGTTTGGCTGTAATCATCACTTCACCTTCTTCATCCTCCTCGAATCCCAGCACTTTGCCGATGGTGCCATTAATCCACCGCCCATAAGCATCATTATTTAAAAGCATTATCTGAGCGCCTTTTTTTAGTTTCAACTCTTCGGCTGTCGGCATGGATTCTTTGCCGAAATCTCCTTCTACCAGCCCCCGCGCTTTCCAAACTTTGCCTGGCAGCAGGGCAAGTCGCCGTTCATTGATCTGATCGGACATTTCGTTAGTGCTGGTAAGCGAAATATAAAAATCATCGGCAGGCATTTCAAAAGACGGATCACAGCGTTTATTGAATAGTGCGATATCGTCATCAACTATGGAGTTATTGCGAATAGCGTTGAGCAATCGGACAAAATCGTCATCCTTCTGCCGGTAAACTTTTTCCAGCTCGATAAATTCCATATCCAGTTGATCAATGATCTTTGCGCTAAAAAAATAAGGGCTGTCATAGAAAGATTTGAAAATTTCGCGCTCCGTACCGGTGACAACAGGCGGCAATTGATAGAGGTCGCCAATGAAGATCATCTGCACACCACCAAAGGGGTGTTTCGAATCTGGACCGTTCAGACGCAAAAATTTATCCACACAATCCAGCAAATCAGCCCGCACCATGGAAATTTCATCAATAACAATGGTCGTCAACTTTTTATAAATAGATATCTTTTCTTTGCCGGCAGCCCTTTTTTTCTTAATGGCGGCAGCCGTTACACCCGGCTTAAAGTGAAAAAAAGAATGAATTGTCTGCCCGCCTACATTAACAGCGGCAACACCGGTCGGCGCCAGAATAACGACGTTTTTTTTCGTATTGTTATGAAAATAACTCAGCAGAGTTGATTTACCGGTGCCAGCCCGGCCCGTGATGAAGATATTCTTATCCGTCTTTTCCATCATATCCAGCGCACACTGGAATTCGGAATTAAAATCAATCTCCACAGGTATTTTTGTTTTAATCATGGTTTCCCCCACTAAAGTGTATCTAATTCATAGGCACAATTTGTCTTGGGATTCAATAATCTTTATTTTTGTTACAACGCAATAAATGTACTTGGAGGGATTTTTTCTGGATTCCAAGGAAATATTTTTTCATAGTAGCCTATAAATCGGTAACAAAAAGAATGAAGCTAACAAAAGTAATCCAGCTAATCGCGGCGCTTAGGTTGATTTTCTCGTTGGGGGTTTTTTCCCGACATACAGACAGGCTATGCCAAAAGTGAGGGGATATATTTTAACTTCAGATATACCGGTTTCCTGCATGATGGCGGCAAATTCTTCAGGCGAAGGAAAGTTCATGATCGAATCGGCAAGATAGTGATACGCCGCGGCATTTTTAGAAAATATTTTTGCCAGCAAGGGAAGCAAATAGTTCAGATAAATATAATAAAAATATTTGAAAAAACGGTTTTGAATAAAAGTCATCTCCAGAATCATTATCTGTCCCCACGGCGCTGTGACACGCAGCATTTCCCGCAGCGCATCCGCTCTTTTGGGAATATTTCTAATCCCGAACGCCATTGCCGTAACATCAAAAGAATTCTCGCAAAGAGGCAGACTCAAGGCATTCCCCTGAATAAGATTTATCCTGTTCAAGAGGCTTTTTTTCTTTATCTTGTCATTTCCCGCCTTCACCATTGGATAAACAAAATCAACGGCGGCAACAGATATATTGCGGTGCTCAAGGCAGGCGTTGATTGATAAATCTCCCGTGCCGCAGGCAATATCAAGAAACCTGTTGGTTTTGAAGAAAACCATTTTTTTAATCGCGAAACGGCGCCAGGCAATATCGCGGCGCAGGCTCAACAGGTGGTTTAAAAAATCATACCTGCCGGTAATGGTCGAAAAGACTTCTTTCACCATGCCGACACGTTCTGCGTCACTAATGGTTTTTACCGAGGGATATTTCTTGACCGTTGATTTTTGCATTTACAAAAATTCCTTTACCGCCGAAGGAACAAAATAATTCAGGTTCAAATCCAATCTCTGATCAGTCCTTTTTCCTGAAATATTTGTATAACGGCGGCTGAGTTTTCGACGGTAAATCCAATATGCCACCATTTATCGCGAAGATATGCGAAAAAAATCTTATCGCGTTTGTACCTCTGAAAATCTCTGGAAAACCAGGTATGGAAATCTCCCGTTCCATGAAAGCGGAATTTACCATTCCAAATGGTAGGCTCTTTGACGATGATTTTTTCAATATAAGGGAAAAATACTAATTTATCGCGTTCAAAAATATCATAACGTTTGAATAATATGTTTTCACCGGTAATTGTAACCAGCGAATCAGAATAAATTGTTTCAGCAACCAATTGTTTTCACTCTACATAAAACAAATTTAATTATTTATCGCGCACAAGAACCGAATTGGCGTGAGCATCCAGACCTTCTATCTGAGCAAAGTGAGCCGTTTGCCTGCTCAACTTTTTAAAAGCCTTCTGTGAAAAGGAAAGAACGCTCATACGTTTATAGAAGTCATAAACGCCCAGCGGAGATGAAAAACGAGCTGTGCCTCCCGTGGGTAAAATATGATTTGTACCGGCCAGATAATCACCCAATGCTTCCGGCGTAAAAGAACCCAGAAAAACGGAACCGGCATTTCTGACTTTCCCCAAAATCTTTGCGGGATTCTCCACCATTAATTCTAAATGCTCGGGCGCGAAGAGATTGGCGATATCCAGAGCTTCATCAACGCTTTGGGTAATAATGATCGCACCGTATTTATCGAGTGATTTCTCTATTATTGTTTTCCTTGATAAAGTTTTTATTTGCTGATTAATTTCCAGCGATACCTCGCCGGCTAAATTTTCAGACGTTGTTAAAAGAACAGCCGCCGCCATTTCATCGTGTTCAAGTTGCGCCAACATATCAGCTACCACAAAAGAAACCTTTGCTGTATCATCGGCAATGACCACTACTTCACTGGGGCCGGCAATCATATCTATATCCACCTGGCCGAAAACGAGCTTCTTAGCCGCTGCGACATAAGCATTTCCCGGCCCTACTATTTTATCCACCTGAGGAATCGTTTTTGTGCCGTAAGCCAGCGCCGCTATTGCCTGCGCGCCGCCAATTTTGAATATGCGTTTTACTCCGCTTGCCTCGGCCGCCGCGGCAATAAGAGGATTAATCTTTCCGTCGCTGACCGGACTAACCACAACAATTTCTTCTACTCCTGCAATACGAGCAGGAATTGCCGCCATAAGCAATGTTGAAGGATAGGAAGCCTTGCCTCCGGGGGCATAAATGCCAACGCGCCGCAAAGGTAAAATACGTTGTCCCAATTCCACGCCTTCGTCGGCTTTAACAGACCATCCATGTGTTATCTGATTGTTATGATATCTTTCGATGCGCTGGGATGCCAATTTAATAACTTCCAAATCTTGCGGTTTTACTAAAGACAGCGCGGCTTTTATTTCCCCATGCGTGACTTGTGCCGTCTCCGCGGTTAATTCATGACCGTCAAATTTGGCTGTATATTCAAATAAGGCCTCGTCCCCTCTGGCAGCAACATCGCTTACAATCCTAGCCACAGATGATAAAAGTTCCGGCGAACAGGCGCCGCCCCTGAGACGCAATTCACAGAAAAAATCTTTAAACTCAGCAGCGTTGGATTTAATTATCTTCATTTATTTTACCCTTTTTATATCCGCTCCGAGGGCGGAAAATTTCTTCTCTATGGTCTCATAACCGCGATCAATATGATAAACGCGGGAAATCTCCGTCGTGCCTTCGGCAACCAGCGCCGCCAGAATCAGGGAAGCCGAAGCCCGCAAATCCGTAGCCATCGTTTGCGCGCCATGCAACGTCGGAACTCCCCGGACAATCGCGTTGCCACCCTGAATGACAATATCAGCTCCCATGCGCAGCAATTCACTGACATGCATAAAACGGTTTTCAAAAACGGTTTCGGAAATTACGCTTAACCCGCTGCCAATGGCCATATAAGCCATTATCTGCGCCTGCAAATCAGTAGGGAATCCGGGATACGGCAGCGTTTTAATATCAACACTATTAATCTTTTTCGCGGAAGATACTTTCAGTCCGTCTTTTGTAGGCGTTATCTTCATACCCGTATCCCGCAATTTGTTTATCAATGATTCCAGATGATGGGAATTGCAACCGATTACATTTATTTCACCGCGCGTCATACCCGCGGCAATCATGAAGGTTCCGGCTTCGATGCGGTCGGGAATAATCGAAGCTTCCGTGGGTTTGAGAGAAGTAACGCCTGTTATCGTAATGACATCAGTTCCAGCGCCGCTGATTTTCGCCCCCATGCCTTTTAAAACTTCCGCCAGATTGACAACTTCCGGCTCGCGCGCGGCATTGTTAAGAACCGTGGTGCCATGGGCAAGAGTTGCCGCCATCATGATATTCTCAGTGCCGGTTACGGTCTGTATGTCAAAATAAATATCTGCTCCTTTTAATTTTTTGGCCTTCGCTTCAATATAGCCGCTGTTAAGTTCGACATGGGCTCCCATATCTTCCAGTGCCTTGAGGTGCAGATTGACCGGCCGTGCGCCAATAGCGCAACCTCCGGGCAGGGAAACACGCGCGACACCCATCCTGGCAATAAGCGGCCCCAGAACCAGTATGGATGCTCGCATAGTTTTGACTAAATCATAGGGCGCGTCGCAACTGGTGATTTTATCGGCATTAATCTGACAGGTTTCGTTACCGTCAACTTGCGCCCCCATATTTTTTAAAAGCTTTTTTATTGTTTTAATATCCACGAGATCAGGAATATTATAAAATGTATTTGTTCCTTCGGTTAAGAGCGCCGACGCCATGACCGGCAGCGCAGCATTTTTTGCCCCGCTGATCTGAACATCTCCATAAAGAGGTTTGCCGCCTTCAATAACTATTTTATCCACTTACTTTTCTCCTTGCCTTGATTACACGCGGCAGGCCTGCGTAATCACGCCGTATTTCAATATTATTATAAAAGCCGGATGTTTCCATGATCCGGCGAACGTCTTTTTCCTGTCTAGCTCCAATTTCCAACAAAAGCCAACCATTTTTTTCTAAATAACCTTCTGCCTGATATATCAATTTTTCGTAAAACTCCAGACCGCTTTTACCGGCAAGAAGCGCTTCGCGTGGCTCGAAAGCCCTTACACCTTCCGGCAGTTCTTCATATTCCCGGGCACCAATGTATGGCGGATTGGAAGCTATTATATCAAAAATACCTTTGACAGGTTCCAATAAATCGCCCTGTCTGAAATCAATTTTATTCTGAATTCCCAAACTGCAAGCGTTTCTGCGAGCCACATCAAGCGCGGTCAAGGAAATGTCGGTAGCCATTATCGAGGCGTGAGGTATCTCGCAGGCCAAAGCGATGGCAATCGCGCCGCTTCCCGTGCCTATATCTAAAATATTAATTCTGGTTGATACAGTTTTTTTCGCGATATTAAGAATTTCTTCGACAATGACTTCCGTATCCGGCCGCGGGATCAAAACATCTTTGTTAACTTCCAGAGAGAATGTCCAGAAATTCTTACGACCAATAATATAGGCTACCGGCTCCCAGCGCAATCTTCTATTGATTAGCTTTTTAAATGCGGTCAGCTGCGTTTGATCCAGCTGAATTTCCGGATTCTTTAAAAATTCAAGACGGTCGCAACCAAGACAAAAAGAAAGCAAAATTTCCGCGTCCAGCTTGGCGGAAGGTATATCTGCCGCTTCCAGAATTTTTGCTGACTCATTGAGAATATCGTAAACAATCATGGCGTTATTTCCTACGGGACTTGATTGAACCATATAACCATATAGAAGTGATTGAAAGTAAAATATTGCAAAAAAATGTCAATTGTTTATAAATTCAAATGGTTAATATTTTAACATATTTTCATAATTTAAAATATTTTTCATGAATAATAAAATTTTGATTTGCTTTAGCCCGGAATTATCAACAAAATTGACATGAAGGAGTAGACAAAAACTTAAAATAAGTTTTTAGCGACATACAATTATGAGGTCTCACAGGTAACGATTCAATGGCTGGTTTATTGAACCAATTTAAAAATCCATTTTTTATACACTTGTTCAGTAAATTTAGCGGTTTTTTTCAGAGATTGCGAAATTAAAGCAGTAAAAATTGATAATATTAAACAAGATATGGATTAGACAAATAGCATTCAATCTTCTCGGATGCCAGTTTATTTCAATAATTCCGCCTGGTGGTGAGATGATAATGCGTCAAGCATTGCGCCGATGTTGCCATTGATGAAACTATCGAGGTCGTAGCGGGTCAGATTGATGCGATGATCGGTGATGCGTCCCTGCGGAAAGTTGTAGGTACGGATGCGCTCGGAGCGGTCGCCGCTGCCTACCTGGCTTTTGCGCACCTGCGCCTGCTCGGCATTTTGTTTTTGCACCATCGCATCCAGAAGCCTTGCCCGCAATACTTTCATTGCCTTGACCTTGTTCTTGAGCTGGGATTTTTCGTCCTGACAAGTAACAACCAATCCCGTCGGCAAATGAGTTATTCGCACAGCCGAATCTGTTGTGTTGACGCTCTGCCCGCCATGACCGGTGGAACGATAAACATCAATACGTAATTCGTTGGGATCAATGTTTAATTCTACTTCCTCGGCCTCCGGCATAATGGCCACAGTTACCGCCGAGGTGTGAATACGTCCCTGCGCTTCGGTGACCGGAACGCGTTGAACGCGATGAACACCGCTTTCGTATTTCAGACGGCTGTACGCCCCTTTTCCGTCAATTTGCGCGATAATTTCCTTAAAACCACCTACACCTCCGGAAGGTGAACTGCTGACTACTTCCACGCGCCAGCCTTGAGATTCCGCGTAGCGTGCATACATTCGAAATAAATCGCCAACAAAAAGACCGGCCTCATCGCCTCCTGTGCCCGCCCTGATTTCGAGAAAAACGTTTTTGTCATCATTGGGATCTTTCGGCAGCAGCAAAATTCTGATTGTTTCTTCTAACCCTATCTTTTCCTGCTGCAATTGTGGCATTTCTTCCTTGATCATTGCTTGCAATTCTTCGTCATTTTCCTGCAGCAAGCCCGTATTTTCATCAATACGCGCTTTGATTTTTTCATATTGGCGGATAGTTTCGACCAATTGAGTCAAATCTGCATGTTCTTTGGCGAATTTCTGATACATGCCCTGCTTGGAAACAACCTGAGGATCGCTTAGTTGCCCTTCCAATTCTCGGTAACGTATTTCAATGTCGCGAAGTTTATCGAGTAAAATATCCATGTTATTTCTTTAAATTAAATATTGTAGTTTTTACGGTAGTTTTAAAAAAGACGCTTTTATAAGTTCCTTCAAGTTTGGAAGGGTACCTACAAATAGTGATGCCGGGTGGCATTAAAAAAATTGTCTGGCTGGGAAAGGTAAAGACAGACAGAGATGCATGTTTTCGATTTTAAACAAGAAGAATAAGGGGACGAAGCCTCCCTGGCATAACAAAGATGGAAATTTTTCGTCATAAGAGCATATTCCAATATTTTGTATTTCCCATAAGGAAATTTATTTAATTATTTTTTTGCTGCTTTTGCAACAATTTTTGTGTCTATTGTCTTTTTGACCTGCGGCGTTACGGCTTTCGTTTCATACTTCCTCTTGAATTTCTCAACACGGCCGGCGGTATCTAAAACCCTTTGTTTACCTGTTATAAAAGGATGACAGTTGGAACAAATTTCTGTTTTGATATCTTTTTTAGTTGATCTTGTGTTAATCACATTACCGCAAACACAAGTGATTGTTGTTTCCTTATATTCCGGATGAATTCCTTCTTTCATATCTTTTAATTTTCCTCCCTTGCAGTCATCTGCAATTAATTATTAACATTTCTTGCTTTATTTTTAAAGCGTTTGAGGTGCCTTACAATATATGCGGTGAAAATTCAAGAAAAAACTCGAAAATCTGTTTTTCCTTGGTTACGCATTCATTGAATCCAAAAATTCCTGATTAGTTTCCGTTTTCTTGATTTTGTTGATGATAAATTCCATGGCATCAACCGGATTCATTTCCTGTAATAATCTGCGCAATATCCAGACGCGGTTTAAATTCGCTTTAGGGATCAGTAATTCTTCTTTTCTGGTTCCTGAACGTATTAAATCAAATGCAGGGAATATTCTGCGATCGGCGATACGGCGATCCAAATGCAGTTCCATATTTCCTGTTCCCTTGAATTCTTCAAAAATAACTTCATCCATTCGGCTTCCGGTATCGATCAGAGCCGTGGAAATTATTGTCAAACTGCCGCCATTTTCAATATTTCTGGCTGCGCCGAAGAAACGTTTCGGTTTGTGCAAAGCATTGGAATCAACACCACCGGAAAGAACTTTCCCGCTGGGCGGAACAACGGTATTATACGCTCGCGCCAGACGGGTGATACTGTCTAATAAAATGACTACATCTTTTTTATGTTCGACAAGACGCTTAGCTTTTTCAATAACCATTTCAGCAACTTGAACGTGACAGGAAGCCGGTTCATCGAATGTGGAAGCAATTACTTCGCCGGAAACACTGCGTTGCATATCAGTCACTTCTTCCGGCCGTTCGTCAATTAAAAGCACCATCAAAACTACTTCTTTATGATTTGCGGCAATGCTGTGGGCAATATCCTGCAGAAGGACTGTTTTACCGGCACGCGGCGGAGAAACAATCAATCCGCGTTGCCCTTTGCCGATAGGCGCGAATAAATCCAAAGTTCTGGTGGAGTAATTTTTAGGATCAAATTCCAGATTTAATTTTTCCAAAGGATAAAGAGGAGTCAAATTGTCAAAAAGGATTTTGTCGCGGGCTTGTTCGGGGCTTTCAAAATTTACGGTATCAACTTTTAAAAGGGCAAAATATTTTTCCCCTTCTTTCGGGGGACGAACTTCACCGGAAATGGTGTCTCCGGTTT
>Ga0326728_10012030_pt1 | contig 19465 bp, 18 predicted proteins | sample MB3enrmetagenome_FD_207602 | JGI IMG/M metagenome (GOLD analysis project Ga0326728, IMG submission 207602) | Lab enriched peat soil microbial communities from McLean, Ithaca, NY, United States - MB31MN | ecosystem: Environmental > Terrestrial > Soil > Wetlands > Peat | place: USA: New York... | reverse complement strand
CCACGAGCGCGACGATCGCCTCCGGCGACAGTGGGCGGGCGAAGAGGAACCCCTGACCCTGGTCGCAGGCCAACCCGGCGAGAGTGTCGAGCTGCTGGCTCGTTTCGATGCCCTCGCCGATCACGGTCATGCCGAGCGCGTGGGACATCGCCGTCACCGAAGCGACGATCTCGCGGTCGCGCGGGCTCCGGCCGATCTGGGCCACGAAGCTCCGGTCGATCTTCAAGACGTCGACCTTCAGTCGTTGCAGGTGCGCGAGCGACGAGTAGCCGGTTCCGAAGTCGTCAAGGGCGAGGCGCACGCCGAGGTTCGACAGAGCTGACAGTGTCTCTTGAGCATTGCCCCACTCGCCTACGAGCGCGGTCTCGGTCATCTCCAGGCAGAGCCGCTCCGCTGGGACGCCGTGGCGGCGGATCACCTCGGCGACGTGGGCGGCGAACCCGGGGTCCGACAGCTCGGCGCCCGACACGTTGACAGCCATGGTGAAACCGCTTGGCCAGCCGTCGCGAGCCACCCACTCGGAAAGTTGGCGGCAGGCCTCGTCCAAGACGAACGAGTCGATCTTGCCGATCAGACCGTGCTGCTCGGCGAAGGGGATGAAGTCGTCGGGCAGCACGATTCCGCGCTCGGGATGGCGCCAGCGCACCAGTGCCTCGACGCCGATCAACGACTGGTCCTCGAGGGAGAAGAGTGGCTGGTAGAGAAGGAACAGCTCCTCGTCCTCGATCGCACGGCCCAGCTCGGCCAAAAGGAGGCTCGCCCCGGTGAGGATGCGCTGGGCGGAGTCGAAGACCCGATGGCGGTCCCGCCCTGTCTCCTTGGCCTCGTACATCGCCTCGTCGGCGTCGCGGATCAGCTGCTCGGGCTCTGTGAGGGGATCGTTGGTGACGACGATGCCGACGCTGCAGGTTATGGAGAGGTCGCGCCCGTCCTCCACATACGGGACGCGGATTCCCCGGACGATGCGGTCGGCGATGATACAGACGTCATCGTCATCACGCAGAGCCCCGCACAGCACGACGAACTCGTCGCCGCCGAGGCGGGCGACGGTGTCGGCATTCCGGGAGAGTTGTGAGAGCCTGCGCCCGACCTCGGCGAGCACCTGGTCGCCGGCGTCGTGACCGAACGAGTCGTTGATCGCCTTGAAGTGGTCCAAGTCGACGAACAGCACCGCGAGCCGACCCGGCTGGCGTTCCAGGGCGGCAAGAGCCTGGGACAGCCGGTCCATCAGGGCGGCCCGGTTTGCCAGACCGGTCACCGGGTCGTGCAGGACCTGGTAGGCCAGAGCCTTCTCCGCCTTGATCTGCGCCGTCACATCGCGAGAAATGCCGAACGTCCCGATGATCCGGCCGCGCTCATCTCGAAGCGGCATCTTGGTGGTCGAGACCCAGGGATTGATTCCGTTGTCGTAAGTCTCCCGCTCCAACTTCCCCACCATCGGCTCGCCGGTGCGGATGATCTGCTGCTCGTCCGCAAAGGCAGCAGTGGCGTGTTCCTCGCTGAAGAAGTCGAAGTCCGTCTTCCCGATAACCTCTGCCACACTGCGGCCCGGAGCGATCGCGGCGATCCAGCCTGCGCTTACCAGGAGGAACCGGCTGCGCAGGTCCTTGAAGTACACGCGCTCCTCGGTGCTGTACAGCAGGTTGCGCATGCACGTGCGCTCGATTCCGCGCAGCGGTTCGATCTCCTGCGACCGCTGTAAGTCCAGCTCCGTCTTGACCATCGCAACTCCTGTTTGGGAAGCGATAAGTACTATCGACCGATTCGCCGAGAATGTTTAGCGTGAGGTCACTGGCTTGCCCGCGCACGGGGCGGAGTTGTTGCTCGAAGGAAGATGACGGGTTCTTGCACCGCCATGACATCACCCGAGTCTCAGCGCCCGCACAGCAATCCGCAGCGTGCATGAAGCGATGGACCCAGAAGTCATGATGATCGTCGCGAGGAGATCTACCAGCTGGCACTGGTGTTACATGGTGTCCACATAGCTAGTCGCCGGTCGGCGACTGTGTTCAACAGGGCGCGGACGCGAACCTCCACCTCGCTCTCGCCACGGTGAGCGACGCTTGGCCAATCACGGGAGAAACAACCTAACGTCTCATCTGCGTGGTCATCTAACGGTTTTGACGGGACCAGCTGCCATCCAGATCGACGGGTATCGCCGCACCAGGTCAGGCGGACTTTCTCGCCGGCCACCTCTGGACTGCCCGACGGGCCTAGGTCACCATGGTGGATATGACCCCGATCTGAGCGGTGCGCGAGCGGGCGAGGCGGCTCAGATGACCGGCTCGGCGCCGGCAGCGCTGCGGTTGGGGCCGGGTCAATTACGGGCAATGGTACGCGGGCGCCCTGGTCGTGCTCGTTGAGCTCGTGGGCGGCGTGGCCGGGACGGCCGCTGTTGTCTCAGCCGATTTCAACGGTTGGGGGACGAACAGCGATTACCGTACTTGGGCTGCCACACCCTTGTTCTATGTGGGCGTGGTGCTGATCGTGACCGGTGCTGCGGGAGCCATCTGGCTCGCCCTGCCGGTGTGGTCAGCGCCAAGGGCCGCTCTCGCGATCATGATCCTGGTCGGCGCCACTGTGAGCGTGGACGGCGTCATGGCATATTACAAGCGAGCCCGCCGAAGGCTGCCGAGCTCGCGATCCCGCAAGAACTAAAGGCGCCGGAGGGGTCCGCTGAGGACATGGCGAGCTACGCGTCCTGGCGAGCGTTGTGTTCATGGCGCCTGGCTTCCATCGTCAATGCCTGCGCTCAAGCCGAGGCGGTAGCCAGCAGCGCTTTCGGGCCTATGAGCCAAGGGGCCGCTGCAGCTGGTGAGAGCTGCGCGTTCTACAGACGGTCCGGCGGACGCGCCAGTACGACGGTTCTTTCCTCGTTGCCTCCATCGCGTTCTGCGACCCACGGTCTCACGACTTCGAAGCTTCCTGAGTGCCCGTACGAGGTGACCGAGGACTCCCTTACCCTCTCGTGCGCCTGCGGGCGACTGGAACTTACAGTTCGTTAACCCGCAGCAGGTCCAGGTTGCGGAACTTCCGCCCCTCGGCGGTCATCTCGGCCATCCGGGCTGCGAACTCGGCTGTCCGGGGATCGTTCGAGTTGGCCATGGCTTCTTCGTAGGAAGGGAACTCGACGATGTGGACATAGGAACCAGGGTTGTCGCGATCGGCGCACAGAGAGACCCGCTTGGCCGTTCGCCATTCAGCGGAATCCACTATCCACCGGTCGACCTCGGCCGAGACCGCTTCGATGTCATCGGTCGTGAACTCAATGAACTGAACGAACCGCATTGACCCCCCCATCGGTAGTTGAGTGAAGCCAAAGGGTAGCGCCGGACACACGGCGGCGCTCGGAGAGGGGTGGGCCGTCTCGTAGAGGTAGCGCTACCTGTCGCCGTAGGTCCCTCAGTGCCCGCACGAGCTGACCGAGGATCGCGAGCGCACGTTCACGGCCCTGAGCAGGGTTGAGCGTCCCCGGTTTGACGGAGACCTACCCTGAGGAGGGTGATGCTCTCTTATCCCAGGAATGTTCCCGAGGCCCGCACCCACGAGGGTCTCGACGAGGGCGACTGAGACACCGAGGCGAATGCTGATGAACGATGCGAACAGCGCCATCCCCAGCCAGATCGCCGCGATGTAGTAAGTGTTCATTTCGTACCTCCTGGGTTGGCAGGGGCACGTTCTCACCCGCGCGGCCCTGCCAGTGGCTGTCCTTGCTGGTAGAAGCCATCAGCCGGGCTGTGCTCGGCGATTCGAGGGGCGGGCCTCATTGCTCCGACGCTGAGGGTATCCGATGCGTGCCTCACGACCAGTTGGAGATCCGCGACGTCGACCCTGCCGACGAGTGCGGCAGATCCTCGCCGTGCTCAATAGGACCTGCCGGCTCGCGGGACGCTCACGCGGTCGATCTTGGTTCTGTCGAGCTGCCCAGCGTCACGTAGCCTAAGGCCGTGGGTGGCCTGCTGGAGCTCGAAGCGCTGACGCGTCGCTACGGGTCTGTTACCGCTCTCGACGGTCTCTCCTTCTCGGTTCCCGCTGGCCAGGTGGTCGGTTTTCTAGGCCCAAATGGGGCCGGGAAGACGACCACGATGCGCGCCGTCTTCGGCCTGACCGACCTGGACGCCGGGAGGGTCAAGTGGAACGGTTCCACTGTCGGCCAGGCGGAACGGCGTCGTTTCGGGTATATGCCGGAGGAGCGGGGGCTTTACCCCGCCATGCTGGTAGGCGAGCAGCTCGAGTATCTCGGGAGGCTGCACTCGATGAGCGCACACGACGCCGCCGCCGCGACAAAGACGTGGCTGGAGCGACTAGGAGTCGCGGACAGGGCGACCAGCAAGGTGGAAGCGCTCTCGCACGGCAACCAGCAGCGGGTACAGCTTGCCGCCGCGTTGATACACGGTCCGGAACTGCTCATTCTCGATGAGCCTCTTGCCGGGTTGGACCCAACCGGCATCGATGCCATTGGCGATGTGCTCGTGGAACAGGCTCGGGCTGGGTGCTGCGTGCTCTTCTCGAGCCACCAGCTCGACCAGGTCGAGGACCTCTGCGAGTCGGTGACGATCATCGATCACGGCCGCCTCGTCGTGGCCGGAAGTGTGGACGATTTGGAGACGAGCGGCCCGCGCCGGCTGGTGGTGCGGGTGGAGGGCAACCGAGACGCATCGTGGGCCTGCGGCCTTGCCGGAGTCACTGTGTCCGAGGTCGATGGGGGCGCCGCGCGACTCGTGCTCGACGAGTCGGTCGACAGCGACTTGGTGCTCAGGGCCGCTATTGGCGCGGGCCGGGTCACAGAGTTCGTCTTCGAGCGCCGACGGTTGTCGGAGGTCTTCCGGGAGGCCCTGGCGTGAACGGGCGCGTCATCCTGGTCGTCCTGGCCGTGCTCTTCGCCTTGCGGTTGTTGCTCCGCCGCCGACGTCGATCAACCCGCAGCCAGCCGTGGACTCCAAAGGGGTTGTCGCTTCTCAAGGGCGATGTCGGCTTGGTGGCCGCCCGGGAAGTGCGCGAACGAATCCGCGGCAAAGTCTTTCGGGTTGGGACACTGCTCATCCTGGCGGTGGTGGCGGCAGCGATCGTCATCCCAGTCCTCAACAGTGGAAAGTCGGGCCCCCAACGGGTCGGTGTCGTCGGTGCCCTACCTGCTTCGTTGCGGGCGGCGCTGGTCGCTTCCGCCACGAGCATCGGCGCCACGGTTCACCTGGTTCCCGAGGCAAACCTGGAAGCCGCGCATGGCGATCTGCGCTCCGGCCGGGTCGACCTCGCGATCGTCGGTAGCCGGGAGCTCATAGTGGACAAGCCGATCGGATCCGCCGACACTTCGACGACGGCTCAACTCGTGCTCGCCGTCTCCAGGAACCTCGGTCTGGCCGAGGCAGTCGGGTCAGCGGGTCTCTCGGCTGCGCAAGTCTCCGAGCTGGCTGACGCCAAGGCGCTGCCGGTGACCAGCCTCCAACCGGGGACGGCCAAGGGGGCTACCCAGACCACCTCGACGGTCGGCCTGATTCTTGTTTTCATGATGCTCACCCAATACAACACCTGGATCCTGATCGGGGTCATGGAGGAGAAGTCCAGCCGGGTCGTAGAGGTGCTTCTGGCCGCCATGCGCCCCGTCCAGCTCCTGGCGGGCAAGGTGCTCGGGATCGGATTGGTGGCTTTTGCCCAGGCAGCCCTCATAGTGGCGTTCGCGCTCGGCCTGGCAGAGGCGGTGGGTTCCGATCTCTTGAGAGGTACGGCACCTCTGGTGCTCGTCAGCACGTTGGTGTGGTTGGTCCTCGGCTACGCCTTTTACTGCTGGGTCTACGCCGCAGCAGGCTCCATGGCCGAACGCCAGGACCAGGTACAGAGCCTGGCCGTCCCTCTGAGCCTCCCGATCATCTTCGGCTACGTGATGGCCCTCATCGCGGCGAGCTCGGGAAGCCCGTCCGCCTTCTTCAAGGTGCTGGCCTATTTGCCGCCGACGGCGCCGTTCGCCATGCCAGTTCTCGTCGGCCTCAGAGCTGTCAGCTGGTGGGAGTTCGCCGCCTCGGTGGCTGTGAGCATTGTGTGCACCGTCGGCATGGCGAGGCTTGCGTCCAACGTCTACCGGAGGGCCATTCTTCGCACAGGTCGTCGGGTCCAGCTCCGTGAGATCTTGAATCGATCGGCCGGGTAGCTACGCCGGGGGCACGCGTGTGCCAGGCGGTTCTTCCGCTCACGAACCTTGAATCGGTTGCCGCCCACAGCGGCACGGAAGCAGACCGGGCACGCGGCCGGCGCCGCGCCAGCCTCGGTTCTGCCTCCGGGCACGAACATCGAAAGCTTTCCATGGAGCTCACCGGGGCAAGGTGTGGGACTGATTCCTTTCAGGCTCGATGCGCGGCGATCGCACGCTCGACGCGATCGCCATAGTCCGGGTCGGCGTTTCGGAAGTGGCAAACCGATCGTTCGACGATTTCGCTGTGGTTCACCTGAGCGAGACCGCCCGCGATGTTGTCGACCAGGCGTTGTCGTGCAGCGTCGTCGATCAGTCGGTAGAGAGCGCCGGCCTGTTTGAAATCGTCCGTCTCACGCTTGTCCCACTCGTAGGTGCCAGAGACGCCTGCCACAGGAAGTCCGCCATAGTGTGGCTCATTCGTCTGAACCGGACCGTTGAAGCTGTTCGGCTCGTAGTTCTTCGATCGACCGCCGTTGGCGTCGATCGACATCGCGCCGTCGCGGCCGTAGTTGTCTGCTTTCGTGGCGTGCGGAGCGTTGACCGGTATGCGGGTGTGGTTGATGCCGAGCCGATAGCGGTGCGCGTCGCCGTATGCGAACAGGCGGCCCTGGAGCATTTTGTCGGGCGAGGGACCAATACCGGGAACGAAGTTGCCGGGGTCGAACGCAGACTGCTCGACCTGCGCGAAGTAGTTGTCGGCATTTCGATCGAGCACGAGCTTGCCGACCTCGCTCAGTGGGTAGTCGGCGTACGGCCACACCTTGGTGAGATCGAACGGATTGATGCCGTAGCTGGCGGCCTCGGCGGCAGGCATGACTTGAACCTTGAGCGTCCACGACGGGTAGTCACGCCGTTGTATTGCCCCGAGGAGATCGCTGTTGTGGGACTCGGGGTCAGCGCCGGCGAGCACTGCGGCCTCCTCGGCTGTGAGCGTCGCGATGCCCTGATCGGTCTTGAAGTGATACTTCACGTAAAACTGTTCGCCTTGGGCGTTGATCCAGGAGAAGGTGTGCGACCCGAAGCCGTCCATCTGCCGGTAGTTCGCCGGGATACCGCGATCACCAAATAGCCAGGTGAACATGTGCGTCGCCTCGGGCGAATGGGAAAAGAAGTCCCAGACGTTCTCTGGCTCCTGACGGTTGGTGAAGGGATCCGGCTTCTGGGAGTGAATGAAGTCGGGGAACTTCAACGGATCCCGGATGAAGAAGATCGGTGTGTTGTTCCCGACGAGGTCATAGTTGCCGTCGAGTGTGTAGAACTTGACGGCGAACCCACGCGGATCTCGAACCGCCTCGGCTGAACCCCTACCGCCGGCGACAGTCGAGAAGCGCACAAAGGTCTCGCAGCGGCTGCCGACGCCGTTGAACACCTTGGCCTTGGTGTAGGCGGACATGTCGTGGGTGACCTCGAAGTATCCGAAGGCGCCTGAGCCTCTGGCGTGCACGACTCGCTCCGGGATCCGCTCCCGGTTGAACCGAGCAAGCTTCTCGATCAGGTGCTGGTCCTGCAACAGCACCGGGCCGTCAGGTCCTGCAGTCTGCGAGTTCTGGTTGTCGGCAATTGGTGCACCGGATTCAGTCGTGAGAATGCGGCGATCAGCCATGATCAGGCTCCTCTCTTGTATTGCTGGTGTTCATGAGACGGACTGCTGGCAGTTGGGGCAGAGCGCCCAGAAGGTGACTTCGGCTTCGTCGATCAGGAATCCGCTCGCCGACGGCGGCTCGAGGCACGGAGCCGAGCCGACCGCGCAGTCGACGTCGGCGACCTTTCGCGTGGCACGTCCAGCACCGCCAAGCGTTGGGCGGTGACGCGAAGTCCAGCGATTTGCCGGTCGTTCCGAACGTCGGATGATGGAAGCACTGAAGAAAGGGTTCACAACTGTCGCATGCTGAGCAGCTTCAAGTCGGCGCACGTATGTTCCAGCATGGATCTTAGAACCTGTCCATTGGCGGAACATGCTGGGATGAGCAAGTTCACCGCCTGCCGGTGGTTTCGGGAAGGCACGCCGCCGGTGCCCGCGTACAAGGTGGGCCGGTTGATCCTGGTGGACATGGAGAGCTCCGAGAGTCTCGGTGGTCGCACCGTCTCATGCCCGGGTGTCCTCCCACGACCAACGCGGTGATATCGACCGCCAGGTGGCCCGCCTCACCGAGTCGCAACGAGACGTGTCCTGTCGCTCGACCAAGCAGTCGCCGAGGGGCGCGCAAAGCGGCCGCGTCGTAACTGTCGGTGCGTGGCGGAGCGCGTTCGGCATCGACTGCAGGGCACGGCGGCGCGAGGTACTCGAACCGCCGCCCGCCGAGCTGCCGATTTGATTGCTAGACTTACGAACGTGCCCACCAGTGCCCACATTTCTTTGACTTTTCGCGGCCTGTTTCCAGTCGGCCGCAGTGCCGAGCAGATCAAGGATCAGATGTACTGGGCATTGCGTGAGGGGAGTGTGCTGAAGCGTCCACGCTCTCTGGCCCATACGACCCTGTGACCGTGTCGGCCACAACACGGAGCTTGCAAGGCTCCAAGTTCGCTCGCCATCCCCTGGTGCGGCGCATCACCGGCTACAGCGCCGGGTCCGTGGTCGCCATCGTGATCAGCGAGGCTGCCTTCGCCGCGGCGTTGGGCTGGGCGCACACTGGCACGACTTTGGCCTCGGCCGCCGGATTCATTGGTGGTGCCATGCCCAACTACATCCTCAACCGGCGCTGGGCGTGGCGTGATCGCCGTGGCCGGGACCGCAGCACTGAGATTTTGCTGTACATGGCAGTCGCCTTGGCTTCCTTCCTCGTTTCGGCGGTCGCCACACATTGGTCGGAGGCCGGTGCACGCCACCTCACCGCCGACCGCGGCTCGCAAGTCGCGCTGACCGCCGTCGCGTTCCTGGTTGTCTCCGGCGTGTTCTTCGTCTTGAAGTTTGTGATCTACGAGACAGTGGTGTTCACGAAAGCACCTGACGCCGAGCTAGATGTGTCCGCGCTCGTCGAGTCCGCGTTCGTCGAGTCCGCGTTCGTCGAGTGAGGACGTAGGCACCTCTTAGGGCTGTGGCACCAGACCGCGAGAGACCTCTCTCAAGTGGGCGAGAATTCGGCCGAAACCCTGATCTTGTCATCGGTCATCAGCCACATCCGGCCTGGTTCTGTCGCCAGGGTCACCGCGTGATCCCCCTCCACCGGTGCGTGATGGGTAAGCGCGGCCGACGCCACGGGACTGCTGGCAACCTCAGTCACGGCCGCCCACACCGCCGCGTTGTTGACGTGACCGACGATGTCGAGGTCGGCCCGGCGGATGGGCCACGGCCGCGTAGTCGCGCCAGCCAGCATCGGCGCGGCCGGTACCCGTCCGGACACCTGCCGCCCGGCGGCGGCCTCGCCGTACACCGCGTGGAACTCCCTGCCGAGCCTCAGCGGGCGTCCGGACGGGTCAAGGGACACCCACAGCGCCACTGCCTCGACCATCGACACGCCGTTGACCTCGAGGTCGGTGCGGCGCTCGGCCCAAGCGGGTCCCGTGCCTGCGCACCACGTCGTGAGAGTGACCATCTCGCCCAGTGTGGGCCAGCGCCCACCGTCGGCCACGCGCAACACGGTGCGCCGGACGACCCAGGTCTCGCTGGGGTCAAGGCCGGAATCGGCCCAGTCGTCAGTGGCGGCATCCTGGAGATAGCGGGCAAGCCCATCGAGGCGCAAGACGCCGTCGGGCCCGGCATCGCTGAGCCGCACCCGGCGCCGGTGCGTGTACCAGCGGCCCTGGGCCGGACGGGGAAGGAGCTCGATCATCGGTACCCAGGTTCTACTCGAGTCCATTCCGGTGTCCAACCGAGCCGTCACGCGAGCGGGTGTCACATGGCCGGCGTTCAGGGCCAAGGCCCAGGGTCATCAGTGGGCCGCGAGCGACGGGGCTTCGTAGCGATACTTCCCCGCAGCGGTCCTCGTGCTGTCGCCACCGAGAGCGGACACGGTTACGTAGACGACACCCGAGCCTGGCGGCGCGGTGACAGTCATCTCCGACGGTGTGAGCACAGCAACACGTGTCGCCAGGTTTGCCCCGAAGTGCACCGATACCTTGCCGAAGAAGTTGCTCCCTCGGAGCGTCACCCTGGTGCCGCCCGCGGTGGGACCACTGGCGGGATCGAGCCCGGTGAGCGTCGGCGAGGCCACGAAGGTGAACCGGTCACGCGCGATGAGCGGGCTGAGCGTCAAGTCCGCGACCGACATCACGAGATTGTCCGTCCCCGGCTTTGTCGCCGGGAGAACACCGGTGCAGCGACTGGTCGTCGTGCACGACACAGTGATCCACTTGGTGCCGACCTCGAGCTGGTCCGCCCCTGGCTTTGGGAGGAAGCCTGAACCGCCGACGGTGACCTGGGTCGGTCGGCCGGCCGGCCCCATCTTCGGCGAGACACCCGTGACCATGGTCGTGGCCAGCTTGGTTCCAGTGATGAAGCAACTCAGGGCCGCCAGTCCGGGGTAGTAGTTGCCCAGATAGGCGAGCAACGGCGTCCCCAGCCCGCTCGCCATGTCGTAACCCTTCGTTGCGGGGTACAGATCTCCCTTGTAGCCAGAACCCGTGTAGGCGTTATCCCCTTTGGTCACGTCGGAGAGCGCGGAGGAGTAGTAGTCGCTGTTGGCGATGAGGTAGAGGGTGGAATACAGCGTCCCCGTCGCCTCCTTCGAGCCGTAAACGGTGCAGTACGGCGACGAGTCGATCAGGGCAGCGGCGGCGGCCCACAGCGGTGCGGCGGCGCTCGTGCCCCCTTCGCCCCCTTGCCATGATCCATCCCAATAGACGACGTACCCGGTATCGGGGTCGGCGTCGGCCGAGACGTCGGGCACCTCGCGCATGTCTGGCGTTCTTGCCCCGCACTTGGTCGGGTCGGTCACCGAGTCGGAGCTGATCAGCCCCGGTACGCCTGACTGGTCTTGGTAGGAGAGCATGCACCATGTGGACGACACCCCACCGCCGCCGGCTCCATTGGAGGTTCCCGAGTCATTCCAGGCGGTCTCGGAGTTGGCGCCGATCGACGTCCCGCCTACCCCGATCACATACGGCTGGCTGGCGGGATCGTCGACGGCGAGCTGCGCGCCGTACGGCGTGCCCTGATCGCCGTAGCAGTCGCTTGAGCCGTTGTCGCCTGCCGCGGCGAAGATCGTCTGGCCCTGGGTAGCGGCCTGGGCGAAGAGGCTATGTTCGGCGCTGGCGAGTGCCGGGTCGATATCCAGTTCACACTCCCCCCAGCCCGTCGAGACGACCTGATCGGTGTCGGCATTCACGATCGCCGAGTAGAGGTCCAAGAGCCCGCTCGTGCCGGAGTTGAATGGTCCCTGGTAGACGTCGATTGTCGCCTTTGGCGCGAGGCCGATGATGTTCTCGATGTCGAGGGCCGCTTCGCCGCTGCCAGACGCGCCATATGAGGGGTCAGGACCTGTGCCTCCATCGACCGGGACGTAGTTCACGGTGGCACTGGTTCCGTAGCACGATTGGTAGGCGGCGATGTCTGTCGGCAGGTCCGGCTCAAACTCCGCCACGGCGATGTGGACACCCTGGCCGAAGTCGCCGGCGGCGTACAGCGGGGTCATGTCGTAGTAGGCCGCCATCTGGTCGGCCGTGTAGCTGCCGTCGGCACTGGCGGCTGCGGTGGCTGGTGCGCACGGTGTCGGGCCCGCCGTCGCCGGGTCAAGGGCGAGCCTCGTGGACCGGTCAGCTTTGCGCACCTTGGTCGAAGCAACGAGCAGGCTCTGGGGCTCGGCGAGATCGTCGAGGCCGATGACGCCCTCGATGTCGGGGGCCACCGCTACCGAGATGCTCGGCGGCGACGTGGTCGTGAACACGGTGCGCCCGCTTGCCAGCCGGTAGCTCACGAGTCTCACGTGAAAGGCGCGGTCTATCGCCGAGGCCGGGGCCGTCACCGGGATGGAGAGACGATCCGGACTCACTTGCCCGGGGCGCAGCCCGTCTGAACCGAGCACGGCGCGGACCGCGGCCAGCTGTGACAACGACGGCCCGAACAGCCGGCCGAACTGTCCTGGGCGGAGATAGTGCTGGAAGTTCGGCGAGCTGCGATCAGACAGAGACGTGATGAAGGCCGTGACGGCCGACGGGTCCGGCAGCTTGAGATTGACCTCGAGGTGGACATCGGCCGAGGGCGCCAGTGCTCCGAGCGCGGTCGAGTGCTCTGGGACCGGCGGGCTCGTGCTCGCCTGCAACACGGTGAGCGCGGATGTGACAGTCGCTTGCGCCTGCGACGGGGCGTGGAAGACCACGGTAGATGCAAAGGTCACTACAAGCCCAGCGAACAAGGCCACGGACCGGCGTCTCGTCATGATCCCCCACTTGGTCGAGGTCCTTTCGCCACGATAGACCAGCGTTCGGCTGGCTCGTTGTCACGGGCGCGGGGACCCGGATGAACTCGCCGGTCGGGATACGGGCTGGAGCGCTCGCGGCCGCCAGCACCTATCGTTGTCATGACCCTGACGAGCTCGCTACTGGAGACGATCGTGCCGCGGAACTTGTCTTCTGTCGGTGTGTACTGCGCATCCAGCCCTGGCGTCGACCCAGGGTTCGCCGAGGCGGCCGAGTCACTGGGTCGCCTGCTGGCTTGCCGTGATATCCGGCTGGTATACGGAGGTGGACGCGTCGGGCTGATGGGCGTGCTCGCTGACGCGGCGTTGGCTGCCGGCGGCGTCGTGCACGGAGTGATCACGCGAGCGCTCAAGGAGAAGGAGGTCGCCCACCTGGGCTTGACGACGCTTGAGGTGGTCACGACAATGCACGAGCGCAAGGCGGCGATGGCCGACCAGTCCGACGCCTTCGTCATGCTGCCGGGCGGGTTCGGGACCTTGGACGAGTTCTTCGAAGTACTCTCGTGGTCCCAGCTGGGCATTCACTCCAAGCCGTGCGGCATCCTCAACGTCAATGGCTTCTTCGACCCGTTGATCGAGCTGTTCGAGCTGGCCACGCGACAGCGTTTCTTACGTCCCGAACATCGCGACATGGTCGTGATCGAGCCCGACTCCGTGTCGATGATCGACCGGCTTGATTCGTGGACGCCAGTGACCGTCGACAAATGGCTCGACCGACGCCAACGGTGACGGCGGCTGCTGCCATGACGGGAGAACTGCCGACCGGTTCACGGCGCGAGACGGGGAATCCGGACGAGGCCGCGGCGGGGCTGCGCGAGATCCTCGAGGTGGCCCGCTCTCTCGGCAGGATCTCCGACGAAGCCGAGCTGCTCGATCTGATCAACACCACCGCCCGCGGCAAGCTTGGTTGCGGTGCTTGTGTGATAGCGATCAAAGGCGACGATGGCGCCTTTCGGTACTCGGCGACATCGGGGTTGAGCGTGGAGGATGCGAGCGCGCTTCATAGCAGGGTGCTCAGCGCGTCAGCGTTCGAGGCGTTGCGAGAGGCGGCGGTGGCCATTGGCGGTGTCTACTGGGTCCCGCCGGGGCATCCCGTGCGCGATCGGCCCGACGTGATCGTCGGCACGCTTGCGGCCGGCGCATCGGTCGCGGCGGATTCTCGGCAGTCTGCCCCTATGTTGTTCGCGCCCCTCATGGGAGCGGACGGTGAGCCGCTCGGGCTGCTGCAGCCGGCTTATCCGCTGCACGGACCCTTTCCCGCGCCGCGCCAGGCTCTCTTGCTCGAGACGCTCGCCGAGCTCACTGTCGTCGGACTCGAGATCGTTCGTGCCCGAGCTGTGGAGCATGCGGCGGTTGCGGTGGCGGAGGCACAGCGCCGCCAACTAGAGGACCTTCTCACTGCCAGTGCGCAGATTCGTGGCTATTACTTACTGGACGAGGTACTGGGCGAGATCGCGCGCGCCATGACGACCGCAGGAGGATTCAGTCGCGCTGCGATCCGCCTGCGGATGCCCGACGACACTCTCGTGCTCGGCGCGACTGTCGGGCTCACCGAGGCCGAGAGCAGACAGTTGCGGGTGAACTCCGTGACGCTCAAGGAGTTCGCAGGGGTCATGAAGCCGGAGATGCTGCTGAGCCGCTCGTACTTCCTCGATCACCGTAGGTTCGCTGTGCCGACTGAGCTCGACGAGAAGCTGAACACCCCCGACGTTGACCGGGAGTGGGCAGACGGCCAATGGCACCCTGAGGACATGCTGACGGTGAAGATCATCGACCTCGACGGCAACCTGCTCGGTCTCATCTCGGTTGACGAGCCGGTCAACGGGCTGATCCCTGATCGCGCCCACGTTCAGGCCATCGAGTTCTTCGCCGACCAGTGCGCTGTGGCTGTCGTCAACGCGCGTCGTTACGAGCAGGTGAGGGCGGAGGCGTTGACTGATTCGCTGACCGGGCTGGCGAACCGGCGCGCGCTTGACGCTGCCGTTGTTCGGGCGATCGCCCGCGCGCGCCACGACGGCGCCTTGTGTGTCGCACTGTTCATCGACATTGACCATTTCAAGGACATCAACGACTCGGTCGGGCACGCGGCCGGCGATGCCGTGCTACAGGAGGTCGGGCGAGGCCTTCGGGACCGTCTCCGGAAAGGCGATCTGCTGGCGCGATATGGAGGCGAGGAGTTCGTCGCGTTGCTTTCCGACACGGACCTCCAGGCCGCGTTGCGGGTTGCAGAGGTCCTCAGGCGCCGTGTCGGGTCGCTTGACCTCGACTCGCTGACGGGTGGACTGCCGGTGCGCGTCTCGATTGGCGTGGCGCAGCTCTGTGAGGAGCTCATGAGCCCGGGATCACTGGTGTCCGCTGCCGACGCTGCGATGTACGAGGCCAAGCGTCAGGGGCGAAACAGGGTCGTAGTCGGCCCCTGACCCGGCTGGTGGCCGCCTTGGCGATCGCGGTCGCCAATCGCCGTTGCCGAACGCGGGGCCGCCCTGGGGCCCCTTGACTATTACGTAAGATGATATATCGTGAGACGAGATGAACAGTCGCCGGCTCTTCCCGAAACCTGATCCTTCTCTCCTCGTGCTCTCCTCCCTGGCAGGCGGGCCGAAGCACGGCTACGCGCTGATGAAGGACGTCGAGGCCTTCGCCAAGGTGACGCTGGGCCCGGGGACTGTGTTCGGATGTCTTGCCCGCCTCGAGGAGCGGGGCCTCGTCGAAGCGCTCGAACCGGAAGACAGGCGCCACCCCTACCGCCTGACCGCCGCCGGCGCGGCCGCGCTCGATCAGCAGCTTTCCGAGCTCGAGCGTGTGACCTCGACCGGCTCGAGCCGACTCGGAGCGACTAGGGGTCGTTTGCCGGACGGCCCGGCGGGAGCCCAGGCGTGACCGGTGCAGGCGGGAGCCCAGGCGTGACCGGTGCAGGCGGGAGCCCGCAACGGCCCGCCCACTTGCCGCTCGTCGCCAGGTGCGCCCTAGGTTCCTATCCCGCTTGGTGGCGCGAGCGTTACGGCCAGGACCAAGAGAGGTTCCTGGAGGAACTCGCCGGTGACCGCCGGCCGATGGGTCGGGCCGTTGTAGACCTCGCCGTTTGCGCGGCACGGGTCCGGCTGCACCCAGCAGGGATGCCGCAAACTGTCAGAGCGTGGCGGGACCGCGCACGTGCCTCGATCGCCTGGGCGACGGTTCCGGCCGTGGTCGGTGTCGTGCTTGTCTCGGTGGTCAGTCAGCACTCGTTCCGGAACTCCATCGATGCCGGATCCGGTGTGTCGTTGAGCACTTCTGGACGCGTCGCGGCCGACGCGATGTCGGTCATCAGTTTGGCAAGCCTTGCCATGATCCTGCTCCTCCTCATCGGGTGGGCGCTGGTCGGGTGCCTGGCCGACCGCATGCCGGCGGGGCGGGCACGGCGGCGCTGGATGCTGGCGACCACTGCCCCGCTGATAGACGGTGCCGTCGAGATTGGGCTGAATTTCCTGAAGATCAGGCTCGCGCCCACCGTCGCCGTCATCTGCCGCGTGGCCGGTTGCTCAACGACGGGCGTTCACGGTGGTCACCCATTGGCTGCTTCCGTGGTCTCGATCGCGTGGGACCTGAACGAAGTCGTGGGACCGCTCTGCATCTTCTGCGTGGTGCTCGCGGCTCGCAGGGCCGATCTGCACGTGAGCGACTTGCGCGCAGGAGTGTGGCTTTCGCAGTTCATGGCGATCGTCTTGTTCATCGCTGCTGTCGCGCTCGTGGCGTGGGGCATCGGCGTCACGCACCAACCACCGATCCCGCGAGCCGACCTGGTCGGTTCCGGGCCCGGCATCCATGCCTGGACCGGGATCCAGACCTCGATCGCCACCGAGTGGCCGCTCGTCTCGGCCGGCTTCGCGGCAATCTCGATTGTCACCGCCTGGGCTGCGTTCTCCGCCCGCAGGGGCTACGAGCTGGCGCGGAAGCTTTTCCAGCTGGAAACCTGAGCGGACCCGGGCAGCGCCGCAGCCCTACGATGGCGGCAATGACCGTTCCCGTCGCGCTGGAGCAGCTGCGTTTCGAGGCGGACAAGTACGGGGACAATCCCTACTTGGTGACCGTGTCGGACGACGGCCGTCCCCACCCGGTCTCAGTGCGCGTCAGCTGGGAAGACGACGATCTGGTATTGACCTGCGGAGCCCGCTCACGCTCGAACGCGTCGACGCGACCGGACGTCACCTTGTTGTGGCCGGCGATCGAGGACGGAGGCTTCAGCCTCATCGTCGACGGCTCGGCGAGCGTCTCCGCCGGGCAGATTGCGATCCGGCCGGTCTCGGCCATGCTCCATCGCTCGCTTGCTGCGAGCACCGCAGATGCGGCCGGCTCGGAGTGCAGGCCGGTGTTGCCTCCCGACCCGAGCGCCTAGTCCAGCACAGGCCGAGCTCTGATCGAGCCGATCAGTACGAGGTGAGCTCCAGCCTTGGGCTTGGAGATCAGGGAGCGGACGCGAGCACGTGCGCGACCGCGGCGGTGAGACGCCGGGCCGTCACGAGGTCCAGCATCTCGTTCGGCCCGTGCGCGTTGGCACCTGGCCCGAGCACACCGGTGACGAGGAACTGTGCTTGTGGGAACTGCGAAGCGAGCTCTGCCAGAAACGGAATCGTCCCGCCTTCGCTCATTGTTCCCGCCCGCCGTCCGAACAGAGCTTGCGAAGCCTCGTCGGTGGCTCGCGCCAGCCACTCCGCTTGCACGGGCGCGTCGAAGCCCCTCGCCGCGTTCTGGACGACCGCTTCCACTCTTGCCCCTTGCGGCGGGTCCGCCGACAGCATGCGGGCCACCGCTTCGGCGGCCCGGCCAGCGTCGACTGGTGGAGGCAGCCGAAGTGAGAGCTTCGCGGTCGTGAAGGGTTGCAGCACATTGCCGCCGTCGTTCACCGATGGCATGCCGTCGAGCCCGGTTATTGCCAGCGAAGGCATCCAGGTACGTCGAAGGAGCCGGTCGGCGCCGGCCCGGCCCGACAACTCGAGTGAGGCGACGGTCGGGAATTCGCCGAGAGCGGTCTCCCCGAGCTCGGTAGCCATCATCTCTGCCGCGGCCAGGTACCGGGCGGGCGGCTCGGCGAGGCACTCCGGAACGAGGATCTGCCCGGTAGCCTCGTCCTCGATACGAGAAAGCAGCCGGCGAACAAGGCGGAACGACGAGGGTACGACACCGCCGGCGAGCCCGCTGTGGACCCCTTCGGAGAGCACCTCGACGCTGAGGGTGACCACGAGCGAGCCACGGAGCGAGATCGTGCTCCAGAGCCGGTCGTAGGTGGCGCACCCCGAGTCGAGACAGACCACGAGCCCGGGGCCGGGCTCGCCTATGCGCGCCACGACCTGCTCGAGGTACGGACCGAGATGCGGGCTGCCGCTCTCCTCGCTCGCCTCGATGAGGACGACACACCGGCCGTGTGGGGTACCGGTCGCCACGAGGGCCTCGAGTGCGCCGATCGCAGCGAAGATGGAGTATCCGTCATCGGCCGTTCCCCTGCCATAGAGGCGGTCGCCTTCGCGCACGGCGACGTACGGGTGAAGTCCTGCCCTCCAGCTCCCGAGCGGCGGCTGCTTGTCGAGGTGGCCATACAGCAGTGTGACGAGCCGTGTCGCGCCACCGGGTGTGGCCGGCAGGTCCGCGATGATGGCGGGAGTCAAGCCTTCGCGTTCGACGACCTCGACGACGCAGCCCGGGAGCGGTCGCGACGCCGCCCACTGCGAGAGCAGCCGGGCAGCGCGCCCGATCTCACCGTTGTCAGCCCAGGCGGGGTCGAAGTCCGGCGAAAGGCAGGGGATGGCGACGTAGGAAGAGAGGGCACCGATGACGTTGTCCTCCCAGAGATCGTCCACGTAGCTCGCGAGCATCCTGGGCCTGGTGGGGCAGGGTTCCACAGCGATTGCTCCTTACGACTCGAGAAAGGCTGGCGAGGTTCGCCAAGGTGTGGACAATAGGCCCATGAGGCATCGTCCGCTGTTGGCCCTCGTGCTCGCCGCGGGCGAGGGCATGCGCAAGGCCGGACGACCGCACGCGCCGGAGCTCGAAGAAACGAGCTGAGCGCCAGGGAGGTTTCGGTCCTAGGCTTCCGCCGCGGGCCCAAGAGGATTCGGGTCGAGTCCCTGGGGCACGCAAAAGGAGGCCGGTCGATGGAGGTGACGCCGAAGCGGCGACTGGAGTTGGTTACCGGCCGGTCCCATCCGGAACTGGCGGAGGAGATCGCCTCTTGCCTGGGCGTCACCTTGAGCGAGACCAACATCCGCAGGTTCTCCGACGGCGAGATTCACTGCCGTTTTGACGTGTCGATACGTGGCGCCGACATGTTCATCGTGCAGACCCACTCGGGGCCGGTGAACGACTCCATCTTGGAGCAGCTGATCATGGTCGACGCCGCCAAGCGCGCTTCAGCGCATCGGATCACCGCCGTCTGTCCCTACTACGGGTACTCACGCCAGGACCGCAAGGCCACGGGCCGTGAGCCGATCACGGCCAAGCTCATCGCGGACCTGCTGTCGGCTGCCGGCGTCGACCGGGTGGTGTCCGTCGACCTCCATTCAGGCCAGATCCAGGGCTTCTTCGACGTGCCGGTCGACCACCTCACTGCGGCCCCGGTGCTGCTGGACTACCTGCGCGAATACGGTCAGCGCGACCTCGTCGTCATCGCCCCGGACGCCGGCCGGGTGAAGGTGGCCGAGCGCTACAGCCAGCTGCTGGACACCGATCTCGCGCTCGTGCACAAGAGGCACCCCCGCGGCACCTACAACGAGGTCGAGGCGATGGACGTGGTCGGCAACGTGAAGGACCGGCCGTGCGTGATAATCGACGACCTGATCGACACCGCCGGCACCGTGTGCGCCGCCGCCTACCGGCTGATGGAGGCCGGTGCGACTGACGTGTGGGCCATGGCGACCCATGCCTTGCTCTCGGACCCCGCGCTCGACCGGCT
>Ga0326728_10012029_pt1 | contig 19465 bp, 15 predicted proteins | sample MB3enrmetagenome_FD_207602 | JGI IMG/M metagenome (GOLD analysis project Ga0326728, IMG submission 207602) | Lab enriched peat soil microbial communities from McLean, Ithaca, NY, United States - MB31MN | ecosystem: Environmental > Terrestrial > Soil > Wetlands > Peat | place: USA: New York... | reverse complement strand
GTCCCGCTCGATGACCTGGGCGCGGACTACGGATACGAAGATATTTTCGACGTGGTGCGCGAAGGCCTCTCTTACCAGGGCCGGATGTACGCGGCGCCCTTCTACGGCGAGAGTAGCTTTACTTACTACCGCCGGGATCTCTTCCAAAAAGCCGGTCTGGGAATGCCCCTCCAGCCGAGCTACGAACAGGTCCGCCAGTTCGCGCAGAAACTGTATGACCCGGAGCACAGCGTTTACGGCATCTGCTTGCGTGGCGAGCCGGGCTGGGGCCAGAATATGGCCTACATCAGCACGCTCGTCAACACCTTTGGAGGCCGCTGGCTGGACCTCGACTGGAAGCCACAGCTCACCAGCCCGCCCTGGGTGGAAGCGGTGAGTTTTTACGTCGACTTGCTGAGCCACTACGGGCCGCCGGGCGCTAGCACCGACGGGTACAATGAGAACCGCGCCCTGTTTGCCGACGGAAATTGTGCCATGTGGGTGGACGCCACTTCCGCCGCCAGCTACTTGCTCGATCCCAGCCAGAGCCGCGTGGCGGCCACCACCGGCTTTGCCAAAGCCCCTATCGCCAAGGTGCCCAATGGCGCCGCCTACATTTGGAGCTGGGCATTTGCCATCCCAACTTCTTCCAAGCACGCCCCCGTTGCCAAGCAGTTCATCAAGTGGGCCACCAGCCGCCAGTATATTGCCACGGTGAGCAAGCGCTTCGGCTGGCTGCGAGTCCCTTCCGGCTCGCGAAAATCGACTTATGAGGTTCCCGCTTACCTCGAAGTGGCTCCCTTTGCGCCCCTGGTTCGCGAGGCCATCTTGAGCGCGGATTACACGAAGCCGAGCGCGTTACCTGTCCCTTATGTGGGAATTCAATACGTGGACATTCCCGAGTTTCAGGCCATGGGCACGGAAGTGGGACAGGAAATCAGCGCGGCGCTGGCAGGCCGCGCCACGGTTCAGCAGGCGCTGGCGTTGGCGCAAGCGGAAGCCGAACGCGACCTGGAAGGAAGATCCCTCAAGTGACCGGAACTGTTGCCACCAGACCCGCCCGCCACCTTCACGCCAGGTCCCTGCTGGCGCCGTCCGTCGCAGCGCTCTTCTTGTGGATGGTCGTGCCCCTGGCCATGACGCTCTGGTTTTCCGCCGAGCGCTATAACCTGCTTAATCCCGGAAAAACCGCCTTCGCCGGGTGGGGAAATTATCGCGACCTGCTGACCCATCGGGCGCTGTGGGTGGCGATGGGCAACACCCTGTTCCTGGTGGGGCTGGTCCTCGCCATCACCCTGATTTTTGGTATGCTCTTTTCCCTTCTGCTCGACCAGGATTTTCCCGGCCGCCATATCTGCCGCCTGCTGGTCATCGCTCCCTTTTTCGTGATGCCGACGGTGAGCGCGCTGATCTGGAAAAACATGCTGATGAACCCGGTGTTCGGCCTTTTCGCGTGGATCACGCGTTCCCTGGGGTTCGGCGCCATCGAATTCTTCTCCCGCATGCCTCTGCTCTCGATTGCGCTGATTATGGGCTGGGAATGGACACCCTTCGCCGTGCTGATCCTTCTGCCCGCGCTCCAGTCGCTTAATCCCGAGCAGGTCGAGGCCGCCCGGCTGGATGGCGCCGGACCCATCGCCCTTTTCCGCCACATCCAATTGCCCCATCTGCTGCGGCCCATGGCGGTCGTGGCCATGATCGAAATGATTTTCTTCCTGAGCCTCTTCGCGGAGATTTATGTTACCACCAACGGCGGCCCGGGGCTCGCTTCCACCAACCTGGCTTACCTGATCTTTCGCGATGCGCTGTTGAGCTTTGACGTGGGGCGCGCCTCGGCGGGAGGAGTGATCGCCATCATCCTGGCCAACATCGTCGGCCTCTTTCTCATGCGCCTGGTGGGACGCAACCTGGAGGATTGGCGGTGAGAAGCACCGGGCAAACACGTTGGGGGCTGGCGGTCGCCGGTTGGGCGGTCGCACTGGGAATGTTCTTCCCCATCTTGTGGATGTTCATCTGTAGTTTCAAAACGGAGATTACCGCCGTCGCCACACCGCCCGCCGTGTTTTTCCGCCCCACGCTGGAGAATTATTACGCCGTTCTGGAGCGGGCCGATTACCTGGCGTTCGCGCGAAACAGCGTCGTGGTTTCGCTGGGATCAACTTTGCTGGCTCTGGCGCTGGCCATCCCGGCAGCCTACAGCATGGCTTTCTTTCCCACGCGGCGGACGCGCGACATTCTGCTTTGGATGCTCTCGACTAAAATGCTGCCGGCAGTTGGCGTCCTGGTTCCGATTTACCTCCTCTGGCGGGATCTCGGCCTGCTCGATACCGTCTTCGGGTTGATTCTGATCGACAGCATCAGCGTTCTGCCCATCGTGGTGTGGATGCTCTTCTCCTTTTTCCGGGAAGTGCCGGCGGTGATCCTCGAGGCCAGCCGCATGGATGGCGCGACGCAGACCGAGGAATTGATTCATGTCTTGCTGCCGCTGTGCACCCCCGGCATCGCCGCGACGTCGCTGCTTTCCATCATCCTCTGCTGGAATGAAGCGTTCTGGAGCCTGAACCTCGCGACGGTGAAGGCTGCGACGCTGACCGCCTTCACGGCATCATTTTCAGAACCCGAGGCTCTTTTCTGGGCAAAACTGTCTGCGGCTTCCACCCTGGCGATTGCTCCCATCCTGATCTTTGGCTGGATCAGCCAGCGGCAAATGGTGCGCGGCCTTTCGTTCGGGGCGGTCAAGTAGAGGCTTGAAATTGTAGCGTCGATCTCCGATCGACGACGGCGGTCGGAGACCGCCGCTACAGCCAACTGCATTTTTGCCGGAGCATCGAGACCATGGCGACCGTGGAATTGAGGAACGTGCGCAAGAAGTTCGGGGCCCACGAAGTGATTCACGGCATCAACCTGCGGATCGAGGACCACGAGTTCATTGCCTTCGTGGGACCCTCGGGAAGTGGTAAATCCACCTTGCTGCGCATGATCGCCGGATTGGAGGAAGTGAGCGATGGCGAAGTGTTGATCGAGGGCTCGCCCGCGCAGGACGTGCCACCCTCGAAGCGCGGGCTGGCGATGGTGTTTCAGAGCTACGCTCTGTATCCGCACATGAGCGTGGCGGAAAACATGAGCTTCAGCCTGCGCCTGGCGGGAGTCCCAAAAGCCGAGCGCGAGCAGAAGGTCCGCGACGTCGCGCGCATCCTGGAAATGGAACCTCTGCTCGAACGCAGGCCTGGCCAGCTTTCCGGGGGCCAATTGCAGCGCGTGGCCATTGGCCGCGCCATGGTCCGGCAACCGAAGGCTTTCCTGCTGGATGAGCCGCTCTCGAATCTCGATGCCGCGTTGCAAGGCCAAATGCGGCTGGAGTTGGTGCGGCTGCATCGCGAACTCAATACCACGATGATTTACGTCACGCACGACCAGCTCGAAGCGATGACGATGGCCGACCGGATTGTGGTGCTCAACCAGGGGAAGGTTGAGCAATTGGGATCGCCGCTCGAGCTCTACCAGCATCCCGCCACGTTTTTCGTGGCGGGATTCATCGGTGCTCCGAAGATGAATTTCCTGGATGCGGAGGTCAAAACCGTCGGGGAACAACACCTGACCCTGATTCTTACGAGCGGCGTGTGCGTGGCCGTACCCACGCCGCTCGAAAAGCCGAGCGGCGGCGAAAGAATCAGGCTGGGAGTCCGGGCGGAGCACCTGACGCTGGAACCGGAAGTAGCGCCGGGCTTTAGCCCGGTAGAAGGCGTATTGCAGGGTGAGATCGAGGCACTGGAGCACTTGGGACCGCGGGCATATCTCCACGCGCGGTTGGTGGACGGGACAAGGCTCGTTTCACAGACCGACGGTGACACCCAAGCGCGGATTGGCGATCGCGTGTCGTTTCGCGTGCGTTCCGAAGCAACTCATCTGTTCAACGCCGCCGGAAAGGCTTTGACCCGCTCTGGCCCCCAGGCGACGGCAGATTGAATTTTGCACCCCGGGGATTGGGTTCGCGCCTTCGCTTCGCTCAGGATGACAGCAAGGAAGCGTCTTCCCGCAACCTCTTTAGCCCCGACTTTCCGGCGCCCCCTAAAGCGTCCAGGCGTGCTGAGAAATGCGGGTAAAGGAGCAACCTTCATGCCAGAAACATCAAACCCTTCCGCTCTTCCATCCCTCGCTTCAGCGATGAAAGCGATTCGCTTTCACGGACCCGGCGACTTGCGTCTGGAGGAACTTGCCGTGCCCGATCCCAAACCGGGCGAAGTGCGCCTGCGGCCCCTCGCGGCGGGTCTCTGCGGCACCGACGCACACGTTTTCCACGGCGAGTTCCCGGCCGCCACTCCCGTGGTATTGGGCCACGAGGTCGCCGGCATTGTCGATGCCGTGGGCGCGGGGGTGAAGGGCCTGGCGGAAGGCGACCTGGTCACGGTGCAACCGAACACGTATTGCGGCGTCTGCCACTATTGCCGGACGGGTCGTGAGCACTTGTGCTCCGATTTGCGCGCCTATGGCCTGCACATGAACGGCGGTTTTGCCGAAGCCATGGTGGCGACGGCGGGGGTTGTTTATCGACTGCCTTCCCGCCTGGACCCCCGCCTGGGCTGTCTGGCGGAGCCGCTGGCCTGTTGTGTTCACGGCATGGATCGGCTGGCCGTGAAATCAGGATCGACGCTGCTGGTGATCGGCGCGGGCCTGATTGGCCTGATGCTGACGCGACTGGCGCGACTGGCAGGGGCGGGATTGATTGTAGCGAGCGAGCCGCAGGAACTCCGCCGGGCCTGCGCCTTGGAATTCGGGGCCGACTGCGTGGTGGACCCGAGCCAGCAGGGAGAAAGCCAAGCTGTGGCGGCGACCCACGGCGAGGGGTTTGATTTCGTTATCGACGCCGTCGGCTCGTCCGTCACCTTTTCGCAAGCCCTCACAATGGCCGCTCGGGGAGCCACGATTCTGGTGTTCGGTTGCGCCCCCATGCACGCCACGGCCAGTGTGCGCCCCTTTGACATCTATGCCCGCGAGCTCACGCTGATCGGTTCGTTCATCAACCCCTACACACATGAGCGCGCGGTGAGCCTTCTGCCGCAGATGGGTTTGGAGAAACTCCAGATCGTAGCGTTTCCCCTCGAGGAATTCCCGCAAGCTTTCGCCGCACATGCGGCTACTAGCGCCGCGGCAAAAGTAGAGCTCCTGCCCCAACCGTGAAAGCCTCCACCCGTCTCGGTTTGTCAGGAGCATTTAGGGGCCAGCGCCAGCCGTCTGAAAAGCTGCCACCAGGGCGCCGACGGGCACGAAAAGTCACTTGGCCAAGGTGCCTCCACGACCGCCCCCCTCAGTGTGACCCAAGCTCTTCGTCAAAGCAGACCGCGGCCTTGCCATATTTTCCCGAGGCCCTCGAGCGGCGCTTGGCGCAGGGGCGCCAAGTTACGTCCAATAGCTGCGGTCGAGCGAGCGGTACTGGATGGCTTCCGAAAGGTGCGGGTTGCCGATGGTTTCTTCCGCCTCCAGGTCGGCGATGGTCCGCGCCACTTTCAGGATGCGGTCGTGGGCGCGCGCGGAAAGGCCCAGGCGGTTCATGGCGCTTTCCAGCAACCGCTCGCAGTCCGGCGCAATGTCGCAGTACTTGCGAATTTGCCGCGAGCTCATCTGGGCGTTGCAGTAAATCTTCTCTCCCTGGAAGCGTTGCAGTTGGCGCTCCCGCGTTTTGATGACGCGGGCGCGAATGGCGTCGGAGGATTCGCCGCCCGCTTCCTGCCGCAATTCCTGGAAGCGCACGGCGGGCATGTCGATGTGAATGTCGATGCGGTCGAGCAGCGGCCCGGAGATCTTGGAAACATAGCGCTGGATGAGCGGCGGTGTGCACGTGCATTCGCGCGTAGGGTCGTTGAAGAATCCACAGGGGCAAGGATTCATGGCCGCCGCCAGCATGAAACGCGCGGGGAAGGTTAGGGTCATGGCGGCGCGGGCGATGGTGACCATCCCATCTTCCAAAGGTTGCCGCAGCACTTCCAGGACATTGCGTTGGAATTCCGGCAGCTCATCGAGAAAGAGCACGCCATTGTGCGCCAAACTGACCTCGCCGGGCCGCGGAATGACGCCGCCCCCGATCAAGCCAGCATCAGAAATGGTGTGATGGGGCGAGCGGTAGGGCCGGACTCCCATCAGCCCCGCCCCCGCTTCCAGCACTCCGGCCACGCTGTGAATTTTGGTGGTCTGGATCGCTTCGTCGAAAGTAAGTGGGGGCAGGATGGTGGGAATGCGTTTGGCCAGCATGGTCTTGCCCGCGCCGGGCGGGCCGATCATCAGGATGTTGTGCCCGCCGGCAGTAGCGACCTCAATGGCGCGTTTGGCGTGGAGTTGGCCTTTGACGTCGCGAAAATCCACCGTGTACTGGCTGGCCTGCGCCAGCATCTCCGCCGTGTTGACGTGCGCGGGCTTGAACTCGCGCGTTTCGTTGATCAGATCCAAAGCTTCCGGCAGCGAGCGCAGGCCGTAAACTTCCACGTCCTGCACCACGGCCGCTTCCGCGGCATTTTCCCGCGGCACCACCAGCCTGCGCAGGCCCTTCTGCCGCGCCATCGTGGCGATGGAGAGCGCGCCTTTGATGGGCCGCAGACTGCCATCGAGCGACAGTTCGCCGAGAAACAGAATGTTCTTCAGTTCGGTCTTCAGCAGCGCGCCCGTCGTGCCCAGAATCCCTAGCGCGATGGGCAGATCGAATCCCGAGCCTTCTTTCTTCACGTCCGCGGGCGCCAGATTCACGGTGATGGTCTGCCACGGGAATTCCAAACCACAGTTCTTGATGGCGGATTTGATCCGCTCGCTGCTTTCGCGCACGGCAGCGTCCGGCAGGCCGACGGTCATGAAAAAGGGCCGGCCGGCGGTGATGTCGACCTCCACCTCCACCGGGTAGGCATCAATACCAAAGACGGCGGCACTCAAAGTTTTAAAGAGCATGAGGGCAACTCGCTGCGGGAATCGGTACGAGGTAAGAACACCTGGACGCGATCCCGTACGCGCCCGCTTACCGGAGGGTCCTGTAAGGGCGGTCATTATAGCAGAGGTAACGAGGCCGGAAGCAAAAAGCGTTCGGGATATTGATATCTCGGATCTGCCGCTTCAGAAGAAAAAAGGGACAGCCAAAACGAACTCACGATTCCGCCAAGCTTCGCATTCTCCCGTTGGTGCTTACACGGTGGCCGCCATCCTCAAGGCCGGCCTAACGAGAAGCGCTTCATGATCCAGCGGAAACTCGCGCGGCGCGCGGGCACTACAGGGCCAAGGGAACTCTCCTTGGTTTGCATTGTTGGACGCTACGGCTCTTTCCTGCGCTATAGTAGGAACCGGGAGCTCTCCATGCGCATCGAACAAGCCCGATTGGCAGGAATCCTCTGGGCGGCAGCATGGCTCACAGGCTGTGGTGGAGCAAGCCCCACGGTCACAGGCGGAAGCACCAGCCCTATGGCCAATATTTCACCCTCCAGCCTGACGTTTGGGAATGAACCCGTGGACACGACCAGTTCATCTCAGGTCGTCACTCCCAACAACACCGGCAGCGCGGCCTTGAACATCACGAGCATCGCCTTCACCGGGACCGATCCGGCAGACTTCACTGAGGTCAACACCTGCATCCCCTCGGTGGCGGCGGGAGGCACGTGCACAATCGCGATATCGTTTACACCCTCGGCCGCCGGGCCCCGCGCGGCCTCGCTGACCATCACAGACAATGCCAGCGGCAGCCCGCAGTCGGTATCCCTCTCGGGCGCAGGAACGCACGACGTGATTCTGACCTGGACCGCCAGCCCGACCTCGGGGGTAGTGGGCTATAACGTCTACCGCGGCACAAACTCGGGTGGGGAGAGCGCAACACCCATAAACTCCGCACCGATTAGCGGTACCACCTATGCGGACGAGAATGTGACGGCAGGCGCGACGTATTACTACGTGGTCGCGGCCATCGCTTCGAATGATGTTACCCAGAGCGCAGACTCGAATGAAGCTTCAGCCACCGTACCCTCACCTTAACCTCGGCACGCGCGGGAAGGTTTTCGGACAAGCTGTCCATTCCTGGCGATACATCGAGCATTACTAGCCGGCCCCTAAATAAAGTTCTTGACAAGTGTAGCCCATGTACTTCACAATGGAGGCTATGGCCCTTGTGCCGGTGGGCGCAGCACGAGGCTATGGCTTGCCGCCGCGATTCAGAGCAGTCGGCAGTAAGCAGCTAGCTGAAGGTTGAACGTTGGCTGGTCGCTACCCACTATCCACTATCCACTGTCGTTTGGAGGTTCGCATGTCCCTGACGAAAAAACCGACGATGACCGCGAAAAGAATTGCTGCCAATAAGGCCAACGGAAAGCTCTCGCATGGCCCCGCCACTCCCGAGGGGCGGGAGCGGATTCGCGCCGCCAACATCCGCCACGGGTTTTACTCCAAGGCGGAGGCCGTGGCGCTCACCTGCCTGGGGGAAGACCCCGCCGACCTCGAGAGGCTGCGGCAGAACCTTCACGAGGAATTGGGGCCTCCCAGCGCTTTGGAGGAGGAACTGGCGGAGCACTTGGTGCAGGTGGTTTGGCGCTGGAAGCGCGCGGGCCGCAGTCAGGAGGGCTTTGCGCTGCGCCTGGCCAAGCACGCGAACCTGACGCGGGAGGACCGGCTGCATGCGCAGATGATGCGGCTGAAGATCACGGCGGAGACTTTGCGGCGGCTTGCCCAATCGGTGGCGCGCGAGCATTACGTCACCACTCCCGCCGACCTGGAAATCATGAAGAACCTGCACCAGGAGGGGGTTTTGAAGGAAATGGGGGACATAACCCTCGTCCTGTTCTACCAACTTCAGGCGCCGGGCACAGGTGCGGACGGCGTTGACCCCGACGAGAAGGCTCGCAGGGCCCTTGCCAGGATCAAGGAGATCTTTGGTTTAAGCTCCGACACTCCGCCCGGAGCGCGCATCGCGCCGGCTTCTGGTCAGCCACCGGGAAGCCCGCAAAATGCGCAAGCCGGAGTGGCGCCGGACTTGAGTCCGGCACCTGCCGACACTTCTCTCCGCTCAGGGCAGGCTCTGAAGGTCGGCGCTCCACAACCCGAGGAGAAGGATAAGCGATATCCCAACATCACGGCGGCGGAATGGGAGGCGCGCGAGCGGCCGCGCCAGCTTCTGGAGAATATCCTCACGCGGCAGGTGGAGATTTACGAGGCGCAGCACCAGACCATGCTCAAGGAGTCCCTGGCGGGTCCGTCGCCCTTCGAGCGGGCTGCGGAAATCGCGCTCGCCCACCCCGACGCGGCGCTGATGCAGAGGATGGAAGAATCCAGCTTTCGCCAAATCTGGCGGATCACCAACCTGCTGCTGAAGATCAAACGCCTGGCGCGCGAGGAGGAATCCAGGGGAAGGCCCCCGCGAACCCGTGAAGTTTATGAAAGAAAAGTAGGTTAGCGAAGAATTGAGGGGATCTCGATGGCCCGCGTGAAGAATCGAGTTCTTGAAAGCAAGGCGGTTAATCAAACAACATCATAGGCTAGAACAGAGAAGGAAAAAAGGATGGTAAAATGAAGGTATTACCCGTGAGGTGGCTGAAAACAAGTGAGATGCAAAACTGACTTGGCTCAAATTCATCTCAAGGCCGTGATGTTCAAGAAAACTAAGCCACTTATCGGTTCGAGGCCAGGATGTTGCTGAAATAAAAGGAGAAAGATGTTCGAGCAGAGGTGAACTCTTTTGCGCCAGCGATCAACGAACACGATCCTCGGGAAACTGCGGAAAATCTGCCTGGAATTGCCCGGAACATCCGAAACGGTGACGTTCGGGCACCCCACTTTTCAACTCGCCGGGAAGACCTTCGCGGTGCTGGAGGAATATAAGGGGGAGCTTGGCATCGCACTAAAGGTGGAAAAGTTGGTGCAGGGCGTATTCCTGAAGGATCCCCGCTTTTTCCTGACGCCTTACGCGGGGAAGCATGGTTGGGTAACCTTGCGTGTGCATGCGGCCCGGTTGAACTGGGAAGAAATTCGCGAACTTCTCGAAGGCAGTTACCATCTGGCGTCGGCGAAAAAAGCGAGGCAGCGCGGCGAGCGTAACTCCTAGCGGATAGCCGCGGCGACACCGTGGCCGCTACCTACTGGCTGTCTCAATTGAGGTTGCGGGCAAGAGCGGGGGGGACGCCCACGCTCCCACCGCGCCCTCTATTCTCCGAGATTCTTATCAAAGAACCGGGCCATGATGTCCAGGGCTTCCTTCGTCTCGGGCAAGTGATAGTCATACCAAAAGGCGTGGGGCAGCGCCTCAAAGACCACGAGTTCGGCGTCCACGCCGGCGCGCAGAAGAGCGCGATGCAGATCCGCAGTGCCGCTGAGCAGCAAGTCGCGGGTGCTGGTAACCAATAGGGTGGGCGGAAATCCCTTCAGGTCGGCGAAGATGGGCGACAGTACCGGGTCCCTGGGATCGGTCGAGCCGATGTATTCGGCCGAGTGCGGCGTTTTGGACGGAGGTTGGCGTAGTCCGCCGAATCCCCGCACGGAGTAGAGAGCCTGGGAGTCTCCCGCCCGGCTCATGTCGCCGGTTCCGGAGAAAATGCCCAGGACGCCGGGAAGGGGCAGACCGTCGCGGCGCAGCCGGACGGCGACTTCGGCGGTAAGGATGGCGCCGGCCGAGGTGCCGAACAAGCCGATCTTTGCCGGCTTGTAGGTCTTCAACAATTCCTTGTAGACCGCCACCGTATCGTCCACCGCCGCGGGGAACGGGTATTCCGGCGCCAGCCGGTAGTAAACGGAAACCACGGTGGTCTGGGTGAGGTTGGCGATGGGAATTCCCTCGACGAGCGAACCCGAATCGGAGTTAAATCCGCCGCCGTGCACGTTGATGAGTACCCGGTTTCGCTTGGCGGCAGGGGGGTTGAGCGGCTTGATGACGTCGCATCGCACGCCGCCCACCGTCTCCTCATGGATGTCCACGGGATAAAGCTCGCGTGCTTCCTCTGCCCGGCCGATGCGGAACTTGTCGGTGGCGGCACGCCTTTCGGCGAGCGTGGGCTCCGGACCGGATGGTCCCGGCCGCGAGATGAACTTCTGCGCCTCCGGGCTGATCGTTTGCGGCACCGGGACCACGCGGGTGACGTGCACCGTGCCGTCCGCATCGACCGTGCAAGTGTCGGTCTGGGGGACGGCGGTGGGCGGCGTGGCTTGATCCTGTGGCGCCGACCGCAACGGCGTGAACAGCAAGAGTACCGCGGGGATCGCGGCGATGATGTTCCGAGTGCGCCGAATTCGATTGATAATCATGAACTCCTCCTAGCCCTGGCGGAAAAACTGAATAGAGGATGGAACCACACTGCGGATGGAAATGCAAAGGCCGTGTGGCGCAGACCCCCGGTCGAAGCCGTGAAAAAAACCTCATATCTCTTTCACCGCAGAGGCGCGGAGGCGCAAAGGTCCGAAAACAAAGAGACGTTTTTCCGCGTTTCGGCGCCTCTGCGGTAGGAATTGTATTCTTTCACATCTTCGTCCCGGGGTCTGCCGTTCTTGGTTAGATTCACGCTCCTGAATTCGAGGGGAGGCCTCCATCATTGAGATTTGGGGTATTCCCTGCCTTCGGCCGGCAGCGAGCATAGAGTCAGGCGCAGTTTGCCTTACTACACGGTTCTTAAAATGATAACCTCAACGTGTTTATTAATACACCAGAACGAAAGCCGCGGAGCAATCCTGCCGGGGCGGGATAACTCCGCGCTTCGCCTTTTGGTTTGCTTTTGCGGCTTCGCCGGGCGAGCGGCCGGCCACGCTCACTGTGTGGGGATGACGAACAGCGTGATCGATGCCGCCGGGAAAGTCGCCGCAATCGTGCTCGTCGTGCTTCCCCCTGACGGAGCCGTCACCGGCAGGTCCGCCTGCGGGACGATCGACGCCAGGTTCGCATTGCTGTACTGATAAACCTTGGCGTTGCCCGTCGCCGTCAGGTTCGCGAGCGCAAGCGTGCCGGTCAGCGCGCCATAGGTCTTGTTGATCACCACCACGGTCACCGCCTGATCGGACGACCGCAGTGCGCCGTACACCGAGAGCTGCCCCTGCGCCGCGCTCGTCGAGGCCAACGCAATGTCACCGAATTTCGAGTTCGCTCCATCGTAGTTGCGGTAGATTTCGAAGGCCATCAGGCCGGGGACCTGCGAAGTATCCGGAGGACCCCAGAGAGTCGCCAAGTCGAGGCCGTATTGCCCGAAGATGCCAAGAAGGTCGGCCTGCGCCAGCGCGCCGTTGATGTGCTCCTGCCCGCCCCAATTGTACTCAGAGGTGGCCGTCTTGGTGCCGGGATAGTCGTTGGCAACCCACGCCTGCATCGTCGGAATCATTTGCGGAGCCTGCAGCGGGGTCGGGCAGTTGGAAGTGTAGTTCGAGTCGGTGATGTAGTTCGGTTGAGGGTAATTGGGATCGGTATAAGTCGGATCCCAGAAGACGCGCGTGGAGTTGAGCCGCGCCTGCTGCTCTCCGGTGTCTCCCGCGGTCGCGAGGCCGACGCCCGAGCCGTTATACTCGGCCGCAAAGTAGAGGTGCAGATCCAGGTAATCCAGCAGGCGGGGGGTGTCGTTCGCGGCGGCGTAGGCTGCGAAGTGCTGGAGATAATACGGGACGAGTGCGGTGCCTCCATGCGCTTTCCGGTCAACCGGATTGCTCCAAGGCTCATAGCATGGGCCCCCGGCACTCCATCCGGACTCGACATCCAGCTTCGAATAGAAGAAATCCCACCAAAAGGAGATCACCGGACCGGCGACCTCGGCGGTGGGATCGGCAGTCTTGACGGCCAATGCCGTGGCAATGTCGTTGTTGGTCAACTCGTCGTAGGTGAAGGGCAGCGGATGCACGTCGCGCTGCGTCGAGTCCCACCAATCGGGTTCATTGTCCAGGTCGTAGATGGCAACGCCGCCATCCGCCGCCGCTCCGAAGTTTTGGACCAGCGAAGTCACCCAACTGCCAGCCCACGCGGGGCCCTCGGCGATGCTGGTGACGGTGGGATCGTTGCCCGTTATGTTGCATCCTGCGGAGTTCTTACAGCCATTGACGCCCTCCGGGTATACGCCGCTGCCGCAGCCGCGGGTGGTGTCTGCCGATGTCTGATCGGGGTACGCCGACGTCGGAAAGCTGCAGGATGTGCCGTCCTTTGCCACCCAGCCCTGCACGGGCACCGTGCCCAGGGTGATGGCCCCGATCGAGTTATTGCTCGTGACCAGGCCGTTGAACTGGCCCGTGGGCCCCATGGCGCCGGTCCCGTTTTCGAAGTACCAGTCAGCGGCGGCACTGGTTACGCCCAGTTGATAGTTGTAGCGGGAGGTGTTGTCTCCGCCCCAGCGCAGGACGGTGGGGTTGGCAGGCGCGTCCACGGAATTGACAAACGCGTACGCGTTCATGCCATAGATGTAAGGACTAATGGCATGGGTCTGGTTGCCGGCGTCCACATTCAGCGCTGGCCCTGCCCCCGCCGCCGGAGGCGCGAGCGTCACGGTCGTGGAGCCCATTTGGGTTGGATCGCCAACGGCCGTCGCCGTCACGGTCACCGAGGCTGGTGGGGGGTAAGGAGTCTCGTAAAGCCCCGAAGTACTGATGGAGCCTACGCTGCCCATCCAGCCCGACGGCCCCGCCACCGACCAGGTCACCCCTGTGTTATAGTCGCCCGTCCCGCTCACGGTGGCGCTGAACTGCAGTGTCGTGCCGATCGTCGCCGTCGGCGATTTCGGAGTTACCGCTACTCCGGTGATCGTCGGACCGGTGGGTTCCGTCGGCCCCGAACTCGTGCCGCCGCCTCCGCCGCACCCTAAGGCCAGCACGCACAAAGCGGCGCTGGCAACGCCTGCCGCCACACTCCATCGCATTCCAGCCATGTTCATCTCTCCCATTGTGCGGAAAGCTGCCGCCGCATTCCATTGGCAGGGAGCGGAACCACGCCCCCAACTTACGCTGAGCATTGTAATCTCCGCGGATGGCCGGAATCCTAGCAGGCTTCAGCGTCCACCGGCGTGACGCCGGTCATGCTGCCCGTAATGCCACAGTCCATCCTGTCAACCGGCCCGGTCACAATCGACCCGCGTCCATCAAAACCCTCGCCAACCGCAGCGTCTACCAAAATTGCTGGATGACTCTTCGCTGCTGACTGTCTAATCGGAATCTCCTTTTTCGGCACCGATTCGTCAGGATTGTACCGCTCTTGATGGGTATTGCAAGGCCGACGCTGCAGTTGCAGTCGAAAAACAGGGTAGTAGGCAGAAAGCAATAGACAGCGAGCGCCTTTTGCGACTCCCTCGATCCCGAAAAGGCGGCAACTGGCGCTCCCGCGCTCCAAGGTGCCTGCGGCGCGCGTAAATCACCTTCCCGCCGTGAGGCATTTTTCCGCAGCCTGTGAAGCCGGCCTCTACGAAACACTGCCCGCCTCCCGCTTTCTGCCTACCGCCTTCCGTTTTCCCAATGTCCCTTGCCAAAATGTCAAGCCCCCCTTTATCTCCGCGCAACAATTGCTTAATGTTTCTGTAACATTCACGTCCGAATATGGATATCTGCTAAGGACTTAAATCCAGGAATAACCATGTCTTAATTCCGCCGTAACACGCATCCGCGAAACTTTCGGCGGAGGGATCAAAATGAAACTCAAAACTTCAATCACCAGCATCGCTTTGGGCGTGGTGTTGGTTGCTCTCGGGGTATGCGCGTTTGTTGAATCCCCCTCAGCAACTCCCGCGCCGGCACCATCTCCCGCGTTGTTGCTCAACGGGACGGGGGCAACTTTTCCATACATTATTTATTCCAAGTGGTTTACCGAGTACAACCGGATTCATCCGGACATTCAAATCAACTATAACTCCCTGGGTTCCGGTGCGGGCATCCGGCAACTGCAAGCTGGAACGGTGGATTTCGGCGCCTCCGACGCCCCCATGACGGATGAACAACTCCACCAAGCCAAGGTACCCGCGCTGCATTTCCCCACGGTCATGGGAGCGGTGGTGCCGACTTATAACCTTGAGGGCGTCAACCAGGAGCTCAACTTTACGGGAGAAGCCTTGGCAGACATCTTCATGGGCAAAATTACGAAATGGAATGACCCGGCGCTGGCCGGCATCAACAAAGGTATCAAGCTGCCCGACACCGACATCGTGGTGGTGCATCGCTCCGATGGTAGCGGCACCTCTTTTGTCTGGACGGACTACCTTTCCAAGGTCAGCAAGGAATGGGAAACGAAGGTGGGGCGCAACGCCTCGGTGAATTGGCCGGTGGGCTTGGGCGGCAAAGGCAGCGAGGGCGTCACGGGGTTGGTCAAGCAGACTCCCGGCGCACTCGGGTATGTGGAATTGACTTACGCCATCCAGAACCAACTCCTCTACGGACGGGTCAAAAATTCCGCCGGGGTTTTCCAAAAAGCGGATCTCCCCGCCGTGACGGCGGCGGCGGCCAGTGAAGCCAAGAAGATTCCGGCTGACTTCCGCGTGTCCATCACCGATCCTTCGGGCAAGACGGCATACCCGATTTGCACCTTCACTTACATGCTGATCCCTGCCAAGATCGACGATCCGGCCAAAAAGAAAGCCATCAAGGACTTTCTCCATTGGATGCTGACGGACGGGCAGAACGACGCCGAAGGCTTGTCGTACGCAAGGCTTCCCAAGGACGTGGTGGCGCGAGAACTGAAGGCCATTGCGCAAATCAATTAGCATGGCGAGCGTTTTAGCAGCGGCTGACCGCGCGCGCCTTTCCTGGCGCGCGCGGAAGTTTATTAAGCAGTTGCGGCACGGGGATGAGGTCGCTCATCTGATCACCTTGCTGGCGGCGGCCAGCATTATTGTCGTGACGGTGATGATTGTCTACCAGCTCTACGTCAATTCCGCTTTGCCCCGCCACAAGTTTGGTTTCGAGTTTTTTACGGGCAGAACCTGGGATCCGGTCAGCGGGGATTTCGGCGCTTTGCCGTTCATTTACGGCACGGTGGTTTCTTCCGCTTTGGCGCTTTTGGTGGCTGTGCCTCTGGGAGTAGGCGCCGCCATCTTCCTTTCTGAGCTCGCCCCGACGCAGATTTCCAACTACTTGACCTTTATCATTGAACTCCTGGCGGCGGTTCCCAGCGTTATCTACGGCCTGCTGGGAATTTTTGTTCTGGTTCCGGTGTTGCGCAAAGTGGTGGAGCCGTTTCTCAAGTCCACCTTGGGATTCCTCCCTCTCTTCAAGGGTCCGATCTACGGCGTTGGCATGTTGGCGGGCGGACTCGTCCTGGCGATCATGATCGTGCCCTTCATCATCTCTGTCTCGCGAGAAGTGTTGATGGCCGTTCCGGTGGAGCAACGCGAAGCCGCGCTGTCGCTCGGCGCCACCAAGTGGGAATCCACCTGGCAAGTGGTGGTGCCTTTCGCGCGGGTGGGAATTATGGCCTCGGTTTTCCTGGCCTTGGCGCGCGCCCTGGGGGAAACCATGGCGGTGACCATGGTGATCGGCAATAATCCCACCATTAACCCCTCGCTGTTTGCCCCGGCATACTCGATCGCCGCCGTCATCGCCAACGAGTTCACCGAAGCCACCGGTGATTTGCACTTGCAAGCCTTGATTGAGCTGGGCCTTGTCCTGTTCTTGCTGACCATCCTGCTCAACGGTCTGGCGCGCTTGGTGATTATCGCCACCACGCAAAAGGGGGTACAAACACAGTGAATAGAACAGTGAATAGTGAACAGTGGACAGTGAACCGTGTGGCGGCAGAACTATTCACTGTCCACTGTTCACTGCGCTGTTCACTGCACTATCCACTGTTCACTATCCACTGTCCACTTTATTTATGACTCTTCGCACCCGTTGGCGCAAATTCGTGAACGTGGTCATGCTCAGCCTTACCGGCCTCTGCGCGCTGTTCACGGTTTCCGCCCTTTTTTTCATTCTGGGTTATCTCATATGGTATGGCGGCAAATCGCTGAACTGGGCATTTTTTGTTAACCTGCCGGCGCCCGTGGGCGAATCGGGCGGGGGGATGGCCAATGCCATCGTGGGCAGCGGCAAGCTTCTGCTGCTGGCTTCCCTGGTGGGTGTTCCCATCGGCTTGTTGGGAGGAGTGTACCTGGCGGAATTCGGTGGCAGGACTTTTTCGTTTCTTGTGCGCTACACCACGGACTTGCTGAACGGCGTGCCGTCCATTGTCATGGGAATTTTCGCCTACACGATCATCGTGATTCCCATGCAGCACTTCTCGGCCTTCGCGGGCGGTATGGCGCTGGGGGTGATGATGATCCCCATCGCCGTCCGCACCACGGAGGAGTCTTTGCGTGCGGTTCCCCTCATTCTGCGGGAAGGCGCCCTGGCCTTGGGGGCAAGCAAGTGGAAGACCGTGGCGACGGTGGTGATGCCGGCGGCCATGCGCGGAATCGTAACCGGTATCATGCTGACGCTGGCGCGGGTGGCCGGCGAAACCGCTCCCCTGCTTTTCACCGCATTCAGCAATCACTTCTGGAGTTCGGGCTGGAATCAACCCATCGATACCTTGCCGGTGATGATCTATACTTACGCGGTCGGTCCTTACGACGATTGGCATCGGCAAGCCTGGGCAGCGGGACTGGTTCTTTTGGCGTTGGTCCTGGTCGCCAATATTGGGGCCCGCTTCGTCGTTTCCCGAGGAATATCTTTTCGCAGGGTGTGAGCCGTGACTTCTGCATCGAGCGTATCGACTATGGTCATGAAGACGTCGGAAGAATCCCGCCCCACCGAGCGTGCGGCAGGAACTGCAACTCCTTGGCCGGCCGACATCAAGATGCGCGCGGCCGGGCTGGATTTCTATTATGGGGGAAAGCAGGCGCTGCACTCCATTGGCTTGCACGTTCCCACCGGGCGCATTACCGCGCTCATCGGCCCTTCCGGCTGCGGCAAGACAACTTTCCTGCGGATTCTTAACCGTATGTACGAGACGGTGCCGCAGGCGCGCCCCGAGGGCGAAGTGCTGCTGGATGGCGAAGACATCTTTTCCCTGGACGTGGTGAACCTGCGGCGAAGAGTGGGGATGGTGTTCCAAAAACCCAACCCCTTCCCCAAGTCCATTTTTGAAAACATCGCTTACGGCTTGCACATTAATGGAATAGGCAGTAAGAGCACTCTGGCCGAAGCTGTGGAGAAAAGCCTGCGGCGGGCCGCGCTTTGGGAGGAGGTCAAAGACCAACTTCATAAGTCCGCCTACGCGATTTCGGGAGGCCAGCAACAGCGGCTGTGCATCGCGCGCGCCTTGGCGGTGGAGCCGGAAGTCCTGCTGCTCGATGAGCCGTGCTCGGCCCTGGATCCGATTGCCACGGCAAAAATCGAGGAGTTGCTCTTCAACCTCAAAGACATCTGCACCATGGTCATTGTGACGCACAATATGCAGCAGGCGGCGCGCGCGGCCGACTACACGGGCTTCTTCCTGATGGGCCGCTTGATTGAGTTCAATAAGACGGCGGTGATCTTCAAGACCCCCGCGCGGAAAGAGACCGAAGATTACATTACCGGCAGGTTTGGGTAGAGACGTAGAATCGGGTGATCGGATCCTTGAGTCATCGGGCTATCGGGTTATTTAAAGGCCGTCCGTGGTCCGTAGTCCGTGGCCTCGGACTTTCCATCTCCGCGTATCGTTTGCAACGGACCACGGACAACTGACCACGGACAGCCCGCAGATGACCCGATATTCAAAAGGGGGGGATTCCACCATTGCGCCACTTTGTTGAGGAATTGGATTACTTGCGGAGCCGCCTGCTCGAGATGAGCGCGTTGGTGGAAGACTCCGTTTACCGCAGCGTTCTCTGCCTCTCGGATAAAGATCCCCAGCAGGCGCAAAAGGTCCTCCAAAACGAGTCGGAGATCAATCGCATGGAGATCGAGATCGACGACCTTACCACCCAACTCCTGGCTCTCCAGCAGCCCATGGCGACCGACCTGCGCTTTCTTACCTCCGCCATTAAGATCAACAACGACCTCGAGCGGATGGGAGATTTGGCGGTCAACATCGTCGAGCGGGCTCTTTCCTTGATCAACGAGCCCCTGATCAAGCCCCTCGTTGACATCCCGGCTATGGCCAGCCGCGTCCAGTCGATGATTCGCAAAAGCCTGGATGCTTTTGTGAAGCGCGACCCTGACCTTGCCCGCAATGTGCTGATTTCTGACGATGCCGTCGACGAGTTGCGCGACTCGATATACGAGGAACTGATCACTTACATGGAACGCGACCCCAAGACGGTTCGCCAGGGAATCAACCTCATGTTTGTAGCGCGCAGCCTGGAACGGCTTGCCGACCACGCCACCAATATCGCCGAGGATGTCCTCTTCCTGGTCGAAGGCGTGGACGTTCGTCACCACGCTGAAGCCCGGGAGTAAATCACCACGAGGTGAAAATCCCCGGGCACCGGGGACGTCCTGCTCCACTCAACAGCTTCGGAAACAATGAAGAGACGGCAGGGACCAACCCAGTAATCAGGCATGATCCGGCGTTTCTGCCGGGGATCAGCTAACCCTTCCTATTTTCGCATTCGCAGGAAGGCCTTGCTTTTAT
>Ga0326728_10012028_pt1 | contig 19467 bp, 11 predicted proteins | sample MB3enrmetagenome_FD_207602 | JGI IMG/M metagenome (GOLD analysis project Ga0326728, IMG submission 207602) | Lab enriched peat soil microbial communities from McLean, Ithaca, NY, United States - MB31MN | ecosystem: Environmental > Terrestrial > Soil > Wetlands > Peat | place: USA: New York... | reverse complement strand
TGGCCCCTCGCCTTGTTCAAATTATTTCAAAAAATCTTCGCCCAAAGTCCGACAGGCTGCTAGGATTAAGATTAAGATTATGAGGGAACCCAAGAAAATGAAATGCACCCGGCCGGGGGCCGATGGGGGCTTGGCCGTGAAAACAACGACATGTCTAAACTGATGAAACGATTGTTCCGCTGGGCGCTTTATTTGTTGCTGCTGGCGGTGGCGCTGATCGGGGCGGCGGTCCTTTCGCTGGACACAATTGCCCGACACGTCGTGCAAAGCCGGCTCCGCTCCGAAACGGGCCTGGACGTGAAGATCGGGAAAATGGAGATCGGGCTGGCCGCTCCCACCATCGCCATCGAAGATTTCAAAATCTACAACCCGCCCGACTTCGGCGGATCCCTCTTCCTGAGCATGCCTGAAATCTACGTGGATTACGACCGGGACGCGCTTCGCGCCCGCCAGTTGCATCTCAACCTGGTCCGCATCAACTTGGCGGAGATCAACATCGTCCAGGGAACCGGAGACCGCGTGAACATCCAGAGCATTGCGGAAAAGAGCGCGGCGGCAACGGAAGCGGTTAGAAAACAATCCCCATCCCTGACCTTCACCGGCCTGGACACGCTCAACGTGACCTTGCAGAAACTGCGCCTCTGGAGGCTGGACTCGCCCGCCCAGGTGATGGAGGTGTCATTCGGGATTACCAATGAGGTCTTCACCAACCTCAAAACCGAGGAGGATTTGCGGCGCATGGCCGTGATGTTGGCGGCCCGAAGTTCGGCCTCCGCCGCTCCTTTGACCAACGCCCCCATTGACATGCAACATCTCCTGCAACTGCTCTTGCAGACGGGCGCAAAAAAATAAGCGGGGCCTGGCGGCGCCGGGATTTCGCCCGCGGGTTGGGAAACAAACCCGAATAAACTTTGGCCCGCGCCCCTTTCCCTTTACATTCCCGCCCGAAAAATGTCGAAAATGTTGAAATCGTCCGGCGGGATCGGAGCGGCGACGCTGGCCAGCCGCGTGCTGGGACTGGTGCGCGACCAGTTTTTTGCCGCGTTCATGGGGACGCACGGGGTGGCGGCGGCGTTCAGCTACGCCTTCATGGTGCCCAACCTGTTCCGGCGGCTGCTGGGAGAAGGGGCGTTGACGGCGGCCTTCATTCCGATCTTTAAAGCGAAGGAAAAAAACGAGGGCGACGCTTCGATGTGGCAGGCGGCCAACGCGGTGATTTCCGGGCTGCTGGTGGCGGCGCCGGCCATTGTGTTGTATGCCATGCTGCTGATTTCCCTGTTGCTGCTGGGGGGGGGCTGGGACGAGGACACGCGGCTGATGCTCCGGCTCATGCGGTTGATGTTTCCTTACATGATGCTGGCCTGCCTGGGGGCGATCTTCATGGGCATTCTCAACGCGCGCGGCCACTTTTTCATCCCGGCGCTCAGTCCGGCCATTCTCAACATCGTCTTGATTGCTTCGGTGTGGTGGCTGGCGCCGCACTTGGGCCAAACCACCCGGACGCAGGTGTTTGCGCTGGCCATTGGGGTGCTGGCGGCCGGCGTGGCGCAGGCCCTGTTCCAGATGCCCGCCATGCGCCGGGAGGGTTTCCGCTATCACTGGGTTTCCCCGTGGCGCGACCCGACGACGCGCGAAGTGGTGGCGCAGATGATCCCCAGCGCCATTGGCGTGGCGGCCTTTCAAATCAACGTCCTGCTGACCCAGACACTGGCTTTCGGCGAGAACAAGTCCATTGTCGCCGAATTCTTTTATGCCGTGCGCATGATGGAACTGCCCCAGGGAGTGATTGGGCTTTCCCTGACCACTTTTCTCCTGCCCACCTTGTCCGCCCTGGCCGTGGATAAGAATTACGGGCAGTTCCGGGCCACCTTGCGCCAGGGTGTCAACTACTTGATATTCCTAAACCTGCTGGCCTCGGTCCTTCTCTTTGCCCTGGCCGAGCCGATCATCCGCCTGCTTTTTGAACGCGGAAAGTTCAACGCCGACTCCACTCAGGCCGTCAGTTTCGGCCTGATGTGCCTGGTGCCGGGGCTGGTTTCCTTTTCGCTGGTCAATATTCTGGCCCGCGCCTTTTATGCGCTGCAAGACATCCAGACCCCGATGCGGATCAGCGTTTTCTGTCTGGCGGCCAATGTGCTGCTGACTGTGTTCTTTCTTTTTCGGACGAACCTGGAAGCGGGCGCGCTGGGCATCGCCAACAGCCTGAGTTCCGTTTGCAACATGTCCTTGCTTTTCTATGCCTTGAGAAAAAAACTGCGCACTCTGGAAATGGCCGAATCCATCGCCCAATTGCCGCGCCTGGCGCTGGCGGGATTGCTGGCGGGTTTGACGGCGTGGGGCCTGCGCTGGCATTGGACCGCGCAGGCGGGCCATGCCACCCTCCTGCTCAAACTGGGCGAAGTGTTTCTGCCGATGACCGCGGCCAGCGCCGTTTATTTCCTTCTCACCCTGTGGTGGAAAGTGCCTTCCGCGCGCGAAATCGCCGAATTTGTCCTGGCGCGGGCCAGAGCTGTCAGTACGAATGCCAGGCCTTAGAGCCATTTCATGCGGATCAGCCACATCTTGACCAGTTGCGTGAGCACCACATAACAGATCAGCGTGGCCAGCAGAATGGGCCAGAACAGGCCCGGCAACGGCACCAGCGCAAGCATCTTTGCCAGGGGCGAGTAAGGCAGCCAGGCCGAAACGGCCATGATGACCACGGTCGTGAACGTCAGGGCCGCGCTGGCCCGCGCCTGGAGAAACGGAATCTGCCGCGTGCGGATGACGTGGATAATGAGAGTCTGGGTCATGAGCGATTCGACAAACCAGCCGGTGTGAAACAGGTCCGCGCGCGCCGGGACCCAGCAATTGAAAAGATACAACATCACAAAAAACGTCGTGTAATCGAATATCGAACTGACCGGTCCGATGAATAGAATGAACCGGGCGATCTCCCCCATGTCCCACGGCTGCGGTTTGGCGATGAGGTTGACGTTGACGTTGTCGGTCGGAATGGCCACCTGCGAGAAATCATAGAGCAGATTGTTGGTCAGGATTTGAATCGGCAGCATCGGCTGATAGGGCAGGAAGGCGCTGGCCCCCAGCACGCTGAACATGTTGCCAAAATTGGAGCTGGCCCCCATGCGGATGTATTTGAGAATGTTGACGAACACTTTGCGCCCTTCCAGCACTCCCTCCTCCAGCACCATCAGGTTCTTTTCCAGCAGGATCATGTCGGCCGATTCCTTGGCGATGTCCACCGCGTTGTCCACCGACAGGCCGACGTCCGCCGCGCGCAAGGCGGGAGCGTCATTGATGCCGTCGCCCATGAACCCGACGACGTGTCCGTTGTGGCGGAGGGCCTCGACGATGCGCTGTTTGTGGGTAGGGGAAAGCCGCGCGAAGACCTGGGTGGTTTCCACCGCCCGGCCAAGCTGCGGGTCGCTCATGCCTTCCACCGCGCTGCCCAGCAGCACTTCGCCCGTGTCCAGGCCCACCTCCTTGCAGACTTTGCGCGTCACCAGGTCGTTGTCGCCGGTCAGCACTTTGACGGTGATCCCGTTATGCTGCAAGGCGGCGATGGCCTGGCCGGCCGTCTCCTTGGGCGGGTCCAGAAAGGCGATGTAGCCCTTGAGAATCAGTTCCGATTCATCGGCCTTGGAGTAAGCGGCGCGTTTGTCCAGAGGCCGCGAGGCCACGGCCAGAACGCGAAATCCGTCGGCGCTCAAATCATTGTATTCCTGGATGAGATCGCCGATCAAAATGGGTTCCATGGGCAGAATTTCCCCCTCGCTTTCAAAGCGGGTGCAACGGGCAAAAACCGCTTCCGGCGCGCCTTTGGTCAATATCTGGCATTCCTGCCGCGGCGTTTGGACGATGACCGACATCATCTTGCGCGAAAAATCAAACGGGATTTCGTCCACCTTCAGGTAGTTGTCAATACAAAGTTTCTGCCGCGCCTCGGGATGGCTCAAGACCGCCCGATCCAGCACGTTCTTCAGCCCCGTCTGAAAATGGCTGATGAGGAAGGCGTCCAGCAAAACGGCGTCGCTCTCCTTCTTGAACACGTCGCAATAAATTTCCAGAATGACGTGGTCCCGGGTGAGCGTGCCGGTTTTGTCCGTGCAAAGCACGTCCATGGCGCCGAAGTTCTGGATGGAGTTGAGCCGTTTGACGATGACCTTTTTCCGGGCCATGGCCAGCGCGCCCTTGGACAGGCAGACCGAGACAATCATCGGCAGCATTTCCGGCGTCAAACCGACCGCCACGGCCAGAGAGAACAGGAACGCCCCGGCCCAATCGTGCTTGCCGCTTTTTTTCAATTCCTCCGGATAAGCGTCCTCCAGCAACAATCGGTTCAGCCGGAAATCATGCGAGCGCCGGCTTTTCAGGTGGGACTTCGTTTCCGGCCCCAACCGGATGCCCTGGAACCGTTGCTCCTCATAAATGGACGGCCCGGAAACGATGTTGTTCAGGTTGGAAACCAGAATCCCGGCCAGCTCGACACTGTTGGTCGGCGCAAGTTGCCAGGCCGCCAGGGATGCTTTGGCGTCCGCGTCCAATTGCCCGCTGAGAAATGAGGATACCGGGTCGGCTTTTGCCGCCAGTTTGCCAGCCAGGGAAGGGAGTTTGACAATGTCATCGCCGGCAATCTGCGAAGGCGATTTGCTCAAGGCGTTGATGAAAAACACCGCCGGAACCATCACCAGCATGAACGTGAGCATCAGGTAGGTGAACCGCTTGATCCCTTTGTCGAAGCTGGTCTCCACCAACTGTGTCGTCATGCTGCTGGCGATGCCGCCCAGGTAAGTGCGGGGACCGGTTTCCACCACCACCGCCTGCGCGGTGCCGCTTTCCACGCTCGTTCCCAGGAAGCAGAGGTTGGCAAATTCCAGGGGCGAAATGTTTTCCCGCGTTTCCCGGGGGTCGAACTTTTCCACCGGCAACGATTCGCCCGTCAGCGTTGCCTGGATGATGAACAAATCCTTGGCGGTCAGAATCCGCACATCCGCCGGAATCATGTCGCCGGCGGACAGCTTGACCACGTCGCCCGGCGCCAGACGCTGCAAAGGGACTTCGGCCGACTTGCCCTCGCGCACCACGGTGGCGGTAACTTTGATCATCGCTTTCAATTTGGCCGCGGCGGAGTCCGCCTTGGATTCCTGGATGAAGCGCAGAGCCACCCCGAGGATGACCATGCTCACCATAAGCCATGCGCCGAGGAAATCGCTGGTTTCCTGCGCCGTGGAAAAGCTGATGACGGCCAGCACCGTGAGCAGAATGACCAGCGGGTTGCGCACCGCATGGAAAAGGCGGGTGGCCCAGTTGTGGCGTTTTTCGGTGGAAACTTCATTGGGACCGGCCTTCGCCAGACGCTCCTCCGCCACCGCTTCCGTCAACCCTTCCGGGCCGCTTTCCAGCTTGCGCAACGCTTCCCCGGCCTCCATCCGGCCCGCTTCCACCAATTGCGCGGAAACCCGTCCGCTGACGGGCTTGCGCCTGGGCGGCGGCGCACTGTTGACCTGCGAATTCATGGATTATCCTTATGGGGCGATGGTCATGGAGACTCCGCGTCGGCGGTGAGACGGCCGCGCACGAATTGGATGTGCTCGCGCAGTCCGTAGAATTGGTCGGCGAAGGAGGCCGGCACTTTCAGGCGGTTGACTTCGTTCTCGATGTGATCGAGCTTGGCCAGCAATTCGCGGCGCTTTTCCGAGCCGGATGTCCCCGGCGAACCGCGTTCCAACGAGAGCAAGGCGCGGTACCAGCGGTAAAGGCGCAGCCGGATCCGCAGCCTGTAGAGCGCCGGAAGAATGCGCAGTCCCGGAATCAAAACCACCAGCGCCGGGACGAAGGCCAGAAGGACGCGCCGCACGATGCTGGCCAGCCAAAACGGCAGGGAACGATAGAGAAAACTCTTCCCGGACTTGTAAAAGCGGCTGGCGTCAGGGCTGATGGGAAAGTCGTGCTCGATGGGCGACGGGAACTCGCCGCGGCGTTGGAGCAGGCTCGCGCCGCCATGGACCTCTTGCGCCGCGGCCAGCAACAAATCCGAAAGGGCCGGATGCAAATCCGGACGGGCCAGAAGTTCGATGGTGGGGCCAATCAGGCTGACATCGCGCGCGGGAATGTCCTTCCCAAAGTCAATCGAGCCTTGGGGAAGGACCAGCTTGGTGAGGCAACTGATGCGCCGGGTATAGCCATCGGCCTGGGAAAAATCAAAAAGGTGAATTTCCGGAGAGTGGAGGAGCCGGCCGATCAGGTTTGTGGAGGCGGAATCGCCCATCAAAAACACGGCATCCACCTGGCCGGCCAAAAGAGCTTTCCCTGCGTCCTCCGCATCCAGATCCGTCAGTTGGGTCGCGCCGCCCGGTTCGATGCCGTTGAGGTGGAGGAGCAATAAAGCCAGGCCGCGCGTCCCGCTGCCCTCCGCGCCGATGGCCAGGCGTTTTCCTTCCAGGTCGGACAGAAGGGACAGGGAGCGGGGGCCGCGATAAAAAACAAAAAGCGGTTCGTAGGAGATGCTCCCAAGCGACACCAGTTGGACGCCGCCGGAGGCATTGGTCACGCCGCCCTGGACCAAGCCAACGTCCACAGGAAAAGAAGCATCCTGGAGACGTTGGAGGTTTTCCAAAGAGCCGCGGGAGGGCAGGATCTTCAACGTCACGCCGTTGCTGGCGAGGATGGCGCGGTATCTTGCCGCATTGGTCTGGAAGCCGCTGCCGGCGGGGCCGCTGGTCATGGTGATGGTTTTTGGCGGGGCGGATTCAAAGAACCAGAAAACAGCCAGGAGGATGGCCGCGCCGATGGACAGAATGGCGGTCAGGGCGGCGCCGTGGCTCAGGCCAAACGCATCCGAAGACGGGGTGAGCAGCCGGCCCAACGTCATGTTGCGGCCATTTTCCGGCGCTGCTTCCGCCGGCTGCTGTGGTTCGTTGTTCATGTCGCGATCCGGTCAATCTTTGGCGCGGGCTTCGGCGCGGCCGCGGCCGCCCGGTCCGTGGAGCAGGACGGGTCAGCCGAGGATGCGCTTGCCTTCTGTCAAGAATATGCCCTGGAAGTTCATTTCCAGCGCCTGCGCGTTGGTGGCTTTGGCCAGGGCCTCCGCCTGGCTGACTTTGCCGTCCTTGACCAGCGTGAAGAGGGATTGGTTGAAGCTGACCATGCCTTCTTCGCTGCCGGTTTCAATGGCCGCGGCCAGCCGCTCCAGCCGGTTCTCCTCGATGAGTTTGCGGATGGTGGGGGAGTTGATCATGATTTCCTGCGCGGGGACCATGCCGCCGGCGATGGCGGGCACCATCCGCTGGCAGACCACCGCCTGCAGGGTGCTGGCGATCTGGCGGCGGACTTGCTCCCGTTCGTCGGATTTGAAAAAGTCGAGGATGCGGCCGACGGACTGGGCGGCGTTGGTGGTGTGCAAAGTGGAAAGCACCAGGTGCCCGGTGTCCGCCGCCGCCATGGCCGCGATAAAGCTGGTGTCATCCCGCATCTCGCCGATCATGATCACGTCCGGGTCCTGGCGCAGGACATGTTTGAGTCCTTCCCCGAAGGAGAGGGTGTCCAGGCCAATTTCCCGCTGTTCGATGACGGATTGGTTGTCTTCAAAGACATATTCAATCGGATCCTCCAGGGTGATGATATGTTTGCGGCTCTCGGCGTTAATGTGTTCCACCATGGCCGCGAGGGTGGTGGATTTGCCGCAGCCGGTCGAGCCGGCCAGGAGGACAATCCCCCGCGGGCTTTCGGCGATTTGCCGCAACTGGGGGAGCAAGCCCAATTCCTCGAAACTCGGCACCTGCGTTTTGACATAGCGCAGGGCCAGACAGAACTGCCCGCGCTGATGAAAGACGTTGGTGCGGAACCGCCCGATGCCGGGCATAAAATAGGAAAAATCAACCTCCCGCAATTCCTCAATGCGGGCCTTGTGATGGCGGGGCAGGATGTTTTCCACCACCATGTTCATCCATTCTTCGGCGGGACACGGACCTTCCACCACCACCAGGCGCCGGTTGATGCGGAAAACAATCGGGGCGCCGATTTTTAGGTGAACATCCGAGGCGCCGCCCTGGACCGCGGTGGCAAGAATCTTGCGGAAAGTTTCCATGCCCGCATCTTGCCGCATGGGCGGAGCAAAAGCCAGTCAGGAATCAACCGGCGTCAGGCGTACCCCAACAGGCGGGCCTGGGATTGCCGGGAAAGATTGGTGAACAGCATGGAAACCGTGTAGCCCTGATGCGGATTGCCGTCGCACGCGACGATCACCCCGGTGCAGTGAATTTTCTTGCTCTCCCCGGTCCGCTGCAAACTGAGGGTCATTTCCGTCCAGGGCTGGAACGAGTCTTTGCTGCGGAATTCGATCCCATTTTTGCGGACGCGCACGGCTTCGGCGGGCAGGTTCAGGCACTGGGTGGGGGCGGGCGCAAAAGCGAGCAAATCGGTGGAGGTAGATTTTCGGGCACTCATAATGATGTAAAACGTTGTCGGTGTAGTATAACACCTAATGATGGAACGTCAAATTATCTTTCTGCATTATTTTGCTTGCATTCGCCGCGCGGTGTGTTAATTTTACGGGCAGATTAGATGATTGTACGAATCCGCTATGGGAATTCTCCAAGTGAACTTTGTTCAGTGGTGATTGAGACCCGATCGTCGGGAACCGTTGGAAGCGCAGTGATCTTAATCTATCTGAAACAAAGAAAAGAATGAATACTAAATTATACGTCGGGAACCTCTCCTTTGACACCACCGAAAACGACCTGCAGGACCTTTTTGCGGCCTGCGGCCCCGTCTCGGAAGTCAACCTGGTAATGGATCGCTCCACCAACCGCCCCCGCGGCTTCGCCTTCGTCACGATGGCCACCCCGGAAGGCGCGCAGGCTGCGATTGCGCAGGTCAACGGCAAGAACATCCAGGGCCGGGATCTCACCGTCAATGAAGCCCGTCCCCGCGAAGAGCGGTCCGGCGGCGGCGGCGGTTCCCGGGGCGGTTATGGCGGCGGCGGCGGTCGCAGCCGTCAATACTCGCGTTAATTCCACGCGACCCGATTTTTCGCGAATCATTTTTCGCTGAAATCGCAGGGCGGAATCCAATGGGTTCCGCCCCTTCTTTTGCTAAAACCTCATATTCCATTCATCTCCCGCGTATTTTTGCGCCAACTCCGGGTGGATGGCGGGAAGGCTCTGGCAGGATTCCCCAGCCGCCCAGGTTTCCCGCAACGCGCCTTTGATGAGGGAAGCGGGCACGTCCAGATTGGTGAGGAATTGGTCATGCGGCCGGTCTTGCCGGTAATCGGGCTTGCGCGAGGGCATGGGCAGGAACTTTTGCATCCTGGAAATGTTGAAGCGCAGCAGCAACGCGCCGTGAAACAGCAGCGCCCGGCGTTTGCGCCGTTGCGCGTTGCCGCAGAATTTTTGGCCGTCCAACGTCAAATCGGTGATTCCCTCCACGCTCACCCTCCGCCCCAAAACGCCCGCCAGCGCCTGCCGCTGCCGCTCCATGATATGGCGGTTGGCCGGGGCGATGGCGCCGAGCGCGGCATGGCCGGCGATGTTGAGGATGAGCGAATAGTTCAGGCAACCCGGCCCTTGCAAAACAGTTCCGCCCCCGCTGCACCGGCGATAGACCCCGATGTTCTCTTCCCGGCACGCGGCCAGATTGACCTCCAATTCCGCCCGATTGGCGTAACCGAGCACCACGAAATAATGGCGCGGCTCCCAGAAACGCAGCGTTTCCGCCCCGGGGTCCTCCTCGCACGCGTCCAGCAGCGCCTCATCGCACGCCAGATTGGCGGACGGCGCGGGCAGAGTCAGGTCGATATATCTCATGGCGGGCTAAACAACACTTGCGGCAGTATGGCATTTTGGATTTGCAAAGAAAACAGTGTTCGCGCTGGATTGGCAGCCAGCCAGTCCGCTACAGCCAATGATGGTAGGGCGGGCAGTCCCCTGCCCGCCGTCGGGCGTTGGAAGAACAATCGTCCTCGCGCTGCCGTCGTGCGGCGGGCAGAGGACTGCCCGCCCTACCAGCCATCAATTAGGCATTGACAGGTTTGAAAATGCGGTTCACGGCTGCAACGGAACGGAAGGGGGCAGACGGTTTGTGGGCCCCTGCCCTGTGACGCGCGGAATCGCAGCCGGGACGCCGTTCGTCCTGCCGAGCTTCACGACGATGTCGGGGTCGCCGCCATTGGCTTGAACTGTGCCGACGAGGCCCCGGGGGTTGCTGGCGCTGGCAGGAAGCACCGCCCGCACGTCCACCAGTCCTTCGCAGACCGCCTGGATGACAAAATGTCCATTGGAATCGGTGCGGGCAGCTTTGACGCCGGGCTGGCCTTCCCCACGCATGGTTACTTGAGCTCCCGAACACGGCTTCTCGTCCAGACCGATCACCTGCCCGGCCAGTTGTCGGTTGGCGGCCTTGAGTACAATGGCTGGCAGGTGGAGTTGGGTGGTTTGCGTGTCGCTGGCCGGCACCGGAATGGTGTTGGAGCCATAACCGTTGGCGGCCACATTCACGCTGTAACGCGCTCCTTGAGGGAGGGCGCTGATGGAGAACGAACCTTGCGCGCTGGCATTGGCCGGCGGCAGTCGGTTCGCCACGGATCTCCAGTCACTGGGGGGGCAAAGGAGAAGATCCACCACCGCGTTGGTTACGGCCTGGCCGCCGGCATCCCGCACCACGCCGGACAGGGTGAGACCCGGTTGCAGATGCAGGTCAACGTTCGTTGCCTTGCCGTCAATTTCAACCGCTCCGACCAACTGGCGCTCCACATCATGCCCGAGCAGAACATATTGCATGAGCGGAAAACTGGTACGCCCGCCTGCCGCCTTTTCATTCTGATTCTGCCAGGTGATTGAATACTTTCCGACGGCATCGCTCGTGACGGAGGAGCCTGGCATAAGGGAGAGCCACGCCCCGGAAACAGGCGCGCCGGAGGAATCCAATACCGTGCCGGAAGTCGTCACGATTTGCGCGTCAGGGAAGTTTATGCCGTCTATCCCGAATCGGATGAGGACATTTGTGTCCCCGGCCTGCGCCAGGGTGTCGCCGCTTTCGTAGCTGCCGTTGGGTCCCGGCATGTTGGCGAACACCCGGACCGGTCCCTCGCTGAGGGCGTAAAAAGCAAAGTGGCCCTGAGAATCCGACGTGGTTGTGGCCGTCTTTTGCCCGTCGCCTCTGAGCTGGACACGGGCTTCAGGAACCGGCTTGCCATCAGGCGTCAAGACATGACCGTAGATTTTGCGGTTGGCCGCCTCGAGCACGACAGTCGGGAACTCGAATCGCGTGGTTTGCGTATCCGCGGCGTGCGCCACGAGATTGGTAAGGCGGTAGCCTTTGGCGGCTATGGTCAGGCCGTAAGGACGTCCCCGGGGCAAACCTCTAATCTCAATGAGGCCCTGCTCGTCGGCCTTGCCGACACCATGGCTATAGTTAGACGACAAGGTTCCTGGCCGAACAGACAAGCTCGCCGTCGCCGTGGGGATCGGCTTGCCGTTGACATCCTGCACCTTGACCGAGAGGGTCAGCCCCGGCAGCAGGCGCAACTCCAGATTGGTGGCCGTCTCCTCAACGTCCTGGCTCGCCGCCAAATTGCGCGCCTCATCGCGGACATAAAGGAAATGCTTGACTTGCGTCATGCCGGAATTCGGGTCCTGCCAGACGACCAAGAACTTGCCTCCGGCATCGCTCCTGGCTTCGAAGCTCCCGCCATAATTCAGCGCGAGGGACACGAGCGCACCGGAAACGGGCGCGCCGGACGGGTCCAACACGGTGCCGGAATTCGTCACCATCGCCTCGTTGACGACGCTTCCCGGACTGCTGCCTTGAGGGATGTTGCGTTCGAATCGGATCAAAAGATTCGTGGCGCCGCTCTGCGCCTGAATATAGCCGCTCACATAGTTGACGCCGGCGACTTGGCCGTTGGCGAACAGCCGGACCGTTCCCTCGCAGAGAGCGCCAAAAGCAAAACGGCCCTGGTCATCGGTCATGGCTGTGGCGCTGGCTTGCCCGGAGCCGCTCAATTGCACATTGGCTTTGGGAAACGGTTTGTCCTCAGGACCCAACACCTGTCCGGCGAGTTCGCGGTCGGCCACCCGGAGCACGGCGGTTGGGAACTCGAAATGGGTGGTCTGCGTCTCTTCGGCGGGCGCCTGGGCTTTGGCTACGTTATAGCCTCTGGAGGTTATGGTCGCGCTGTAAGCCCGTCCCTGCGGCAACGCTTTTATCTCGATCAGGCCCTGCTCGTCGGCTTTCAGAGGAATCCGGCTCAAATTCCAGCCCATAACATCCAGGGTTTCCGTCGCGGATGGAATCGGTCTGCCGTTGACATCCTGCGCCTGGACAGAGAGCGTCAGGCCCGGTTCCAGGCTCAGGTCCACGTTGGTTGTTGTGTCGTCAATCTCATGGCTTGCCGCCAGATTGTGCTCAACGTCGCGCGCAATAATGACAAGCTGCGGGGCGCTTGCCTGCTTCCGCCAGTTAAGCGAATAGCGCCCATCCGAATCCGTCTTGACCTCCTCCTGGTTCACGTAATCGCCCCACAGCCTGATCAACACTCCGGCCGCCGGCGCGCCGGAAGGGGCGCGCACCGTTCCGGTGATTTTTAGGCCCGGATTTGCGACCGGCACGGTCTCGCCCTGGGCGCTGATCGGGGCATTGTTATTGCGGACATCGGCATTTCTCACGTTCAGGCGCAGCACAATATTGGTGTTCCCCCCGACGGTTTGCGCGCTGAACGCGGCGCCTTGAAAATTGCAGTTGAGCTGGATGGGGCCTTCGCAGACCGGGTCCAAGAAAAAGCGCCCCTGGCTGTCGGTCTGAGTGCTGCCCTGAAACCGTCCGAAGACTGGTTTCACGTCCCAAGTGTCCGGCTTGTCCGACGAAGGCAGATATTGGTTGGTGAACGCCACGGCTTGCACGATGACCCCGGCGACCGGCTGGCCGTCCGCGTCCAGAAACTTCCCGCCGAGTTTTTGATTGAGGAGGGGAAGCACCACGGTTGGAAATTCGAGGTGGTTGGTATGCGGATCTGGCATTTGCATCTCTTGGTTCATCGAGCCGTAGCCTGTGGCGAATACTTGCAAGGAGTAGCTCTCCGCCTGCGGCATCCCGACAAACTCGATTTGGCCCCGGGCATCGGAGGATTGGAAGGGTTTGGCTCCCTCCTCCAAATAGATGCGGTTGCCGAGTTTAAGAGACGCGTATCCGTGGACATTGGTAACGGGCTGGCCCGTGGCGTCCGCCACCTTTGCTGAGATGGTGACGCTCGGTTGCAGGGTCAAATCCAGGTTGGTGGTATTCTCATCAATATCGCGGATCACCGCCAAGTTCCTGTCAGCGCTGCGGGCCATTAGATAGAATGAGTTGTTGGCACCAAGCCCACTCCTCTGCCGGGCCGCCCTCTGCCACGATATTTCGTACCGCCCGTTGGTGTCCGTTCTGACTTCGCGCAGACCTGTTGCGCCGAAAACTGCGTTGACGTTGATCAAGACCTCAGCTCCCCCCGCCGGCGCGCCGCCTGGATCCCGCACCGTGCCGGTGATTTTCAAAACCGGGTCCGCCAAAATCTCCGCTGTGTTCGTCTTACCGGCCACAACCGTGACAGTGGCTTGCCCCCCGCTTAGTGGTAGTCCTTCTTTATTGGCGGAAATGCGCCATGTATCGGGCAAAAGGCGCAGCCGCGCCACACCGTCCGCGCCTGTAACCGCGATGGCGGGGACCGGGGACAATTGGCTGGAGAAGGAAACGGGCACATCGGCCAAAGGTCTGCGGCCGTTCCGCGACAATACCGTGATCGCCGCCACGCCTCCCTTCAAGGCGCGGACCAGCACATCCTTCCTGGTTTCCCCGGCATCCACCATCACCGGCACGTCTTCCGCCACCCAATCCGCCACCGGCTCGCCCGCAAACACGGCGGTGATGACCGTCCCGCCCGGGACGATGCCCGCCATGCGAAACGAACCATCCGCGCCGCTCAACACCGGGTCGCGCAGGTCGTTGGTGTCCGCCAGGCGCAGTTTCACGCCGGACAACGGCTGGCCTGTTGCCGCGACAATCACCTTGCCTTCGATGTTCGCCGCCGCGCCGGTGTAATTCCCCGGCGCGCCGCCATCCGCCGCGGGCCCCTGGCCGGCCAGGGCAAGAAGAAAGACCCATTTCTGAAATTTCTTCATAACGACTCCCGTTTTGGAAATGCAATTTATACGATGTTTCACTCCATGAGACACCTGGGACCGCTATTCGTTGGACGGAAAATGAACATATTTGGTATCAAAGCAGACAATGGAAGCTGCAATGAATAGACCGTTTTTTTTTGGGAAATCCGTGGTTCATTGCCTTTGGTTGCGGCTGGCCGCGCTATGTTCCTTTGCGGCCAATTCCTCTTCGGTGGCGGGTGGCTGCGTTACGCCTCCGCGGGAGACATTCCATCGGCCCGCTTTTCGTTGGTTTTTGCCATTCTCCGCGTCCCGCCTCCGCGCTATGAGGCGAAAACGATACGCAAGTGGCTAATGATGAGAGCCTTGCGAAAATACGTTGTTTTTTGCATTTTTTCCTTGACGTTCCTGGCTTATATGCTAAACTTGTGCGCGTGAGTGAATGGAGCCTGGAGCAGGGGAGCGGGAAGGGGGAGGTTGGGACGGCGCGCGTTTTGCGCCCCCGCGTCCGTCCGCTCTTTGGCGCGCGGAAGCCCTGCCGCGCGAAGCGAAGGCGGGCCGCCTGCTCCTCACCCGATCCGCCGGGAATTTCGAATTATTTGCGCTTCGTTCCACTTAAATTGCACTTAATTCCACTTAATTCCACTTCCCGCCGCCCCCCCCGGGGGGGGCATGGACCCGGCGGCCATTCCCGCCAAAATCCGCAGATTCGCCGGAATTCGTGGAAATGGATGCACCAGAACCGCGCGTTTTCAGCCGTGCCGCCAACCATTCCAAAAAGGCAAATTAAGGCAAAAGAATATCTTTTTTGATTCGGCATGACAAAAAATGGCCAGCCCGGCAGCCCGGCCACCCTGGCGCGGCTTTGATGCACACAAGCGCCGGCGCATTTTCACTTGTTTTCCGTTGATTTCAGTTAATTTCACCTGGTTTCATTTACACAGGAGTCCGGAGGATGGAATACCATGAAATAGCCGCGAAGAGGCGCAAGAAGCCCAGCGCGGCCAGCCGCAACCAAAAAGAATTGAACCACGGATTTCACGGATTTCACGGATTCCAGGCAGGGACGCCTCGCCGAGGCGTCCGGTCGTCTCGGCGAGACGACCCTGCCATCCGTGTTATCCGTGAAATCCGTGGTAAAATCTTCGCGAAAATGAGCGACTTTGCCGGATTGCAGCGCAAAAGTTCTTTTGTTTATGCGCCTTTTGTGCCTTTTTGCGGCTATTCTCCTCTTCCAGTCTGTAGCCCATGCAACCGACTACTCATTATGGTCGCCAAAAAAACAATTTGAACTTTGGACGTTTGACTTTACAGTTCGTGCAGGGCATGAACGCAGCCAATGTTGAATCTTGAACCTTATCCGTTGAACTTGCAAAGCAGACCTACATCCCAACGGCTCGCCGGCGCGGTCCAGCCGGCCTCGACGCCGCCCGGCGCATCGGATTACAGTTTGGTCAACTCCCTGGAGGGGGTGATCGAAGTCGCTCTCAGGAATTTCGGTCCGGAACAGGCCGGTTTGCTGCGCAACGACCTGATCTCGCGCCTGCGCGCGGCGGGCCGGGCCGCCGCGCAACCGGTCAACACGCCCTATATCAACACCATCCCGCCCGCCGCCGAGCCGCCGTATCCCGGCAACCGCGACCTGGAGCGGCGCATCAAAAGTCTGGCCCGCTGGAACGCCATGGCCATGGTGGTCAACGCCCAGCGCGACGGAGCCGAGGTGGGCGGCCATATTTCCAGCTATGCCTCCATGGCCACCCTTTACGAAGTGGCCTACAACCATTTCTTCCGCGGCGGCGACAAGCAATGGCCCGCCGACCTGGTTTATTTTCAGGGCCACACCGCGCCCGGCAATTATGCGCGCGCCTTTTTGGAGTATCGCCTGGAGGAGCGCGATTTGCACAATTTCCGCCGGGAACTGGCCGAGGGCGGCGGCCTTTCCTCCTATCCGCATCCCTACCTCATGCCCGATTTCTGGCAATTCCCCACCGTCTCCATGGGGCTGGGCCCCATCCTGTCCATCTATCAGGCGCGCTTTGCGCGCTATCTCAAGGCGCGCGGCCTGCTCAAAACGGAGGAGGAACCGCGCGTTTGGGCCTTCGTGGGCGACGGCGAATCCGACGAGCCGGAAACCCTCGGCGCTCTCACCCTGGCCGCGCGGGAGGGGCTGGACAACCTCACCTGGGTTGTCAACTGCAATTTACAGCGCCTCGACGGCCCGGTCCGCGGCAACGGCAAGATCATCCAGGAACTGGAAGGCATTTTTCACGGCGCGGGCTGGAATGTCATCAAAGTCATCTGGGGTTCCTCCTGGGATGAACTGTTCGCCCGGGACGAATGGGGCCTGCTGCAAAAACGCATGGACGAGGCGCTGGACGGCGATTTCCAAAAATACACCGTCGCCCCCGGCAGCTATATCCGCCGCCATTTCTTCGGCAAGTATCCCGGCCTCCTCCGCCTGGTGGACCATTTGTCCGATAACGACCTGACCCGCCTGGTGCGCGGCGGCCACGATCCGGTCAAAGTCTATGCCGCCTACAAAGCCGCCGTGGAACACAAGGGCGGCCCGACGGCCATTCTGGCCAAGACGATCAAGGGTTACGGCCTGGGCGAAGCGGGCGAGGGGCGCAACATTTCCCATCAGCAGAAAAAGATGAACGAAAAGGAGCTGCGCGAGTTCCGGGCCCGCTTCGACGTGCCCATCAGCGATGAAGATATAGTTGACACACCGTTTTTCCGCCCGGCCAGGGCCTCCCGGGAAACAAAGTATTTGTTGGAACGCCGGCGGAAGCTGGGCGGTTTTGTCCCCAAACGCCAGGTCAAGGCCGCGCCGCTCCAGACGCCGCGGTTGGAGGCGTTCCAGGAATTGCTCAAGGGATCCGGCGCCGGGGAGGCTTCCACCACCAAGAGTTTTGTCCGCCTCCTGAGCGTCCTGGCTCGGGACCCGGCGATGGGCCGGCTGGTCGTCCCGATTATTCCCGATGAAGCGCGCACCTTCGGCATGGATCCGCTCTTCAGCCAGATCGGCATTTACTCTTCCAAGGGACAGCTTTACGAACCGGTGGACAAGGAGGCCGGCTTCAGCTTTTACCGCGAAACCAAGGACGGCCAGATTCTTGAGGAAGGCATCACCGAAGCCGGCTCGATGGCGTCGTTTGTCGCCGCGGGAACGGCCTACGCCAACCACGGCGTCAATTTGATTCCCTTCTATATTTACTACTCCATGTTCGGCCCGCAGCGCGTCGGCGATCTTTTCTGGCTGGCGGGCGACAGCCGGACCAAAGGCTTCCTGCTCGGCGCCACCTCCGGCCGCACCACCCTCAACGGCGAAGGGCTGCAACACCAGGACGGCCACTCGCCACTCGCCGCCTCCACCATCCCGACGCTTTGCGTCTATGATCCCGCCTTCGCCTACGAGGTGGCGGCCATCGTCTGCGACGGCATGAAACGCATGTTCGAGGACGGCGAGGAAATCTTCTATTACCTTTGCCTTTACAACGAAGGCTATCCCCAGCCGCCCATGCCCCCCGGCTGCGGCGAAGGAATCATCAAGGGCCTCTACAAATTCCAGCCCGGCCCCGGCGGCAAAGCGCACAAGGCGCACATCCTCGGCAGCGGCAGCATCATCCGCTCCGCCCTGCGCGCCCAGGAAATTCTGGCCGCGCGCTACGATGTCTCCGCCGACGTTTGGAGCGCCACCTCCTACAAGAACCTCCGCAACGAAGCCCTGCTGGCCGAGCGTTGGAACATGCTTCATCCGGCCCAGCCCCCCAGGAAGCCCTTCGTCCGGCAACTGCTCGAAGCGGAAACCGGCCCCTTTCTCGCCGTTTCCGACTACATGAAGATCGTTCCCGACCAGATTGCCAAATGGGTTCCCGGCGGCTTGACCACCCTGGGCACCGATGGTTTTGGCCGCAGCGAAACCCGCGCCAACCTGCGCCGCTTTTTCGAAAACGACGCCGAATGCGCTGTTCTTGGCGTATTGCACGCCCTGGCCCAGCGCGGCGCGATCCCCCGCGACCTCGTCGCCCAGGCCATCCGCGACTTGAACATTGATCCCGAAAAAGCCTTCCCCAAGATTGCGGCGTTTTGAAGATGGGTAGATTGGGTTGGCACACCATGCAGCCAATGGGGCTGTTTGTGAAAACCAACGACGATATTCAGTCTCGGAGATGATCACGATTGGAATTTTGGGGGCGGGGCGGATCGGGCCGGCGGCTCTGGTGCGGCCGGCGCGATTGCTCGACGGGGAGGTTCGCGCCGAAGCGGTGGCGGCGCGGGACGCGGCGCGGGCCGGGGATTTTGCGCGGCGGCATGGGATTCCGCGCTCGATGGGAACTTACCAGGAGTTGGTGGAGGACAAGGGGATTGACGCGATTTACAACGCGCTGCCAAATAGTTTGCACGCGGAGTGGAGCATCCGCGCGCTCCAGGCGGGCAAACATGTGCTTTGTGAAAAGCCGATGGCCTGCAACGCCCCGGAAGCGCAGCGGATGGCGGAGGCGGCGGACCGGGCGGGGCGGCTCTTGGTGGAGGGGTTCCATTACCGCTATCATCCGCTGATGTTGCGGATGAAGGAGATCGTCGCGGGCGGGGAGTTGGGCGAGTTGCGCCATATCGAAGCCCATTTTTGCGTCCCGCTCTGGAATTCTTCCGACATCCGGTATCGGTATGAGTTGGGTGGCGGGGCGACGATGGACCTGGGGTGTTACTGCATCAATCTCATTCGCTTCCTGGCAGGGGCGGAGCCGGAGGTGACCGGGGCGCGGGCGCTGCTGGCCTCGCCTCAAATTGACCGGTTCATGGAGGCCGATTTCCGGTTCCCGGCGGGCGCGACGGCCCGCATGACGTGCTCCTTGTGGTCGCGGGTCTTGCTGCGGACGCGGGCGCTGGCGCGGGGAACGAAGGGGGAGTTACGGGTCTGGCTGCCGTTTCAGCCGCATTTTTCCCGCCGTCTGGCGGTGCGGGGTCAGGGCGGAAGGCGCGTGGAATGGTTTTCGCGGGAGCCAAGCTATGTCTGGCAATTGCGGGCCTTCGCGGCGGCGGCGCGGGGCCGGGCGTCCATCCTGACCACGGCGGCGGACGCGGTGGCCAATATGCGCGTGATGGACGCGGTTTATGCCGAGGCTGGATTGAAGCCGCGCGGGATGTGACCATTCCACTCCCGCTTGCCCTCCCCGGTGTTATTGTTGACAGCGGCGGGATCGGGTTTACGGGTCCGCCGCCCCCGTTTCGGGGTCGCCGATCAAACGGTGGATTTCGTCCAGAATCTGGGAGAGGGAGGCGGTTTTGTCCAGGTAGCCGGAGACTCTTTTCTCAATGGCCTCGCGCG
>Ga0326728_10012027_pt1 | contig 19467 bp, 16 predicted proteins | sample MB3enrmetagenome_FD_207602 | JGI IMG/M metagenome (GOLD analysis project Ga0326728, IMG submission 207602) | Lab enriched peat soil microbial communities from McLean, Ithaca, NY, United States - MB31MN | ecosystem: Environmental > Terrestrial > Soil > Wetlands > Peat | place: USA: New York... | reverse complement strand
GAGAAGGTCGCGCAACGCCTTCGATCCAATGGCGCCCGGGCGCGCACGATCGCGATAAAATTTCGAGAGTCGGATTTTTCAACCTTTACCAGACGAACTACCTTGAACACTCCGGTGAATACTTCAGAGGCTATCTTCCACGCCGCGGAGAGGCTCTTCGAGACTCTCTTGCGGGAATGCGTACCGGTTCGGCTGATTGGCGTGTACGCCAGCGGCCTGGAGTTTGAGACAGGCGGGAAGCAGATGTCACTCCTGAATCCGGCGCCGCAGAAGGACCGAAAACTCGCGTCGGCTCTGGATAGCATTGTCCAGCGCTTTGGAGACAGGGCGATCACCCGCGCCGCCCTGGTTCCGAAAAAAAAGGAATCATGACATCCCGCGGATTGATGCGCGCCGGTCCGCGAGAATCCGTGCGGTTAATCAACGCCTTTTTGAACCGTCGCTGATGCCTTGCTTTTCCCCCCACCAATGCGGACGTTGATGATATCATCAACATTTTGGCTTTATGGAGTTTCTGAATGCTAAAGATGACCCTGCGGGCTTTTCTGGTTGGATGCGTCTTCCTGCAAGTGGTCGTCTGCGGTTCGGAGGACAACTCCTACTACGCCGCCAGACGCGAAGCCCTCATGAGAAAAATTGAGGGGTCGATCGCTGTCCTGCGTGGAGCGCCTGACACGCGGGGATACACCGCTTTTCGTCTGGACAATAACTTCTATTGCCTGACGGGCGTCGAGACTCCAGATGCGTTTCTCCTGGTTGATGGGATCCGGCATCGTTCGATGCTCTTCCTGCCGCAGCGCGATAAGGAAGTCGAGCACTGGGAAGGTCCACGGCTTTATCCCGGGCCCGACGCGCACAAAAGTACTGGGATTGAAGAGGTTCTGGAGTCATCTCGTTTTGGAGACGAGCTGGAAAAGCGCAGGAGCACCCTGAAATTCGTCTACACGCCTCTTTCTCCTGTAGAAACGGCGGCTGCAAGCCGCGCCAGGACGTTGCATTTTGAGTCTGTGCGTCAAAATGGTCCCTGGGATGGGCGGATCAGTCGCGCAGCCGCCTTTGAACAGAACCTGCAGTCTAACCTCAAGTCTGTCGCCATCAGGGACCTCTCTCCGATCCTGGACGAAATGCGGCGTGTGAAAGATGCCCAGGAAATCGAGCGGCTGCGGAATTCGGGGCGGATAGGAGCCCTTGGGCTAAAGGAGGCGATCCGGTCTGCCAGGCCGGGCATGTACGAGTGTCAGGTCGCAGCCCTGGCTCAGTTCGTTTTCCTATGGCGTGGCGCGTCCGGTCATGCCTTTTTCCCTATCGTTGGTTCCTGCCCCAACTCCTGCCTCCTGCACTACAGCGAGAATGGGCGAAAGATGGAGTCGGGCGATATTGCGGTCATCGATTTCGGGCCGGATTATAGATATTACGAATCGGACATCACACGGACTTTCCCGGTGTCGGGCAAATATAGTGAAGAACAGGCAAGGGTCTACCAGATCGTGCTCGATTCCCAGAAAGCTGCGATTGAGAGAATCCGGCCGGGGACCAGCTTCGGGGACCTTGCCGATATTGCGCGCGAGGTGCTTGATCGCCGCGGGTATGCTAGGTACATGACCCACGCCATCGGCCATTACGTCGGAATGTCCACCAACGACGGCGGCAACCCCGAACGATTTGAGCCGGGCGTTGTGATCGCGGTGGAACCCGGTGTGTACATGTCCGACAAGAATCTCGGGATTCGCATCGAAGATACAGTCCTGGTCACCAGAGATGGATGCGAAATCCTCACCAAGGAAGTGCCCAAAGAAATCGTGGATATCGAAAAACTGATGACCGAAAGAGGGATGACCGAAGCGATCCGTGATTGATCAACCGAAGGTACCGATATGATTCGCATCTTTCAAGAAAAAGACAAGTCCAAGGTTTTCGCCCGCCTCGAGAGCCGGAAGAATCTGGTTTCTCACGATATCGTGGGATCCGTGCGGCAGATCGTGTCCCAGGTGCAGAAAGAAGGGGATCGAGCGCTCCTGAAATTTACGGAGCGATTCGACAAAATCAAATTGACGGCGCGACAGATGCGCGTGCGGCATCAGACCTTGCACGCAGCGGCCAAAAAGGTGGATCCCGCCCTTCTGAGAGACATGGAAAAGGCCATTTTCAATATCCATGCGTATCACACGAGGCAGGTGCAGAAATCCTGGGAATTCAACAAGCAGGGAGTGGTTTTGGGCCAGAGAATCCTTCCCTTGGACCGGGTCGGGGTCTATGTGCCCGGGGGGAGCGCCGCCTATCCCTCGTCGGTCTTAATGAACATCATCCCCGCTAAAATTGCCGGGGTCGAGCGCATTGTGGTCGTAACACCACCCGGAACATTTCAGCAGAACCCCCTTGTTGCCGCGGCCCTGCATGCACTCAACGCGAATGAAGTTTACCTGGTTGGGGGCGCCCAGGCGATCGCAGCCCTGGCTTTCGGTACCGAGACCATTCCCCGCGTCGACAAGATTGTCGGTCCGGGCAATGCGTATGTGACGGCGGCCAAGCGGGAAGTATTCGGACAAGTGGATATCGATATGATTGCGGGACCCAGTGAGGTGGTGATCCTCGCCAGCGCGGAATCCAACCCGCGCTTTATCGCAGCCGATATGCTCTCACAAGCAGAGCATGATGAAGCCGCATGTTCGATTTGTTTCACCGACTCTCTTCCCCACGCAATGCTCGTGCAGCGCGAGCTGAAGACCCAGATGGAATCGCTCCAAAGAAGGGAAATTGCGAGCAAATCGCTGGAAAACTTCGGGGCTATCGTCGTGATGGACAGCTATCTGCAATCCGTCCAGTGGATCAACGAAATCGCGCCGGAACACCTCGAGATTTTTTCGAGCATCCCTTTGTCCGCGATCGACAAAGTGCGGAATGCCGGATCCATTTTCTACGGAGATTACTCTCCCGAGGCGGTCGGGGACTATTTCGCGGGCAGCAATCACGTTCTCCCGACTAGCGGCACCGCGCGCTTTTTCTCTCCCCTGGGCGTCTATCATTTTCAGCGCAGGACAGGTATCATCCGCTATACGAAGGAAGAACTGGCCCGCACCTGGAAATCCATTGACGCGCTGGCCCGCTCCGAAGGGCTTGACGCCCATGCAAAATCTGTGTGCATCCGGCAGGATGAGAATGAAGCTCCATTGGACGAGGACGCATAGCCGTGAAGAAGAACTCCCCCCTATACGGTGTGAAACCTCAGGTTCTGAACGTTCCCGCGTACACTCTCCGCGCCTACGAAGCGGAGGTGAAGCTGAATCAGAACGAGAACCCATACGATTTTCCGGACGACCTCAAAGGCGAGATATTCCGGCGTTTCCGGGGACGTCAATGGTCCCGCTATCCCGACTTCATTCCCGACTCGCTTCGGCTTCAGCTGGCGGAATTTGCCGGATGGGAGAAGGATGGGGTCCTGGTCGGGAACGGTTCGAATGAGTTGCTGCAGGCAACTCTCATGGTTCTCATCAAAAGCCGGACCCGCGTCGCCATCCCTGCGCCGACCTTTACGGTTTATCGCCTGATCTCGAATGTCCTGGGGGCGAAAATTGTCGATGTACCGTTGAATCCGGATATGAGCTACGACGTCGACGCTCTCATTTCAAAATCTCAGGAAGCCGGTGCAGGCGTCCTGATCATCAATACCCCCAACAACCCGACGGGAGCGGTATTGAGAGGAGAGGGGCTTCAGCGCATCCTGGAACAGTTTTCGGGGCATGTGCTTTTGGATGAGGCCTACTACGAATTTTGGGGCCAGACGGGTCTTGAGTTTCTCAAAGAATATCCAAGACTGATCATCACCAGGACTTTTTCAAAAGCCATGGGGATGGCGGGGCTTAGAGTCGGATATTTGCTGGCGCACCCGGATCTCGCCGCCCAGATTTCGAAGGCGAAGTTGCCCTATAACGTCAACCAGTTCAGTCTGACTGCGGCGGAAGTGGCGCTCGAAAATATCGGCAGGTTTCGCGCGGCGATCGAGGCCGTTATGAAAGAGCGAGAACGCCTGGGCGGGGAACTCGGCCGGATGCCGGGAATCAAAGTTTATCCATCGGAGGCCAATTTCTTCCTGATCGAGGTCCCGGTGGAGCCGCGAGCGATTTTCGAGGATCTGTATGGGCAGGGAATCCTCATTCGAGATGTTTCCTCTTATCCGTCGCTTTCGAAATGCCTGCGAGTGAGCGTAGGTGCGCCGGATGAGAACAACCGACTTCTTTCTGCGCTCCGTGCCGCTTTGAATGCAAGAGCGATGAAAGCCTAGAGAGCGCCTGGGACCCCATATGAAAGGACGAACGGCAGTGGTTACCCGAAATACCAGCGAGACCAACGTGTCCGTCACGCTGAATCTTGATGGGGCAGGGGTGAGCAACATACAGACCGGGATCCAGTTTCTGGACCATATGCTCAATCTTTTCGCGAAACATGGTGTCTTTGACCTGGACGTGTCTTGCAAAGGAGACCTTGGGGTCGACGCTCACCACTCTGTTGAAGACATCGGCATTTGCCTTGGCATGGCGCTGGAGAAGGCGCTGACCGACAAGCAGGGGATCGTGCGATTTGCCCACGCCTACTTTCCGATGGATGAAACGCTGGTTCGCGTGGCGGCGGATATTTCAGGACGACCCTACCTCGTCTACCATGTCAAAGTGGAAAAGGAGCGGGTCGGGGAATTGGATTCGGAGCTTTTCGAGGAGTTCTGGAAAGCCTTGGTCACCCACGCGCGCTTGAATCTTCACATTGAGCTGCTTTACGGGCGCAACACGCACCACATATTTGAAGCCATGTTCAAGGCTGCAGCCCGAGCGCTCAGCCTCGCGACACGCATCGATTCCCGTGTGCAGGGAGTGCCGTCTACGAAGGGAGTGATTTAGTTTGGCTGACTTTTTGAACACGGTGATAATCGACTACGGGATGGGGAATCTCCGGAGCGTGGAGAAGGCCGTGGAGGCCGTGGGCGGCCGGCCGTTGATTTCTGGAAACCCGGAGACAGTCCGGCAAGCGGAACGGCTGATTCTGCCCGGCGTCGGAGCCTTCGGCGACGCCATGGAGAATCTGCGCCGTGACGGGATGGATCGCGCGATCCGGGATGCGGTGAGTGCCGGGAAACCGCTTTTGGGCCTGTGCCTCGGGCTGCAGTTGCTCTTTACCGAAAGCGATGAATTCGGCACCCACGAGGGCTTGAATCTCATACCGGGTAAGGTGCGGAAGTTTCAGGATCCCGGACTGCGTGTGCCCCATGTAGGGTGGAATCAAATTGAAGGAAGTCAACCGAATTCCTTGCTGAAGGGGATACCGGAGGGAAGTTATTTTTACTTCGTCCACTCCTTTTTCGTCGAACCGGACAGGACCGAAGATATCCTCCGCTGGACAGAGTATGGCCGCCGTTTTTGCTCGATTGCATATCGGGGGAAGGTGTGGGGCGCTCAATTCCATCCGGAAAAAAGCCAGGATTCCGGCAAGAGGCTTCTGCAGAATTTCCTTGAGATCACGTAGGGGCGAACGGCCGCCCGCCCCTGCCCTTTGCGAGGCATATCATCGTGTTTGAATTAATTCCGGCTGTGGACCTCAAGGGGGGCAAATGCGTCCGCCTGCAGGAAGGGATTGCCTCACGGGCGACGGAGTACAGCGATGATCCGGTGGCCATGGCTCTCCATTGGGAGAACCTGGGTGCCACGCGGCTTCATCTGGTGGATCTCGATGGAGCATTCTCAGGACAGTCGGCTCACCTGATCATCGCGCAGTCGATTTTTCGTTCGCTGAAGATCCCGGTTCAGTTCGGTGGCGGGTTGCGGACGCTGGACCAAATCGAAAAAATTCTGGATTTAGGGGCGGAACGCGCCATCCTCGGGACCGTTGCAATGGACCATCCGGAGATTGTGGCGGAAGCGGTGCGGCGCCATCCGGCATCGATCGTTGTCGGCATCGATGCGCGCCAGGGAAAGGTCGCGTTGCGCGGCTGGGTTGATCAAACGGCCATGACGGCTGCCGAACTGGCCCGGCGGATGAAGGGCCTCGGAGTGGAACGGATTATCTATACAGACGTCGCGCGGGATGGAATGCTTCGGGGCGTGAACTACGAGGAAACCGAAAGACTGTGTCGCGATGCCGGAATCAGAGTTATAGCAAGCGGGGGAGTATCCAGTATTGAAGACATACGCACCTTATGGGAGCGACGAGAGTGTGGAATTGAGGGCGCCATTCTGGGCCGGGCACTTTATGACCGCAAGCTCGATTTCAACGAATTGCGCGAACAATTGATTGTGTGGGGCGGCTCTCCGGAGCCGCCCGGCCGAAGGCCGTTATAAAACTATGTTGGCAAAAAGAATTATCCCTTGTCTGGATGTGCGTGACGGGCGGGTCGTCAAAGGCACCCATTTTGTGAATCTGGTGGACGCGGGTGATCCCGTCGAGACTGCGGAGCGATACGATTACGAAGGAGCCGATGAACTGGTGTTTCTGGATATCACGGCATCCTCCGATCGTCGCGATATCGTCACTCGGATGGTCCGTGCCGTAGCGGACAGAATATTCATTCCCTTTACAGTCGGCGGGGGCTTACGCACCCTCGAAGATATCCAGGCAATCCTCCGCGCGGGCGCTGATAAGGTGTCGCTCAATACCTCGGCAATCGAAAATCCCAGTCTGATCGCGGAAGCCTCGAGGTATTTTGGGTCGCAGTGCATCGTCGTGGCGATTGACGCACGGCGCGTCGAGATGTGGGATCCCGAAAATCCCCGCTGGGAGGTCACGACGCACGGCGGCAGAGTGACTCGGTCTCTGGAAGCTGTGGCTTGGGCCGGCGAAGCTGCCGAGCGGGGTGCCGGCGAGATATTGCTTACCTCCATGGACTGTGACGGAACCCAGGCCGGATACGATAATCTGCTGAATCGAATGGTCTCCGAAAAAGTGGGGATCCCCGTGATCGCTTCGGGCGGGTGTGGATCGCTCCAGCACATTTCGGATGCTTTTATCGAGGGGAAAGCGAGCGCTGCGCTCGCGGCATCCATTTTTCATTTCGGACATTACACGATCGCCGAGGCTAAACGGGAGTTGCGGGCGCGCGGGATCCCAGTGCGCCTGACGGACTAGTGAAGGAAGAGAACAGGATATGAAAAGAATCGAAGATCTGAAATGGAGTTCCACAGGATTGATCCCCGCTGTCGTGCAGGACGCAGTTTCGGGAGAGGTGCTTACTGTCGCTTATGTGAGCCGGGAAAGCCTGGCGAAAACGCTCTTATTGGGCGAGACCGTTTTTTACAGCCGCAGCCGTCAATGCCTCTGGCACAAAGGGGAGACATCCGGAAACACGCAAAAGGTGGTGAAAATAACGACGGATTGCGACCAGGACGCGCTTGTCATCCAGGTGAACCCGAAGGGCCCGGCGTGTCACACCGGCGCTCGCTCCTGCTTCAATGAAGAGGTAGGCTAATCTTTTTTGCTCGACTCGTCCTATCAAATCTCTTACGAGGGCTGCCCGAACTGATATAATCGAACCCTACAGGGGAGAGAGTATGCAGGACGTCATGGGAGTGATCCTGAGCGGGGGACAGGGCCAGCGCTTGTTCCCGCTCACGAAATTCAGAAGCAAGCCAGCCGTGCCGCTCGGTGGGAAATACCGGCTGATCGACATTCCTATCAGCAACTGTCTCAATTCGCAGATCAACAAAGTCTTCGTCCTTACTCAGTTCAACTCGGCGTCGCTGAACAAGCATATTGTTCAAACCTATAAATTCGATATGTTCAGCGGCGGATTTGTCGATATCCTCGCGGCGGAGCAGACCCCCGATAATCCGAACTGGTTTCAGGGAACAGCCGATGCGGTCCGGCAGAGCATCAAACACCTGCTGCCCTATACCGATGTGAGCTACGTGATCGTCCTTTCCGGCGACCAGCTGTATCAGATGGATCTGCGCCGCGTCATCAATTTTCATATTGCTCAGAAGGCCGATATTACGGTCGGCGCGGTCCCGGTATCTGCCGAGTCGGCCTCCAGCCTGGGGCTCATGAAAGTTCAGCCGGATGGGAGGATTGTCGCGTTCAGAGAAAAACCGAAATCGGACGAATTGGCGGAGATGCGCTGTGCGAGTCGTGCGGATGGACTCGATTTCCTTGCCAGCATGGGAATTTACGTTTTTCAGAAGCATCTTCTTGTGGATCTGCTGACCGAATCGACCGCGATCGATTTCGGCAAGGAACTGATTCCTCAATCGATTCAAAAGCGCCGGGTTTCGGGCTTTGTTTTCGACGGCTATTGGGAGGATATCGGGACGATCCGTGCCTTTTACGAGGCAAACCTCGCGTTGACGGAAACCTCTCCGAAATTCAATTTTTATGACGTCAACATGCCGGTCTATACGCATCCCAGAAACCTGCCGGGTTCCAAATTGAACAACTGCAATATTCATCAGTCGGTTATTTCCGAAGGCTGCATTCTGAGCGGCTCCGATATCAGGCACTCCATTGTCGGGGTCCGGATTCGAATCGGAAGCGGGACGACCATCAAAGACTCCGTCATCATGGGCGCGGACCGATTTGAAACCGTCGAGCAGTTGGATGAGAACGCCGCAAAGCGGATTCCCAACATTGGAATCGGGAACCACTGCACGATCATCAACGCCATCATCGATAAAGAGGTTCGGATCGGCGATAACGTCTCGATCATCAATGCGCACAACCTGCAGGAGAAGGACGACGAGAACTACCATATCCGTGACGGGATCATCGTTGTTCCGAAGGGATCCTTAATCCGCAGCGGGACTGTCATCTGAGTTTTGATCCAATGACTGAGTTATTGGCAGGCGCCCACGTGTCCATCGCCGGGGGCATGCATATGGCTTTTGAACGGGGCGCGCGCCTGCGGTGCCGGGCCATTCAGATTTTTCTCAAGAACAGCAACCAGTGGAAGGCAAAGCTGCTCACGGACGACGACCGTGCTCTGTTTCAGGAAGCGCAAAAAAAGAGCGCGATCCAATCTGTGCTGGCCCACGACAGCTATTTGATCAACCTTGCATCCCCCGAACCCGGCCTGCGGCGAAAATCTTTCGGCGCCTTTGTTGAAGAGATGCAGCGTGCCAATTTCCTGGGAGTGCGTTACCTCGTTCTGCATCCCGGAGCCCATAGGGGCGCCGGAGTCGCCGCAGGAGTGTCCCAGGTCGCCAAGGCGCTCACGCGCGCGCTGGAACTGGTCGGACCGCCGGTTAAAATCCTTCTGGAAAACACGGCCGGCCAGGGGAGTTGCCTGGGGCACAGATTTGAACACCTGGCGGCCATCCTTGAGAAAATACGGAATCCTGATCGGGCGGGCGTCTGCCTGGACACGTGTCATCTGTTCGCGGCAGGCTACGAAATCCGGACGGAGGAGGGATACACCGAAACGATTCGGGAATTCGACCGCCTCATCGGTGTTGAGAGGGTATTGGCTTTTCATGTGAACGATAGCAAGAAAGAGTTCGGTTGCCGCGTGGATCGGCATTTCCATATCGGCCAGGGATTCATTGGGCTCAATGCTTTCCGTTTCCTGGTCAACGACAGGCGATTTGCCGCCGTACCGAAAATTCTGGAGACCCCCAAAGGCCCCGGAATCGAAGAAGACCTGATGAACCTCTCGACGCTCCATTCCCTGGTCGGGATCGGACCCTTAGGCTGAGAACTGAGCTAGGACTCGGACAGCTTGGTCGCTATGTTAACATTGCGTCGGTTATTGCGAAAAACAACTACTCAGTGTGTGGATTTTATGATCAGAAGGAGAGGAGTTTCCGAAGGAGTTTTCCTTCTTTGTCTTATTTGGTGCTGCGCGCCATATGCTTCCCCGCCGGTTGCCCTTGCATTAGGAATCATTCTGGCACTAGTTATCGGCCATCCATTTAAGAGATACAACAGCAAGATAACGAAATACTTGCTGCAAATTTCCGTTGTAGGCCTGGGCTTCGGTATGAATTTCGGTGAAGTTGTCACGGCAGGAAGAACCGGAGTGCTTTTTACAGTTGTCTCGATTTTCGGCACGCTCGGGGTAGGTTACATTCTTGGAAAATGGCTGGCAGTTAATGAGAGGACCTCGCATCTCATTTCTTCCCGAACTGCAATATGCGGGGGCAGTGCCATCGCAGCCATTGCTCCGATCATCAATGCAAATGAAGAGGAAATATCTGTATCCCTGGGGACGATATTTATCCTTAACTCCGTGGGGCTCTTCCTTTTCCCGCCCGCGGGACACTACTTGGGACTGAGCCAACATCAATTCGGTTTGTGGTCTGCGATTGCCATTCACGACACCAGCTCGGTAGTTGGAGCGGCAGTCCGCTACGGCAACGAAGCGCTGAAGATTGCTACAACCGTAAAATTGACACGGGCCCTCTGGATTCTTCCTCTTTCCTTCTTAGCTGCACTAATCTCGAGGTCCAAGTCAGCCAGGGCAACAGTTCCCGTCTTCATCTTTGCCTTTGTTGCGGCCTCGGTCATGACCAGCGTTGTACCCGACCTGAAGCCAGCCTACGGTGCCATAGTACGCATAGCAAAAACGGGCCTTACGATAACCCTGTTCCTTATAGGTGCTGGGCTCTCTCGGGAAGCCTTGAAGAGCGTTGGAATCAGACCAATAGCTCAGGGAATCGTTCTCTGGGCATTTATTTCAGTGGTATCCCTCATTGCCGTGCGAAGCTTTTCATAAGAGCTATGGGGCGCTGTGGCTGCTGAAAACTCCGTCAAGATTGAAAATGTTGTGCTTATAGGATGGAACTGATGGCCTCTCGATTCAGGTTAGCGTCTTGATTTCCTTGCGCTAACGAGCTCTTCTCGTCCGGGTTCCGAACTAAGTGATTGAGAAAATTTAATTTGCGACCGGTCCAACCCCGAACTGCAGCTACAGCGCTCTTAGTTTTGCGTAACTCTCCATCAACGTTTTCTTGCCGACGCGGCTGAAGGTGACCACCAGCTTGAAGTCGTTCCCTGCGCGCTCGCGGCTGAGCACTATCCCATCCCCAAACTGCTCGTGGCGGACCCGTGCGCCTGTCTTGATCAGCGGCCCGCCTTTGGGCCTTTCCTCCCCCTTCCCGGATTGCCGCTGTTTCTCCTCGATGTACGCCTTCAGCTCGGCGATGGATTTCGGATGGATCGGAGATTCCTCGCGCAGCACAACCCTCTTCGACTGAAAGACGGGGGCCGGCCTATAATTTTCGCTCTCTTCATGGAAACGATTCCTGAGTCTCGGCCTCTGGTCGAAATAGTCCGGCGCACTGCTTTCGTACCCTTCGAGTAGCTCCTGTGGCATCTCCTTCATGAACCTCGAAATCCGAGCGGGAAATCCGGCATCGGGTCCGTAGTTCTTGCGGAACGGCGTCCAGGTGAGGAAGAGTTTTTGTTTGGCGCGCGTGATCCCTACATAGCACAGGCGCCTCTCCTCCTCCAGGTCCGCATTGGAATCCGTCGATTGGGAATGGGGGAAGAGACCTTCCTCCATTCCGGCCATAAACACCGTCTCGAATTCCAGCCCCTTGGCGCTGTGCAAGGTCATCAAGGATACCCGGGCACCGGGATCGAGGTGGTCGAGTTCAGAGGAAAGTGATGCCCGGTCGAGGAACTCCGATAATGCCTCCCCTCTCTCCTGTGACTCGTTGGCCGCCCGGATCAGTTCCTCAATGTTCGCCAGCCGATTTTCAACTTCCGCAGGCGCCTCCTGTTTTTGAAGCATTTCCTTGTACTGGATATCCTGCAGAATCGTTTCCAGAAGCTGAGCGATGGTGATTTTATCCAGAAGGCCGGTCCATTTATCCAGGAGCTCCTGAAAGCGCAGCAGGGCCTTGGCTGTTCTTCCCAGGAGCTGCGGGTCCCGGGATTTTTCGCGAAGAACCTGCAGAATAGGGACGCCCTTCTCCAGCGCGCTGCCGGTGAGCATGTCGATCGTAGCGCTGCCGATGCCGCGAGGCGGCGTGTTGAGGATTCGAAGAAGCGCCACGTCGTCCTCGGGATTAAATACACTCCGCAGGTAAGCCAGTAGATCCTTCACTTCCATCCGCCCGAAGAAAGCGACGCTTCCGACTACGGCGTAGGGAATTCCTTCATCGGTCAGGACGTCCTCAAAATTCCGGGAGAGAAAATTAGCGCGATACAAAACGGCAACATGGAAGTCCGGATTCTCCTCGAGAATGCTTTTGATCTGTCCGGCAACCCAGATTGCTTCTTCTCGAGGGGTTTCGGCGCATTTGCAGGTGACGATGTCGCCGCTGTCGTTTTCGGTCCAGAGGGTCTTCCCTTTCCGCTCGCTATTATTCTCAACGACGGCCCCAGCCACCCGGAGAATATTCTGACTGGAACGGTAATTCTGTTCCAGCTTGATTACGCGAGCTCCGGGGAAATCCTTTTCGAATTTCAGAATGTTTTGGATGTCCGCCCCGCGGAATTTGTAGATGGACTGGTCTTCATCGCCGACCACGAAAATGTTCTTGTGAACTGTCGTGAGCAGCCGGAGCAGCTCGTATTGCGGGCGATTCGTGTCCTGGTATTCGTCCACAAGAATGTAGCTGTACCAGTCGCTATAGTATTTCCTCAATTCCGGCATTTTTTCCAGAACCGCCACGGATTTCAGAAGGAGATCGTCGAAATCGAGCGAGTTCGAACTGCGCAGGCGGTTGTTATATTTCTCATAGAGGTGCTGCACCACCTCTGCCGCGTCGGATGGATACTCGAAGGCATAGCGCTCCGGCGGAACGCCATGGTTCTTGGCATAGCTGATTCGGCTGATGATCTCGCGCGGCGACAGCTCCGATTCAGAGTTCTTGATTTCTTCGAGGGTCTGCTTGATGAGACGCTTCTGGTCGTCGGTGTCGTAAATGGAAAAATCGCGCTTATAGCCCAGGTGATGAATTTCCCTTCGCAGCAGGCGCACGCAAAACGAATGAAACGTCGAAATGAGCGGTTCGGCGCTTCGTGCCGGACCCACGATCTTCTGAACTCGCTCCCGCATTTCCTTGGCCGCCTTGTTTGTAAAGGTCACGGCCAGAATGTTTTCGGGGCGGGCGGCCGAATTGTGTATGAGATACGCGATTCGATAAGCAATGACGCGGGTCTTCCCGCTCCCGGCTCCGGCGAGAACGAGAGCCGGGCCGCGTCCGTGTTCCACGGCCAGGCGCTGCTGAGCGTTTAAATTAGCCAATAGGTCCATCCGAAGAATCCTAACAGAGCAAGCACGGGCTGCACAAACTTAACGGGATTTTTTTCTCAGTTTCCACCGATACTCTTTGCGCAGCCTTGCGTTCTTTGCGCCTTAACGGTCATTTGTTCTCTCCCCCCCACGCAACGAACCCGTGACCTTCGTGAGGTTGGCTGACTTTTCTTCCGCGAATTTTTCATTCACTGCTTGACAGCATGGTGAGAAAAAAGATAGTCATACAGTGCTCTGTTCCTTTTTTTGCCACTGAACTAATGAATTCCAGCGGCGGGGCCCGCCCGCACGCGGGTGTGAGAACCATTCTCTACAATCAGCAAGGAGATCTATATGGGACTTGATTGGATGCCGAGAGAACACGGCAAAAAAGATCACAGCAGATTTGGCGCAGAGCACTGGGGGACGGAAGCGCCCTGCGTCGTGTACGAGAAGAAACCTCTGAAGGACCCGAAGGGGAATGTGGTGCCAGGACTCTATACATCCTGGATCAGGCTGAATAATCCCGCTCAGTATAATTCCTATACAACCGAAATGGTCAAGGGCGTTATTGCCGGGTTCGAAAATTCTTCCGTGGACCGGGAGGTGGTGGCCACGGTGTTTACCGGGACCGGAGCCAATGCCTTCTGCACTGGCGGCAACACAAAGGAATACTCGGAATACTACAGCAAGAGACCCGAAGAGTACGGCGCTTATATGGAACTCTTCAATAACATGGTGGACTCGATCCTGATGTGCAAGAAACCCGTGATCTGCCGTGTAAACGGCATGAGAGTCGCCGGCGGACAAGAGATCGGGCTTGCTTGCGACCTCGCTGTTTCGTCGGATCTGGCCATCTTCGGCCAGGCCGGTCCCAGACATGGATCCGCACCGGTCGGCGGCGCTTCGGATTTTCTCCCATGGTTCCTTACGGCCGAAGATGCCATGTGGAATTGCATCAGCTGTGAAATGTGGAGCGCCTACAAGATGAAGGCCAAAAACCTCGTATCCAAGGTGGTCCCGGTCCTCAAGGACGAAAAGGGCCAGTGGGTGAGAAATCCGCAGGTCATCACCGCTAGCTACGTCGAGAACGGAGAGATCGTTTACGGCGAGTACAAGACCGGAGACGATTTCAAAAAAGCGAGAGCCTGGGTTAACGAAAAGCTGAAGAACAATGACTACGATTTTTCTCTCCTCGATGCCGAAGTGGACAAGATTGTCTGGACCTTCGCGAACCTGTTTCCGGGCTGCCTGATCATGTCCATTGATGGGATTCGTAACAAGAAGAAGTTCTTCTGGGATCAGATCAAGAACCCGAACCGGCATTGGCTGGCCGCAAACATGATGGGAGAAGCCTTCCTCGGCTTCGGCGCCTTCAATACAAAGAGAATAACGAATACCGACACAATCGATTTCATCAAATATCGACAGTTGGTGTCGGAAGGGGCCCTCGTCGACGAGAGTTTCATGGAACAGGTGCTCGGAAAACCTCAGGAGGCAGGCAGCAAGAAATAGAGCCGAAGTCCCCAGGAGCGCCGGCCAACCGCGGGCGTTCCCGGGCGTGTTGTCTCATCGACCAAGTTATCTGAAAAATGGAGAGGTTATTATGACAGTCAATGCTGAAGCATATGTTCTGGAGTCTCCAAAGGCTCCGCTGGTACGCCGGACTCTGCAGATTCCCGCTCCTGGACCGACTGAAGCCATCGTCGAAGTGATTGCCTGCGGGCTCTGCCACACCGACCTGGGATACGCGGATGGATCCGTTCCGACGAAAAAAGGAATTCCCATCGTACTGGGGCACGAGGCGGTTGGCCGCGTGGTCGAAGCCGGCAAGTATTTTGAATCGCTCGTCGGAAGCACCGTCCTTGTTCCGGCCGTGCTTCCCTGTGGGGAATGCCCATTCTGCAAGGCCGGGCGCGGGAATGCCTGCCCGAATCAAAAAATGCCCGGGAATGATATCGATGGAGGATTCTCCACGCACTTCCTGGTCCCGGCGCCCCCGCTAATCAAAATTGGCTCGACCGCCAATGTGGCCGCGCTCTCCGTCGTGGCAGATGCCGTTTCCACGGCCTATCAGGCAATCCTTCGCGCGAATCTGACCGCGGGGGACGTTGCGATCGTTGTGGGATCCGGCGGAGTTGGGAGTTTCGTCGTTCAGATCGCCAGTGCCCTGGGCGCCCGGGTCCTTGCGTGCGACATCATTGCTGAACGTCTCAGCCTGATCGCTCAATACGGCGCGGAGCAAACCATCAACCTCACAAACCTGGACCCCAAGGAGCTCCGCAAGCAGGTTCGCGCCTTTGCCAAGGGAGCGCCGACCCTAAAGTATAAGATTTTTGAATGCAGTGGGAGCGCTCCCGGCCAGGTGACCGCTTATGGCCTGTTGGAGCGCGGGGCCACAATGCTGCAGGTGGGATACACGCCGAACAAGATCGACGTGCGGCTCTCGAATCTCATGGCTTTCGATGCCACTCTCCACGGGACCTGGGGTTGTCCTCCGGAAGTGTACCCTGGAGTGCTCAAGCTCATTGAAGCCGGGAAGGTGGCGCTGGATCCTTTTATCGCCTATGGCCCCATGTCCAAGGTGAATGACTATCTGTCGGCCATGGCCGAGCATAAGCTCGAAAAGCGCATGGTGATGGATCCACGAACCTAGATCGATTACGTTTACGGGGTCACGCGTTAACGCGTGACCCCGTAAACGTTTAAGAGGAGATTGCATGGCTACAGAAACTACTTCAACCATCGTGAACGCAACCCTTCTTGAAGATGGGACCCTGCTCCGTCTTGTGTTGGACAAGCCTAAGGGAAACATACTCTCGATGGAAATGATGAAGGCGCTTTCCCAGGCCCTAGCAGCTCAAATGAATAACTCGCATCTGCGGATGGTAGTGATTCGCGGCGCGGGGAATCATTTTTCTTTCGGAGCGTCTGTCGAGGAGCATCGAAAGGAACAGGCCCCCTCGATGCTCGCCGGTTTCCATTCGATGATCCGCCAGGTCGCCTCCTACCCTGTGCCGATCGCGGCACTGGTGGAAGGGAATTGCCTCGGCGGCGCATTCGAACTTGTCCTCGCGTGCCATTTGGTCTTCGCGGCGCCCAGCGCAAAATTCGCCTGTCCCGAGATCCAACTGGGAGTTTTCCCTCCGGTGCTTGCCGCCATTGGGGCCGAGCGCCTCGGCGGGCCGTTGGCCGAAAGGCTGATCCTTACAGGCGCCACCATTGATGCAGCTGCGGCCGAAAGAGCCGGACTCGTTTCAGCGGTGTTTTCAGGGGGGAGTATCGAAGAAGAAATGATTGATTGGTACCGCAAGAACCTCCGTCCCTTGTCCGCCTTCTCCATCCGGCAGGCGAACAAGGCCGGGCGCATCGGTTCGGGAGTTGTGGCGGCCTTAGAGCAAACGCTCAGTGTGATAGAGCGTCAATATGTCGAGGAAGTGCTTGCCGGCCACGACGGCAATGAAGGGATCTCGGCCTTCATTGAACGGCGCAAACCCGTCTGGGAAGACGCGTGACGCCGACAGCCCGAGACACGACAAAAGACAAAGCGCCACGGATACCACGATGTAGTACGGATTTTTTTTGAGTCCCTAAAATCTGTGAAATCAGTGGAATCCGCGGCGTTTTTTGTTTTTGCCCAAATATCTCGTTGACAGGATCAAATCCCCTCGACTATCTTATTGGTAACCAATATCGGTAACCAATGGCAGCGTTATGGAAGAAAATATCCAGGCCAATATTTTGAAGATCCTCCAGTCCGCCCATTCGGGCCTCCAGATGGAAGAGCTCTCCGAGCGACTGAATCTGACCCGCCACACGGTAGCCAAGTATTTGGAGGTGCTGCGGGCCGAGGGGAAAATTCACTATAACCAGGTCGGCCGCACCAAGCTCTGGACCGATATTTCGGCGACCGTCACCATCCGATTCCTCGGCGTGGATGATCTGGAAGACATCCTCGGCATTCAGGCGAAGATCGTAGGGGTAAACCATTCCGAAAACGGGGAGAAATTGGCGTCCCTGAAAGACACAACCGTCTACCACCTGCAGCATGGCGATCCTTTGATGCACCTGGGTGCGGAAATCGACGGGAAACTTGTCGGGTTCGTTATCGGGGAGGTCCGGCGCTGGGAATTCGGACGGTCGGAAATGACCGGCTGGATCTTAATCCTCGGCGTCGACCCTGAGTACCAGGGAGTGGGAGTGGGCCGCAAATTGGGCGCTACGCTCACCGAGCATTTCCGGAAAAAGAACGTTCGGAAAATCCAGACGCTGGTGGAGTGGCATGACGGGGATTTGATTTCGTATTTCAAGTCGTTGGGTTTTGGCTTGCTTCAAATGTTGCCCCTGCAAAAGGAACTCTAGCCGTGCGCTCACTGCTGTATTCAGTTTACGGGCTTTCGACTGTTGCACCCGGGGACAGCATCCGCCACCGACTGCCATCCGTCAGGGCGTCCCAAACCAAGGATGACTCTCAGCTTCTCTGCCGAGATGCCCAATCAAAGGGAGCTAAAGAATGAGGTACGGAGAGACAGGCTTTAATCTGGAAATCGATCTGTCCCGAGGAGGCATCGATCGAGTGGAAAGCGACCCAAAGTTGACCGAACAGCACCTTGGTGGGCTGGGAACAAACACAAAAATATTGTGGGACCGGGTTCCCCCTGAAACTGAACCCTTCTCTCCCGATAATCTGCTTATTTTCAGCTCCGGTCTTTTGGGTGGTACCCCTGCTCCCGGTGCGAATCGCACCATCGTTACCACATTCTCTCCCCAGACTCTGTTCACCGGCTATTCGATGATGGGAGGATTCTGGGCGCCGGAGTTGAAATACGCAGGCTACGACAAGGTCATCTTCCGCGGCAAGTCCCCCGATCTGGTTTATCTATGGATCAACAACGACAAAGTGGAAATCCGCGATGCCACGCATCTGCGAGGCAAGGGCGCCAACGAGACGGCGGAACTTATCCGGCAGGAACTGAAAGAGCCGCGCGCCCAGGTGGCTGCCATCGGCTTGGCCGGTGAGCACAGGGTCTACTTCGCTTCCATCGAGCAGGGCAGATCCAGCGCGAGCCGTGGCGGGATCGGCGCCGTCATGGGTGACAAGGGGATCAAGGCGATCGCGGTGCGCGGAACCAAGGATGTCAACATCGCCAAGCCGGCTGAATTTTACGAGTTGTGCAACCAGGTGCTGGCCTACATCAAAGACCGCGAAGACAAACCGATTCCCGGAGTGATGCCTATTCTGGCCGGACTCGGTTCGCCGCAGGAGATGAAGCTCATCGACGAGGAATGGCACACGACGAATTTCATGTGGGGAAATTCCCGCACGCGCAGAAAAGATTTCTGGACCAAGGAAATTGAGAAGCAGTGGGAAGATACGCAGACGAATGTCCGCAAGCGTTTGATCAGCTGCTATAACTGCCCGATGAAATGCGGCGCCACCATTGCCGTCCCGGGCATCGCGACCTACATGATGAAGTGCTTCACAAAGCTCACCTACACGATGGCGGCGTATTCCGACCTCGATTTCGGCTTCAAAATCGCCCAACGCGCCACGGAATATGGTGTTGACGGTTTCTCCGCACCCCAAGTTATGGCCTTTGCCCTCGAGTTACGGGAAGCAGGCATCCTGAGTGCCAGCCAATTTGAGGGAATGCCGTCCGATAACGAAGGAAAATTCTACTGGTTGCTCGACAGGATCGTCCGGCGCGAAGGGATCGGGGATGTTTTGGCCAACGGCACCTACTGGGCGGCCAAGCAGATCGGCAACGGCGCCGAAGAATATGCGCACAACAACATAAAAAAACAGGAGCAGTTGCCACTGAAGCTCGGAATGCTGAATCCCGTCTATTTCCTGATGTACAGTACGGGCGAGAAGGTGAACATCACCCAGATCGAAGGGCAGTTTCCCCAGGGTCCCTTCCCGACAATGCAGGAGAGGGAAGATTTCGTGAAGGACTGGATCCAGGTCCCGGATGAGAAATTCAAGCAGTACGTGTTGAAGTGGGAACCCCGCGGCGAGTTCTCGAATCCCAATTACCCGGACGTGGCTGCGAGCTGCGACATCGTGGACTGGCAGGAGATGATGCACTACATTGACGATGCCCTCGGGATGTGCGCGGGTTTGTCCTCATTCCCCCTGAAGCCTCCCTACCACATCCACAACTACCCGGCCTTCATCCGAGCGGCGACCGGGATGGAACTCGACGAATCCGGATTGACAAAAATAGCCAAGAGAAATCGCACGCTGCTCAGAGCTTTGAACGTGCGCAAGGGCATGCGCAGAAGCGATGAGAAGCCTCCCGAAGACCATTGGA
>Ga0326728_10012026_pt1 | contig 19467 bp, 21 predicted proteins | sample MB3enrmetagenome_FD_207602 | JGI IMG/M metagenome (GOLD analysis project Ga0326728, IMG submission 207602) | Lab enriched peat soil microbial communities from McLean, Ithaca, NY, United States - MB31MN | ecosystem: Environmental > Terrestrial > Soil > Wetlands > Peat | place: USA: New York... | reverse complement strand
TTCGTCTGGTGCAAGGCTTCGCGGACTTTCTCCAGAGGGAAAAACTTGGCGATCACACCCAGGCTGATGTAATCGGTAATGCGGCTCCCGGCAGGCAGAGTTGCGACGGTACGGGCCATTCTGGGGGGACCTCCCGCCCCGGCCAGAATAGCACAAAAACACTTAAGTGAACAGTATTGGGGCTAGGGTTCAGCAACTTCGGAATGTTAAGGATTTGGATGCGCACGGGCGGCAGAGACGGTGCGATTTGGACGCTTCAAGCGGGGCCGTGCGAGGAGAGAGCCATTTTCGAGAGCACTTCGCCGGGTGAGCGGAGGTGCCCACAGAGAGCGAAATTGTTAGGGGGCCAAACGGCAGGTGAGGAGAGTCTAACTGGTGTCGTGGGGGACCGGTCGGGACAAGCTAAGCCAGAGGAGTTGCCAGAAGGCGATGGCGGAAAGGACGGGGTGAGTACCCCGGTGGAGGTAGCGAATTCGATAGAGCCGTTCGATGGTCATGGCTAAGCAGACCAGCAGCCAGACCAGCAGCAGGCTATGGGCTTCATGGTGGCAGATGTGTTCGAAGCCGTAACGGTTCTTGGCGTCGTTGAAGCCCTGGTTTTCAATTTCCCAGCGGCTCTTGGCCATGCGGAAGATGGCCCGGCTGCTGACGCGGTGGCGAGGGGAGTCGGTGAGCCAGTAGGCCTCGCAGACGGTGCCGTCGGACGTATGTTGACAGTAGCGAACCACCCGCACGGTCTCCCAACGCAGGGTTTCCCAGGGGTCGAAGTCGTCGGCATCCCAGATCTCCACCCGATCCTTACCGTAATCGAAGACTTGATGAGGAGCTTGGTGGAGAAACCTTTTCTGGGCGGCGGCGAACAGTTCGGGGAGGTTGTTCTTCAGCCGAGCGACCACCGAGAGCCCCAAGTCGCCCACCTCGTGCAGAAAGGGGGCGGTAGCATAGTCTCCATCGGCGACCACATAATCGGCAAAACGTGGACCCAGGTTGCCGAGGGCGCGGCGCAGAAGCCGTTGACCCGCACGGTACTCGCTGTCCCCAGGACCGTAGGGTTCCACGTCCACGGGCAGGGTGAGGCCGGTTCCCACCACACTCCGCATGACCAGCTTATGATGGTAGCCGCAGCTCTCTTTTTTCTGGTTCCGTACGGGGCGGCAGAAATCACAATCCTTTTCCTGTGATCGTCCGGCGCCGGTCCCGTCCAGCGCCAACCCAATGAAGCGGCAATCCTCGAAGGCTTTATGGCGCTTGGCCTGATGAACGGCGGTGACCACGGCTTGACGGGTCATCGCCGGGTCGAGTCGTTCCGTGAAGTAAGCCAGGGCATCATCCCCGAAACGGCGAGATACTCCCAGGGCGCGTGCCCGCGAACCCACCAAGGCTTCAATGCCTGCAAAGGTGCCACGACGCAGTAGCGCCCCCATGAACAAAGCCCACAGCAGAGTGCTGGCCGGAATGCGCCCCGCCGCGCGGCCATCGCCTGGGAACTGTAAGTAAGTCTTCAGGCGCAGACACTTCGAGACATAGTTGTTCAGGCCTCGTGGCGTCGGCCCCTTCACCGCTTGGGGCGCCTTTGCTGGCGAGCCAGCACCAGTAACTGGGCGTTGGCGGTGAAGACTTCCCGCACTGCGTCCTGAAATTCCCGTCCCGCTTCCACCCGGCGGCGGACGTCCTCGACCCAATCGCTGGGAATGTGCTGGACGTGCTTTTTACCCCGGACCATAAAAGTGAAGGACCAAACGGGATGTCCCTGCTTGTCCTGGGCACAGTGGCAGGTCGGCTTGCCGCAACGGAGATGGGAGAGAGAAAGGGATCCAGGTAGCAGATCATCAGGAAGCTGAAAACGGCGCACCAGTTCAAACTTGCGTTGGCGGAGACGGGAGGCCTGAGGGCCTCGGGGTTCATCTTGGTTGATCATCTCATGGTAAATATACCATAAGACACGACGAAAAACAAGCCCTTTTTGAGAATGCGAAAATAGGAAGGTTTAGGGAAAGTTCCGCAACAACCCTGCAGAAGGCTAGACTCTAAGCCTCAGCTGGCGGTAGTCTATCTCTCATTCCGAAACTCTTGGCTAGGGTTGACGGATCATGCAACAAGTCCCTCAGAACTCCCGGGAGGAGGGACCACTTTCGACTTGAGACTGCCGGACAGTCTTGAAAGTACCACTGCGGGGGCAGCGGTTCTGTAACCATAACGCAGCCAAGCTTGGCTGCTTCGAGCAGGCGCCAACTCTCGGCATCGACGTTGCCTCGGGGAATTAGGGCGATCCTGGAGTTTGCCAAGCAATGGGCGTAGGTCGCCGGGGTTAACGTCATGCCGAATGCATCCCGCCCTAACTGCGATTCCATCCGGCACTGCGGGAGTGCAACTCGCGCCGACTCCACTGCGGTGGCCATCTGCTTTCGTGCCGCGGCCCGTGCGCGCAGTCCCCAGCCGGAACTGGTGCCGCCCGCGAAGAATACGTCGATGGTCCTCTGCTCGACTGACGGCAGGTGGGCGTCAAGCAACGCCCCCGTGCCCACCGGGATGTCATAAGCAGGAGTCACATAATTCCGTGGCAACCTGTACTCTGCGCGCCGCTTAATTCGAAATACTGCGTTCCGTGCATCACGAAGCAGGACCCGGGATGCAATAGACGCTGGCAGCCGCAGTGTATTTCGAAGCGGAATTCGCTGAAGCCCTCCGGTCTTGAAGATCACCCTGACCCTGGACTGGTACGATGGCATCTTGGTGTACTCATTACCCACCAGTATGACCGCAGCATCCTTCATCTCTTCCCGAAACCTATCCAGATGCCAGGTCAGAAAGAAGGTCAGCCCAGCGCCAGGCAACATTTGGTCGAGGTGCAGCAGAACACCCACGAAATAGCGGACGTCGATCGGCGGCAGCTGCTTCAGAAGTACCCGCGGAAAGATGCCTGTAGGACTTTCATCAATCCCTCTCCACCGGAAAAAACGATTGTCCATGTTGACAGCCTATCGTGGTATATTAAACTGCGGATGGTCGGCCTCTAAAGGACGACATCCGGGACAACCCTGCCGAGGCCGTCGGGAGTGGCGACATTGAGGTATTTGCCATCCTCGAAGCGGATAGCCCGAACGTTGAGTCCATGATCGACGGCCTGCTGGAACACAGAGCCAAGCGTTGGCTTCGCGTCCTCGGGAGCACGAGCCACCTCTTCGTGGAGAATGCGAAGCTTCAGGCAGATGATTCGAAGTTTGCCGACGGAACGCACTTCGAACGTGACACCCCAACGTCCTGCGGACTCCGATCTCTTGGATTCTCTCCACGCCGGATCGAGCACTTAAAACACGGGTCAAAAGGGCGCTGAGACGGTGATCTTTTTCTCTCCCCGTTAGGCCCCATACAAAACATGGCCCGTACTCCTGCCTCATTGGCGAAGTGCTCTTCTTAAATAGACGCTCGTTCCTGTAATTCCGCGCCCGAAGCTCTCCGCCTATCCTAGCTGCTTCCCGCGCGACGCGCCAGCACTCCGACCCTGCTGCGTGCGGAATTGTAATTCACCGACTGCCGACGTAACATAGCGGTTGGCGTTTTGGGCTGTACAAGAAGACGGAGTAATTGTGGTTCGTGGGGACTACCAGACTCGCAGAGTGTTCGCAAGACGGCTTGCTGAGCTGCGCAAGACCCGGGGCCTGACCCAAACCGAGCTTGGGAGGAGGATTGGACTGCCGTACACTTACATCTCCAGGCTGGAACGTGGGCGAATTGGCCCATCCATCGCGTTCCTTGAGAGGCTGGCTACTGGCTCGGAGGTTGAGGTGTACCAATTCTTCGTCGATGCCAATACAAGGCCTCAAGCTCCCAAATTCCTCCGTACCCGGGTCCAAGAGGTGTCCCTCTTGCAAGTCTTCCGTACATTGGCGCGTGAAGACAGATCGTTGATCCTCTTTATGGCCCGACAACCGGCGCGCCGCGCAAGCGGAAGACGAGGGACAAGTCCCGGCGAGCAGGCGCAAGACTCTTAGAGTGGCTCGCCCAAGATGGGACTCGACCATCCGGTGGATTCAGGCAAAGTGGATAACAAACCGATCGCAACACCGCCAAGGACGGCATCGGACGCCCGGTGCGACCTGTCCCCGGGAGGCCCTAAAGCACACGATCGAGGCGGGCGAGGTTGCCCACAAGCGGGTGGCAGCCCAGCTTAATCAGGTGCGGTGCACCCTCAAGCGACCTTGCCAGAATAGTTGCCGCTTGCCGCGCCTCACTTGTGTCCTATACCTATGGTATACATTGCAGATTGGGATTTTCTGAGGATTTTTTCGGCCCCAGCCCGGAAGAGCGCTGACTAACTGCCGAGAGCCCGCCGGATTGCCGCGGGCAGGCTGCAGACGCATCGGTAACTCCAGTATGAAACGGTGGTCAGGACTCGAGACCGCGGCCCAACAGGGGAATTTGCGGAGAACGCGGGACAAGGGGGAAGCTCTTCGAGCGAGAGGGCGATGTCGTAGACCTTGCTTGCGCAGGGCGCGGTTGACGGGACGCGTTTCGGCCACGCGTATCCCGGCATGGTCGAAGCTCAAAGGCGAGCCGTTGCCGGCATGGGCGTCGAGATAGTCGAGGAAGCCGCTGTGCCCCCGGCAGCTCCCCTCATCAAGGGAACCGGACGAGCCAACGAAGAAGAACCAGCCCGGAGATCTCAGTCCGCTGATCCACGTTTCCCGCTTCCCACCCGCAGTAGGGGTTCGACTCGCTGCTGAAGATGCGGTGCCTCTTGCTCGATGGCGTCCCATACAAGCTGCAGATTTGCCCCAAAGTAATCGTGAAGCATGTTGTTGTCTTTTGTGCGAACAGTTGCGCGAGAGCGGTGTGATCGCCGCCGCTCCATCAGAGCATTTCAATAAATAATGTAGCTTGCGGAGAGCGGACTTTTATGGCAGAGTCTGCTCATGCGAGCCATTCCGATTCCGATCCGCAAGCGCATTCTGGAACTCTACGAACGAGGCCGGGGCACGCGGGAGATCGCGCAGTTTTCTGGCTTCTGCATCGCGGCGGTGCGTCGCGTGCGCCAGCAGTTTCACGAGCGCCGCACGTTGGAACCCCGGACGTATTTGAGTGGGCGCAAGACGCTGCTCACGGAAGAGCGAAAACAACGTCTTCACCACCTTCTCTCCGAACAGGCCGACGCCACGCTGGCCGAGCTGGGCACGGGCCTGGATCGCCCTTTCCGCACCTCCACGATCGATCTCTGGCTGCGGCGGCTGGGTTGGAAGTTTAAAAAAACTCTGGCCGCCGCCGAACAACAACGTCCCGACGTCGCCGAAAAAAGGGCGCACGGGCATGAGGAGTTGGCGGCCGAGCTCACGGCCCATCTGGTGTTTGTGGACGAAAGCGGAGCCAACACCCGTCGCGGACGCAGGTACTCGCAAGGCTCTTGTTCGGGCATGACGCTGGGTTGATTTGCCACAGCCCGTGCCGGGTGCGAGTCGAGACTTAACAGTTAATCGGTGATGATTGAAGGTCTCGCGCATTGTCTCCTCTTATGTCATCTATTGTCATCCATGGGATGACATATGCGACATCCCTTGTCAAGTGTTGTTTTGAGTTAAGTTGTCAAGCGTGTTAGAATTCCCGGCAAATGAAGAAGGATGCCCGGCTGACCTTTCGTATCGACTCAGAGCTAAAGAAAACGCTTGAGGCGATTACCATGAGTGAGGGGCGTAGCGTTGCCCAAGTATGTGGAGCTTTTCTAAAGGCCGGCTCGGAGGCGTACGAAAAGGAAGGGCCGAAATTCCTCAGCCGCTTTTTGAGTAAAACTAGAGGCAAGAGCTAGACGGACGGATCCCCAGGTCGGCTTCCAACAACTCCACCAACGTAGGCGTAGTCCGGGACCACAACCGTGGCAAAGTGATCCTGGGTGATCGCAGGCGTGTGATACATCAGCACGGTGAGAGTATAGAGGGCTAATTCGGATGGGATTCGAACGGAGCGGTTTAGTGTCGCTTGACATTGAAATAGCCGGAGGGAGGCAGAGACCGGTTAGCCGCAGTACACAATCATGACCACGCGCTGCCGGAGCAAGCGAGTTCTGCAGGCCCGTGGTTGCACCCACACCTGCGTTTGGAACACCAAGGGGATATGGGGAGCTTCTCAGAGTTCTTGTTTAACTTCCCCACATGTGGATGGAATCTAAGGCCATTTGTTCTAAAGGGCTCGCCTCCTAGTTAGCAAGTCTAGCCGCCAGATCGATAACTTGCATGCCCTAGGATTACGGACACAAAAGCCCGGCCAAGTGCCAGCCGGGTGGGTGAGGCAAGTGGACTTGGATGATTCCGGGTGCTGGACGGACGCAGATAGCGCAGACAGAGCCAGTGCTGTTGATGCTTGTGTGGCTCACGGCGAATGGATTTAACCAAGTAAAGTCAGGCTCGCGACGAGCGGACCTTTTCCTTAAGGCGCTGGATGTGCCCGCGACCGAGGGCCTTCACCTCGCATCCTAGCTCGAAGTAGCGGGTGATCCCCGTGTCTTCGAGAATACCGAAACAGTCCACCACGGCGATCGGTCCTCCCACCCACTTGACTACCTCGTCCGGCTTCAACTGTAAATAGGGCTTGTGGCGGACCGCAAGGATCAAGGCCTCGACGCCTTTGAGCGCCGCGGGCAGATCTTTTTGCACTCGAATGTTAACAAGGTCCCGCTGGTTGCGGAAGAATCTGGCCCAGGAGCGCCCCGGCGCGGGGTAGGTGTCCTGACTCTCGAGTTCATACCAATGATCGATGTAGGGATCATGCACCGATACTTCCGCGCCCATCTCGGAGAGCTTGCGCAAAACCAGTTCGCTGCCGCTATAACGCGTATCCCCCACATCCTCGCGGTAACTCGCACCCGCCAGCAGGACCCGCGCACCCGCGATATACCTGCCCATGTTGCGCAACGCATCGCGCGTGAGCTCCGCCACGTGCAAGGCGCGCGTGTCATTGATATCGATAGCGGCGGTGCTTATCTTGAAAACGCTATCACCATCTTGAAAACCCAGGATGTGTTCGTAGGCCCAATAACCCAGCCCGCCGTCTTTAGGCAGGCAGTATCCGCCGATGCCCGGGCCCGGAAAGATTAGGTTGCTGTGCGTCGGCCTGATCTTGATGGCCCGGATGACTTTCGTGAGATCCACACCGTTGCGCTCGGAGAAGATTGACCACTCGTTTAGGAATGCCAGAATGGTCGCGCGGTAGGAGTTCTCAACAATCTTAGTTGTCTCGGACTCAATCGGCCGATCCATCGCCGTCAGCGGAAACTTCTCCACATTGAGCACCTCACTCAGAAACTTGACCACCCGCATCCTTGCCTTGCCGTTGCATCCCGAGCACACCCGCCAGAAATCGCGGATGCTGCTGACGTAATCCTTTCCCGGCATGACCCGCTCGAAGCTGTGGGCCAGCAGAGGCTCGGCCTTGATGCCGCGCGCCCGGAACGCTTTCTTAAGGATCGGCCAGGCCACGAACTCCGTGGTGCCGGGGGGAACCGTTGTCTCGATGAGCACCAGGCACTTGGGTTGAATCTTCTCACCGATCTGCCTCAGGGTAGCCTCCAGCGCGGCCATGTCGGCCTCCCCGGTTTTCATGGTGCCCAAGTGTTGTTTGGAGTAATCACACTGAACGTCCACCACGACACAATCGGCCAGGGTCAGGCATTCGGGATTATAGGTGGCGGTGAGCGTCTTCTTTTCCAACACGCAGCGTTTGATCATCGGGTCGACCTCGGGATCTTCGGCCTTTACGGGAGACTCCCCGCGGTTGAGCAGGGGCGTCTTCCAGTAGCTGCGCGTGCTGGGCCGCTGGCAGCCAATGACGAATTTAGTGGGGTGCCCCTTTTTCTTATGCACGGTGTCGGCCACAATCGCCGCCATCACTGCCCCCACAAAACCCAAGCCCATTACTACAACAACCTCTTTGCCCTCTTTCTGGGCGGCAGCCGCGAGCTCTAGCAGCCGCCTGAGCTCAACCCCGTAGTCTTGCTCGCTTGGCAAGGCGAACTTTTCACCGCTCGGACTGATGGAGTATTCTGGCATGAGGACCCTCTCATTCACCTTCGTCGACTTGGAAGGCGCCACTGGTCGACAAGGCTCCCTTCGGCTTGCACCTCACCCTCTGGGAGACGCATGTGCGAAACCTTCCTGCACCTTGAGTTCGGCAAGTCCCGACGCGGTATCGGCGCCAGGTTCGAAGTCGCTTGTGGACTGTCGATTTCAGGGTTTCAAATTCCCTTTCTGCCGAATGTCGTAGTGGCCGCCATAGTATGAACCATAATAGGCGGAGTACCCCTCGCTACGCACGTCCCACTTATTCAACACCCCGCCCAGAATTCTTCCCCCGGCGCTTTCCAGAACTTTGTGCGCACGCCGCAGGCCGCCGCACGCGGCGACGCCGCTTTCGACCACCAGCACGACTCCATCGACCATGCCCGACAGGATCGCAGCGTCGGCCGCCAACAGTACAGGCGCGGAGTCTAGAACGAGGTACTCGAAGCTCCCGCGCAGTTCCTGTAAGACTGTCCGCATGCAGGGTGAGGAGAGCAACTCGGCCGGGCGGGGCGCCTCCGGGCCTGCGGGGAGCACCCGAAGATTGGGCACAGGTTCAAACTTGAGGAGAACCTCACCTAGGCGGCGGGCGCCGGCAAGGACTGTGCTGAGCCCCGCAACAGTCCCCGAGATCGACAGTGCATGACCGACAGCGGGACGGCGCATGTCGGTGTCGATCAGAGCCACCCGCGCGCCGCACAGAGCCAGTCCTACGGCAAGGTTGAGCGCCGTGCAAGTCTTGCCTTCGCCGAGTGAAGCACTGGTCACCAGCAAAGCCTGCGGGGGACGCGGAACAGTGGACATCTGAATGGCGGTGCGGAGGATGTGATAAGCCTCGGCCAGGGGCGAGTTAGGGTTCCTTAAAATGGTCAACTCCACCGTACCGTCCGGCCGCCTGCTCTTGTCCGGGCCTCTCTTCAGCCAGGACGAGCGCGCCAGCGGGACGACGGCCAAGGCCGGAACGCCAATGGCCCATTCCAATTCCTCAGCACTCTTGATGGAAGTGTTCAGACTTTCCTGAGTGACGGCCAGCACAATTCCCAGCACCAGCCCCACCAGCAGACTCAACGCAAGGTTATACATTGTTCTCGGCCGCACCGGGTACCTGGGGACCATTGCCGAATCGACCAAATGGATGCTGGCGGCCCCCAGACCCGCCGACACGGGGGCGTCCTTCAGGTGCTGTAGCAGGCTGGCATAGAGCTGCTGGTTGACCTCAAACTCCCGCTTCAAATGGTTGTGCTGGATCGAGACCTGGTTGAGCTTTCCCGCTTCCTCCTCCTGATGGGCCACTTCAGCCGCGAGGAGCCTTTCCCGCCCCTCGGCCGCCATGTAATCGTTGTGGATCCGCGTGATCACTCGCTGGCGCTCGCGATCCATCATGGTCTCGACTTCGCCCAACTGGTCCTGAAGCTTCTTGACTTTCGGAAAGTCGGGTCCGTACTGTCCTACGGCGTCCGCATACTCTGCTCTTAACTCGTTATATTTTTCGCCTAGGCTTTGCAGGAAGCTATCTTGTGAGGCGAGCACGGCCTCGGAGTCGCGCGAGTTCACGACCTCGTAAAGCGATTGCTTTTGCATGCGATCGCTTTGGCTGGCCAGCAAGTCTGCGCTCAAAGCGGCCAGCCTCTGCTCGACCAGGGATTGTCGGTCGCCGAGGCCGACGATCAGGTTTTTACGCTCGTAATCGATCAAGGCGTGCTGCGATCTCTCGACCTTGCCCTTTAATTCGTCGACTTGCTGCGCCATCAAACCCGAAGCTTCCCGGGTGGCGTCGGATCTCCGATGAGAATTGTATTCGGTGTAGTTGTTCACCAAAGCGTTGGCTGCCCGCGCCGTGAGCAGGGGGTCGGTACTTTCAAAAGTGACTTCGATTACGCGGCTGCCGGGTAAGAATTGCACGTGCAGGTGTTCTCGAAATGCCTGGATGAGCACGTTCTGCGCGGCAGTCGGAGAAGTCTCGGGAGAGCGCCCGTTGCCGAGGCCTGCGGGAGCAAATTCCGCCTTGTCTCCCAGGCCGAGCTGTCGAACGGTCCACCGAGCTAGGTTCTCACCTTTCAGCACCTCCAGTTGCGTTTGCAGGATAGCATCTTCACTAGAACCAGCCTCGCCTCGAAAGAGATCGTTGAGGGACATGACCTGCGGGGTATCTGGCTGAACCTCAACGCGCGCCGTCGCCTGATAAACTGGCTGCATCTCGAGGGACACGACCGTCACAAGCGTCGTCAGTACGAGCACAACCATTAGGACGGTCCATCGCCGCCGAAACAGCATCGACCACCAGGCACGGATACGGGAATAGCCTTCGGGGCTTGGCGTTTCTGTGCCGAGGATTGACTCCGGCGGGCGGCGGAGCCTGACCGGGAGTCTGCACTCGGCAGGAACTAGCTCTTGGTGTTCAGCCATATCCCAAGTCCGCCTTTGCCAAAGGCATCAGCACCACGGAAGCGGCGGGTTGCACCACGCAACGCAGCGCTGGCGTGATATTCTCCTTCCGTCTCTCAGACTTTCAGGCTATCTCGCACTCAGCGCTCAAAGTGGGTCAGATGCTTACAAGAGAGCGGGTGCGCCAGCTCATTTTGAACCCGCACACGACGCCGTAAAACCCCCCTCAACGGGGGCCCCACAACGCGTGGCCATTCGAGGTCCCCTAATGCCGGTTTTCAGGTGCCCCGCACGCCCCTTCCGCGCTTGGGGGGCCGAGCGGCCGGCCGGATCTTAAACGAGCGCCCTCCAAGTCCGCTTCGAAAATCAGCCCTAGGACCAGCAACGTGTCACTGGAGGCCAGCGCGCAAGCGGGGCTACCGGTTCTTCGTCAAGGCGGCCCCGGTCGGCCGCTTCCGGTGCTTTGCCTCATGCCGTTCGGATTATATCTCACGATGGACTCTTTGGTCTCCAGCGAGTTGGGAATACGTACCGGCCTCCCTCTCTTCCTAACCCGTGGGAAATTTCTTCTTCCGGAGATGGCACCGTTCATCCAGGTGCCGAGCGGGCGCCGCACATCACGAACTCCGACCCCTGACCGTACCATCCCTCCGATCATTCATTTCCCCAAGACGTTAATCCGCCGACCCGTCGGACCTCCCAGGCTCCTCGCCCGCGTCGACCAACGCGTCGTTTCTTGGTGTAACACGCGGCCCGCCAAGCAGACTGGGCCTGCAAGGAACGGAATGTGCCGTTGGCCGCTGGTGGTTCTGTCAACAGAGCGTGATTGCTTTCCTCAGGTCTTAGAACACCGCGGTGGCCGGCTTGGGCGCCTCCTCCGATTGCGCCGCAAGGCTCGCGGCATGATTGGTTGTGAGCTGATGTTCTTTCCGACCGGCGCCCTTGCATCTCCGCCAATGCTGAGATCGCAAACTTGGATAGGCATTTCGGGATAGGACGGCGATGCGGCGCATGGATCCCTAAAAGCGAGCGGTACTGGAGCCGGCTCGAATCCAGCGTTCAGCTGTGGCACCGAACAACGCCGGTTTCGTGCCTCACCGAGCCGGTAATTCCTGAGCCTGGTGGGAGTTTACAAACATTGGAACTCCCGGTGACTTATCCACAAGGAAGCCATCCATGAGCAAGGCATTGATCCCCGAGCAAAAGAAGCTCCGCACCGCATCGCGCGGTGTGATTACCAAGGGTTCGCCGAAAAGGTTGAAGGAGGTGTGGACCAGCAAAGGGGCGGGGGCGCGCTTCCCAAACTCCCTCAGCAGCTGCCAGAGGAGGGGGGCTCCGGTCCGGCTGACCGGGCACAGACGGATTCGCTCCCCCGGAAGAACAAAGTCTTTAACTAACTCACGACCTTCAGGCCGCACCCATCCCAGAGTGGACATGAAACGTGCCAGCGGGGAGCAATCAAAATATCGTGCGCAGTCTTCCTCCGGGACGGAGATGGCGAAGGGGCGAAAGGGCTCGCGGTGCTTAACGAAGTGGTTTAAGTTTTCCTTAACATATGGCATCCAAGGAGAGGCCAGGAGGCTGCGATGGCCAAGAGCTCGGGCGCCAAACTCAGCCGCTCCCTGGTACCAGGCCAGGATTCCTCCCTTTTCGAGGATCCTCGCGGCTTCGAGGGCCCTTGCTTCATCCGTTTCGTGCCAGTGATACTGGAGCACGCAGTTGTCCAGCACTTCTTTGATCTCATGCAGGCTGAAGCTTGGTCCCCAATTAATGCTGGAGATCGCCTCGAAGCGGGGTCTTTCAAGGATATGATGCCAGACCCACCAGGCTGCGCCCAGGGCACACCCGGCATTGCCTGCCACGGGTTGCACGAAGACTCGACCCGGGCCAAAGCGCTTTTCAAGCTCCGTGACGAGTAATGAGTTCAGAAAGACGCCTCCCGCCAGGCAGATGGAACCATTCCCCGTTTCCTTCAGCAGGCGTTCGATGCACTCGCCCACCACGTGAACGCAACCATTTTGCAGACTGCTCGCCACTTGTGGACGGAGTGCAGCCTTCCACTCGAACGTCTTTTCGCTTTCGATCCCGAGGCGCCGATAGAACTTCGAAGAGAAAGCAATGCGCCCAACCAAACCGCGGTTGAAATAAGTTACATCCAGTTGGGGAAGCCCGGAGGGGCCGGGAACGATCATTTCGCGGAAGACGTTTTCGAACGCGGGTTCGCCTTCCAGGCTGAGCCATTGGGTCTTGTGCTCCTCCTGGTGTGGGAGGAAACCGAGCAGGCCGGTCACCTGAGAGTACAGCCACCCAAGCGAGTGCGGAAAATCTGCCCACCGCAGGACTCGAATTTGGTTTCCCTCTCCCACCGCGGCCAACGCCGTACGGCTGTCCCCCTCCTCGTCAAGAGTCAGGATCAAAGCCTGATCGAACGGCGAGGCATAGAAGGCGCTCGCAGCGTGGCAGAGATGATGCTCTAGACCCAGAAACCTTCCATCGCAGTTCCTACGGCCCATGGGTGCGGCCTTCCCGGGCCGGGCATTGACCATCATTGCCTTGAGGATGCGGATATTGTTGAGTTCGCGGCCAAGTCCTCCGAAAGCTTTAGTCTGGGAGTAGAGGCTTTCCACCGGAGCCTTTAATATCCCCTTCGCCCGAAACCAGGTCTGACGAGACCAAGCCCTCAAAGGACGGCTCGCCACGGCGACAAAGTCCACATCTCCCCAACCAGCCTTGGCGCGGTCGAGGCAGAACCTGATGGCCGAGCGCGGGATGCCACCCTCGGAAGGAATACGAGTGAGCTTGCTTTCCTCGATGGCCGCAAGAATGCCGTCTTCGTTCAGCAACGCAGCTGCGGAATCATGTTCGAGAGCAGACAAACCCAGGAGAAGCATCTTGGTTGCTCGCGCCGCAGCTACGCGTTCAGCCGCGCCTTCCAGGAATCGGCAATCTCTTGCAGAATAGTCGGGAGGGACTTGGTGATCCCCCAGTTCGGGAAATGCGCTTTCAGCTTTCTGAGGTCGCTATAGTAGCAGATGTGGTCGCCGGCGCGGTTTTGGTCAACGTAGCTGTATTTTTGCGGCTTGCCGGTAATCTGTTCGATCATCCGGAAGCTCTCCAGAATCGAACAGGAGTTGCCCTTGCCCCCTCCGAGGTTGTACACCTCGCCGCAACGGGGGTGCTGGTAGAACTCGTGCATCATCCTGGCCACGTCCTCGGAATGAATGTTGTCGCGAACCTGCTTGCCTTTGTAGCCGAAAACCTTGTACTCCTTCTGCTCGACATTGCAGCGGACCAAGTAGCTGAGAAAACCGTGCAACTCCACCCCGGAGTGATTCGGTCCGGTCAGGCAGCCTCCGCGCAGGCAGCACGTGGGCATGCCGAAATACCTGCCGTATTCCTGCGTCATAACATCGGCGGCCACTTTCGAAGCGCCAAAAAGCGAGTGCTTCGATTGGTCGATGGAGAACGACTCGGGGATGCCGTTGACGTAGGTGGGATCATCGTATTCCCAACGCATCTCGAGCTCGCGCAACGGGATGGTGTTGGGAAGATCGCCGTACACCTTGTTGGTGGACATGTGGACGAACGGCGATTCCGGGCAGGCGCGTCGCGCCGCTTCCAGCAGGTTCAGGGTGCCGACCGCGTTGACGTCGAAGTCGTCGAAGGGGATAGCCGCCGCCCGGTCGTGTGAAGGCTGAGCCGCCGTATGGATAATGATATCGGGCTTGAGCTCTGCGACCAGCCGCAGGATTGCATCGCGATGGCGAATGTCCACGGCATAGTGCTGATAACCGGGAATCGAAGTCCGCAGCCGCTCCAGGACCCAGCTCGTGTCTCCCGCCGAACCGAAAAAGACCGCGCGCTGGTTGTTATCCAATCCGGCGATGCGAAAACCCGAGCGGCTGAAGTACAGGCTCACTTCCGATCCGATGAGGCCGCAGGAGCCGGTGACGAAGGCAAGAGGAACAGGCATAGAGCTCTCTGACAGGATTCAATCTTCCATCTACCACTGTGTTGGATTCTATCCATGAAAACACACGCAATCAACGGTACAAAGGTAAGGTGCGGCGGTGTTCTTTCGGTACTGCCACTACTGGTACCCTCGCGCAGGCGTATAAGCAGACCGTCCTTTTCGGCGAGATTGCATAGTAGCGAGGGCAGGAATTAGGACGTTGTGCCGTCACTTGTGGACCTCTTGGCCGGTCTTGCTGCGCTGGCATTTTTGGCCGCGGTAGTGCATCGTTTTCTTCCGCCATTTTGGGCTTCCCGCTTTTTTGCATCTCTGTAACTCCCTTGTTACTATGGCGGAGGGGCGATGGGGGTGCCGGCCATAGTGGCTGTACCTGTTCGGAGATCGATTTGAGACGAGGAGTTCGCCCTTTCTCGACCACATATCTGCAGTCGGCGATCGCGACGCGGGTAGATGCACAACAGAGGCAACACAGGACTGGCCAAGCTGCGGCTACCGCCTCTTCTACTTCCAGGACATGGTTTCCAAAGAACTGGTATGACTGCGTCTGCCCCGTGCGCAGTTTTCGCTAGAGATGCAAGGGCACGCCGGAAGGGCTCGCCGCCTTGTAGAGTGAGGACCTGCCTGCGGTGTCGTCGGGCGGAGACGGTCGGGACGCCATAGGCTGGCTCGCGATAAGCGGACGAGTCAGCAAGTTGATCAAGAAGTGGCGATGATGATCGGAACGGGTTTAATTTTGGCGGAGCGTGGAATTGTAGTACATTGAGGCGGTGAAAATACGGCGGGTTAGTCTGGATCGGACTCGAGTTAGGTCTTGAGCATCGCTTGATATCGAATGGTCCAGAACGGAGGAGGGGAGGGGATGACATTTAAGCGAGTCGGCCGACACCTGCTCGTCGTTCTGGTCGTTCTCGCATTCTTAACTGGCACGGCTTTTTGGGTATTCAGGAATGTGGGGCGATGGCTTGTGGTTGACGACGCTCTCGAGCCGCCGCGAGCCATCGTAGTTCCCAGCGGTCTTACCCCCTACCGCGCGATGGAGGCTGCAGAAATCTATCGGCAGGGTTGGGCGCGGGAAGTGTGGTTGTTCAAGGGCGACCCGCGGGGAGCCGATGACGCGTTTGCCAGGCTAGGTATCCACCATATCAGCGAAGAGGAGTAAGACAAGCAGGTGATCGAGCGGCTTGGTGTCCCCACGGCGGCAATCCGGATCATGGAACCTCCCGCTACGAACACCGAGAATGAATTTGAGCTTCTCCATGCGGAGTTGCGACGGCAGGGTGGAGATAGGGTCATTCTGGTAACGTCACCCGTTCACACCCGAAGGGTGAAGGCTATCTGGCGCCACGTCGTCGGCAGTCGCCCTCAGGCCATTGTGCGGCACGACACCTCCGAACCTACTGATCCTGAACACTGGTGGCGCTCGACGAGCGATGTTCAAGACGTACTCCACGAAATTCTCGGGTTGATTAACACCTCTCTGGGCTTAGTGGTCAGGTCTCAGCGTTGATCAACCCGGAGTTACGCTTGCCTTTGAGCGACGATCAGAAAGGATAGCTTCTCGTGGGGCGCTCGCCGGGCGAAGACCATCGGCACACTCAGCCACTTCCGAGGAAGTATGCGCGGGGATATGGCTCTGACTCATGGGAACAGCGTTTTTTGGTTGTTAGACAGCGCTATTGGGAGCATAAAATGGCATTTCCCAATTGGGTCAGTCCAAGTTATAATGGAAGTATGAGCAAAGTAACCCTCGACCGAGCGGGCCGTGTCGTCCTTCCCAAGAACCTCCGAGACGAGTTGCGCCTCTCTCCAGGTGACACTCTGGACGTAACGGTCCAGTGTGAAGAGATCAAATTGCGCCCTCGACGAAGCTCCTCGGCTCTGCAAAAGAAGCAGGGTGTCTGGGTCTTCAGCACCGGCAAGCCGATGACCTCCGACGAAACAGCCGAAGCGCTCCGCGATCTGCGCGAGCGGCGCGACCGGAAGAACCTCTGGGAGACCAAGTGAAATCTTTCCTCGATACTTCCGTTCTGGTCGCCGCGTTCCACGTCGAGCACCCGCACCACGAGCCGAGCTTCGATCTTTTCGTCCGCTGCCAAAGAGTTGACGCCTGCTGCGGCCTGCACAGCTTAGCCGAAGTCTACGGCACCCTCACCGGCATGAGAGTCGCCTCCCGCCGCGCGAGCGGCGACCAGACTCTCCTCTTCATCGGCAATATCCGCGAGCGTCTCTCGGTCGTTGGCCTGAACGAACAGGAATATTTTCAGGCGCTGGAAGCTTCCGCCGCGGCGGGTATCGTCGGCGGCGCGATTTACGACTCGATTCTTGGCCATTGCGCGCTCAAGGCCGGCGCCGAAGCCATCTACACCTGGAACACCAAAGATTTTCTGCGGCTGCCTACGGCAATCGCCGGCCGCGTGAAAACGCCGGATCAAGCAGGGTTATGACAGTCAATCATTCCAGGCACTCCGTGCGGCGCCGCGATTGGCAAATCTTCACCGAGACATCGCGCGAGGTTCGCACCGCCTTCACCGCCGTCCAGCCGGACGAGCTGCAGAAGATGATCGACCAGTCCGTCGACGACGTGTTCTTCACCATCTACATATCGGATGAGTACTACGCCAGGCAATCACGCCAAGGTAAACTAACGCGATCGTGACGCGCAGCATATGGAGTCCTATGGGAGCGAAACAGACGCCCCGAACATCGGAACTCCCCAGGGGTTCTTGAAAAGCCGGACGCCTCCCCAATCAGACCAAGCCATTCATGGATGTGCAGGCCGCTAAACAGGATGCCGCCGGCTGGAAAGGAGGGTCCATGAGCCAACGGTGGCGTATCGCGGGACCGATAATCTAGCGGAGAGCATCGAGAGAATGCATCAAGAGCGCAACTGTTTAATCAAAGCGATGTCGTCCATGACGGCAATTCCGAGCTTCTGAAGGAACACTGAGGCGGGCGGTTGGAAGAAATGCCGGTCTGTTGTGCAAATCACGTCCGCCTCGCCGATTACGGCTGTTTGCAATACAACAATGTCGTTTACGTCTGGGATGGGCGCTGTAAACACCGGGTTAAGCGGGATTACCTCGGCAGTCTCCCGCAGGAATTCGACGAAATCGTATATCTGCGTTTCCGGCAGCCCGTGGATAGCCATCACACGCGGGTAGCGCAACACCTTGGCAAGTTCATGAAGCATTTCGTTCGAGAGGTTTGGCGGTGATGATGGCGAGTAGCAGATCGCGAGCCAGCCCAAGCGGACTTGCGCCAGCCCGAATGAGGATCGTGGTATCGAGGACAACTCTCACTGGTGGGGAGCGTAATGCGGACGCGTGCTACGCATGGCCTCAGTAATGGCCTCCTCCGCTTCTTCAGCGCTAACCATTTTGCTGTTAGCATCTACTTGGGCAAAATAACGTTTAAGCGAATCGACGATCTCCTGTCGCCGTTTGTGTGAGAGGGCTGGGGGCCCGAATGCACGTACACTAACAGCCTCGCCTTCAAGTATTTGGCGTCCGAGCAGGCTCTCGACAGCCGCCTTCTGGTCGGGGGACAGATCCTTTGCCTTGTGTATCATAGATGTCACCGTGTTACTTTACGCTCATTCTAAGCTTACGATTTTCATGGGGGATTGTCACGCGGAATGTCCGGTTAACCGTGGGCCGAGTTGGCACGCCTGAGTTGTCACTGACTTCCCCCTGAGCGACACCCCAGCAAAACCGCGATAAATCCTGGACTCTGCAATCACGTGTGTGCAAATTGTGTGCCGCGTTAGAGCGGTTTCGATTTAAGTGCTTACATATCCGCAGGAGGGTACGTAGTTTGTACATTCGCTTGGGGAGACCGTATTGAGCAACTCCCCGATTTCCTTCCAGAGGGTATCGATATTGCGTCTGGCAGCTTTGCGAAGCAGCGCCTTGAGTTTGGAAAAGAGCTTTTCGATTGGATTCAGGTCCGGAGAGTAAGGGGGCAGATAGAGTAGGGTTGCTCCGGTCGCGCTGATCGCTTTCGCGACTCCCGTCACCTTGTGACTGCTGAGGTTGTCGAGGATCACGGTGTCTCCTGCTTGGAGCGTTGGGCACAGGAATTGATGCACATAAGCCAGAAACGTCTCGCCGTCCACGGGCCCGTCAGTAACCATCGGTGCGGTCAACCGGCGGCGGCGCAGAGCGCCCACAAAGGTCGTCGTCTCCCAATGCCCGTGCGGTGCCGAGTCGAGGCAACGCTGACCTCGGGGCGCGCGTCCGTAGCGTCGCGTCATGCTCGTCGATATCCAGGTTTCATCGATAAAGACGAGCTTTTCGACTTCCATCGTGGGCAGCGCTTGCTGCCAGGCTTTTCTTGCCCGCTGCACGTCCTCGCGTTCTTGCTCGCTGGCGTGCAGAGTTTTTTTTGAAGGTAAGGTTCCATTTGTTCAACTGATGCCATAAGGCACCGATCTTGATCGAGATGCCCTGCTTGCCGAGACGTTCACATAACTCGGCCAAGCTCAGACCCGGCTCTTGTTCGATCCAGGCGCGCAGCACGGATCCCCTCTCCGCGATCCGCGAACGGCGATGGCCACCGATCTGAAAACTGGTGCGCTGGCCCGTTTTCTGCTCCCGCCCTCGCACTTGGTAAACCCGGACGCGACTGACTTCCAGCCGCCGCGCAATCGCCGTCGGACGTTCTCCGCGATCCAATGCCCATAACACCCGATCCCGCAAATCTTGTGAATAGGATTGCATCCTCTGCCTCCCCTCTACCGGCAGAGGCATTATCGCACATAAATGTATACACTTAAATTAAAATTTCTCTAGATTCAGAGAACAGATGCTGGGCAAGGACCGCATGGGTGATTGTTCCTTATTGTGCTCGAAACGAACTTCTACTTCGTCGGCCCACTCACACCCGCGCCTTCCTTGCCATGTGCCGCGCCTCATTCCTGTCCTCTACCTGTAATATACATTGCAAATCAGTGCTGTCCCATTACAAGTCGAACAGGCTCAACTGGATACCTGGATCGACATCGGTAGATTGATCGTTGAAGTTGGAAAAGCCCTCTAAAATCGGGGTTTTTTCGAAAATCGTGACACT